>WNGR01001430.1_pt1 | contig 52915 bp, 38 predicted proteins | sample 5407581 | NCBI WGS metagenome assembly WNGR01 (sample SAMN13153383, study PRJNA577476) | soil metagenome | isolation source: 80 cm soil or saprolite under Garry oak tree replicate 2 | place: USA:California | collected 2016-06-15 | reverse complement strand
CCGTGTCCTTTTCCCAGCTATTTGTAATCTCTGCACTGCTGCTGAGATAGATCTTCGTATCCGTAGTCAGCCTTTTCTGCCAGCCGGTCGTCCCGTAGAACTCTTTGTAAATCGTACCGTCCGGCGCCGTCATCTTGCCGCTGGAGTAGTCGGTGGCGGTGGTGTACTGCGTCGTTACTTCCGCAGGTACTCCATTGATACCATTCCAATTCTCGGCCCACACTCTCGCATCGTTGATGCGCGGACAATCGCTGGTTGAGTTGTCGTAATCGTAGGCGGTATAGCTGCGAGCATGATTGTCGAGGTTGGGGTCGCTATCGGAGGCATAGTTGGTTATTCGAGTCACCTGCCCCTGACCGTTATAAAGAAACTTCGCATAAGTGCCGTCGTCGAAACTTACCTGCCTGATCACCGGAATTGATTCGCCGTTGTAAGTGCCGGCAACTGCGACGCCAGAAAAACTGCTCGACTGCATAATCAAGGACGAACCCCAGCCAAAGGTTGCCCAGGGATGCGGCGGCGTTTGTCCGTTCCAAGTCTGGGTAATCGAAGTCACGTTAGCGTTGCCGTCGTAATTGAAGTTGATCGTGCGATTGAGGGTGTCAGTGATAGTGGTGATATGGCCCATCCAGTCATAATTCACCGAAATATAGTTACCATTGCGATCTTTGATCTGAGTGCAGTGCCACTCTTCGTGCTGGTATTTGCTGTAGCTCATCTGCGCACCGTCGGTTGCACGCAGCAGTAGATTGGGAGGGTTGCTGGCGCTGTTGTCCGTTAGTTGCAGATAAGAAGAATCGGCAGCGTGATAATTCGTTGCGTCAACTTGCCGCAGTTCGACGCGATGTCCTGATGGAGTTATTAGCAGATAAACATTCTTGCCCACCTGCGCGTCGAAATACTTCTCCTGCACCGTCGGAAAGCCCAGGCGAAAGCCCGGACTGGGCCAGCCATTGTCTTCGTCGAAATAAAGGTATGGCCCGGAGCGCGTCCAGACCGCCGATGAATAAGACAGACTCAGACCGAGGTCCAATCCTGAACGGCCGGGTAGGCTCAAGAGAGACACGGCCCATTCACAATCCCGCGCCAGCAGTTGATTACCAGTTTGGTTGGCCAAATCAACGCGTGCCGGTAACAAAGACGAAACAGCGCTCGATGCCGAACCATTCGGTGTGATCGTCCCTACGTCATAAACAAACTCGCCGGATTCATCAAAAGCGCGGCGCACGGCTTCCCGGCCCTGTGAAGGCACCATGCTTTCCCAGTAAGCCCAGCCCGCGGTATCGGGACCACGCAACAAATAAGTCTCGTAAAGATCATAAACGTAGTCATGATTCGAACGGTTTCGGGCGGCATAGTCGGATGATTCGAATAAAGTCTTGCCCAGTTCCCGCGCGGCGATCACTATTGAACCGTTTCCGTTAGCGTAGGCGACCCGCAGGATATCGTCCCAGTAACCCAACTCATTTGGATTACTAGTGTATGGTTGCCTGCCCAGTGAGTATTGAAAAAAGTTCTGCACGTATTGAACATCGCCGATTGGAGGAGGCGGAGAGACTGTAAGCTTTGGATTGCTGGTCGTGGACTTGAGTGTGTGGCTGAACTTGCTTAAGCGACGAGAACCATCCTTTACCATTGAGACAGTGGCACGGCTCTTCGATGTGGCCAAATTGCCAGGGTGCCCGGTATTAAGCGCGCCTATAAGTGTAGTTCCGGGGTCGCCGACTTTCTTACCATTGGGCGGTTCCAGGGGATTGCGTCGCGAACGATCCATCGAGGGCAACGGCAACTGCGCTTGTGGAGAAGTGTGAGGGCGGAGGCGCAGTTCATCGAGATTCGGCAAGTTTGCTTCCGGCGGACCTAATACACCTGCGGGCGCAGCAACTCTGCTGCCTTGTCCACTCGGCGAATTGTCTTGTGCCAGAACGGTAGAAATATTCCCAAATCTGATCGGGGTGATTGTTAAGAGAGAAAGAAGGAGGGCGACTGAAATACCCAGACTGATGCAGCGAACCAATCGCCTCGACAAACGGCGAGAGTATCGCATTGGAAACTCCTTACCTGAAGATTTAATCGCTCTGGGGGAGGACGATTTAGGTTTATAGCTGTTGGCCGAGCTGGTCGGGAAGGGGTCAGCCGTTAACACGCGCTCCAAAGATCATTTGGGATGCGCTAAACATACCCCTCGCAGGTTATCGATGTCAATAATTTTTTGACCCCGCTGAGTCGTTTATCACGCCCCTTTTCTATTTAACTCTTAAGGGAGACGGCTTCAAAAAATCGACCCGTCGCGATGTCCTCAAAAGTGAGGCTTAGTCGGTTCGAGCGTGGGATTCATAACCGCAAAGGTCGCCGATTCGATCCCGCCCGCTTTTATTTCTCATCCCGGCCTACACCCAAAGCATCTGCGACGCGATTGATGTAGTTGAACCACGACGCAATCAGAGTGATTTGCAGGATGGCGCGGTCGTCGAATCCGGCCGCTCGCAACTGTTTATGATCGGCTTCGGAGATTCGGGTAGCGTCGCGCGTCAACTGCGCGACATAATCGAGCATCAATCTGTCCTGATCGGAGATCGGAGCTGTCCGATAATCGTCTTGCAGCGCCTTTACCAGGTCTTCATCCAGGGTGACGCGACGCAGAAACTCTGCGTGTGATTCGATTCAATAGTGACACCGATTGAGAACTGAGACGACAGTTGTAATCATTTCATGCTGCCGCCGGGTCAAGGGCAGCTTCGGCGACATCAATGCTCCGAAGGTAGCAAACGCATGATATAGCGCCTCCGGAATCAGACTGTGCGAAGCCACGATCTGAGAAGCCTGTCCATCGGCAGTCGGATGGATCGGCACTGAGTATTCGATCGGATAGAGTTCGCGCTGCGCCTCCATGGCGCGCCGGACATTGTCATCATCATCGCTGGAAACTGTTTTGATCCAGGTCATCGGAAACCCCGTTTGGTTCTTGATACCTTGTAAGTGCTTGGACCCACCCGCTCACGCAGGTGGTACTGACCTCGGCATCCGAGTCATCACTTGATCTCGACTGTTCGTGCGCGTCCGTCGTCAGAAACCGTAGCGGTCCTGGATTTTGCCGCCGCCTTAACTACGAAAGTGAATGTTCGCCTGCCCGCATCGTAATTACCCTGCGGACTTCCCACCGTTACACGGTAACCGAGGGCCGCACGTTGCGCTCTTACGCTTGTGCGCCGCAAAACTCCCGACTGATACTGGGGCGTGAGCCCATCGTCTTCGTAAAGCGTCGTCGTCGCAAAACCCTTTTCGTCCGGATAAATCGCGAAGGTAATCGGATCGACAGGTTTCTCGCCCACGTGATTCATCTGCGGTCCGGTCGGGATGATCGCCCCACCACGAACAAACAGCGGCACCCTCTCTAAAGGAGCATCAACCCGGATCATTGTTCCTCCGGTGTACTTCCTGTTGGTCCAGTAGTCGTACCAGACACCTTTGGGTAAGTAGACGAGCCGGGCGGTTACGTCTGGCTTGACGATTGGCGCCACCAGCAAGTCGTCGCCAATCATGAACTCGTCATCCAGATTGTAGGTGTTCGGATCGTCTTGATAATTCAGCACCAGCGGCCTGAAGACCGGAACGCCGGTACGATGCGCCGCCTCCAGCGTCGTGTAGAGAAACGGCAGCAGCTGATATCGCAACTTCAGGTACCTGCGAATGATGTCTTCATAATATTTTCCAAACCGCCAGGGCTCCTGATCGTATCCATCGACAGCGTGGTGATTACGAAAGAACGGCGCGAGGAATCCAATCTGATAAGAACGGACCAGCAACTCGCCGTTTGCCCGTCCAATGAATCCGCCGACGTCGCTGCCCACGAAGGGCTCGCCCGAAAGTCCGAGCGTGGTAAACATCGGCACGTTCAGACTCAGCGATTCCCAGCTGCTGTTCGTGTCGCCGGTCCACATGGTCGAGTAACGCTGAATGCCGGCGTATCCTGCTCGAGTGATCACGAAAGGACGGCGGTCGGGTTGTAAACGCATCAGACCTTCGTAAGTCGCGCGCGCCATCAAGAGCGCGAAGACGTTGCGGTTCTTTGCGTGGGTTGAATTTTCGCCCTCATCGTAGCTGACGACATCGATCTGGTTCTTGCCGGTCTGATCGACAAAGTCGGCCGGCTCGTTCATATCGTTCCAGATCCCGGCTACGCCGTTATCTATGTACGCGCGATGAAGGTCGCCCCACCAGCGCCGCGCTTCGGGCAGCGTGAAATCGACAAAGGTGCTATCGCCCGGCCAAACTCTGGGAATGAACAGCTGACCGCTCTTCCGGTGCTGAAAATAATTTCCGGCGATGCCCTGATCGAAAACGTAGTAACGCTGATCCTGGGGCTGAATTTCCGGCTTTGCCGAATTGATCGGCGCAGCCCCTGCCGCCGCCGGTTGATACTTCACTCCCGGATCAACAATGACGACGGTCTTTACGCCTTGCCGAGCCAGACCTTCAATCAGGCCTTTCGGATTTGGAAATCGGTTCGTATCAAACGTGAAGACCCGATACTCGTTCATGTAATGAATGTCCAAATAAATCACATCCAGAGGGAGGTCCCGCTCGTGATACTGCCGCACAACTTCTTCGACGACGGATTGCGGATAATAACTGTAGCGGCACTGCTGCACGCCCAGCGACCAGAGCGGTGTCAGCGGCATGTGCCCGGTGAGATCAGCATACCGGTTGAGTACCTTTTTGATCGCCGGCCCATAGAAAAAGTAATAGTTCATCTCGCCGCCTTCGGCACCGAACCAAATCCGCTCCTGCGACAGCCTGCCGAAATCGAAATAACTGCGGTAACTATTGTCGAAGAAAATTCCGTAAGCCGATCCTTTCTGCAAGCCGAGATAGAATGGAATTGTTTGGTAAATCGGGTCGCGACCCAGAGTGTAGCCAGGTGTGTCGGAATTCCAATTCACAAAGAAACCGCGCCGTTTGTCCAGGTGCGCGGCCTTCTCGCCCAGGCCATAGAAATGCTCATCAAAGCCCAGCTTCTTTGCAGCGGCAACGAACATTCCAGCCGCCGGATCGAATTGGATTCCGGCCAGGATGCCTTTGCCGTCATAAGCCATCGGCTGCTCGTCGGCGTTGATTGATTCGTGGCTGCGCGCATCGCGAAAGTCAATCAGGAGTGGCGAGCGGTTTACGACTGCTTCGACTTCCGCTGTGGCGAGAGTGATTGACGTCGCCGTCTCAGTGAGCTGCCATGGCGTTGTCTGCCAATCAGTTCTTGCGGTCGCCCACGAGTGATCATGCGCCGATAGAGGTTTGGTGAATGAGGCACGGACGCGAATCAGATCCGGGGCAAGGACAGTAAGCTGAACTTGTGAGCCGTCAGCGCAGGTCAGCGTGACGCCTTTTTCTGTTTTGCTGAAACTTGTGACGGGCCCAATCTTTTCCAGGCTGGTGACGTTTATCTCCTGCGCGTAACTTGCTGAGGCAAACGTCGCGATCGAGAAAGCGATCGCGAAAATAAGTTTAATAGATACCTTGCGAATGCATCCCTTCATTTAGTTCACCTTAACACTCGCCGAAATATGCGATAACCCCAGGCGTCGAGATAAACAGCCGGTAATCCATTGTTACGCGCGCGCGCAGCCAGCTCAGGCGCAGGCGCATCGGGCGGCAGCGGCGCGCCGATGTCCGGTGTTACTTCTTTGAGTGTCTCGCCGCCGGTAAACTCCACTGAACCAAAAAAAGGACGATTCGAAAAGTTGATTACTACCAGCATTTCTTCGTCGCGGGAACGGCGCAGGTAACTGACCAGACGCGATTCATCTGAGTTGTGCAGCCACTGAACGTCACCGCGACGTAAGGCACTGCTGGAGTGTCGCAACGCCATCATCTGTTTGTAGAAACGCGGAAACTCAGGACGGCGCTCAGCGATGGGCCAGAAAATGGGCAACTTCTCAAAAAGCGCGGGCGCGCCTGATTCAGTCGTGTCGCCAACTTCCATTCCGTTGTAAATCAAAGGCACGCCATCAAGCGTGAACATCATCGCCGAAGCTGCGATGGCCGCCGGCTCCCCAAACCGGGCGATCGCCCGCCGCTCATCGTGATTGTCTGAGAAGTGCATGTGCAGCGAACCGCGTGGCCAGTCTTTGAATTCCTTCTCCCAGGCCTCGCGCAAATCCGCGGCCCGACTGCGTCCCTGCAAGACCTCTGTCAGCGCGCTGTGCAACGGCCACGAATAGTCGAGTTCAAATGCTTTGACTTCCAAATCCGGCTTGTGTCCTTCGGCCAACATGAAAATGTCGGGCTTAATCTTTTCGAGTTCGGCCCGAGCGTGGTCCCAAAAATCAGTCGGGACTTCTTCGGCAACATCGCAGCGAAAACCGTCCAGGTCGAATTCGCGAATCCAGTACTTGAGCATCTCGGTCATGTACTCGCGTAGCATCGGATTGTTGTAGTTCAGCTCAGCGACATCAGACCAATCGTGCGGATAGGTAATCTTTCCGGTCTTGTCGTGCTCGTAAAATTCCGGATGATTCATCATCACGCTGTCCCAGGACGTGTGATTAGCAACGACGTCGATGATCACTTTCATCTGCCGGCGATGTGCCGCGGAAATCAGTGCCTTTAGATCTTCTTTCGTGCCGTAGTCGGGATTGATCGCGTAATAGTCACGGACGGCGTAAGGGCTTCCAATCGTGCCTTTTTTCTTTTCCTGGCCAATCGGGTGGATCGGCATCAGCCAAAGGATGGACACGCCGAGATCTTTCAGGCGATCGAGTTGCGTCGTGATGCCTTTGAAATTGCCATCCGCGGAAAAGTCACGCGGATAGATTTCATAGATAACCCCGTCGCGGACCCAATCGCGCGCCGGTCGAGCGGATAATTTTGAGAAGTCAGCCGCGCGCGGTTGGGCACTCGCAATCTGAAACGAGGCGGCAAACACGGCGGCACTTACAAGTACGATTCCGGATAGACGAAGTTTCTGCGATTGCATGAAGATTTCGATCGCCGCCAAAGTTCTCTAGCGGCTTGGCCTCCTGATGTGCGGAAAGGCTCGGCCTTTCCGGCATACCATCCCTTTAGTCCATTCCGAGGCTATGCCTCGGGTTTCCCTGGAGGCGTAGCCTCCAAACTCTTAAAAAACCTCTCACGGAAAGGCGCAGCCTTTCCGCACATCAGACGGCAGAGCCGTACTCAATTGTCTTCGCGCTTCTTCTGCGAGAATTAACATCACGCAAAGTCGCAAAGGTAAACTACTCTTCATCGACCAGTCCCGTGCTCGGTACGGGCTGCACTGACTCCTGGACCAGAATTGGCTCGGTTCGGTCGCCACGAATGATGTCCCTACCTGGCACATCGCCGCTCGCCGAGTCCTCGACGCGCGCGACAAGAGCCGCGGCAATCAGCATGAATCCGCCTCCAATCATTACCATGTAAAGGGGCGCGTTATGATTCTCTGCTCCCCAGAGAGCGCGAATGATCGGTCCAAACGTGAGCGCCTGGGTAATTTCCGGAATGACAATGAAAAAATTGAAAACGCCCATATAAATCCCGATGCGCTCCGGCGGTAGAGCACCGGAAAGAATCGCATAAGGCATTGAAAGGATTGACGCCCAGGCAATGCCGACGCCCACCATTGTCAAAAGCAATGTCCACTTATCGTGAATCACGTAAACGGAGAGCAGGCCAAGGCCACCACAGACGAGCGAAATGGCGTGAACCGTCTTTCGACTTGTGGCTGAAGCAATTTTTGCCAGAGCGAACGCGACCAGAAACGTAACGATCGAATAAACCGCGAAGCAAATGCCGCCCCATTCCCCGCCGAGTGGAAACCGTGCATCGTCCGGGCTCCTCGCTCCAAATACGTGATATGAAGTCATCAATCCGAAGAACAGCCACATGCAAAACAGTCCGAGCCAGGTAAACAGCTGAACCACCGCCAGTTGCTTCATGGTGGCGGGCATCTCGCCAATCGCGGAAAAGATTTCTTTGATGAGGGCGGTAACGACCGCCAGGATTCCTTTGTGTTCGCGGCGTTTGCGTTCGAACTCAGCCATATCTTCCGGCGGATATTCTTTCGTCGTGAACACGGTCCACAGAACTGCCAACAGGAACACGCCGGCGCCTAATTTGAATGAATACTGAACGGTTAGCGGAATCCCGCTCGCGGTCCTGCCGGTAACCCCGAAGTAACGGAACAAGTACGGCAATGCATTCGCCAGTGAAGCGCCAATGCCGATAAAGAAGCTCTGCATCACGAAACCGACCGTTCGTTGATCCGAATTCAACTTGTCGGCCACGAAGGCGCGGAACGGTTCCATGCTGATGTTGATGCTCGCGTCCAAGACCCACAGTAGGCTCGCGGCCATTCGAACTCCCGTGGAATCGGGCATAAAGAACAACGCAATGCTGGAAAGAACTGCGCCAACCAGAAAGTACGGACGCCGGCGCCCCAACCAGTTCCACGTCCGGTCACTCATGGCGCCGATGATTGGTTGCACGATCAGACCAGTTACGGGACCGGCCAGCCACAGCAGAGGAATGTCGGATTCTTTAGCGCCGAGATAACTATAAATGGCGCTCATGTTGGCGAGCTGCAAACCCCAGCCAAACTGGATGCCAAGGAACCCGAAACTCATGTTTCCGATCTGAGTAAGGCTCAATCGTGGTTTTTGCATTTCGTTTCCTCAGAACAGTGTGCCATCAATTTCCATTCGCGGCTTTGCCGCCTGATGTGCGGAAGGTCTTTGACCTTCCGGCAGCATCGTCTTGCTTCATTTGGGGCTGCGCACCAACCGAGGGCTGAGCCCAGAAAGTAGGAAGCCGTTTATCGGAAAGGCAAAGCCTTTCCGCACATCGGGCGGCATAGCCGCATCGCATCGTCTATCTGGCGTAGATACTCAAATCTTCCAACACGACATTCCGATCCAACGACAACGCGTACATCAGCGTGCGCGCGATGTTGGCGACGTGAATAAAACCCGCGCGGGGTTCGTCGTCCGGCGCCGTGTTCTCGACATCAACCAAACCCGGACAGAAGTTAAAGACGCGAATGTTCGCGCCGATTGTGCGCACATGATCTCGTAAAGATTCAGCGTACCCGAGCAGGCCAAACTTTGAAGCGCAATAGGACGGCACGTCGGCATAACCATGCTTGCCGGCCTGTGACGAGACATTCACAATGTCGCCGAAGTCGTTTCGGACCATGTGCGGCAACACCGCCCGCACCAGTTGCATCGGCCCGCGCAGATTTGTCTCGATCACTTTACCCCAACCCTCTTCGGTAATTTCGTCGACTGTCGCGGGCACTGCCAGCCCTGAATTATTGATGAGCACGTCGAGCGATTGGTGACGCTCAATAACGTCATTAACAAGTAAATCAATTTGCGTGAGGTCGCGAAGATTTACCGGGTGCGTGTATATGCGTTCAGCGCCAAACTTGCGATTGAGTTCCCCGGCAGTTCGTTTGATCGCCTCTTCGCGCCGCGAGGCGATGACGACTCGCGCGCCTGCCGCAGCCAGCGCCTCGGCAAAGGCCCGCCCGATACCGGTCCCGCCGCCGGTCACCAAAGCAACTTGTTCGGTGAATGGCCTGGCTTTGAGCGGCATAGTTTCTTAGCTCATCTCCCTTTGGGAGAGGCGGGGCAGAGGGCCTTAGCGGTCGTCCCTCCTAATGCCCTCTCCCTAACTCTCTCCCAGAGGGAGAGGGTTTAAAGCCTGAATAAGACCAAAAACCGTCGTACTATCTGCTCGTTAGGATGGCTGACGAATACGCGGGTAAAGCAAACCTGATAATTCCATTCGCAACCCGCACGTCTTTTACATTGCCGAGCCGATCCACAAGAGTTCCGCCCATCGGCAATCTGGTATCAGCCACGGTGAATTCAACCTCGGCCGCCTTCTTATCATTGTTGAAAGCGACAATTACCGAAGCCTGTCGGGTCGTGCGCGCATAAACGTATTGATGTTCAGTCGCGACAAGGTTGATTAAGTTCCCGCGGCGCAGCGGCTCGAGCTCTGCTCGCAAACGGCCGAGAAGTTTCTGGTGTTCAAAAACCTCTTTTTGTTTGGTATTGCGCGTGTGAAAAGCGTCAATGCCGTCGGCCGGAAAGCCGCCCGGAAAATCGCGCCGGTTGTCGGGATCGTCGCCGCCAGGCATTGCTATCTCGTCCCCGTAATACAATTGTGGTGTGCCGCGCATCGTCATAATCAAAGTCTGCGCCAGCTTCAATCCTGCGAGCGTAGCGCCGGGCTCGTTCATAAATCGCTTCAGATCATGATTGCTGATTAGCGGCACGAGCACGCCGGCGTTCGGGTAGAGCGGATCGCTCGCCAGTATTCTGGGCAGCTCACGGATGTCCCTTCCCTCGGCGAAGGAGCGGCGGAGCGCATACATCAGCGGAAAATCAAACAGCGTGTCGAGCCGATCATCAATACCGTCATAGCGTGCGCGGCCGCCCTGAAAAAAAGAAGTATGCGCGACGTCGCCATCAAGAACTTCCCCAACGACATTCACCTTCGGATATTCGCGTTTGATTGCCGCCATCCACTGCCGCCAAAAAGTGCGCGGCACGTATTGAAAAGTGTCCTGGCGAATTGCGTCGACTCCCGTGACGCCCACCCACCAGAGCGTGTTCTGCATAAGGTAGCGCGCAACCTCGGGATCGTTTTGATTCAAATCGGGAAGGATATCGGCGAACCAACCATCGAGCGTTTCCCGCTGCACCTGGTAAGTAGCGTGCGGATCGCGGACTGACCATGTTTGCCAGACATTTGCCAGGTGTTTCGTTGCGGTCCCGTTGAACCAGGTCGCAGTCGGCGGATCGTTCACCCAGGGATGATACGGCCCGGTGTGATTGGCGACCTGATCCTGAATCACCTTGATACCGAGTCGATGAGCCTGATCGACCAGTTCCCGCAGTTTTTCGAGCGTGCCGAAATGTTCTTCGACACCATAGAAATCGACCGCACCGTAACCATGATAATCGGTGATCTGACGCTTCGGCTCACCCGCACGATCCGGATATTGTTCGCGCTCGTTGAGGTGGTTGACATTGTCGTACCAGGGCGTCAGCCAGATCGCGGTCACTCCCAGATCTTTCAGATAAGCCAGGTGCTTAATTACGCCTTCGAAGTCTCCGCCGTGATAGTAGCGAGTTCTTGATCGGTCGTAGAGGCCGGGCGATGCCGGCGGATCATTATTAGACGAATCACCATCGCTAAAGCGATCGGTCATGATCAAATAGATGACATCGTCAGTCGTGAATCCCTGAAACCGTCCCGCGCGATTTAAGGGCGGGAGAATGCGAAACATTGCTTCATTGCGTCCGTTTGCCGTCTCGATCTTAACCCGGCGTTCTCCTTCGTGTGCGTTCGTGGCGATGGCTATATCCAGGAAGAGGTAGGTTCCATTTTCGTTTATTTTGGGCAGGCCGATAACGCGAATCCCGTCGGCGGATGACTGTACCCGCGCCCCGCCCAGGTTGCGTCCTCGGATCAGCAGGCGGACAGGATTGATGGAGCTTCCGACCCACCAACCTGGTGGTTCGACTTTTATTATTTCAGGCGCTTGCGCGGCCGCGATGGTGACGCAGGGAAAACAAATAGATGCCAAAAGCAGGAGTCTGATTAGCGAACCTCTGGCGTTCATGTACCGTCCTGATGCAGCTTGATAGTTTCAACTTCGGCTGTCGGGATGCGACCGTAAATTTCGGAAATTTCCCTGAGCCGGTCACCGTGTGTCGCCGTTAATGCTCTTGTATTGAATCGCCACGTCCAGTTGCCCGAGGTGCTGTTCGGAAGGTTCATGCGGGCCTCATTTCCGAGGCCGAGCACATCCTGCAGGGGCACGATCGCGGTGTCGGCTACCGACGCCAGCGCGGCGCGAATAAAATCCCAATGGATTTCGCTGCCGTTTGTGTTGAGATATTCACTGCAAAATTTTCTTTCCGCATTGATCTGCGCTTTGGTTCGAGTAGAGCCGGCGCCGGGAACGCTATTGAACCAGCCTAGCGTCGTGTCATTGTCATGCGTGCCGGTATAGACAACCACATTGTGATGATAGTTGTGCGGGAGGTCGATATTTTTCGTATCGCTGCTGAAGGCGAATTGCACGATCCGCATGCCGGGAAAACCAAAATCGTCACGCAGCTTTTCGACATCCGGTGTAATTACGCCGAGGTCCTCGGCAATGATTGGGAGATCGCCCAGCGCTTTCCGAATCGCCATGAACAACTCGCGCCCCGGTGCTTCAACCCATCGCCCGCGCTCGGCAGTCTTATCTTTACCGGGGATTTCCCAGCACGCTGCAAAACCGCGAAAGTGATCGATGCGCGCGAAATCCACGGTCTGTAACGTCGCGCGCACACGCTCGATCCACCATCTAAATCCGTCTTTGAGCATTCGCTCCCAGTTGTAAAGCGGATTGCCCCAGTATTGCCCCGTGGCGCTGAAATAGTCAGGAGGCACTCCGGCAACCACGGTGGGAATCCCGTTCGCATCCAACTTGAACTGGTCAGGATTGGTCCAAACATCCGCTGAGTCCTGGGCCACAAAGATCGGAATATCACCGATGATACGGATGCCACGTTCATTGCAGTACGCCTTAAGCTCAAACCATTGTTTGAAGAACAGAAACTGATAGAACTTGTGGGCCTCGATCTGATCGTGAAGTTTTTCGCGCGCCCGCGACAGGGCCGCGGGTTCGCGGAGCCGGAGCGATGGTTCCCACTGGTTCCAGGGCAATCCCTGATGGGCCGTTTTGAGCGCGCGAAACAGCGCATAGTCATCAAGCCACGATGCGTTTTGCTCCGCAAACGTTTCGAATGAGCTGCGAAACTCGGTGTCCGTCGTTCGCTGATATCGCGCGAACGCTTTTAACAGAGCAACATCCTTCGCTTTCGCGACGGCAGCAAAATCGACACGGCGAGTGGGCAGTGACGGCAGGTCATCCAGATCGCTTATGCTGATCAGTCCGGACTCAAACAGCCGCTCCGGGCTGATCAGTAGAGTGTTGCCGGCGAACGCTGAGTAACAGGCATACGGTGAATCGCCATAGCCCGTCGGTCCAAGCGGCAGCACCTGCCAAAGACTCTGGCCGCTATCGACCAGGAAATCAGCAAAGGCATAAGCCTCGCTTCCCAGGTCGCCGATGCCGAAGCGGCCCGGAAGCGATGTCGGATGAAGCAGAATGCCGCTCGATCGGGGAAAGCTCATTTACTGTTGCTGCTTACGAAAGCGCCGGACGTAGTTCACTAACAGTTTGATTTCAGTCCGTCTTAGTTTCTTGCCGAACGCGGGCATGCCGCCTCTCCCGCGACTTACTATGGAAATCAGGCTCGTCGTGCCGGTGATCTCCGCATGCTTGCGCCACCATTCATCGCCGGTGAAGTCGGGTGTATTGTACGTGTGGCCGAGCGGCGTATCGCCGCGCCCGTCCGGGCCATGGCAACGGGCACAGTTGCTTCTGAACAGATCGCCAACTCGCTCAGCGTTGCCGGCACTCGCCCTGGATCGGCGCCGCTGCGGCGTAGCTCCGATAACTGTTAGTTCAACTAAGAGAAGTGCAAGTAAAAAAGGACCCAGTCCGCGGGTGGCGAATCGCTTCACGATTTGATTCATTCGGGACGTTCATTGCTCCTCTGGATTCAGTCTCCCGGCGCCCGGCCCAGATCGTGGATGTGCCAATAGACGCTTTCATTACTCATCTCCGGATGCTTGCGTAGAAACTGATTGGCCAGCGACAACGCACCGGGATCGTCCTTGAGATCAGCAAAAGTTTTGCCCTCCCGCCTCGCATCGTCCGCGCGCCCCTGCTTGCGATAGATCAGCATCAGATTGTAGTGCGCGCCCAAATCTTCCGGATCAATCTGCAGAATCTTTTGATAGCAATCGAGAGCGCCCTGATAGTCGCGTCTGATTTTACATAGCTCGCCCAGCTGCTGGAGAGATATCCGATCGCGCGGAAAGGCGGCCAGCACCTGCTTGATGTTGGTTTCAGCCTGATCCAAATTGCCGCGCTTCATAAATATCCGGGCCTGCTGAAAGAGCGCTCGCGGGTTCGTCGGGTTGGCCTTTATCACGGCGTCGAGAACGCCCGCCGCCTCGTCATATTGCTCTAATTCAATCATGGCCATCGCGCGGTTTACGATGGCCATCGGCCGGTACTTCTCGTCAAGTTCCGCGGCCCGCGCAAATGCATCAATGGCCATGGAATATTGTCTCTGGTCGAACAGAGCAATCCCGTAATTATTCCAGCGCCGCCATTCAGGTGGCGCCAGCTTGTCATTTGGATCAGGCGGCAGGGCTGCGTTGTCGCCCAGGCGCATGGTGTAATCGGCGGTGGCCATGGTCACGATTGGGTAATCGATTGACTTGCCCAGGCTGTAATCACTAAAGACGCGGGTGAAGCGGCGATAGCGCACCCGCGCTGTCAGATGCAGCGCGCCCGTGAGAGTAGACGGAACCTGAAATCGATAGCGCGCCACGTCCGACCGTCCGGAATTGATTTGATTGTTTTGGGCAAAGACCCGAGTGCGCCAGATGTGATGCTTGTCATTGTAGGTGCCGTCGGCTTTAACCAGGTATGTTTTGTAGTTGTGCGCCGACTCCTCTAAATAACCATCCGGCTTCAGGAAACCCGAGCGAAACAAGACTTTCGCCGCATCGTCGCTGACGGTGAACTCAACATAAGCTTCGTAGAAATCACGCAGCTCTGGCGGAAACGAGTGGCCGATGTTCTTGTTTGTGATTACGACTTCCGCGGTGATCCGGTCACCATTGTTAATTCTGAAGTTGCTGCGATTGACGGGCGCGATGAATTCTTCCGGGCCCATGCCGAGACCTTTGCGACGAATCGCGAAAATATCGATCCCCAGCTTGTCGTCCTCAAGAGATTTTGTGACCGCTTCCAACTGGTCCTTCCACTTGTAGTACACGGGAATCGCAGTGTTGGCAGCAGCCCAACGGTGCGAAACCAACGTACCCTTTTTCGCGGAAACGTCGAACAGCGGCGCCGGCTCGCGCTTCATGTGACATGAATTACAAGTCTCTTTGTCGCGGATATAGAAGGGGTGCGGCGACTCTTTTGAAAATGAAGACTGCTGCAATTCGTCCGCCACCATGAACGCGCGCAAAAACTTATAATCGTTTAGTTCGCGCGGCACTTGCGATTTATGGCAGCTGCCGCAGAATTCGGGAGTCTTCAGAAGCGGCCGCATCATGGCCCGGCGATGTGAAGGAATGTCATCGAGAATCTGTTGATCGGTTACGCCTGCCAGCAATCTGGTGCCGTCCTCTTTCACCAGCAAGGCCGGTTCGCCCATCACGTATCCGCCAATGCCGTGTCCGGTAGCGGATTGAATTGAATGACAGGCAATACACGAGACGCCGTCATCATCGAACGGTCGTTTGACGTGCGAATTTTTTGTCAAAGCGCCCGAGAAAAGCGCCGCGGGGTTATGACATGATTCGCAATGGCGCGTGAACTCGATTCCTTTTTGACTCTGCAGGTCTTTGACATTTTTCTGATAGAAGGGTTCGCGGAATGCATTACCATGCGCGGACTGGCGCCACTGCGCATGGGCATCTGTATGACAGGTGCCACAACGTTTTGAAGGAACGAACATGTCACCCGGAATGAATGTACCCGTCGTGGTCGTCGCATTGCCTGGAGCAAATGGATTTGGGCCAAACTTGAAGTCGTAGGTCCGGGAGATCTCTTCGCCGTAGGTCTTGTCCGCGGACTTGTCTGGTACCGTAACGCGGTTTGCATTCACTGTAACAATGCCCGCAATTACCGCGATGCACGTCATCAGTACTGCCAGCGTAATAGTTTGGCTGCCGCCAACCTTGGATTGGCGGTCCGATCTCTTCTTCTGAAATGCGTTTCTCATGACAGCTTGCCAAGTTTCCTTAAAACGAATCAGAAGTCAATCTGGCCATTCACCACTAGTTTAGTAACATCTACTCGGAAGTTCGTGTTCATATTGACGTCGTTGTTGGTGAAATTAGCAATCAATTCAGTTTCAGTAGAAGTCAGCAGCGGCTTTCCCTTTTCGTTGAAGCGCGGAAAATAGAATACGGCTTCGTCACCCGGAGCTTTGGGCGGGACGAAATGAATTAGGTCGCGGCGCTCGCCGTGACCGTTAGCGATGAAGACGTAGCGCTGCAAATCTGCAAGACGTCCGCCTTTGAAAACGGTGAAGACTGCATCCGCGCCCGGGTTTTGTTTCGACCTTGAACTCAGAGTGAGCACGTAGTTCTGCTCGCAAGCTGGACACTCCAATAATCCTTTGAACTTGGCGTCGAAAGCCGCGCGATCTTTTTGGCTCATCTGGTCATAGTTCGCCTCCAGTTGTTTGAGCCGGACCAGTGCCTGCCGCACAACCACCGCGGAACGAAGGCGCAGTGTAAACTGAAAATCGACGGGAGCTTCGGCCCCGCCCATGTCGGCCATGGTGGACGTGTTGTTGGATAATCCACCCTCAGCGGTTGAGGGTACTGACCCACCGGCAATGCGCCGCGATAACTCCGCGTACCTGATGCGCACTTCCTGCTTGAGTACCCAGGCAGATTCCTCGAGCACGCTGTTAGCCTCTTTCTTGGACCATTGCTGAAAAGGCTTGAGCGAATGGCCCTCTTGCGGAAAAGACAGTGAGGTTGTAATCGATCCTGTCACGGCGATTAATGCCAGGCCCCATGCCTTCATCGAAAGCTTATTTCTTTTTCGAGCATTCATACCCAAATTCTATGGAATCATAGGGCAATTCATGGCGGCAGTTGGTTCAGCATCTGCTGGATACGGAGTTTCTCATCCGCCGCGCGCTCTTTGGTCGAGTCCTTTTCCAGGGCATCCAGCCGCTTAAATTCCGTCAGTTCCTGCTGAGCCTGTTCGGTCTGTTTGAGCCGCGTGTACGCAAGGAATAGTTGATAGTGAGCCGCCGTGTGCGCCGGGCTCCTGGCTACGACTTGCTGCAACCGTAGGGCAGCTTCCGCAAAATTACGCTCCTTTAGCGCCAGCCGTGCATAGTCGTAAAGTACCGGAACATTGTTGGGATCGAGATTCAATGCATGTCTGAGCGGAGCTTCGGCTTCTTCAAACCGCCCCTGCTCGATGGCTACGTAACCCAAACTTGCCAGCGCGTCCACGTTGTCCGGGTTCCTGATAAGAAATTTCTCAAGGTGTGCGCGAGCGCGGTCGAAATTGCCTGCGGCGCGCTGCGCATAACCCTGCCAATACTCGATGTCGCTTCGGTTCGGGTCAAGTACGGCGGCCCGGTCAAAGTCCGCCGCCGAGGCGCTCCATTCACCTTTGCGGTAATAAGCGTCCGCGCGCGCCAGGACGTACGCTGCCTGTTTCGGTTCCAATTCAACCGCGCTGGTGTATTCGGCGATCGCGCCATCCCAGTATCCAACTCTGAAATACTCTCTCCCCAAAAGGAAGTAATAGTTGGCGTTCTTCGGATCACGTTCCAGCACATGTTTGAATTCGATGATAGCATTCGCCGAATCGTTGCGCGCACTGGCAATGAGCCCCAAACGCAAGTGAGTCTCGGCCGGGCCGGGATTTAGATCTGCGGCCTGGGCCAAATACCTGGAGGCTTCATCGTTGCGATCCAGGTTGTAAAGCGCAATGCCCAGATTGTAAAGCACTTCAAAGGTGTCCGGCGTCAGCGCATTCACACGCGCGAATAGACGCGCAGCCTTTTCGTACTGACTGCCCTGGGCCAGCGCGGTCGCCAGGGTGAACAATCCGCGCGCGTCCGCACCTACCGCACGTTCAACCAAAGCAGCGGCGGCGTCTGCTTCGGCAGAACGGTTTGCCCGGTAAGCCACGTTAAGAAAGGCCAGCGCTAGCTGCGGGTCGTCAGGTTCAGCCTTGCGCGCCTGCGCGAAATGTTCCGCAGCCTTCACGAAATTGCCGGTGTCACCATAGAGAGTGCCGAGATTGTAGTGTGCCTGGACGTGGGCGGGCTCTAGTTTCAGCACTCGTTCGAACTGCGCGATTGCCTCGTTCGTACGGCCATGCTCCGCTAAATAACGTGCAAGGTTGTTGAGGGCGCTAACAAAGCTCGGATCAAGTCTTATTGCCGCGCTGAATTCCGCGTAACCTTCCTCAGCTCGGCCAGCTTTATCCAGCACGACCCCTAGCAGGTTGTGCGCAACGGCAGATCGTGGAGCGGTCGAAACGGCCTGGCGAGCGGCGCGCTCAGCCTCAACCAATGATCCCTTTTGCAAATCTGCGACTGCGGCATCCATTGCCGCCCGCGTCCCAGGATCTAGTTCGGCCGTGTTTGCTGCACTCTGCCTCGTCGATTTGCGGGCCGGAGGTCTTTGTGCCTGGCTTGACCATTCACTCTGGCAGAACAAGAGTCCGCAGAATAAGAACGGCGAGCAAAAACGCAACGCTCGTCCTGTGGTCGCAGTTTGTGTCGAATGGTTCTTCACTCGTTGTTTTCGTATCAAGGATTCTTTAAGAGTGACTTAGTGCGAAACTCGGTATTGAGCCTTTCAACGATGGCAAACTCGCGAGTCGCTTCTGCAGTTCGCCCGAGTCGTCTTAGGGCCAGGCCCAACTGATAGTGCGCGTCGGCGCGTTGCGGATCGAGCGTGACCGCGACTTGCAGCGCTTCGGCTGCTTCGGCGTAACGCTCGCTAAGTATTAACGCCCGACCTAGTGACCATCGTGCCTCAAAATTCTTCGGATCGATCGCAATTGCCCGCCGTAATGCACTGACGCCTTCGTCGGTCTTACCTTGCCTCAACAGCAAAGCACCAGAGCCGACTTGCCCATAGACCGATTCTGGATCGAGCTGGACGAGTTCCTGGTATGCAATCAGGGCCGCCGCTGAATTACCCGCCGATTCCAGCGAAGTGCCCAGGAAGAATCGCACTTCCGCAAACTTCGGCTTCAGCGTAATAGCCGCGCGAAAACTCCTGGCTGCTCCGTTGAAATCCTTCACCGTATACTGCACGCGTCCCAAATTAAAGAGCGCATCGAAATTCCCCGCGTCCAGGGCGACAGCCTGGCTTAACATCTCGATGGCTTCATTGTTAGCGTCACCGCGTGACGCCAGGATGATTCCGAGCAGCGTATAAGAGTCGGCCGCACCCGGATTGAGTCGCAATGCTCGCCGTACTTCCTTTTCGGCCGCTCCGCCCTGCTGCGCGTTGTACAATGCCAGCGCATGGAAATAAGCCGCTTCTAAGGAATCTGCTCGTTGATTGGCTAACTCACCAAAGGCCTCGACTGCTTCCGGCCAGCGATTCAATTTCGCATAGGCAAGTCCAAGATCCTGCCAGGCCCCTACAAGCGTGTGGTCACGTTGAAGGGCTTCACGAAAATCGTTGATCGCCGAGTTCAGATCATCGCGATCAGCGGCGAGCAAGCCTCTGACGTACGGCACACGGGCATCGGACGGTCGCGCATCCTGAACCAGCAAGAGCTGCGACAGGGCACGCGGAGCATCATTGAGCAACCGATAAACGGCAATCAGCTCAAACCGCAAGTCATATTGCCGCGGATCCAGTTCAAGAGCGCGGCGAAACTGTGCGGCCGCTTCCGGGAGTTGCTGCGGATCTCCCACGCGCAATAGAAAACGCCCCAGCTGATAATGCGCAGTATAGTTCCTGTCATCCAGCTTCAAGGCAGCACGTTCAGCGTCAATAGCTTCAATCGCGTGGCCGAGTTTCCAAAGTACGTAACCGAGATTGGCCCGGTAATCTGCGTTCGTGGGCTTTAGGGCGATTGCCCGGCGCAGGTCCTCGGATGCGTCTTGATACCGATTGAGTCGTAAACGGGCCAGGGAGCGGGTGTTCAGGGCTTCGGCGTCGTCCGGATTCGCTTTGAGCTTTGCAGTCGCGTCGGCTTCAGACTTTTCAGCCCGCACCTCCGGGGTGCTGAACCGCTCGACGTGCGAGCGCATGCTGGCAGCGACCGGGGGAGTTTGCGCGCAAGAAGGAAGGGCGGACCACAGCGCAACCAAAACCAGACTGCTCAATTTCACTTTCATTTTGCTTGCCCGAACCCGAGGGGAAACGAGAGGATTCTAGCAAAAGGTGACGACATCGGCGAGTGCTTCGATGGCACCCGTGCCGCTGAGCGCCACCTGATCGCAGTTTATTGCTACTACTTGAACGTTGCAGGGAGTCTCAAAAAGTAAATCCGCGACTTCAGAAAATAAACTTGAGTCTATATTGAACCACGCGGCCCGGATACGCGTTGTTCTTGATTTCGCCGAACCCATTGTTCGGGTCGTTGAAGTCCACATTGTTGTTCGGAACCGTAAAGTTCGGGTGGTTGAACAAATTGAAAAACTCGAATCCGAGTTGAATCTTGGTCTTCTCCGTTATTGCCGTATTCTTGAAAACCGACAAATCAGTGTTGTAGATCGCCGGTCCGCGGAAGGTGTTGCGCCCAAGCGAGCCGATAAAAATTGTTCTTCCTGCGGCGTTCGTGACGGTGCTGAAACCGGCAGTGTTTGGACCGCTGGCGGGTAAGAAGGCACTCCGATTAAGTAATACTCCAGGTCGAAGATTGGCAAAGGGATCACCGAAGAGCGACGGGCGAGTTCCGCTTGGGCAATTACTACAGGTAACACTGAAAGGGATGCCTGAACGGGCTGACTCGATGATGTTGACTTGCCAGCCGCCAACCAACCTGTTGGGACCATTGCTAAGGTAGCGCTGACCCTTTCCAAACGGCAGGTCGATGATTGCGTCGGCGGACAACAGATGACGCACGTCCAGGGCCGAGTTACCGCGGTCGGAATTTATGTCAAACGGATTGATGGGACCGCCGCGGCCATTACGAGAGTCGCCCAGACCATTAAAGATGCCCGTATTGTTATCGATTGCGTGACCCCACGTATAGGAAATTTGCCCCTGAACATTACGTGAGAACCTCTTTTGCAATTGTGTCTGCAAGGCGTCATAGCTGGACGAGGCACCATTTGTGTAGAGCACGGCGTTGTTCAGGAATGCGCCGGAACTATTTTTCGCCAGCGCCAAGCCGCCCGCGCTAATATCATTTGCATAGAGCAGATTGTGCGTACGATTGCCGACATAACCGACATCCAGTGAGTAATCCTTGGCAAACTGATACTGCACGCTCACCTGCCACTGATGAACGTAAGCTGTCTTTTGCTTTGGATCAATGGCAAAAACCCCAATGTCGACAGGGATGTTGTTGGGATCTACCTGTCCTATTATGGGCGGCCCCGTGCTCAAACTGAACGTGGTTGCAGTCGGACTCGTATTAAAACCATTTTGGTTAAGGGCGACGCTGTTACTGAACGGCGGGTTGCGTACTCCCGGCGGATAGTCGACGCCGTCGAGCGTGTAGAGCAAACCGTAGCCGCCGCGGAGCACCAGGCTTTTGCTCTTGTTCACCGCGTAAGCAAAACCTATCCGCGGGCCAAAGTTGTTCTTGTCCGTCGAAATGATTCGATCACCGCCACCGCCGGCAACTATCACTTTGCGCTGGTCAATGCTGAAGATGCTGTAACGTCCGTTCGCTTCTGAGAATGGCAGGAACAGGTCATAACGCAAGCCGAGATTAAGCGTCAAACGGTTATTGACCTTCCAATCGTCCTGCACGAAGAGTCCTATTTCCTGCGATCGCAGATTAAACGGGCCGCCAAAAATCTTGCTCTTGCTGACAAAGATCGCAGGCAAGCCGAGCAGAATGTTTGCCTGACCGTTTCCGGTGCCACCATAGGGAATTCCGTCGGGCCGTACAAAGCAATCAGTCGCTGTCCCGGATCCTGCAGGGCAGGTTGCATTCGGTCCTGTTATCGGACCAGTATCACCGAATTGGAACTGCCCTTTCAAAGTACCGGTGCGGCCACCATCAATCGTGTTGAGATGGCGCAAGCGCAACTCTCCCCCGGCTTTGATTACCTGATTGCCCTTCACAATCGTAACCGTGTCGCCAAAATAAGGGTTCTTGCTCTTGACCTGAAACAAGCCGCCGTCTCCGGTGAACTCAAGAAAGCCGTTACCGAAGTTTCCAATCAGCGCGCCACCCGAGGCCTCCAGAGATCCATCATTAGAATTAGGAATGCCAATATCTTTAGCGAACGTGGGGCTGACGCCGCAGGCTCCGCCTACTCCGCAGTTGAATATGGAGATTTGAATTTGGGTTAAGCCGAAACGGAACTCATTCAATATCGTGGGACTGAACGTGTGCGTATCACTGATCGTAATTTGTCGCGAGTTGCCACGTTCCTCGCCAGCGCCGAAACCGGCAGTTGGTATGTTTCCCGGGAAAAGATTCGCGCGCACGGTTTCCAGCGGCTGATTGCTGAAACGCCCCGACAATGCATTCTTATCGGAGAGTTTGTGATCAATCTTGATCTCCGGATTGTTTATTCTTTCCTTGTTCGCGCGTTGCGTGAAATAGTTGTTCCCGTTGACATTGTTGTTGTCACCGCTCGGATTGAAAAGATTGCGCGTGGGTAGCGGAAAAGCCGCCAGGTACGCCTTGCCGACGGGATTAAGCGGTAAGTTAATAATGTTACCCGGAAATGGGTTTCCCGTGAACGGATTGAAGATTGTCGGGAACTCCGTGAAGTTTCCGGTGCGTGACAACGACGTCGGCACCACAGTATTAGTCGGGAAGGGCAAATTGTTTCGTTGACCCAAAAAGTCAAAGAAGAAGAAAGTCCTGTTCTTGATAATCGGGCCGCCGAGCGTGCCACCGAATTCGTGTATTTGCTGTACCGCCTTTCGCAATTGAGAGATCTCCGCGGCTGATGACCCGCGGGCGATTGCCTCAGCCAAACGAGTCTTGAGCGCTACGTGATACGCATTAAGGTGCGAGTTCTGGCCGTAATAATAAAGTGAGCCGTGAAAGTCATTGGTGCCTGACTTGATCGACGTGTTAATGACGGCGCCTGCTGCGCGTCCAACTTCGGCGGGCGGGATGCTGGTCGTCACTTTGAACTCAGCAATGGCATCAGGATTCGGGAAGGTGCCAATGGTACCAAATTGGGGTTCATTATTATCTACACCGTCGAGGGAGAAGTTGTTGTTCGTCGCGCGCTGACCGTTTGCGGAAATCGCGGCGCCGCCAGATCGATTGAATCGCGAAGACTCTGAACTGCCATTCGGGTTACTGCTTCCGGGACCGCCGGAGCCCGCCCTCGGATCGCCGTTGTTGAAAGACCGGGCCTCCGGACCGCCGCCAAGACCTACAGTGTTGGCACGAATCACGCCCGGCGTCAATGTTGCGAGTTGCGTAAAGTTGCGCCCCGAAAGCGGTAACTCGGTGACTTCACGCCCGCTGATTACACTACCGCGATCGCTTGACTCTGTTTCAACCAGCGGCGGCGCCGCGGTGATCGTAACCTCTCCGCTGACGGTGCCGGGAGGAAGCGTCAGATCAATTCTCAATCGGTCATTTGTTTGCAGGACGACATTCTCTTGCGTCACTGTTTGATATCCTTGCTTTGTGACCGTGATCTTGTAGGTTCCGATGTCCAGTGAAGGTGCTTTGTACTCGCCGGAGTCGCCACTCGTCACAGAACGGGTAGCGTTAGTATCTACTTTAGCGATAGTGATCGTTGCGCCTTGGACCGCGGCCCCGTTACTGTCCGTGACCGTCCCGACTATGTCGGCCTTATTCGTTTGGGCTACGGTCGGGAGAGCAAAAACCCCGAGCAAAAAGGTAAGACTGATAACGCGCACCAACAGGTGAGCGGCATTTCGCTTCGAAGACATGGTTAAACCTCGCATGCGATTAAGAAATGTTGGAAGGCACTTGTGCCCCGGAGGGCAACGAATGCCACTTCAGGCTCTTACTGCAGGTGCATTGCCAAGGCCTTAATTACCTTGCTTTGGCTGTTTTGTTCTCTGAAAAGCGTTTGCGATCGTCTGCTTGAAAGTTTGTTGCCTCAACGAACGAAGTATTTAGTACAGTTTCCAGGGACTGTCAATAGTTTTTTGACAGATTAGTCAAAAATTGTTTTATCTAATTGCGTTACGGCTGGAACCCCCCTTCGCAGGTGCGAACTCGAGAGATCTGAATTACGCCGCGAAGGCCACCGCAAATTTGCTCGCCAGCACCAGGCTGAGCGCACCTCTTAGAGTCGGTTGCGCGCCCAGAGTCGAAGGCAAAATCTGCGCGGACGGTAGACCGCGACGGACGCTGTGTTCAATTGTTTCGCGCAGCGCCCCTTCTACCAGTGTCCATGCGCGGGCGATCTCTCCTCCTACGACCACGGCCTCAGGGCTGAATCCCACAATCAGATTCGAAATGCCCACTCCCAAACAGAGGGCAGTATCGATTAGTGCCGTCTTCGCAGGGGTCTCGCCGTTCAACGCGCGATCGACCAACTCTGCGAACCCAGGCGGAACATCCTGAGTAAGGCCGGACAGTTTGGCGTAGCGCGCAACAGCTGCGCCTTCAGATGAAAAGGCTTCCCAGCAATCGCGGTTGCCGCAGGAACACGCGACCGGCGCATTCGCGCCGACAATCATATGGCCGAACTCACCGGCTGCGCCTCGCTTACCGCGGTAAACCTGACCGTCGAAAACAATTCCGGTACCCACCCCCTCGGCAACCAGAACCAGAATGAAATCTCGCGCGTCACTTACCTCGGGCCGTCCAAACCAGAGTTCGGCCAAAGCCACGGCGTTCGCATCATTGTCGATTAAGACGGGCAAGCCGGTCGCGGTTGAGATCGTCTCGGCGATCGGGAGGTCGCGCCACTTAAAATATGGAATGTAGATAGCAGCGCCGGTCTCCGGGTCAATGAGTCCCGGAAGACTGATACCAACGGATTCGATCGATCTTTCGCGAGCTTTCAGGTCGTTAATGATTTCTATGACTCGAGCGAATGTTTTTTGCGGATCCGGATCGGTAACAAATGCGCTGTGACTGAGGACGCGACCTGCCAGGTCGCTTGTGGCTACGGTCGTGTGGCTCGGCGTGAGCGCCACGCCGATCGCAATCGCGCCCGCCGTTCGCAGCCGCAACATCGTCGGCCGGCGGCCGCCGGTCGACTCGCCTTCCCCCACCTCTTCAACCAAACCTTCGCTCTGCAATGCATCGACAATCGCTGACACAGTCGATCTTTGGAGCTCGCTTTCGCGCGCAATCTCTGCTCGGGAGATCGGCTCTCGTTCGCGAACATAGTTGAGCACGATCTGACGATTGATATCGCGAATCGTGTTAAGACGCGCCGCTTGGACCTTTCGTAGATCGATTCGTCGCACAACTGCTCCGAGAAAAATGCTCGTGGTCGAAAGCCTTCATACATATTACACGGCGGTTCGCCAGTCAACGGTTATGGGAAAAACCGGGAGTGGGTAAAAGTTTGTTGCTAAGTGATCGTGACTTCTGTCCTGGCCGCAGAGCGGCCCAAATATTTAAGCACCTGCAGAAAGAATCATTCTTGGCTCCCGAGGGAGCGTAATGTGCCGAAAAAATATATTGCGCTCCTATTAGAGCTTCAGAAACCTCGCTACGATTTGGGCCTCTGTAAACATTTCGTCCCTCCGGAACGAAATCCCAGCCGTCCGTCAGCAACACACTATTCCCCACGGCTCGGGAAAAGAGCGGAAGCGTGAAAAGGGAAACAGGAGGGCGCGGCGAGGTAGAACACGCTTGATTCAACTTAGGTTAAGCGTGAGTGTTATTTTGAAACGCCCTTGCCTTCGACAATCGTCAATTTTCGGTCGACGCCGGGCACATCGATGGTTTCCGCAGTACCGTCCGGCCACTTTATCTCAAGCTTGTCTATGCGAACCAATTCACCAAGTCCGAAATGGAGAGTCATGTCGTTTTGAGAAGCGTAGCTCGCGCCACTTACGACATCCTGTCGCTGACGAAGCTTTCCAGTCGTGATGTACACAATTGCGCCAATTGCGTCGCGCGGACTTTTCTTAGACACGTCGCCTGCCAGCCGCAGTTCCAGCCAGTGACCAGCGGGCGCAGTTACGTTCTTTAGCACCGTAGGTTTTGAATCCTCGTTGTTAATTACAACGTCCAGTCGTCCATCGCCGTCGAGGTCGCCCACAGCCATTCCACGCGCACACCAACTTTCAGCCAAAGCTCCGCCGGGCCGCGCCCCGACTCGCTCAAACTTGCCAATGCGCAAATTGCGGAAAAGAAGAAGCTGCTGCGCATAGCTCGTCCCCCACGGATGATCATCAACCGTCGGATAGACGTGTCCGTTGGCGACCAACAGGTCTTTCCAGCCGTCGTTGTCATAGTCAAGAAAGCTCGTCCCCCAACCGAGAAATGGGATCGTGGTTTCACCAAGTCCGGCTTGAAAAGTCAGATCCGTGAAGTTTCCATCACCGTCGTTGTGGTAAAGCACATTCGAATCGTCCGAAAAATTGGTAATGTGAAAATCGACGCGACCATCGTTGTCATAGTCACCGACCGCCAATCCCATACCGGCCTGTTCGCGGCCGTTCTCGTTCAGCGCCACACCCGAGGGGTATCCGGTTTCTTCAAACGTGCCATCGCCCTTATTGATGTACAGCAGCTTCGGAGTCGAGTCGTTTACTACGATTAAGTCGAGCAGCTTGTCGTCATCGACGTGGACGAACGCAGAGGAAAAACCGTAGTACTTTTGCGGATCGTTGACACCAGCCTTGAGGCTAATATCTTCGAAAGTACCATCAGCCTTCTGGTGGTACAGCGTATCGCTTTCACCGGTCAAACCACGTGGTCCGCACATCACGGTATCTTCGAAAGTACCATCAGCCTTCTGGTGGTACAGCGTATCGCTTTCACCGGTCAAACCACGTGGTCCGCACATCACGGGCACACCGCGAAACTGGCAAAAGTTCTGGCCCACACCGCCTGGTTTGTTGGCTTCGGCCGGACTTGGCGGCAGATTATTCAGATCGATCTCAGCATAGCCGGGCACAAAGACATCGAGCCGTCCATCGCCGTCATAGTCGCCCCAGGTTGCTCCGGTGCTCCAGCCCTTGCGCGCGACGCCCAGCTTTTCGGCAACGTCCGTGAATGTTCCGTCGCCGTTGTTATGATAAAGACGCGACACACCGAAATTGCTTACGTAGATGTCCGGTCGACCGTCGTTGTCATAATCACCAATCGCCACGCCCATGCCCCATCTTTCATTTGCCACTCCTGCCTTGTCAGCCACATCTTCAAATTTCCAATTACCGAGATTGCGATAGAGCGCGGCCCGCGGCGGCTTCTCTTTTCCCTGCAGTGCGGGAATTGTCGAGCCATTCAAAAGATATATGTCAGGCAAGCCGTCGCCATCGTAATCGAATATCGCCACGCCGCCTGACGGCACTTCAAATATGTAATTCTTTTCTGGAGTTCCGGCGCGGTGGCGAAAGTTCGCGAGCGAGGTCTTATCAGTAACGTCCTCAAAGATCGCCGGCGCTTTGGGATCGACAATCCCTACCGTGCGCTTGACTGCAGAGGTGAGCGGCGTGCCGGTCGAAACTCCGCCCGCCGGTTGCTGCGGCTCTGGCTTTTTCGGCGGCGTCTGAGCCACTAGAACGAGGGGCCATTGCATCAGCGCTCCGCAAATGAGCAGCGCAGTAATAGTTAAAAATGCGTAATAGGACTTGTTCTTATTCATTCGGATCCCTGGTTAAGTAATTCGCTTTTTAGGCTAAGGTTGCAGCAACGCGTTTTTCGGCAACATCATCCTGGCCTGGGTCATTTTCCCTCTTTCGCGTCGCGTTCGTTAATCGTTATGTACCGGTCGATCTCGGAAGGCGCGACTATTTGCGTCTGTCCGCTCGGCCACCGTACTTCGATCCCAGCGACTCGAGTTGCCGCGCCCAGCCCGGCAATGATTCTCGAATCATTGGACGAAAGATAGCTGCCGGACGTTGAGACGTCGAAGATCTGCCGGTGTCCACCTTTGTCGGTAATTGTAACGCGCGCACCGGCGCCGTCGCGATTGGATTTCGAACCGACGAGCCGAATTCCCAACCAGTGATTTCGGGTTCCGTTGTTTAGCAACACGACCGGTAAGTCGCTCAATGTTCCGATGATGATGTCGATTTGCCCGTCATTATTCAAATCGCCAAACGCGGCTCCTCGGGCGACGATCGGCAGATCAAAAGTGGCGCCCGCGGTTGCCGAAACATTCACAAAGCCTTTGCCTGTATTGCGCATCAATAATGGTGGCTGTTTATATTTCAAGTAATTAGTCGACTTCTCGATCGTGTCGAGTACATGGCTCTGGGCGACAAAAATATCGCGCAGTCCGTCGTTATCTATGTCGACGAAACGGGTTCCCCAACCTGAATAGGGCAGCGAGATTTGACCTACAGCAGAAGAATTCGTCACCCAGGTAAAACTCAGATCGCCGTTGTTGCGATAAAGCGGATACGTCTCGTTCGAAAGAGTTGTGATGAACACATCTGGCCGGCCATCGTTGTCGTAATCCGCGGCGTCCACGCCCATGCCGGCGAAAGTCTTCCCGTTTTCATCGTAACCTGCTCCTGACATAACCGCGATATCCTCAAATGTGCCGTCACGTTTATTGTGATAGAGCGATTGACGCACGCTGTCATTAGCTACGAAGATGTCGGACCAGCCATCGTTATCAAAGTCAGCAAAAGCGACGCCGAGGGCTTTTCCGCTCGCGTCGGCGATTCCGGCTTTGACGCTTGTATCTTCGAAGGTTCCATCCGGTTTCTGGTGATAGAGAATATTCGCGACTCCCCTGAAATTATCCGGATGGCAATAGGCGCGAAACCCGGGTCTCGTGTCGCCGCACGGAATGGACCCTCGTTCGAAGTCCCAGTCGAGGTAGCGGGCCACGAATAGATCCAGCCGGCCATCACGATCATAGTCAATCCAACCGGCACTGGTTGACCACCCGCCCCCGCTGACGCCAAGTTTTCTTGTCACCTCGGTGAACGTGCCATTGCCGTTGTTATGGTAGAGATGGTTCCTGCCATAGCCGGTGACGTAAAGGTCGGCATAGCCGTCGTTGTCGTAATCGGCGGCGGCGATCCCCATTTCATAGCCATCGCCTTTCAATCCGGCGCGCTCGGTCACATTTTCAAACGTGCCATCCGCTTTCTGGTGATAGAGCCGGTTCCAGAATTTAGGCTCGCTTTTCTCGGGCATTGCGTCTTTCGGCATCGAATCCTTCAGCAAGGCGCCGTTGGTGAAGAAGATGTCCATCAGCCCATCGTTATCGTAATCAAAAATCGCAACTCCGCCACCCATTGTCTCCAGCAAATATTTAAGTGAAGTCGGCGAATTTTGGTGCTTGAAATCGATCCTTGCCTGGGCGGTAATGTCCGTGAAGGTCACAGGCGATTGCGCTTTAGGTCCGGGAGAGAGAGGTGCTTTCGGCAAATTATCGCTGCTGTAGGACCGCCCTGCGCGCGGAGTGGCGGTTGGCGACGGCTGCTGAGCTTTCAGATTCAGCAAGCCCACAAGAGAAATGAGAACAAAGAAAGAACACTGGGAAGTTACTCTAATCACGTAATTCTATTCCCAGAAAGCTGGAAAACGCCGATTGCCCCAAAAGTCACGCTCGATGATCGCAGCGCTGCCGAATAATCATGAAATTGTGCTGTGATGACGAACATGAGTGGCGCAGTAAGAGCGAAGGCTTGCGAAGCTTTCATGTTACTTAGACCTAATCTTCTGCAGCCTTCATTTTGCGCTGATCGTCACATAATCCCTGCCGCTGTAGAATCTAAGGTCATCAGCTATTCTTGTCATCGTCAACGGGCGTGGCCGTTTCAGCTCGGTGTCCCTGGTCGTCGAAACCGACAGAATCTCATCACCGGCCAGATCCAGAATATGTAGTTTTCCATTCTGGCTGAAACCAAATCCATACGCGCCCACATCCAATTTGGCCCCATTGATCTTGATCCGCGAATCGGTGATAAAAAAACCTTCATACTTTGCCCGAACATCAGCCGCGTAGCCGCCCGTGTCAACCATGCCGGCAATGACATATCGCTTGCTGCCGAACCTCGCCGCTGCGGAGTTGCGCATTTGGGTTGGCGCAGTCAAGCCTTCAAAATAAAAACCAGGAGGTACGACGCGCGCAAGCTCAGAACCTGAAAGGATGGTCACGGAATTTTGGGCCACCGCGTTGGGAACAAAGAAAGCCAGAAAAAGTGCCGCCAATCCCAGGCTAAGACGGCATTGTGATCTCATCATATGGTTTCCTTTCCAGAGAGAATTCAGCCAATTGAAATTTGATTATCTTATATTCGTGCCGGAAAGAGGAATTCAAGTATCTGTTCGAAGCGCTTCGCCCAGGCCCGTTCGTTGTGTTTGGCGCCTTCGGCTTCAAAATATTTAAGATCCTTTTCAACCCTCCAACCTTTTCTCATCAGACTCTCTTTCAAGAGCCGAGCGCCCTCGACGGTGTCCTGCGCCTCTTTAGCATCGCGTCCTTCGTTCGTCCCGATGTCCAGCCAGATTCGCAGCGGCTCTTTTGCGTGCGCTTCGGTGTACTTCACGATCTGATTGTCAGCCCACCAAACCGCGGGAGAGACTACCGCGATTCGGGTAAACACATTCGGATATTTCAGGCCGAGATATAACGACACGAGTCCGCCGAGAGATGAACCGCCGAGCCCGGTATGGGCCGCATCGGCGCGTGTACGATACGTTGAATCAATGAACGGCTTAAGCTCCTCGACGACGAAACGGCCATACAAATCGGCTTTGCCTCCGGTCTTGTATTTCGCGTCAGCAGCGGCTGTGTATTCATTCACCCGGGCCGCACCGGTGTTATAGATACCGACGATGATCAAAGGCTCGACCTTGCCAGACAAAATCAGTGACTGGGCGATTTCATCGGCGCGCCACTCCTCTCCCGGAATAAATGAAGTGGCGCCATCAAAAAGGTTCTGGCCGTCGTGCAGGTAGAAAACCGAGTAACGCTTTGCATCGTCTCCTTTATAGCGGGGCGGCAAATATACAATCACATCGCGATCATTGTTCAGGATTTTTGAATGAAAGCTTTTGTGAACGCGGATATCGCCGGTCAGTGTGTGAGGTTGCTGTGCAGCGACGGCGGCCCCCAGGAAGGCGACTACCGCAAAACTTATGATTGAATGGCGCCAGGGCCGGTTCATTTGGATCATCGATCGCCGAGTTGATAAATCATTGTATCCGGATGGTAGGTCTTCCAATCAAACCAGTAGTCATCAAGCACCGGAACCTTCTGCAGTTGTTTTCCCGCGAGACTGCCGGAGATCGCCCTTCCCGTAAAGTCCCATTCACTTCCAGTCTCGGCATCAATCAGTCGCAAAGAAGAAACGTCATGTTTGGCGAAAAATTCCAGCTTGCGTCCATCTACCGTTCTCTCGTAAGCGCGAACCGATTTCCGGTCATCGCCAACCACGATAAAGATCGGAGTTCCACCGACATCATCGATTAATGGACTTTGCTTCAGCAGCGCGTCGAGCGGATAAGCCTTTGCGGCATTGTTTATCGCAACCCCTACGACCAGTCTGCGCGGTTCGAGGGTTGCGCCAACATTTTGTGAAGTCGCTACGCGCATTTTTGCCACCCGTTCTTCCCAGTCCGCGGGAGCATATTCACCGGCGCGCGCGATTGCTTCTTCAGGCCGCAGCACTCTACCTTCGGGCTTTTCCTGTTTCCACAGTGCAAAGCTCAGCTCGTCGTGAAAAACCGGGCGCAGATGTTGGCCCTTCAGCGGTCCATAAATCGCTTCACCGGTCACCTGCTGCCACCACGAGCCTGTCTCTTCATCTCGCATGATGAAATTCTGGTTGTTGATTCCGGCGAGATGAAAGTGAAGGACCTTGCCATTAACTGTTGTCTCCCACACCAGACCGGTGTGACATAGCGTTCAATAAGTTGCCGCGATCGGAGTGCCGCCTACGACGTCCTGGACGACGTGATGATAAGCCATCAGGCGAACCGGGTAAGCTACAGCTTCACCATTATTCTCGACCGCCAAAACCATGTCTGAGGCGGCGACGAAAGAAGCGTCGCTCGCCTTTGCATATGCTGGCTTCGCCAGCGGATTGAACATCCATTCGAAATGGTTCTGCCGCGCAAACCAGGTGGAAGCGAGCATCGGCAAAAGTATCAACAGGAGCGCCGCTTTCTTCCACCAACGTCGAGCGCGTCGCCACAACCCGACGACCAGGAGCAAAGCGCCTATCAAGGCAATCACAGTTATCCATGGAGACCAGCGACGCAGCGCGAACGAGAATTCGAGGCCCGGGCCTGACTGTGGCTTAAAAGGTTGAATGATCCAAACTGGTATGACGACCATTGCAAGCGTAATCAAAGCGACCAGCAGCAACAGTATCCAGCCTGCGGTCCGCTTCAGAAACGTGGTGTTCTCGCCGATTGTCATTTCACCTTACGAAAGAGGGACGAATTCGGAAGGGGGCATCATATGCGAAAACTTAGTGGGAGACCACGCCCGGCCTGCGAAAAATGATGTAAGCGGTCGCGCGCCTTCGAATATGTCCGAGTAAGTATCTGATTGGTGCCCTCTCGTAATCCAAACATTTCGTGTAATCTTACCGGCGATTAGCACGTCGCGAAGGCATTGAGTCAATCAACGGCAACAACCGAAGAGCAACGCCTCGAAGAGTCACGCGAGCGCAAAGCGCATTGGAAGCGCTGGGGACCCTACCTCAGCGAGCGCGCGTGGGGCACCGTGCGTGAAGACTACAGTGCCAACGGCACGGCCTGGGAGTATTTCACGCACGATCATTCGCGGTCGCGCGCGTATCGCTGGAATGAAGACGGGCTGGCCGGCATCTGCGATCGCCATCAGATGATTTGTTTTGCTCTCGCTCTGTGGAATGGCCGGGATCCGATTCTGAAAGAGCGCGCGTTCGGTCTGACCGGAAACGAGGGCAATCACGGCGAAGACGTCAAAGAGTATTACTTCTATCTCGATTCGACACCGACGCACTCGTACTTGAAATACCTGTACAAATATCCTCAGGCCGAATTCCCATACACGCAACTCGTCGAGGAGAATCGCCGTCGGGGCAAGAACATGCCTGAGTTCGATCTGATCGACACCGGCATTTTCGACGACGATCGCTACTTTGATGTGTTCGTTGAATATGCAAAGGCTGACGTCGAAGACCTTCTGATCCGAATCAGCGCGATCAACCGTGGCCCTGATGCCGCGGAACTGAACATCCTGCCAACTATCTGGTTTCGTAGTCGCTGGACCTGGGGCGACAACAACGATCCGAAACCTGGCCTGCGCGCCGCGGCAGGCACAGTAGGCGCGATTGAACTGGAGCATTTTCATTACGGCCGTCGCCGGCTCTACTGTGAAGGAACGCCCGAACTTCTGTTCACTGAAAACGAGACTAATAATCAAAGGCTCTTCAGCGCGCCAAATGGATCGTCTTTCGTCAAAGATGGCATCAACGATTACATAGTTCATCGCGATCACGCCGCGGTGAATCCCGCGCACACCGGCACGAAAGCCGCGGCAAACTACAAACTGACTATTGCGCCGGGGCAGACCGCGACTATTCGCCTCCGGCTAACCGACGACTCGACGCCAGGAGGCGGGCGACGGGCCGCCGACTTGTTTGACACGAATTTCGATCAAGTCTTCGCCGATCGTATTCGAGAGGCGGATGAGTTTTACGAGACAATAATCCCAAAACGACTCTCCGACGATGCGCGTTCGGTGATGCGCCAGTCGCTGGCCGGCTTGCTCTGGTCAAAACAGTACTACCACTACATTGTCGAGAAATGGCTGGAAGGTGATCCCGCCACCCCACCTCCTCCACGCGCGCGCTTGCATGGTCGAAACAGCACGTGGCGGCATCTTTACAACGCGGATGTGATCTCGATGCCTGACAAGTGGGAATATCCATGGTATGCCGCCTGGGACCTTGCCTTTCATTGCCTTCCTTTGGCGCTGGTCGATTCAGAATTCGCGAAACAACAACTCGTGCTGCTGCTGCGTGAGTGGTACATGCATCCCAATGGCCAGTTGCCTGCTTATGAATGGGCGTTCAGCGACGTAAATCCGCCCGTGCATGCGTGGGCCGCGTGGCGGGTTTACAAGATTGAACAAAAGCGTCGCGGCGCCGGCGATCGCAGGTTCCTCGAGCGGGTTTTTCATAAGCTGCTACTCAACTTCACCTGGTGGGTGAATCGCAAAGACGCTGAAGGCAACAATATCTTTGAAGGCGGATTTCTGGGACTCGACAATATCGGCGTATTTGATCGCAACCAGACGATTCCGGGCGGCGGCCTTGTTGAGCAATCCGACGGCACCAGTTGGATGGCGATGTTCACGCTCAACCTGTTGACGATTGCACTCGAGCTCGCGCGCGAAGATCCGGCCTATGAAGATGTGGCCAGCAAGTTTTGGGAACACTTTATCTATATCGCCAACGCGATGAACAATATCAGCAGCGAGAACATCGGACTGTGGGACGAACAGGATGGTTTCTATTACGACGTGCTGCACACCGATGGGCAGCACCTTCCCTTGCGCGTGCGCTCGATCGTAGGCCTGATCCCGCTGTTCGCCGTGTTGACGGTGGAGGCCAACGTGCTGGAATCGTTTCCCGGATTCAAACGGCGTCTGGATTGGTTCATCAATAATCGTCCCGATCTGACGGCCTACATTTCGACATTACGAACTCCCGGACAGCAGGGACGAAAGCTTGTGAGCCTCGTGCGCGCGGATCGCCTGCGCCGGATTTTGACAGTGATGCTGGATGAACAGGAGTTTCTGTCGCCCTTCGGCATTCGCGCGCTCTCGCGCTTCCACAAAGATCATCCTTATGTGCTGAATGTAAACGGGAGCGAACATCGGGTCGATTATGAACCAGCGGAATCACAGACCGGATTGTTCGGTGGTAATTCGAACTGGCGCGGCCCTATTTGGTTTCCTGTTAACTATCTGATCATCGATTCGCTCCAGAGGTTTCACTATTATTTCGGCGATGACTTCAAAGTGGAATGCCCAACGGGTTCAGGCCAGATGTTGACGCTGTGGCAAGTAGCGGAGGAAATATCGAGACGTCTTTCCAGAATTTTTTTGAAAGATACGAATAATCGCCGCCCGGTCTTCGGTGGTGCGGAAAAGTTTCAGACCGATCCCAATTGGCAGGATCTGATCCCCTTTCACGAATATTTCAACGGCGACAACGGCGCCGGCATCGGCGCCAGCCATCAAACCGGTTGGACTGGTCTCGTTGCCAAGCTGCTGCAGCAAAGTGGCGAGTAAAGTGAATTTATTTCCCCTCGGCCATCAACGCCGTAATACGTCGAAGAATCTGCACGGAAGACTACTGCAGAATTTTTCTTCCCAGCCACTCAACTCTTCGTTAAAGCCTTCTTCAGAATCGCAATCTGCCCCGCATGATACAGATCGTGCTGAATGACACCGTGGAGGGTGACATAAACCGAGGACAGGCCTTCGAGTATCGGCTCATCAAGACGTGATTCAGGCACGCGGGCAACAGCCTCAACCAATGCCTGATGTCCGCGATCTACTGCAGCTTTCGATTTTTCCCAGGCTTCTTCGCTCGCGTCATTGGCAGGCGGCCAGTCTTCCGGCGACGAAATATCAATCTGCGCCCGATCACCTTCCAGCCGCCGTCGTCCAGCGCCTTCCCAAACCGCAATGTGATGAGTCAGTTCCCAAATTGTATGGCCGCCCGGCAGCGGCCGGGCGACGGCTTGCTCAGCCGTGACGCCTGCGAGCACTTCCCGCACCGATGGTCCATGCCAGGCGTTTCCCTCAAAGGCCCTTTTTAGTTGATCCAGGATTCTTTCAATTTCAGTCATGGCTCTTATCCAATCTTCTGCCGGCCTTCTGATTCAGCCAGTTGTGCGCTTACCTCATCGCGCGCGGCCTTCAGCTCTGCGAGGTGTGTTGGCAGAGCGACATTGTCAGCTTGGGCCGGATCGAATCCGCGTTTGCGCAATTCATCCTCGAATTCTTCATCGAGATTGCGCAGCCGCTCTCGCAACTTCTCGCTTTCGGTTAACGACATACTGAACATTGTACGGCAACTATGGCTTGATCGCGCCCCACTTGGCTGATCGACTCTCCTGCGTTAGTCTTACGTGTTTCCTTAGACTAAAAGCAGGAGATTCACGTGGCCGTTATTCGACCTTTCAAAGCTATTCGGCCGCCTGCCGACCGTGCCGCCCAGGTCGCGGCTGTTCCTTACGATGTAGTCAATACCGAAGAAGCTCGGGCCCTGGCATCCGGCAATCCGTGGAGCTTCCTTCATGTTTCGCGTCCCGAGATCGATCTACGGCCCGGTACTGATCTCTACTCTGACGAAGTTTACAGCAAAGCCCAAACCAATTTTGAAAGACTCACCAAAGAGTGCCCGCTCACAATGGAAGAGACGGCGAGCCTTTACCTTTATCGTCTGATCATGGGCAATCATGAGCAGATTGGGGTCGTCGCCTGCTGCTCAATCGATGAATATGACCGGGATGTTATCCGCAAACACGAGCGCACGCGACGCCACAAGGAAGACGATCGCACTCGCCACATAGTGGCCCTGAAGGCGCAGACCGGACCGGTTTTTTTGACTTATCGCGCGCAGGAAAGACTCGACTCAATGATCGGCGTCGCCCTGGATAAGGACCCGCCGCTGTATGATTTTGTCGCCGGTGATCATATTCGCCACACCGTCTGGCGCGTGCCTGCTTATGACGACATGGTAAAAGCATTCAGCCAGGTACCGTATCTGTACATCGCCGATGGTCATCATCGCGCCGCCAGCGCCAGCCGCGCTCGCGCCCAGCTGAAACATGACGGCTTCAGTTTTATCGCCACCGAGGAATACAACTTTTTTCTCTGCGTGATCTTTCCTGACAACCAACTACAAATTCTTCCTTACAATCGGATCGTGCGCGACCTGAACGGGCTGGGCAGGGAGCAATTTCTCGATCGTGTCGGCGAGAGTTTTACGGTAACCGAAAACGCAGGCGCGACTCCGGCGGAACGCGGAAACTGGAACATCTTTATCGAGGGCCGGTGGTATGGACTGAGTTTGCTTGCCGGGGCTTCCCTTCCTGAAGGCGCGGTGGCGTCGCTCGACGTGAGTATTTTGCAGGAACGTCTGCTCGATCCAATTCTGGGAATCAAAGACGTGCGTACCGACAAGCGAATTGACTTTGTCGGCGGCATTCGCGGCACTAAGGAATTGGAAAGGGTCGTTAATGAAGGAAAGGCCGCGGTTGCATTCTCACTCTACCCGACTACGGTCGATGACCTCCTGCGCGTTTCCGATGCCGGAGAGATCATGCCACCCAAATCAACCTGGTTCGAACCCAAGCTGCGTGACGGCCTGCTGATTCACTGCATTTAGTCGTTTCGGGGCAAGGGGAGGCATAGCCTCGATTCTCCAATAGCCTTACCGCCATAGGCCGGGGCAGATCCGCGTTTCAGCGCGGTGCAAGAATACAGGCTCAGGCTTGAGAGTGATTGCACAACTTCGCCAGCGTGTCCGCGACTTGATCAAAATCAAAAGGCTTGCAGATGATTTCGTCGACTAAGTCCAGCTCGCCGGAAGGCGGTTTGGCGCTCGCGCCATAGCCGGTAATCAAAACGACGGGCAGTTCAGGCCGTTGCTTCCGAATCTCGCGTGCGGTTTCCCAGCCGTCCATTTCGGGCATCGCCAAGTCAGTAAAAACCAAATCAAAATCACCTCCGGCAATTTTCGCCAGTCCGGCGCGGCCGCCTTCGGCTGTAACCACCTTGTGGTCCAGATCCATCAGGATCTCAGCCAGAGTTTCGCGGACGACCGGCTCGTCGTCGATCACCAGAAGTGAAAGTGATGCCGGCGTGGCTTCATTAATGACTTCAGCAGTTTTTTCAGTCGCTCTGCCTTCAGCCGCCGGCAGGAGAATCAGAAAAGTCGTTCCTTCTCCGAGTCGCGATTCGACACTAATCGTGCCTTCATGTCGCTCGATGATTCCATAACTTACGGCCAGACCGAGCCCGGTGCCCTGCACTCCTTTGGTCGTGTAGAACGGCTCGAAGACACGCTCGCGCACTTCCTCTTCCATCCCCGTTCCGGAATCGGCGAATCGCAGGCGCAGCTGGTCACCGGTGCGCGTGCCGCAAATCTTCAAATCGCCGCCCTCCGGCATCGCATCGACCGCATTAACGATCAAGTTGACGAAGACTTCGCGCAGCTCTGACGCGTTGCCCATTGTGAATAGCTCATCATCAGAATTCAGTTTGACGTCGATGCTCACACCCGCGGCGCGGGCTTCGTTTTGCCAGCGCGTGCGCGTGATCTCAACCGCATCATGCAGCAGATTATTGACGTTAAGGTGTTCGAATTCCGTAATCTGAGACTTGCGCGCAAAGGTCTGAATGCGCCGTACCGTGGCGGCCGCGTCTTCTGCCGCGGTCACGACGATGCCCAGGTTCCTAATCAGTGACTCGTCCTGAACCTGACGGAGCATCAGCTGGGCGCGGCCAAGGATTGCGGCCAACGAGTTATTGAAATCATGGGCCACACCCGACGCGAGCTGCCCGAGGGCGCGGAGTTTGTCGGCGCGCGCTGCGCGCTCGCGCTCCTGCTTTTGTTCAGTGATGTCGCGCGCAATGCCGAGCACACCGGTGATGCGGCCATCAACGATGATCGGCGCATTGTTTACCAGGGCGTAACGTATGTGGCCGTCCTGGGCAATATAACGCGACTCGTAACTTTGCGGCTCTCCTGTCAGACAAGCGGCGAAGCGTTGCGTGCGCATCTCGCGATCGTCCTCGTGCGTGCGCTCCAGAAAACGATGGCCAATCACATCTTCCGGCTTGTAGCCGGTCAAATCGAGCATCGCCTGGTTGCACCATTGATACCGGCCTTCGAAGTCGAGCGCATAAATCGCCTCGCGTGCGCTCTCTAGAATATTTTGCAGCAGCGTTTGCCGCTCGCGCGCGACGGCTTCGACCTTGCGCAGCTCTGATAGATCGCGCGCCGTGGCCACCACGCTGATCACTCTCTTGTCTTTGTCCAAAACCGGTTCGACACTGACGAGCAATGGACGATTCAAACGCGTGGGAATGATCTCGACATTGACACTCTTCGCCTGACGCACGGCCTGCTCGACCACGCAAGCAGCTTCTTCCGAGCCGCTGCGCAAAATGTCGCAACACTGACGGCCCAGCAATTCGTTTGGCGAGCTCTTTTCCATGGCCGCGGCGGCGTCGTTGACCCGCATCAAACGGCCCGCCCGATCAAAAATAAAAATGCCGTCAGACATCGCGTCAAAAGTCGCTTCCCAGTCCTTCTTTCCGCGCTCGACCAACTGAAATAGTTCTGCCTGAGCAATACCCGTGGCCAATTGCGTCGCCACCGATTCAACCAGCAATAATTCGTCGTTCTTCCACCGCCGGATGGCGCCGCTCTGGTGAATCGAAATGACGCCTCGATACTGGCCACTCACGCTTACCGGGTAATTCAGTTCCGAGGTAACGCCGGCGCTGGTCGCGTGCGCGCGGATGAATTCGTTAAACTGCGGCAATCCCCCGCAATAGTTTGACGCGTCGTCAATGACCAGCGGTTTCCGCGAGCGCAGAAAATGTTTTCTGAGGAAATCATCATATTCGCGCTTGATTTCACCGATACCACTGCAATCAGGAGAGACATACTCATGCACTGTCGCCGGATCGCGGCTGGCAATGTCGCACATCCTTAATTGCACCCGCGAAGCAGACAGGGCTGTTCCGAGTTCTCTCGTCGCCGTGGTCAAAACTTCGTCCAGACTCAGCGAGGCGCGAATTGCCAGACTCAGTTTGTTTGCCAGGTGTTCGCGAACAGAGGTGGCTTCGGCTTTCTCGTAGAGTTTCGCCTGGCGAATTGCGATGCCGGTTTGATCAGCAACCGCCTGCGCCAGTTCAATATCCGCGGTATTCCAGGCTCGCGCCTGTCGGGTGGTGGAAAGCGAGAACGCCCCCAGCAATTCATCGCCAACCCTGACGCCGACATACATAATCGATTTGACGCTGAATTTCTTTAGAATGTTCTCGTAGACATCGCTGATGCGATCATCCGCGCCCGCGTGATCGAAAGTAAGAACACTGTGTTTTTCAACCTGGGCGATTAGGTCGGCCAGTTGCGGCAAATCAAATTCACGACCCGTTGGTCCAACCGCAAGTCCATCGTATTCGGCAACGTTAATTACCCGATTCGCTTTTCGATCGATTACAAATAGTGAACAGCGATCGACTCCGAGGTGATCGCCCAGTTCATGGACCGCAGTCTGAAACACTTCCGTAAGATCCAGCGTCCGGCGCACTGCTTGAGAAATCCGGCTCGTTAACGCAGCGCGCTCAGCCTGCTGTTTCATCCCGGCATACAGCCGCGCGTTCTCGACTGCGCCCGCAGCCTGTGATGCGATCGTGGAAAGCAATTCAAGATGAGCGGCGTTGTAAGCTTCCGGCTTATCGTAATCCTGGATCGTAATGACCCCGATCACCTTCTCCCCGGTGAGCATCGGCACGGCCAGCCAACACTCGGCGGCCCGCCCGCTGGCAACCAGGCCCATCTGCCGTAATGCGGCTTCCACATCGCGAGGTATGAAGAGAGGTTTGCGCGAGCGGATGACGTATTCAGTCAGGCCCTGTCCAAGTTTGCGGGTGGGCGAATGATGTGGCGCGCCATTGATCGTATAAACGGGAAAAAACACTTCCTGTCTTTTGTCGTCATACAACGCCACGTAAAGATTTCGGTTATCCAGAACCTTTCCAATGACCGCATGAATCAGTTTTGCCATTTCAACCGGCTCAGCTAGCTTGCTCAATTCGTGGCCAATCTCGTTGAGTACGGCAAGTTCCTGATTCCGTTGGAGAATTTCCACCTGGGCCCGCTTGCGCTCAGTGATGTCGCGGCCAATGCCCTGGACCCCGCATGGTCTTCCATCCTCGTAGATCAGGCGCGTGCTGAGTTCCAGCGAGAGTCGCTGCCCGGACTTTGTAATGATGTCCAATTCGTAAACAGTTGCCGCACTGTCGAATTGCGCCTTGCGCGCAGTCATGGCTCGGGCGCGACTCAAGTGGTCGGGGGCCACCACCTGGGCGATGTTCATCGTGATGGCTTCTTCCTTGGTGTATCCGGTCAGACGCTCTCCCGATTTGTTTAGCGACGTAAAGTTACCAGTGAGGTCATGCGTATAAATGAGATCGTTCGCGTTTTCGAAAAGATCGCGATAACGGTTTTCGCTTTCGCGCAAAGCAACCTCAGTTTGCACGCGCGCCGTTACATCATTTATCGAGACCAGGTAGGCGGGACGGGCAACAAAATCCACCTTATGCCAACTAACCTCGACCTTTATGAGCGAGCCGTCCTTCTTCCGATGTGTCCAGGTGCCCGCAAAATCATAGGAGCCCTGGTTTCGCGTCAGCCGATCCAGCAGGGCGGGAATTTCTTCCGCAGGACGGATGTCTTTGATCGTCATCAGGAGGAATTCATCACGAGAGTAGCCGTAGTGCATGATGGCCGCGTCATTGACGGCCAGAAAACGCAGCGTCTCTTCATCGTAGACATACATCGGGCACGGATTTCCGTCGAACAAAATCCGATACTCTTCCTCCGATTTGGGGGGCGCAAAGCTCACCCTGCTACGATGGGTTTCAGACTGAATGTTCATTAGGTTCTCGCGGCCGACGGACCTAGAACCGATCGTGGAGTTCGACGTACGTGGTAGGACGATTCGCTTGCGGCTTTGGAACGCGAAAGCTCAGGAGCGGAGACTAGATCTCCGGGCCGCAGCAAACCCAGTATAACAAAGCTAAAACGGGCTTGTCACCAATTGTTTGCTAGAAAACTTGCAAACAATTAAGGGCGTGAAGAGCCCGATTCCTTCGCAAAATAGCCTGGTCTATACGTAAGTCGAGGATTTTCCCGCCGAAGGTCAGGGTTTGTTATCTCGATAACCACGCGCCGGTAAGTGCCGTCACGGGATTTATTCGAAGGTGAGTAGGCGACCAGGTACTGCGATCTCAACTCGCGCTGAATCTGATCGAAAGCATCGCGCAGGTCTCTTTCGTTGCGCGGAAAGTAGGCGCGCCCGCCTGTGCGTTCAGCGATCTTCTTGAGAGAACCGCTGTCGACGTTATAGTGATATCGATCGCCGATCCCAATGGCATAAATCAAGGCATCGGCCTTCAGGGCCCGATCAACGGCGTCCGCCATTTTCATCTGGCTCACCGTATCGACACCATCGGTAATCAAAATGATCGCCCGCCGAGTGTGTTCGGCCGAGTCCGAGAGAACTTCTTTCGATGTCGCCCAGATGGCATCCCAGATGGCAGTACCTCCCGCCAGCGTTTGATTCGTACCTGAGATGGGCGGAGTGCCGGGGACCGTTATGCCGCCGCCGATGTAGCCGGAAGGTGGGGCGAACACGACCCGATCGATTGCGTGACGCAGGCGCTCGATGTTGCCGGTCAATCCCTGTTCGAGCGTAACCTCTCCGGTGAAAGAGACGATTGACGCTTCGTCTTTGTTCGCGCGCAGCGAAGTTTCGAGAAACGATCGCGCTGCTGCTTTCTCTTCCGGCAGAGTAAATTCTTCTGAGGCACTGGTGTCAATCAGAATCGCCAGAGACAACGGCAAATCGATGTTCGGCTGAAAAGTAAAAATCTCCTGCTGGACTCCGTCTTCAAAGACGCGGATATCTTCACGTTTGATGCTGCTGAGAAATCGATTTTGCTTATCAGCGGCGGTAAAGAGCACATTCGTCAAAGCAGTATCGACGCGCACGATTTCATCGGATCGCACCGTCGTGTCCTCGTCGGGTTTCGGCGTGGGCTTCGTTGCCTGCCGCGGCCGATTCGTTTGCTGTTGAGCCGGATCCTGTGCGCGCGAAGGTTGACCCGGACCAATCGCCACAAATATCGCTACCAGGAGGCCAACCAGGCTTAAACAAAATGGTCTTCCGAAACTCATCTTACTTATTAGCGTGCCGTAACGCTGTCGGCGATGGCTTTGTAACCCTTCTTTGTTCGCAACCTCAGATTGTCGCGCCCGTTTGTAAGCTTAACTTCGACGCGCCGATAACTCCCGTCATAGCGGTCGTTCGCGGGTTTGTAAGTAATCAAATACTGCGTGCGGAGTTCTTTCGCGATCTTCGTAAATGCCTTTTCCAACGCCAGCATGTCGCCGGTAAAGAATGCCGCGCCTCCGGTCTCTTCGGAAAGCCGCACGAGTTCCTTGTCCGTCTTATCAAGCACCTGTCCACTTTCGACACCGGGAACGGTGCCGGAAAGCCCCGCCTTGGTCGAGATTGCGAACACAGTTGTTTCAGTTCGTTGCGCGATATCGATTGCATCGTTCAGGTTCGCGCGGCTATATGTGTCAACGCCGTCAGTAATCACCACCAGGGCGCGACGGCCTTGCGCGGAACGCATTTTCTCGTCACAGAATTCCCAGACCGCGTCGTACAACGAAGTTTGCGTGCCGGGTTTTTTTACCGCATCCACGGCGCGATCAAGCAACTCGATCCGATCAGTAAAGTCCTGTCGCAAGGTGATCTGATCGTCGAAGGTCGCAAACAGGACGCGATCTTTGCGCGGCCGCACAACCGTGTAGATGAAATTCTTCGCCGCCTCTTGTTCAAATCTCAGCTTTCCGGCGGTGGAAGGAGAGGTATCCATCAGGACGGCGACATTAAGGGGTAGATTGTTATTCTGCTCGCTGGTGAATGAATCAATCTGCTGTTGTACCTTGTCCTCAAAAATCAGAAAATCGCTTTGCGTGAGACCAGCCACAAACGCGCCGTGTTTATCGGTTACCGTGATGGGCAAACGCACGCGCCGGATGTTTACGACTTCCCTTTGCTGATTGGGATCTTGCGAGGTAGCCGCCGGCGGATTCGCTTTCTGCGGTTGTTTCTGCTGCTGGCCAACTACGAACGTCCCGCACAAGCACAACGCAACGGCAGCAATTAGAAAAACTCTGCGATTAATCATAAGTCAGATTAACTGGCGGTTCCCCGACCGAGGCTTCGTTACGATGCCCGTTCATCTCTGGCCAGTTGCCTTCAATTGCCCCGAACAGGTCAGTATAACAACCTGCGCAGACGGACGCATCTCAGGCTGCATCCTGGCTGATTCAGTTTGATTGTGGCACGCGCATCCTGCGCGCGATTTGTGCCCCGGCGGCAGTGTTAGAAGCACAATCGTAAGAGATGGCGCCTCGCGTTCTCACACGCCTTGCGACAATACATCGAACAATTCGGCTAACTCGGAGGGTAACGACGCGGTGAAGCTAACCTCTTCGGACGTCCTCGGATGACGAAACTTCAGCCGCTCAGCATGCAGGAATTGGCGTCCCAGCTTTGCGATCTGCGTCCGAATGCGCGTATCAGTCACAGTCTTGTCGCGACCACCACCATAAACTTCGTCGCCAACCAGAGGATGCTTCAGCCAGGCGAGGTGTACGCGAACCTGATGCGTGCGCCCCGTCTTTAACTCGACATCCAGCAGGGTAAATCGTTCGAAGCGCCGTCGCACTTTGTAGATTGAAAGTGCCGGCCGACCGCCGCGCACGACCGCCATGCGGGTGCGATTCCGAGGGTCACGCGCGATTGGCTGATCGATCAGGTCAGTCTGCTTCTTAATTTGCCCGTGCACGAGTGCAACGTATGACTTGAAAATCTCGCGCGCGCGAAATTGATCTGCCAGATGATCATGCGCAGCTTCGGTTTTTGCCACCACCATTAAACCGGAAGTTCCCTTGTCGAGCCGGTGAACAATCCCCGGACGCGCCGCGCCCCCGCTTTGCGACAGTTTTTGAAAATGAAAAGCGAGAGCGTTGGCGAGCGTGCCCGACTCGACACCCGCGGCCGGATGGACCACCATTCCCGCCGGCTTATTAACAACAATCAAGTCGTCGTCTTCGTAAACAATTTCGACGGGAATATCCTGCGGAACAAAGGCAGATGAAGGAGACGAAACCAGCTCGACTTCGACTTCATCACCCGATCGAAGCTTATGCGAAGGTTTAGCAATTAAGCCGTTGACCAGCACGTCGCCCTCTTCGATCAGACGTTGCAGGCGTGCGCGACTCCAACCATCGATCCGGGCAGCGAGAAATGCATCAAGGCGCTGGCCCGCTGATTCTTCTGTAACGGAAAAATATTCGATTTGGATTCAGTCTCTGCAGCGCGAATTGTGTTGGAAACCGACCGTAAGGGATGGTCAGTAGCTCCTGCTCGGAGTTCCGCCTTTAGGCGGCCCTGTCTTCCGTCTGAAAGTGGCTATTGTTTGCAGGGAACGATCACGGAGTTCGCAGCCAGGCGATCGTGAATGAATTTGTCGGCGTCTGCTTCGATCAGCTCGCCATTCACGACAAAAGCTTTCTCCGTTAGCACGTCGCCGCTGGAATTACACTTTGCCGGATCAAGAAAAATGTTCCAGGGCGAGCCCCACCTGCGCGTGTCACCAGTCAACTGACGATAGCCAAAATGCGGCGTCTTCTCGCGGTCATCGCGGGATTCTGACTCGCTCACTACCGGGTACGGCGGACCTGCCGACCCAAAGAAAGTCTTTACATCATCGCGCGAGCCGTATTCACTCACGCCGACGATCGCGAAACCCTGTGACTTGTATTTCTCATAAAGACTGGCCGCCACCGGCGCTTCGTTCCGCCAATTCGGACACCAGGGCGCAAAGTAAAGAACCATCACCAGCTTTTTCCCCTGCATGAGCGAGCGGAGACTAACCGGCTTGTTATTCGCCAGATCATTCAGCGTCCAATTTTTATAATTGACGGTTTTTTCCTGTACCGGCGCGTATTCGTGATTGCCTTGCGCGCGCAACGCAACGGGTGCAAACACGAGCGTTAAGAGAATAGAAACTAATACTTTGTTCATTGCTTACTCCATAAAAGTCTATTGCTGAAACCCGACCGTTAGGGAGGGTGCTCTGCCAGGCACCCTCGCTCGCGTTCGAGTTTCTGACGGTTTAGTCGCTCTTCTGCGCGGTCGCCTGCCCTTCATCGAGCAGCGGTTTGATTACGGCCTCGAAATTCTCGCGCGGCGTTTGCCCGATAAATTTCTGCCGAATGCGGCCTTCGCGATCGAGTATGTATGTCACGGGCAATCCCGGCCCGTTGCCGAAGGTATTGCCGATTTCTTCCGCGCCGCGAATGACGGTGTATTCCTGCTTTACGTCTTTCTGAAAACTGCGAATCGCGTCGGCCGTGTCGACTGGTGAGACGGAAGCCCCCACGACTGTGAATCCGCGACCATCGAGTTCCTTTTGCATCACGTTGAATTCTGGTATCTCAGCGCGGCAGGGCACGCACCAGGTCGCCCAAAAATTAAGCAGCACGACCCGGCCGTGCAAGGACGCCAGGTGAAACGGCTGGCCATCAAGCGATTGAAACTCAACATCCGGCGGGGCGGGAAAGGATGCCCTTGCTGCAGTATTAGCCGTCTTCGGCGGTGCAACTTTCAACACGCTTTCAAGATTTGGCAACACCGCGGCCAATCTTGAACTGGCTAACAAACTTGAATAGCCACTGGCGATCAATCCGCCGATCAAAATCAAAACAATCCCAGAAACAACTTCAACTTTGTGCAGGTGTTGGCGAAATCGCGAATAGAAACTCAGAAACTTATTTATTCCCAGGCCCGTGAGCAGGAACGGCACCGCCAGTCCGGCTGAGTAAAAGATCGCCAGCACCAGTCCGCCTCTCCAACCACCGCTGGTGGCTGCAAGTCCGATGATGCCGCCGAGAATTGGACCGATGCAGGGCGTCCACCCGGCGGCGAATGCAATACCGAGTGTCAGCGACCCCAACATGCCGCGCGGCTTTTCATTCGAAAACTGGCGCGTATCCTTGTAGAGCCACTTGATCTTCAGGAGGCCGATTAAGTGCAGGCCGAAAACAATGATTACCAATCCGCCGATTATTCGCACCCAGCGATTTGTAATAATCGCCGAGCCAACCAGACCTGCCGTGCCTCCCAGCGCCAGAAAGATCACCGAAAGTCCGGCATTGAAGGCGAGTGAATTAAGAATTACTGCTCGCCGCGAACTCACGCCGCCTTCAGCTTTCAGGTGATCGATGCTGACCCCGGACATCAGCGAGATGTATCCGGGTACCAGCGGCAGCACGCACGGCGATAGAAACGACAGCAACCCTCCGGCAAAAGCGACCAGCATGTTAACGATTGACACTTGCATAACTTAATTTCGACCGAACAGTTTCCCAAACCACAGCGTCAAATTCAAATAGAGCCCTGATGCCGCCGAAATGCAGGCCAGCGCCGAAAACGCGATCAGCAACTTCGTCTGCCAGCTCCCGGCAAAAAAATAATAGTGGGCGTGCCAAAAATACCGCGTCAATAAACCGGGCGGCGGCGTTTTGATTACTGTTCCGGTTTCCGCATCGACCAGCAGTGAATCCGCTCCCATGCCGCCAATCGCCTGGTAAACGGGACGACCATCACGCATCAATAGGGTCAAGGCGGTCGTCGGCAACTTTCTCCCGGCAAATTCGCTGGCTTTCGACAAAGCTTCTGACGGCAGGACGCGCACTCGGGTTGCATCGATGCTCTCCACTTTGCCGCCTTCAACTGCGTTTGGCCATGAGTAGAGAAATCCGCTCGAGGCCCAGGCCAGGACCGGAACCGCGACAATCAACCCCAGCCAAATGTGGACTCTATAGATCAGCGTTCGCATCAAAGCGGTCCGGGGATTATCGCGCGGCCTTGGCTGAATCAATTTGGGCCGGCTCGGCAATCAACTTCTTAATCATCTTGCCGAGCGCGGCAACTTCGTCTTCATTGGCGCCCACACTGATGAATCGCACTGCGCCGCGCCGATCGATGAGAAATGTAGTCGGAATCGATGAGACGCCATAACTCATATCGTTGTCATCGGAATCAGCCACCGCGAACCCGTACGGCAGGTGATACTTTGTTTTGAAATCGCGCAGGTATTTGATTTCTTCCGTGGTGTTCAGTTGCTTGCCTTCGCCGTGCCCGTAAAATCTTGTGAGGCCCACAATGACAAGGCCCTTGTCCTTGTAACTGTCATACCACTTCTGCAATTGCGGAAACGTCACCCGACACGGCCCGCACCACGGCGCCCAGAAATCCAGCAGCACGACCTGGCCGTGTAACTGGGAAAGCTTAAAGGGCTTTTGATCAATCCACTCTTTCGCGACGGGATCGGGCAGATTAGGGTTTATGGCGGGCGGTTCCTCAAATGATTTCAACAAATCCATCGACGGCGCCACGGCATAGAGCCGCCTGGTTGCCAATTTGTACAAATTGCCTGAAGGAACCGTCAAAGCAAAATGACGGAGTTGCTGAATTGCCTCAACCGCTTCATCTTTCTTCTTCAGCTTAAGATCAGCTTCCGAAATCATCAGCAGAGCATCACTCAGCATCTTGTCGCGCTCGAACGGATCTTTCTTTTTGGCGAGCAACTTTGCGGCGTTAAGCATTTCCTGCGCGTGAGGCAAAGCCCGCTCGTAATCTTTCGTCGTGAAGTATCCGGTCGTCATCCAGTTCTCGAGGGCGTATCGATCTTCAGCTATCTGCGGTTGATCTTTTGTGTATTCGGCCAGACGAGTTTCCGCTTCCGCCAGAAACCCCTGCTTCGCTGCTTGAATCACGATGACGGCTCTCGCATTTTGCGCCGGCTCGCCGGTGACGGCGGGATTCTCAGTAAGAAAACGGCGCATCGCGAGCAAGGCGGGCTCAAAATCTCGCGCGAGATTGTAAAGCAAACCGAGATAATAAACGTCTTTGCCTTCAACCTTCCGGGCCGCCAGTGCCTTTGCGTATCGCGCGGCAAGGTCGCGCTGCTCCTGTTTGATCTTGCTGGCGAGCTGATCATCGAACGGCCGGTGCTGCCGGTTAAACTCCGTGAACTTCTTGCGCGTGTAGCTGTCCGCCTCCTGGAAAAATTGCTCGGCGCTGCGGTCGTCTTTGACATCGACCGGTTTCGCATTCGCCGTTTTGTTCACTTCACCGCTTCCGTTGGCGACGCTCGCATCTTTGACGCGATCACCCTGGCCTAAGGCCAGACAAACCAACATCAGGCATATCAGCAAAGCGCAGAAAAGGCGAACCGGATTTCTCATTTGCAATCTAGTTTTTATTCCCTGTCAGCGGCCTTTGGAGAGACTGAAAGCATGGTAGGATACGACGATTAGAGTGTCAAAACCGGGGGTCAGCAGCTCGCGTATCAGCAAGGGCTGCGGGCCTGTCCTCGCGTTTGGGCTTCTGACAAAAGCGATCCGGCAAAAACGGCGTTAGCAAAGTCGACGGGACGCCGGTGACAATCGCCTCCGCGATTAGCTCGCCGGTGATCGGGGCCAGCAAAATGCCGTTCCGATAGTGACCTGTCGCATAAAATAACCCGCCAATTTCGTTCGCTGGTCCGAGCACCGGAAAATCATCTTCAGCGCGCGGCCTAAGCCCGGCCCATGAATCGAAAAGGGGCAGATGTTTCAGCGCGGGAATGATTTCCACGGCCGCCGACTTAATGTTTCCAATACCATCAACGGTGACCCGCTTATCAAACCCCACATGTTCAGAGGTCGAACCCGCAAGCAGGCGTTCATCGCGTCGCGGCACAACGTAACCGCGCGCCGTGTAGAGGACATGACGTGTCAGCGCCGACGCCGATTTGAAGCATAGCATCTGGCCGCGAACCGGCTCGATAAAAACTTCCGGAAGCGACACGTCAGGCGAGTTGACGAAAGAAGCCCAGGCTCCGGCCGCCACGACCACGGCCTTTGCGGCGATGCTGCCTTTAGAAGTCTGCACACCTTGAACTTGATCATTCTCGATCCGAACGGTCTTTACTTCGCTTCCCTCAAGCATGCACACGCCCAATTTGTCGTTCGCTTTTACTAAAGCCTCAACCAGCTTGCGATTCTCAACTTGCCAATCACTTGGAAAACGCAGAGCGCAACGCACGCGTTCGGAAATGTGAGGCTCGAGCGTGCGCGCATCACCGGCAGCCAGAAGTTCAACCCTTAGACCTTGTTCAGCTTGCCACGCTAATCGGCGTTTAAATTCGATTTCATCTTGACCATTGAATCCGAGGTAAAGCGTGCCGGTGCGATCCAACTCAACGTCGACGTCTCCTTCTTCGCGCAGGGCATCAGCAAACCCCGGATACAGGTCGCGACTCGCGCACATCAAGCGAAAAAATTCGTCGTTGCGATCAGCCTCAACCTGCGGCGCGAGAATCCCACCCGCAGCCGACGAAGCTTCCGCGCCGAATCCGGCGCGTTCAACCAGCGTGACTCTTCGCACGCCGCGCCGCACCAGCGAGCGCGCGATCGTCAAACCAATCACGCCACCGCCAATTATCACCACGTCGGCAGTCGCGCCGCGCGTTACTGATCTCGCTGACATTTTCGGGATTGACTACTGACTACTGACTACTGTCTACTGACGTCCTGCTTATGCGGCATCGTATCACACTGATTCCCGGCGATGGCATCGGCCCTGAAGTCGCGTCCGCGGTCGTGCGGATTATCGAAGCGTCCGGTGTCGAGATCGAATGGGAAGAGCACATCGCCGGACAACTGGCCCTGGATAAATTCGGCAAGACTTTGCCGGATGAACTAATCGAATCAATTAAGCGCAACCAGGTTGGACTCAAGGGCCCGATAACGACTCCGGTGGGTAAAGGTTTCACCTCTGTCAATGTCGGTTTGCGCAAAGCGCTGGATCTCTATGCCAACTTGCGACCGGTGAGGGCGCTGCCAAACGTTCCCTGCCGCAATCCCGATCTCGATCTGGTAGTGGTGCGCGAAAATACTGAGAGCCTTTATTCCGGCCTGGAGCACGAGGTGGTGCCCGGCGTGATCGAAAGCTTGAAGATCATCACGGAGAAGGCCTCGACGCGAATTGCGCGTTTCGCCTTTGCGTATGCTCGCAACGAGAACCGGAAGAAAATCACTGCCGTTCACAAAGCGAACATCATGAAGCTATCGGACGGTTTGTTCCTGAAGTGTTTCGAAGAAGTGGGACGAGCGTTTCCGGAAATCGAGCAGCAAAGCATGATCGTCGACAACGCTTCGATGCAGTTGGTGATGCGGCCGGAACAATTCGACATTCTGCTTTGCGAGAACCTTTACGGCGATATCGTTTCGGATCTTTGCGCAGGATTGATCGGTGGACTGGGCCTGGTTCCCGGCGCGAACATCGGCGAGAAAGGCGCGGTGTTTGAAGCGGTGCACGGCTCTGCGCCTGACATTGCAGGTAAAGGTATCGCCAATCCTACTGCGCTGTTACAGTCGGCGATTCTAATGCTCCGCCACATTAACGAGCGTGCGGCTGCCGATAGAATTGAAAGCGCGATGCTGAAAGTTTTCGTGGAAGGCAAAGTCCGCACACGGGATGTCGGGGGCAACAACACCACCGACGAATTTGCAGATGCGATTGTTGCCGGAATTGAATAATCAGGTCGGTCGCCGAGTGATCTACCACAGAGGACATTGAGAAAACGGATTAGCTAAGTTGGATCTTCACCTTCTTCGGCAGCTTCTCAAAAACCAGGTCATACGAATTTCGCAGCAGCGCTTTCAATTCTTTATCGCTCAGGGCATCGAAGGTTTCGAGCGCTATCCAATGATAACGCGCCGAGTAAGGCGCCGGATCAATTCCATCCTGCTCGATCAATTCCGCAAAGTTTTCTTCCGTGCATTTGAACGACAGACAATACTTTGAAGCGCCTTCGAGCACTGTAACCGCGAACATCTTACCGGCGATTTTGAAGACCAGATCGTTTCCCCACTGCACATTTTCGGTGGCATGCGGAAAGGAAAGGCAATACGCGCGAACAGATTCGATGTCCATATTAGTGAGTGATGAATCCCGGCAGTTCTAGAAGCACTCTAGGCTTGCCACGCGGGAAGCTGTGAAAGGTAATCGCGACTAAATCCGTTAAGCCAGACCAGCCGGTCGTCAATTTTTTTGACGCTCACAACGCGGGACGCCACTATCAGCCAAACCACCGCCGCAATAAGGATCACCACTCCCAACAAGCCGAGGATGACGTAATCATAGGCAATGGCAGCAATCGGAATAATCAGTCCCAGTAAGAGCAGCAACCAACCGGCAATCAGCTGCTTGCGCCGGCTTTGAAAATGTTTCGCGCACAGGCCCAGGTAAACCGTAGCTCGCTTACTCAAAACGGCGGCAATGATTACGTACAGCAAGGCCGCGCCAAAAACCAGCAGGTACAAGATCGGATGGTGCCAGGAAAACTTTTTCTTGAGCCTCAATCCGCTAGCCGGTGCGTTGCACTTCACGCACCGATCGGGAAGCGTGGCTTCTTTCGTCATCACGAGGGTCGACTTATCGCGCCAAACGCCGCCGGATGGAGGTGGCGGCATTACATAACCGTCTGCCAACACAATGCCCGCCGGCGGGGTGGGCGCCGGGACTGCGGAATTTGCAACCTCAGTTCCGCACCGTTTGCAATGGGCATCAGCGGCAAAATTAACCAGCCCGCACGTCACGCATCTCCAGGAGCTATTCATTTCATTTCAGGTTAGCGCTCACGGCGCAGATCAAAATTGAGAGCTCAACTCGAAGGTGGGTGAGAATAGAAAAGCGCCGCGAGTTCTCTCAGGCGAAGCACGAGAACACGCAGCGCTGGAAAAGGCTTCATCGAAAGTTATTCCGCCGGCCCGGTGCAGTTTGGACCATGCAGCGCCGGAATCTTTTGACTGATCACCGGATAGTTGGGCGCTTCATCAATGTTGATTTGCGTCCAGTGCGCATAATTTTCGGGCACGTTGTTGTCGGCGAAAATCGCTTCGACCGGACACTCAGGGACGCACGCATCGCAATCGATGCAGGTGTCGGCATTGATATACAACCGATCCGGAAGTTCGTGAAACGCTTCTACCGGACAGACAGCAGCGCAATCAGTGTACTTACAATCAACGCAGGGTTCCACAACAACGTAGGTCATTCGGGGATGACTCCTTTCAATCAATCAAATGTTTATTATCTATTGCG
>WNGR01000291.1_pt1 | contig 52931 bp, 45 predicted proteins | sample 5407581 | NCBI WGS metagenome assembly WNGR01 (sample SAMN13153383, study PRJNA577476) | soil metagenome | isolation source: 80 cm soil or saprolite under Garry oak tree replicate 2 | place: USA:California | collected 2016-06-15 | reverse complement strand
GCCTGCCACACCTCGCCTCCTGGCGAGTTGCAGGGCGGTATCCTGCCAACGTCGGGCACGTTAACGGCCTTGCCTACACATAGTGACGAGCTGCCGGTGACGCCGGGAGCGGGGAAATCCGGTTGGCCAGGGAAGCAGTAAAGCGCAGCAACCGAGGAGCGCCGCGACGTGAGTGAGAGCCGCCCAGCCGTGATCGTCCTCGCCGCGGGCGGGGGCACGCGGATGAAGTCCTCCCTCCCGAAGGTGCTGCATACGATCGTCGGCCGGACCATGCTCGACCACGTTCTGGCCGCCGCCCGCGAACTTGCCCCGGCCGAACTCATCGTCGTGGTCGGCCACGGCCGCGAACAGGTCGTGCGCCACCTAACCAAGAACGCGCCGGATGTCCGCCCAGTCACCCAGGACCGGCAGGGCGGCACCGGGCACGCGGTACGGACCGCGATCGAGACGGTCGGCCTGGACCACGGCACCGTGCTCGTGACCTACGGCGACAGCCCGGTGCTCCGGGGCCAGACGCTCGCGGCGCTGGTGCACGCGCACGCCGTGCACAAGGCCGCGGCGACCGCGCTGACCACCGTCATGGAGGATCCCACCGGGTATGGGCGCATCGTGCGGGATTCCGATGGTGCTTTCGCGGAGATTGTCGAAGAAGCCGACGCCACGCCCGGCCAGCGGGCCATCACCGAGATCAATTCCGGGATCTACGCGTTCGAGGCCGCGCTGCTCGCCGATGCGCTCAAGCGCGTGCCCACCAGCAACGTCAAGGGTGAGGAATATCTCACCGACGTGGTCGCCATCATGCGCGGGGACGGTCACCACGTCGCGTCCGTCATGATGGCCGATTCTGATGAGGCCCGCGGAGTAAATGACCGCGCCCAGCTGGCCCAGGCCGGCCGGATACTCAACGCCCGGCTGCTGGACAAGTGGATGCGCGCCGGGGTGACGATTGTGGACCCGTTCACCACCTCTGTTGACGCCGACGTCGTCCTCGCGCCCGACGTCTCGATCGGGCCAGGGACCCAGCTGGAGGGCACGACCGTGGTCGAGGCCGGCGCCCGGATCGGGCCGGGATGCCTGCTGAGCGACACCACGGTGGGGCCAGGCGCCACGGTCACGCATGCGGTTTGCGAAAAGGCTGTCATCGCACCGGGGGCGACGGTTGGGCCCTTCACCCATTTGCTGCCCGGGACCAGGTTTGGGGCTGGAGCCCTGGCGGGCAGCGCCGCCACGAGAAAGGGAGCGCAGGAGGCGTGACGGGCATCACCTCCCAAAGCGAGAAGAAGCTGATGCTCTTCTCCGGCCGGGCCCACCCGGAACTGACGCACGAGATAACCGACTGCCTCGGCATCGAACCCACCCCGACCAGGCTCTCCGACTTCGCCAGCGGCGAGATTTTCGTGCGGTTCCTGGAGTCGGTGCGCGGCTGCGACGCGTTCGTGGTGCAGAGCCACACCGCGCCCATCAACCAGTGGATCATGGAACAGCTGATCATGGTCGACGCGCTCAAGCGGGCATCGGCAAAACGCATTACCGTGGTAGCGCCCTTCTTCGGTTACGCCCGCCAGGACAAGAAGAGCCATGGCCGCGAGCCGATCTCGGCACGCCTGATGGCCGACCTCTTTCTGACCGCGGGCGCGGACCGGCTTATGGCCGTCGATCTTCACACGGCGCAGATCCAGGGCTTCTTTGATGGGCCGGTGGATCACCTGTTCGCGCTCCCGATCCTTGCGACCTACCTGGAGAACCGGCTCGACCTGTCCCGGGTCACCGTCGTCGCGCCGGACGCGGGCCGGGTCCGGGTCTGCGAACGGTGGACTGACCGGCTCGGCAGCCCACTGGCGATCATCCACAAGCGCCGCGATCCTGATGTCGCCCACAAGGTCGCGGTCTCCGAGGTGGTCGGGGAGGTAGCCGGGCGCACGTGCATCGTTGTCGACGACATGATCGACACCGGCGCGACGATCATCAAGGCTGCCGAGGCGCTGTTCGAGAAGGGCGCCGCCCAGGTGATCGTCACCGCCACCCACGGTGTGCTCTCGGGCCCCGCGGTCGACAACCTGAAGAACTCCCGGATCAGCGAAGTCATCGTCACGAACTCGCTGCCGATCCCGGACGAGAAGCGGCTTGACAAGCTCACCGTGCTCTCGATCGCGCCGCTGATCGCACGGGCCATTAAAGAAGTGTTCAGCGACGGCTCAGTGACCAGCCTGTTCGAAGGCCAGACCTGAGGGGCGGCGGGTAGCCGCGCCAGCCTGGCTCAGCTACCTGGCGGTGGGCCGCCGACGGGGGGCTGGCTTCCCGCCGGCGGCCGGTCTGTGGTCGGCGCCCGTTCCGCACCTGCGCACAGGCGGACTCCTGCGGGTATTGGGGGTGGCCGCCGCCTCTGCCCCGGCAAGCGCGAGAGACAGCGGCCACCGCTCACGGGGACCAGTGCCCTCAGTGCCAGGTCCCGTGCGGGTGGCGGGTGAGTGACAAAGACCAGAGGCAGCCCTGGGTCACCCCATGGCTCCGGGTCACCGCCGACCGCGCCCCCGCGATGTGTTCCGCTGCGGCCCGGGTGTCGCCTTCCGGTCATTTCTCACTTCCGCCGTGACTGAAAACGAGCGTGCCAGATGCCTGTTGCGTCACGATGGAGCCGTGATTGAGCCTTCCCGTCCGTTGTTCCGGATTCTTGGCCCACTCGAGGTCTGGAATGGGCGGGAGTGGTCGCAGATCAGCGCCCCTAAATGGCGGTCGCTGCTGGCGGCGCTACTGCTGCGGCCCGGCCAGCCGGTGTCCACCGGCCACTTGGTCGAGGAGATCTGGGGCGGCGCCCCGCCGGCCCGCGCCGCGAACCTCGTCAGCGGGTACGTGCTCCGGCTGCGGCGGTTGCTCGGGGTCAATGGCAGCCGCCTGGTCACCCGGGCTCCCGGTTACCAGATCGTCCTCCACCGTGACGATCTTGACGCCGAACGCTTTGCCCGCCTCATGGCCGACGGCCGCCGGGCTCTGGCGGAAGGGGAGGCGGAACGGGCCGCCACGCTGCTCACTGAGGCGCTGGGACTGTGGCGCGGGGCGGCACTCACCGACGTGCCGCCGTCGCCGATGGTGACCGCGGAGACCGACCGGCTGGAGGAGTCCCGGCTGGCAGCGGTGGTGGTGCGGGCCGAAGCGGAGCTGGCGTGCGGCCGGCATGGGCCGCTGGTGCCGGAACTGCGCCGCCTGCTGGCAGATCACCCACTGCGGGAGGAGTTGTGGGCGCTGCTCGTGCGCGCGCTGTCCGGCGCCAGCCGGCAGGCGGAGGCGCTGGAAACCTACGCACGGGCACGGGAGGTCATCGCCGCCGAACTCGGAGTCGACCCAGGGGCCCAGCTGCAGGGGCTCTACCAGGACATACTGAACGCTGACATCGCCATCACCGAGAGCTCCCACGCTGGCCACGCAGCGGAGGAAGTCCGAGCGGCACACCCTCCGGCGCAACTGCCCGCCGACATCCCCGACTTCACCGGCCGTGCGGCCCAGGTCGAAGCACTGTGCCAGCACCTGTCCGGGGGTGACCCAGAAGGCAGCCCCGGGGCGGTGCCGGTGGTGCTGGTGGCCGGCGCGGGCGGGCTCGGCAAGACCACGCTCGCGGTGCATGCCGCGCATCTGCTGGCGGGCCAGTTCCCGGACGGGCAGCTGTACACCAGCCTGCACGGGGCCACGCACCCGGCAGACCCGGCCGATGTCCTCGCCCGGTTCCTGCGTGACCTTGGCATGGACGACTCCCGCATCCCGGTCGGCGAGGAGGAGCGTGCGGCGCACTACCGTACCCAGCTGGCGGGCTGCCGGGTGCTGGTCGTGCTCGACGACGCGCGGGACGCGGCTCAGGTAGGGCCGCTACTGCCAGGAAGCGCCTCCTGCGCGGTGCTGGTCACCGCCCGGGGCCGGCTGCCCGAACTCCCCGGGGCCATGGTCATCGACCTCGCGGTGCTTTCGCTGGCGGAGGCCCGCGGCCTGTTCTCCCGGGTGGCGGACGAGCGGCGGGCGAGCGCCCAGCCCGCGGCCACCGAAGAGGTGCTGGCAGCGTGCGCGGGCCTGCCGCTGGCGATCAGGATCGCGGGTGCCCGGCTGGCCGCCCGGGGCGGCTGGAGCGTGCGCACCCTGGCGGGGCGGCTCTCCGACGAGCGGCGCCGGCTGGATGAGCTGCGCGCCGGCAACCTGGCGGTGCGGGCTTCCTTCGAGGTGAGCTTTGCCAGCTTGCCGGGCCCGGGCCGCCCCGGCGGCGTTGATCCGGCACGGGCCTTTCGCCTGCTGGGTGTGTGGGCCGGCCCGTTTCTGAGCCTGCCAGCTGCCGCCGCGCTGCTGGGCCAGCCGCCCGAGGAGGTGGCCGAAGCGCTCGAGGTACTGGTCGACGCGAGCCTGCTGGATTCCCCGGAGCCGGACATCTACCGGTTCCACGACCTGCTGCGCGTCTACGCGGCCGACCGCGCCCGCGCACAGGAGAGCGAGCGTGCCCGCCGGGCCGCGGCCGCCCGGGTGCTCACCTGGTACGCCAGCACCGCCGAGGCGGCCGCCCGGATCATCTCCCCGCAGCACGCCCGGGTGCCGCTCGACCCGCCCCTGGCGCAGGTGCGCCCGCTGGCTTTCACCTCGCTCGACGAGGCTCTTGCCTGGTGTGAGGACGAACGCCCCGGGCTGGTGGCAGCAACAAGGCTCGCCTCCGAATGGGGCCTGAACGAACTTGGCTGGAAACTGCCCGCGGCCGCCATGAGCTTCTTCTACCGGCGCAGCCACTGGGCGGATTGGGTAACCACGCATGAGACCGGACTGGCCAGTGCGAGGGCGGCTGGTGACCGGCGGGCGGAAGCCTGGATGCTCAACAATCTCGGCATGGCCCACGGCGTGCAGCACAGGGAAGAGGCCGTCACGTGCTTCCAGCAAGCCCTGGAACTCTGCCGTGAGACCGGCGACTCGCCCGGCGAGACCCGCGCGGCGAACAACGTCGCCAACGCCTACTTCGACTTGCGGCGGTTCGGCCAGGCGCTTGAGGCGGCGCAGCGATCACTCGCTATCCAGCGGCAGGCCGGCAACATTTACGGCGAAGGAATCGCGCTGAACATCCTGGGTTGCGCCTGCCGGGAACTTCGCCGGTTCAGCGGCGCGGCGGAGTACTTGGAGCAAGCACTGATCATCTTCCGCGATCTCGAAGACCAGCATGCCGAGGCCGACACGCTCGCTGACCTCGGCGAGGCCTATCTCGGGCTGGACCGGGTGAGCGAGGCGGTCGGCTGCCTGCGCGACTCGCTGGCCATCAGGCGGCACATTGGCGACCGGCGTGGCCAGGCGGCCACGATGCGAAGGCTCGGCCACGCCTATCAGGTGTCTGGCGACGCGGGCAAGGCTCGCCAGCTCTTGTCCGAGGCGACCGCCCTATTCGCGGAACTCGGAGATCAGCCCGAGGCGGCGAAGACGCTCGCGATCATGACGAAGATCGCCGAAGAAGCAGGCTGAAACTCCTGCCAATCAAGGGGCCGGGATTTTTGCCATTATGCCCGTATTGATCACCTAGCTACGTTATGCTAATGCCGTTCGTTTCCACCCTCTCGATAGGACTCCCGGGAATCGGGGGCGAAAGGACGGCCATGGGGGACGAAGAAACGGCTGCCGCGCAGCCACCCGCCGACGACGACGAGCAGCAACCGGCCGACGCGGAGACCCAGGAGGCGCCAGAGGCGCCGCAGCAGCCCACTCCGCCCGATCCAGATGACAGCGGCAACGACGTCGGCAACATCTACCACGGCTAGGCGCTTGGGGTTCACAGTCGCGCCGATCCTGAATAAATCCGGGACACGGCGCGACTGCTGTCACAGGGTTGCAGGGTGACCTGACCAGAATCGCGTTTCTCTGTGGCCGCTCTTGGGTAAGCCATTCTCAATTCTAGCTGCTTTTATGACGTTTTGCGGCGGTCAGAGAGTGTGGAAAAGTCGTTACGCTATGAACGACGTACCAGCCGGGCGCGATCGCCCTGATCGTGTCCCGGCTGTCCGGCACGTTCCGGGTACCCCGGTGCGCTGGCCGGACCGGTCCGGCCACGGCCGGAACACCGGTGGACGGCCCACGCAGTCCGCACTTGGGCCTGTTCAGGGCTCGTCGGCTACCGGGGGGAGCGGGCGTGGGCGGAACACGGGTGGACGGCCCACGCAGCCCGCGCTTGCGCTTGTTCAGGGCTTGCCGGCCACCGGGGTGAGCGCGTCGGCTAGACTTTCTATTCGCCTACCCGCGCGCGTTTGCGCGCCTGACCGGCTGTTGCGCCGTCCGGCCGTCCCGGGACGGCTGAGCCGGCCAGCAGGCCCGCGGGCCCAGGCACGCCGGCAAAACGAAGCTTTCCCTGAAGGAGACCAACGTGCCCGAGGTTCGCATCGCCGCCGAGCTTCGCAGCGAGTTCGGCAAGGGTCCCGCCCGCCGTGCCCGGCGCGCCGGGAGGGTCCCTGCCGTCCTGTACGGGCACGGCACGGAGACACGGCACCTCAGCTTGCCCGGCCATGACCTGATGCTGGCGCTGAAGACCCCGAACGTTCTGATTCGCATCGACGGCCTGCCAGGTGGCAACCAGCTAACCCTGCCCAAGGCTGTGCAGCGTGACCCGGTGAGGGGCGTGCTTGAGCACGTCGACCTGATCATGGTCCGCCGGGGTGAAAAGGTCACCGTCGAGATCCCCATCCGCGTGACCGGGGAAGTAGGCCCCGGGGGCCTGCTCGACCAGCAACTGGTGCAGATTCCGGTTGAAGCCGAGGCCACCAACATCCCGCAGCGAATCGACGTCGACGTGGAAGGCATGGAGATCGGCGCGGCGGTCCACGCGTCCGACCTGCAACTCGCGCCCGGCGTCACCCTGGCCGTCGAGCCGGACACCCTCGTGGTGCATGTGCTCGCCGCCCCGACCGCCGAACAGTTCGAGGCCGACCTTGGCGAGGTGCCCGCGGCCGAGGAGGCCCCAGCCGCTCCCGAGCCCGTTGCCGAGGCCGGAGAGTCCGCAGCCGGGACGGCCCCGGAGCAGCCCAGCTGACACGTGTGGGGGTTCCCGCCCCCCAAAGCGGCTCCACCTGGCCCCACAACGGCCCTACACGGCTCCCGGCCCGGCCCAACCGGAACGTAGCGGTCCGTTCACTAGGGTGTGTGCTGCGCAGCGTCGCATGATGCGCGATCCGGGAGAGGCACGAGGGCATGACGGGCGAACGATGGCTCATCGCTGGGCTCGGTAACCCCGGTGCCGACTACGCAGGCAACCGGCACAACGCCGGCTTCCTGGTGGCCGGCGTGCTCACCGCGCGCATCGGCGCCCGCTTCCGCGCCAGCAAGTTCCGCACGATGGCGGCCGCGGGAACCCTAGGTGGGTTGTCCGTGCTTATCGTTAAGCCGCTAACTTTTATGAACGAATCCGGGAGCGCGCTCGCGGGCCTGAGCGGCTATTACCGGGTGCCGCCCGACCGCATCGTGGTGATACACGATGAGCTGGACCTGCCGTTTGGCACGATACGGCTCAAGCGCGGGGGCGGGGACAACGGGCACAATGGCCTGCGCTCAGTGACGACCTCGCTACGCACGCGCGAGTATTACCGGGTCAGGCTGGGTATCGGCAGGCCGTCGGGACGGGTGGACCCGGCCGCTTACGTGCTGCGTGACTTCTCGGCTGCTGAGTGTAAGGAGCTCCCGCTCGTGGTCGAACGGGCTGCGGACGCGGTGGAGATGCTCCTTGCCCGTGGTCTCGCGGCCACCCAGAACGCTTTTCATCCCGGCACACTTCCCGAATCTCCTGCTCCATGATCCACTATTGTCATAAATTGGTTGGTGAAGTCTGAACTTTACGTGAACCTCCCGTTTTGGCTGGGCGTCTTTCCCTGTGGGGCTTAGCTGCGCCCAGCCGAGGAGGCCGGAGGGTTGTTGGGTCACACTGCTGTCAGGAGTCACCGGGCGAACCTGATGGCCCTGCGACTGGGAGCGCAGGAATCGCTCTCCTGGGTGGGCGGCTACGTGCTCGCCATGGCGCTGGCCGACGGCGCGGGCGCCACCGCGGCGGTTCTCGCCACCCAAGCGCTCCGGGCCGGGGGCTGGGGGCACCCTCACATCCCGTTCGTGACCCTGACCGCAGCCCTTCCGCTGCTGTGGTGGGCATCGGTGGCGCTCGCGGGCGGCTACGACCCCGGCATCATCGGCCGTGGCTTTGCCGAAACACGGCGGGTCCTGCGCGCAGGTGTGGCCGATGTCGGGGCGGTCGCAATCCTCGCCTACGGGATCCGGAACGACGTCGTGCACAGTTACGCCGTCATCGCGCTGCCTGCCACCACCGCCGCGACGATCGCGCTGCGGTACGGGCTGCGCAAAGGACTGCACCGGCGATGGCGCCGGGGCGAATGCCTGCGGCGGGCGGTCGCGGTGGGCCACCAGGCGCCGGTCGGCGACCTTATCACCGCGTTGCGCCGCGAGACCAACCACGGCCTTTCCGTCGTAGGCGCGTGTGTGGCCGAGACGCCGGTGCCTCTTGACGTGGGCGGAGTCCCTGTCCACGGCGGGTTGGGCCAGGTCTGGGCAACGGTGACCACTGTAAGAGCCGACACCGTCGCAGTGCTGTCGTGCCCGGAACTGAGCGGCCCCCGGCTCCGCGAGCTTGCCTGGCAACTCGAGCAGGCCGGCACCGATCTTTACGTCATCCCAGCGGTACTGGACCTGGCGGCACCACGCACCTCCCTGCGGCGGGTGGGGGGGCTGCCAGTCCTGCACCTGGATCACCCCAGACTGTCCGGCCCCGGCCAGGTGATCAAGGGGCTTGCAGACCGCACGGCGGCCGTGGTGGGGCTGCTGTTCCTTTCCCCCCTGCTGCTGGCAATCGCCGTTGTGATCAGGTTGTCGGACGGCGCGCCCGCGCTCTTTCGCCAGACCCGCCTTGGGAAGGGCGGTGCGCCCTTCACGCTCTACAAGTTCCGCAGCATGGTCGTCGATGCCGAGAAACACCGGGCACACCTTGAGTCGCGCAACGAAGTCAACGGCGTCCTTTTCAAGATCCGCAAGGATCCCCGGATCACCCGCCTGGGCAGCTGGCTGCGCCGCTGGTCCCTGGACGAACTGCCCCAGTTGCTGAACGTGGCGAGGGGAGAGATGTCGATGATCGGCCCGCGCCCGTGGAAGGCACGGGCCTATGAGGAGGCAGCCGGGCACGACGAGTTCACCCGGCGCCGGCTCGCGGTCAAACCAGGCATCACCGGGCTCTGGCAGGTGAGCGGGCGGGCGGACCTGCCGTGGGAAGAATCAGTCCGGCTGGACGCGGGCTATGTTGACAACTGGTCGCTCGTCCTTGACCTGCAGATTTTGTGGAAAACCGGCCAGGCGGTCATCCGGGGCTCCGGCGCCTACTAACCTGATGGAGCCAGGGCCCGGCCCGGGATGGAGCCTCCTTCATGACAACCGATGATCACCGCCTTGCCGCGGACCTCGCCGCGCAGGCGGGCCAGCTGCTTGTGGACTTGCGCACGGATGGCCTCTCCGCCGGCGCGTTGCGCAAGACCGGGGACCGGCGTTCGCATGAGTTCCTTTCCGCGGAGCTCGCCCGGCTGCGCCCGGGCGATGCCGTCCTCTCCGAAGAGGGCCGGGACAACCCGGTGCGGCTCACCGCCGACCGGGTCTGGATCGTCGACCCGCTGGACGGCACCAGGGAGTTCGGGGAGCCCGGCCGGACGGACTGGGCGGTCCACGTCGCGTTGTGGGAACGGGGCAGGCTGGCCGCGGGCGCGGTCGCGCTGCCCGCCGAAGGACAGGTGCTGGCGACCGTGGATCCCCCGGCACGGCCCACGGTGGCGGCCGGCCAGCAGAAGCTGCGGGTGGCGGTGAGCAGGACAAGGCCGCCCGCGTTCCTGGAGCGGCTCAGCGAGACGATAGATATGATCACGATCCCAATGGGCTCAGCCGGAGCCAAGGCCGCCGCGGTGATGCGCGGCGAAGCCGACGTGTATGTGCACAGCGGAGGCCAGCATGAATGGGACTCGGCGGCGCCCGCTGCCGTCGCGCTCGCGGCGGGCCTGCACGCCTCCCGCATCGACGGGGCCGCACTGGTGTACAACCAGCCAGACCCTGTTCTGCCGGATATTCTGATCTGTCCAGTGGCGTTCGCGGGATCGCTGCTGGACGCCATCGCCGCCGCACATGGCCCCCGCCTCACGTGAGGATCGCCCGACAGAGCCATCCCGCCTGAACAGTCACCAACAACCCGGAGTCCCCTTCATGGCCCCACCGCGCAGTGACTACTCGCTTTCGCAGCTCGACTTTCTCGAAGCGGAGTCGATCCACATCATGCGTGAGGTCGCGGCCGAGTTCGAGCGCCCGGTACTGCTCTTCTCCGGCGGCAAGGACTCGATTGTCATGCTCGCCTTGGCTGAGAGGGCATTCTGGCCCGCGCGAATCCCGTTCCCGATCATGCACGTGGACACCGGCCACAATTTCCCGGAGGTGCTGGAGTTCCGCGACCGCCGGGTCGACCAGACCGGTGTCCGGCTGATCGTTGCCTCGGTCCAGGGCTCCATCGATGCGGGCCGGGTGGCTGAGGAGACCGGGCGGTGGGCCAGCCGCAACCGGCTCCAGACAACCTCATTGCTCGACGCGATCGCTGATAACCAGTTCGACGCGCTTTTCGGTGGCGCCCGCCGGGACGAGGAAAAGGCGCGCGCCAAGGAGCGGGTGTTCTCGTTCCGGGACGAGTTCGGCCAGTGGGATCCCAAGAACCAGCGCCCCGAGTTGTGGGGCATCTACAACACGCGGATCCACCGCGGTGAGCACATCCGGGTGTTCCCGCTTTCCAACTGGACCGAACTGGACGTGTGGCAGTACATCCAGCGGGAAAACCTGGAGATCCCCAGCATCTACTTCGCCCACACCAGGAAAGTCTTCGAGCGCGATGCCATCCTGCTGGCTGACAGCCCGTTCGTGAACAGGGGAGACGATGAGCCCGCGTTCGAGGCCAGTGTCCGCTACCGGACGGTGGGAGACATGAGCTGTACCGGTGCCGTGGAATCCACTGCCTCGACCTTCGAGGAGGTGATCGCCGAGATCGCTGCCACCCGGATTACTGAGCGCGGCCAGACCCGGGCCGACGACCGGACCAGCGAGGCGGCGATGGAGGACCGCAAGCGGGAAGGGTATTTCTGATGCCGAACGAGGGCATGGGCGGGGCCAGCGCGGGTTTGTGGCAGTCCCGGCACACCGACATCCTGCGATTCGCGACGGCCGGCTCGGTGGACGACGGCAAGAGCACCCTCATCGGGCGGCTCCTCTACGACTCCAAGGCGATCTTCGAGGACCAGCTCGCGGCCGTGGAGCGCACCAGCCGCGACCGCGGTGAGGAGTACACCAACCTTGCCCTGCTCACCGACGGCCTGCGGGCCGAGCGGGAGCAGGGGATCACGATCGACGTCGCCTACCGGTACTTCGCCACCCCGCGGCGCAAGTTCATCATCGCCGACACACCGGGCCACGTTCAGTACACCAGGAACATGGTGACCGGGGCCTCCACTGCCGATCTCGCGGTGGTTCTCGTTGACGCGCGCAATGGGCTGACCGAGCAGAGCAGGCGGCACGCGTTCCTGGCGACCCTGCTCCGGGTACCGCACCTCGTGCTGGCCGTGAACAAGATGGACCTGGTCGACTACGACCCGGAGGTCTTCGAGCGCATCGCCGAGGAGTTCACGGCCTTCGCGGCCAAACTGGAAATTGGCGACCTGTCGTTCGTCCCGATCTCCGCCCTGCACGGGGACAACGTCGTCGAACGTTCGCCCAACATGCTCTGGTACGACGGACCATCCCTGCTGCACCACCTGGAGCACGTCCACATCGCATCCGACCGCAACCTCATCGACGTGCGGTTCCCTGTGCAGTACGTGATCCGCCCGCACCAGGCCACCGACCCCGAACTGCACGACTACCGGGGCTACGCTGGGCAGGTGGCCGGTGGCGTGATAAAGCAGGGCGATGAAGTCATGCACCTGCCGTCCGGCTTCACCACCAGCATCCGGCGTATCGACACCCCGCGAGGCCCCGTCCCGGAGGCGTTCCCTCCCATGTCGGTGACGCTGGTGCTCGAGGATGACATCGACATCTCCCGCGGGGACATGATCTGCCGCCCCCACAACCAGCCTTTGGTCACCCAGGACGTGGACGCGATGATCTGCTGGATGTCGGACACGCGCAAGCTCAGCGTGCGGGACCGGCTGATTGTCAAGCACACCACGCGGACCGTGAAGGCCATCGTCCGCGAGATGCACTACCGGCTCGACGTGAACACCCTGCACCGGCACGAAGGGGTGGACCACCTCGCACTGAACGAGATCGGCAGGGTGACGCTGCGGCTGACGCAGCCGCTGTTCTGCGACCCCTACCCCCGCAACCGGCAAACCGGCGGCCTCATCCTCATCGATGAGGCGACCGGCGCGACGGTGGCGGCCGGCATGATCACCGAAGGCCAGTAGTCCCACAGTAGTCCCCGGTCAGGGACCGAAATTGCCCAGCTAACGCCCCATAGGCGGTAACGGAGTATATTTCCCCAACGGTGCACCTTCGCCGGTGTTCGCGCGTCCAACTTGCGGGACGCCGTGCGGTAAGAGCGGTCGGTCAACTGGTAGGGGATTCAATGTTGCGTCATCGCTTGCAGGCAGGCGTCAGCGTCATCGCGGGCGCTGTCATCATGGCCGTGGCCGTTGCCACTCTCCCGGGCACGGCTGCGTCGGCGGCCACTGGTCCGGTATCCAACTCACCGGCAAGCGGAACGCCGCAACTCGCCAACACCGGCACGACACAGACGGTGCGGCAGATCGTGAAGTGTGGCACCACCATGTACGCGGTCGGCAAGTTCAGCACGATCAAGCGCTCCAGCACCACATACACGCGCAATAACATCTTCAGCTTCAGCGCCATCTCCCCCTACCAGGTGACCTCGTGGAATCCGAATGTCAACGGCCAGGTCAACTCGATCGCATTCAGCGGCGGTGACTGCTCGAAGGCTTACATCGGCGGAAAGTTCACCACGATAGGCGGCGCTAACGGTTGGTCGGTGAAGAACATCGCGGAGATCAGCACCTCTACCGGTGCGGTGATCACGGGGTTCCGGCACAACGCCAATGGCCAGGTCGAAACGCTGGCCGCCTACAACGGCCACATCCTCGCGGGCGGCTACTACACCTCCATCAACAACGACGGTGGCGCAAACCCCTACATGACCAGCCTGAATGCTACGACGGGCGCCGACGATGGGTTCATCCACCTGAGCATCTCCGGCCACTATCACTTCTGCAACGGCACCAGGTGCTCGAGCGACAATCCCACCCGCGTCTACAACCAGCAGTTCAGTCATGGCGGCACGCTCGACCTCGTGGAAGGCGACTTTACGTCCGTGGGCGGGACGGCCCGGCGGCAGATCTTCATGCTTAACCTGGCGAACAGTCCCCCGACGGTCACCGCGTGGACGTCGCCGGAGTGGGACGGCTCCAGCTCCAGCTACCCCTACGACTGCTGGTACACGGAGCCCTTCTACCTCCAGGCCGCGTCCTGGTCGCCGGACGACTCGACGGTTTACGTCGCGACCACCGGCTACCGCCCGTACAACCTGTCGGGAGGTAGCACCCCACGGACCGGGCTGTGCGACGCGCTGGCCGCGTTCCCGGCGACCCGTACGTCGGTGGTGCACAAGTGGATCAACTACACCGGCTGCGACTCGCTTTACTCCACTGCGGCCGACCTGGGCGCGGCCTACGCGGGCGGGCACCAGCGGTGGTCCGAAAACCCTGCCGGCTGCGACTTCAAGGGCCCCGGCGCGATCGATGATCCCGGCATGGAAGGAGTCTCGCCGGCCACGGGCAAGGACCTCCTCACCTCTAGCGGCAACGCTCGGTACACCCGATCGCGCGGCAGGGGGGCAGATGACATGCTGGTCACGGGCGCCGGGTTGTGGATTGCCAGCGACAGCGGGGTGATGAAGAAAGACGGCTCGTTTTCCTACAGCCAAGTGTGCAACGGCGTCAAGGGTCACGCCGGCATCTGCTTCCTGCCGTACTAGAAGTCTGGCCCGGCACGGATGAACAGGACACAGGTGCAAGTGGTCGGCTGGGTGACAGCCACCGTCGCCGTCATTGCTCTTGCCGTTGTGCTGGCGCTGGCGAGCGCCAGAGGCGGGGGGCGGGTGCAAGTAACCCCGACTCCGATCGCGGTGCCCACTCCCACCACGACCGTCAACCCACTCAGGGCGCCGTCTACGCCAGTCCGGGGAGCTTACCTCGGCGCGTATGTGCAGCCGGTTACCTACACCCAGCCGGCGGACATCGCTGCTATCCAGACGCTGCAAGGCCAGATCGGGCGGCGGCTCGGGATCGTCCACAGCTACCTCCGCTGGCAGGTGCCGTTTCCCACGGCCAGCCAGCAGGCGATCCTGCGCCAGGGCAGCACGTTGCTGCTGTCATGGGCCGGTGCCGACACGCGCGCCATCGCGTCTGGGGTGTACGACAGCTGGATCCGTGAGCAGGCACGCGCGATCAAGGCCACTCACAAGCGGATCTTCCTGGAGTGGCGCTGGGAGATGAACCGCCCAGGACTCATCCCCGAGATTCACTCACCGGCCGACTACATCAAGGCGTGGGATCACATCCGGTCGATCTTCGCCAGCCAGCACGTCAAGAATGTCGCTTGGGTCTGGTGCCCGTCGGTGAAGGGATTCGGGATCTCATTCCGGTACGCGCCTGGCGCGGCTTTCTACCCCGGCAACAACGAGGTGGACTGGCTCTGCGTGGACGCCTACCCGCAGCCGGGCCCCTTCGTCTCGTTCGCCGATCTTGTGGAGCCGTTCCTGGCCTGGGCCTCCCACATTCCCAAGCCGATCATGATCGGGGAGTTCGGCGTCCCGCGCAGCTATGCGCCGAAGGTGCGGGCGCAGTGGCTGCGCGCTGCCGCGCAGGCCGTGCGCGCCGACTCCCAGATCAAAGCCCTGGTCTACTTCGAGGGCGATCCGCCCGGCAGTATGCCGGCTAAGAAATACGGGCTTGACGCGGGCTCGCTGCCGCTACTGGCATTCCGCGCCATCGCCCAGGAGAAGTACTTTAACCCTCCTCGTCGGCGCTGGGCACAGTAGACGTGAACGGAGGCTCGGCGGGGCAGATGCCAGTCCCGGCTGACGTGGTGTACCGGGACTCGGCGCAGGTCGCCGGACTGGAGTTTGACCGGCTCACCGAGGCGCAGGTGGTCGAGCACATCATCGGGGCAAGCCTGGCCGGCGAAGGTGGCTGGGTCGCCACCCCGAACATCGACATCTGCCGGCTCGCCCGGCGCCATCCATCGTTGCGGGGCCTGGTCGCCGGCGCGTCGCTGATCGTGCCAGACGGGATGCCCCTGGTGTGGGCCGCGTGGCTGCGCGGCAACCCGCTCCCGGAGCGGGTTGCCGGGGGATCGCTGATCTTCTCACTCAGCGAGGCCGCCGCCCGGCATGGGTGCTCGATCTACCTCCTGGGCGGCGCGCCGGGCGTGCCGCAGCAGGCCGCCGAGGAACTGAGCCGCCGTTACCCTGACCTGGTGGTGACCGGCGCGGACGCCCCGCCGTTCGGGTTTGACGGCGACCCGCCTGCGGTCGAGGCCGTGCGTGCTCGCCTCGCTGCCGCTGCGCCGGACATTGTGTACGTGGGGCTCGGGTTCCCCAAGCAGGAACGCCTCATCGCCAGATTCGCCTCGTCGTTCCCGGCCAGCTGGTTCCTCGGCTGCGGCGCGGCGATTCCATACGCCGCTAAGGCGCTGCCCCGGGCGCCACGGTGGATGCGGCGCTGCGGCCTCGCATGGGCATTCCGGCTGGCCCATGAGCCGCGGCGCCTGTTCAAGCGCTATGTGGTCCATGACCTGCCGTTTGCGGTGGGCCTGCTCGCCATATCCGCCGCGGAGCGGCTGCGGCGGCGCAGCCGGTGAGTCGCGCGCCGTTGTGGGTGCGCGGGTTCCGGCTTACGGGAAGCCATCGACGGCCTTGTACCAGCGCTCGCTGATGTCAGTGGTGAGCTCCCGGACCCTGTCGATCTCCCGCAGGCCGAGCCGGTCGCGGTACAGGGCGAGCGCCGCGCGAGAGTCCATGGGCTGGAACGCCGTGCGCGAGGGCCCGCCGCGCAAACTCCACACGTGCGACTTATCCGCGCCCCCCCGGCCTGTGCTGGCCGCCACAACCCGCCGCCGCACCCGGTCGGTCCACGTCAGCCCGCAGAAGTCGTACAGCGCGCGGAATCCTGTCACGGGGTTGGTGGCCAGGTCTTCGTAACGCGTCAGCTGCATCCGCGGCAGTTCACCAGCCAGCTTGCCGAGCACGTCGTAGGTCATCCGCCACAGCAGCGAAGCCCTGGCGACCCGGTCAGGCGAGTCGGCCAGCGCCTGCATCTCGTCCGCGTATGAACCCAGAAGGTCACGCATGAGCAGCGGCTGATCGAGAAGCTCGCGGAAGTCGGCGACCCAGCCCAGGCGTTGCCAGCTCCCGACGAACCCGACCGGATGGCGCACGCAGGCCACGACCTGGCAGCCCAGCCGCTCGGCGAACCACGCGGCCGAAAGCACAGCAAACGGGTCGTCGATCAGCGCACGCCGCCGCCGAGCTCTGCCTGCAGTGAAGGACGTGAAGTACTTCGCCGTCCGCGCCAGGTCATAAGGGTCATGGTTGCGGCGCAGTTCCGCGATAAGCCGGTATCGAAGGCGCAGTGTGTCGGTGAATGCCCGGTCCCAGCGCTCGTCGTTGTCCGCGCATATGTACTCAAACCTGTGGCTGACCTCAGCATTGAGCACGCCGGGCGAATGGCCCGGCGGGTGCGAGGGATTCAGCGGCTCATTGACGTAAACCACTTCCCCGCTCGCCTCGAGCATCTTGCCGACCCAGCTAGTACCGGTTCTTGGAAGTCCTGTTACGAGAATTCCCTGGGCTGGAGACACATTGGCGAGAGTACCCGGCTGCCGTCGCCGGAGGCTTCGGCCTTGCCCGCTGGACTTCATGCCTGGGCGGACCTCCTCTGCTGGACGTGACGCGTTAGCACGGGCAGCAGCCAGGTCTCGACCCGGCCCAGCCTGGCGCCCGCCTCGGCCTGGCCGTCATGCACATACCTGGCCGCGATCTCCACCAGGTACATGGCAGCCACCAGACTGGCACTGCCGGGCTCGACGCCCAGCGGCGCAAGCATTTCGGGTGCCCTGCGTAGCGCGGCCTCGGCCGCGGTCACGGGTGAGACGCCGGCACGGATGATCGCGCCCTGCAGCCAGTAGTGCACGGCGTCGTAGCCGACCGGAACCCCCGTCTCAAAGCGCTCCCAGTCCCATACCAGGGCCCGGCCCCCCGACATCGTCATGTTCCATGGCGTCCAATCACCATGCCATGAGCCGAACGTAACGTTGGCCGCGCCCTGGGCTGCCTCCAGCCGGCCGAGCACATGTAGGAGCGGATCCGCGAGCTCGTCCCGGGCCAGTACGCGCAATCGCGATCGCAAGCCCTGCCAGTATGGGCTTCGTGCCGCGGGCAGCCGGGTCAACCCACGCAGGCCGGCCACTTCCGCCATGGCACTGTTCAGCTCGGCATGGTTTCTGGCCGGGCGTGATGCGGGGAATGCCTGCTGCACCAGGACCTCCCTGCCCCGCCACTGCCCGTGGTAGAGCAGGCGCGGTGGTTGCAGGTGGGCAAGCGGCACGCTCGCGAGGAAGGTCAGCGAGGCCGCCTCGTTACGGACCAGTTCGTGTGTCAGCGGATTGACGCCGACCTTGACGAACCCGAGCACCTCACCGTCCGGCGTCAGCGCCTGCAGGACTGGCTTGCGGTTGGCGCGCGGCGAGCCGACATAAAGGCTGACAACGGTCTCGGCGCGCAGCGCGGCGCTTAGATAGTCGGCAATATCCGCCCCCGTTCCGGACGGCCCTGGCTCAATCCTGATCCGGTCCGGCAGCACCTCGGCGACGGCGGTGCCCGCCGCGAGGGCGGCCAGACGGAACCGCAGCCGATCGCGTGCGCTCGCGGATGCCTTGTAGTGGCGCAGCGCCGCAGCCGCCGTCCGCCGCGGCCGCCGGGGCACCAGCAATGCAGCGTGCCGCTCGTTGGGGAAGACGAGGAAATCGGTGGCTGTCGCACTGGGCCGGGCACTACGGCCGCACCGGGTGATGCGTGCTGGCGGCGGCCACAGGGTGCGTAGTGTCTCCCACAGGTACTCGCGGCGTTCGCCGCCGCTCACCTGACCCAGCACGGCTCACGGCCCAGCAGGCTGGCCAAGCGCTCGTCATGGGGGCGGTAGTACTCCCGGAGCATGCGCCGGGTCTGCTGGTCCATCGGGGCTGCCGGGCGGGCGTTGTGCCGGCCGAAGCTCGCTGGCTCGCCCGATCCCAGTTCGAGGAACGCCAGCAAGCGCCGGTATTCCCGCGCCGGGTCGGAGAAGAACGCCTCGCTGTCAATGATATGTACCTGGTCGCGGCCGAAATAGCAGAAGACCCGTTCCAGCTGCTCGGCGTAATGACCACGGTGACGATAGGAATGGTGGCGGTGCGAAAAGCTCTCATAGTGCGGGTCGTCCCGCATCCGGTCGATTTCGCCGGCGAGCCTCGAGTTCTCCAGCTGCAGCGCCTTCTCGAAGCTTTCGCGCTCGAACCCGCGGGCAAGCTCGTGCTTGTACGCGGAGAAGGCGCGCTCAGCCGGCTCACGCAGCATCACCACAAGCTTCACTGTGGGCAGGTCGTGCGCGATCCGCTCGAGCGCGAAGGGGTGGTAGAGGTAGTATCCGCTGGCCTCGAAAACGGACGGTCCTCCGTGCCGCGCGGTCCTGTGCCTGGCGATCTCGCCCACCGGGAAGTGCCCGCGGTACCATCGCGAGCCGCGGTAGTAGTTCAGGTCGAAGTAGTTGATCCCTTTGTGGAACGTGGGCCGGATGATCTGTGGATGGTCCAACAGAGCGCGGAACAGCGACGTCGTGCCGCAGCGCTGGGCCCCGATCACGATGAAGTCGGGTTCGAGGCGCATCCCTGCTGTGACGCTACCCAAGATCACGTAGCCGCGGCGGCCGGTGCGCTTCACCACCTCAGGTACGGCTTTCCGCACGGATCTCACGATGCCTCCTGTATCGGGCTTCGAGATTCTGCTGTCTCCAAGCCGCGCCGCGATCCGCCGCCCATCCAGCCCGGCCGCGGCGCCACCTACGCCAGGCCTGCCCGGCTGCCTAGGCCAGCCCCCTGCGCAGCAGCCGGGCGGCGCGCTGTAGGTGGCGGCGGTGAATGCCGGTCGCGATGTGCATGAGTGCCACATAGGGATGAGGTGACCCGGGCCATCTCAGGAGCGCCCTCGTGGCATAGCGCAAGGCCACCCGCCGCTGGCCGAGCAGAGATCTCGCGAGCGCGAGCTGGCCGAGAATGCGGGCATGCCCCCGCGGTGACGCTGCGATGTCTGGGTGCTTGGCCAGCAGATACTCCAGGCCTGCCACCGTCTGCTCGGCGCGGCCGGCGTACCACGACTGGGCGTCCTTGCGGATGTCCGCGAGTGGCTGGATCACCGTGCCGACCGGGCCTGCGCGGGCGACGCGTAGCACCCAGTCATAGTCCTCCGCGTAGCCGAACGGCACGTCCTCGTCATACATCCCGGCCCGGGTGAACGCCTCGCGCCGCATCACCAGGGTCGAGGAATGCAGTTCCTTAACGCGATTCCGGAGCAGCAACCGGTAGCTGATCAGCTCGGACCGGCCCGGCCAGTCGGACACTTTGTCTCCTGGCAGGAGTAGCCGCAGCCCCGACCCCACGGCGAGCAGTTCGGTATCGCCGAGCAAGCGCGCAATCTGGAGCCGCAGCTTGTCCGGGTGCCATACGTCATCGTCGTCGCAGCCACCGATATAGCTGCCGCGGGCAAGGACGAGTCCGGTGTTACGCGCTCCGGCCAGGCCGGGCGTGCGGGAGTTCGTGGTCACCACCACCCTGCGCCTCGGCGCCGCGAGCCGCGCCAGGCCAGGGTCAACAGGCTCCTGGTCATGGACCACGATGCATTCAATGTCTCCGGGGTAGGCTTGGGCGACCACGGCCCGCAGCGCGTCGCGCACCAGTTCTGGCCGGCCACGCGTGGGAACGATCACGGAGACAAGAGGCCACTCCTGGCGACCGGGAAGGACAGCCGCCCCGTCGGCAGGGGTCGCGCCGGCCATCAAGGCGCCGCCTTCGACGTTGCGGACTCTCTTGTGCCAGGCCCAGCCCCCGGGGACCCCAGTGGGGAGGAGGAGCGATTGGCTGTGGTCCTGGCGTATTTGACCACAAGCGGCAGGGCGACGGCGGTGACGAGGACGCGGTCACGCCGTGGCATTTCGGCCCGCCACGCCTCGTCGTCACGCAGGGTGATCTCACCGGCCTGGAACCGGGACGGGTTACCCGACAGGCCATGGCTGGTTCCCAGCCTGACCCGCCCATCACCGATGTGGGCCAGCCGCTCGGGGTTGACGGGCATCCCGAGCGCAGTCAGTGCGATCTCGGTGCTGGCACGTGGCTGCCGGATGAAGTCCTCGTAATGCATCCGGGTGACCCGCATACTGCAGCGGCGCAGCAGTCCGGCCTCGCTCTGGCAGGCCATCCAGCGGACGGCAGCGCTGCCCGGCCCAACATGCCACATGACGTCGGTTTCTTGGCTGGCGTGCGGCCGGGCGACATCCGGCTTGCTGAGGGAATGGGCAACCCCGCGCACATCCCGGACGAGATGGATCACGCGGATGTCAATGCCCGCCCGCGACAGCGCGAGCGCCTGCACCGGCCACTTGCTCGCGTCCACGATGCAGCGGGCGCCGGCCACGGCCGCGATCGCCCGGTACAGGCGGGAATACTCTGCGCCGTAGGCAGTCACCGCGGCCCGGAATCCGCGGCCCGCGACACCTGCCGCGAACAGCCGGGGCAGGTGGCGCTGCCGGGCGACCTGGCGCTGGAGCAGGTGTGTTGCCGCCAGCCGTTCCGTGTCCCAGCCTCCGAACGCCTCCCCGCCTACCCGGACCCAGAACGGGCAGGCAGCGAACGGCTGACCACAGCCGCATCGTTCCCCGCGTGGTGCCACTCGGCGGAACAGGTCGATGAGCTCGCCGACGTTCACGAAACCGGGCATCTCGCCCAGCGTCCGCTCCAGCAGCGTGCTGCCCGAGCGGCCAAAGCCCGCGAGGTAAAGGATGGTGGGGTCACGGCTCATGCGGAATCACCGGAAGCCGGTTCCGCCCTCGGCGGGACGGATGGTGGGTGGCCTGCCTGAGTACGTCCCGCTGATGGATGTCCCGCCGCTGGGACCGGGACGGCGGCAGGTGGGCGTTCCGCGAGGACCACGCCCGGCGGCGCACGCTGGCCTGCCACCGGGACCCTGGCGGCAGGAAGACGCACCGGGCCTGCGGCGAAGCGAACTGCCGCAATGAAAACTGCCAGCAGCAGGCAGCCATAGACCCAGCCGCTGAGGATATCGGTCAGCCAGTGCAGGCCGAGGTACCCGCGGCTGTAGCCCTCGTTGAAACCGAGCACCGCCACGGCCGCGGTTGTCCAGATGGCGCTGCGGCGGGTGCCGCTGAACTCCCGCCAGAGCAGGTAGGCGATGAGCCCGTAGAACACCACGGAGCGGGCGGAGCCGCCAGACGGAAAGGTGCCGAGCGGGGCAGTCGGCGTTCCCACCCGGTGGATGACGTGATGGATGCCGTGGATGATGAGCTTGTTAACGGCAAACAGGGAACCTAGAGCCAGCGGCGGCAGCCAGCGTCTTTTGTGCCAAGTCACGGCCAGGCACACCGCTGCGGCCCCGGCGGCGCCCCACGTTGCTTGCGAGTCCCCAATCTTGGTAGCGCGCTTCATCACGCTCATCCACAGGTGCATCCGGTGCGTGATGGTCCAGTGGTAGAACGGCTTGTCGATCGCTGGCCCGCCATGCGTGGCCAGCAAGCCGAGCGGGACCATCACAGCAAAGACCGCAGCCGCCCCCACGATCATGATCAGACAGAAGCGTGCCGCACCGGCCAGTGCGTCCCGCGACACCGGGCTTGCCGCGCGCGCAGGCGGCCCGTGCAGGCCAGGCGAGCGTCCCAGGAGAGGCGGCATGACGCGCGGCTTGCGCGCACCATGCCCCCGTGGATGCATAACGGCGCCTGCCGCCCCCTGCCCTGCGCCCGGCTCGTGGCCGGATGCGTGCCTGGCCAATACTGACGCGATACCAGCGATCGCTGCGATCCCCAGGGACCATGCCAGGACAAGCAAGACCTTGATCATCTCATCCTACTCTTGATCGCTTGGCGTGCGCTGGCGTGGAAGGGTGACGCGGCCTGGAGCCGGTGAGCGCGGGATCTCGCGGCTTGCCAACTCCGGCTGCTGGCGCTGTGTCACTGGCGGCGTCTTTCGCGACCCGAATCTGGCCTTTCGGCTGGGCGCCAGCCCGGCCAGCGCGGGAAGGTGCAGTGTGCGGCGAAACCGCCACAGCCCTGCGGCAAGCAGCGTGCACCCGGTACCGACTGCCAAGGCCGCCGAGAGCGCGCCCGGACCCGCGATGACGCGCGTGGCCAGGGGGAGGGCGCCGAGGCAGACTGCTGGCAGGGCGGCGGCGGCAAGAGTGCCTTGCCCGAACGGGTGCACCCGGGCAGCCGCCGCCAGCTGGGCAAGGGGTACCAGGTTTGTGACGGCGATCGCGACGGCCCACCCGATTGCGGCGCCAGTGATCCCGTAGGAGGGGATCAGGATGAGGTCCAGTGCGACATTCACGCCCACCGCCATCAGCCCATTGACCAGGCTCCAGGTGCTGCGGCCGGTGGCGATCAATACCGTGTCGACCTGGCCGCACGCGGTGGCCAACAGCATGGTGCCACCGAGGATCAGCATGACGGTGCCGCCCACGCGGTAGGAATGGCCGAACACCGTGAGCGCGTCCGACCCGTAGAGCATGGCCAGCAGGTACAGCGGCCAGGTCAGGAGCATGAGCCAGGCGGTGGTCGCCTGATAGAGGACGTTTGCCCCACGCCGGTCACCGATCGCAAACAGCTCGGCGAACCGCGGCTGCGCTGCCAGGCTTATCGCGGAGTTGGCGAACTGCCCGGCGACCAGGAACCGCGTGGCAGCAGTGTAGATGGCTGCCTCCGCTGGGCCGCGCAGGATCGCCACGAGCACGATATCCAGCCGCTGGATGGTGATCTGAGCGAGCGCCGCAAGGGCGCGCGGGGCAGTGAACCGCCAGAAACCGCGCGCGTTGGCGCTGAGCAGCTGCCTGCTGGCCAGGACGTTTCTTCGCCTCACGTCCCGGGGGCGGCGTGCCGTGCTGGTACGTCCCATGACTTCGGGTCCGCTGTCGGCGGACCGGCGACGAATGCGGCGGAACCAGAGCCAGGCAACTCCCGCCGCTGGCAGGTAGGGGAGCGCCCACAGCGGAGCGAGCAGCGACGCGGCGCCCACGGCGACGGCGACGCTCACCCCTAGCAGTTGCAGTGCGGACCGGCCGAGCCTATCGATGAAAACAGACGGCCGCATGTCACGGTAACCACGGCTCGCGCCTAGCAGCGTGTCGAGTACGGCGCCAAACGGGAGTGCGATCCCCAGTGCGCGGAGTGCCCCGGTCGCCACGGCGAGGCTTGCTCCGGAGTGCCCGAGGTGCCCGCTGAGCACGACCCGAGCCAGTGGGCCCGCCGCCAGAACCATGGCCGTGGCGGTGGTCAAGGACGTGACGGCGACGGGAATGATGGCGGCGCGGAGAATAGCGGGAACCCTGCTCTCCCGGCCGAGCGCGCGGAGCCCGGCGATGAAATTGACGAGGCCGACATAACCGCCCAGGCTGGCTGCCGTCTCGGCGATCAGGAACAGGGAGATGGCAGTGAAAAACGCCCCCGCCACCGGCTTGCTGAAGTTCCTGGTCACCAGGATGGTAACCGCCACAGTGGCGGCTCCGGAAAACGCCGCCCCCGCCAGGTTCAGGGTGCTTCCCCTTGCCACGTCGGCGAGTCGCCCACTGGCGGGGTGGCCCGCCCCGGGCCCGGGCACCGGGCCCGGGGCATCGGGAGCAGCGTGTGCGTCTGCGGCACTGCGGCCACTGCGGCCACTGCGGGTGTCTGCAGTGCCCGGTGCGGAAGAGCGCCGGGTCCACCCCGCTCGTGCCGGCTTAGCGTGTGCCCCGGCCACCGGGCAACCCTTCGGCACCGGGGCGCACCGCCTGCTCGTGCAGCACCCTGCCGTTACGCCACAAGAACGCGTACGCCAGCATGGTGAAGGCCAGCGGTGCCCCTACGGCGTCATAAGCGATCATGAAGACGAAGGTCAGCAGCAAGACCAGTACGCCGGCCATCCCCTCGGGAGTGCGATCGCGCCAGAAACGCCACGCTCCGTAACCGAAGAAGCCAAGATAGAGTGCGGCACCGACGAAGCCGCTGCAAATGAGCAATAGCCAAAGCTGCCCGTTATTGCCGACGCTCCTCTCTCCGCACTGCGGGCACTTGGCTGTTCTCCCGACCGCGATCGAGGTCACGCTGCCCGCTTCATGACGCGTGTCGCCGAAGCCGATGATTGGCGAGGCCATAGCCCCCTGCGTCGCGAGGATGGCGAGCTGCGCGCGGTGTGCATTGCTCTTGCCGCTTTGCAGGCGCTGGCCGACGAGGCTCTGCAGGGGGCTGGCGGTGATGACGAGCCCGGCGGCAGCAATGCCCACGCAGATTGTCGCGAGCAGGGCAAGCCTGCCCTGTGCCGCCAGCCGCAGGCTGACATAGCCGACAGCAAAGATCAAGGCAATCCACAGGCCGCGGTTGAGGGAGTACACGATCGGCACGATTGCGACGGCCAGCACTACTGCGGTTACTCGCCGCTGTCGGCGCGTTCCCCGGAGCCACCAGGCGGTAATCAGCCAGGGAAGCAGGAGGGCAAGACAGTTTCCCCAGGTGTTGGTGTACGGGAACGGGGCATCAGGGCGCCCCTGCGGGGTGCCGAGAATGCTCTGCACCTGGGCGAGGCTTGGGTGCATCTCTGCCTGGATGTACGGGTTCGCCTGGATATGAGAGGGAAGCATCAGCAGCATCGGGGAGTTGAAGCTCAGCCCGGGGGCGAGCACGCCGGCGACCCCGCCTGCGGTGGTGTAGATGGCAACCAGGCCGAGCAGGCAGCCAAGCCGGTGCCGGGGCAGTTCGCGTTCGGTCAGGTTGCCGACGTAAAGCAACAGGACGGTAATGCTCAAATAGCTAGCGTTCCGCATGGAAAAGGCGAGCAAGCGCGAAGCCACCGGGCTGTTGATCGTGCCCGGTGCTGTGAGCGAGATCGCCGCGAGTCCTGCCAGCGAAAACACCAGGAAGAGCAGCCACAGGCCGAACCCTGGGGGCACCCGGATGGCGCGGTCACGCGATAGGCGCCAGCGGACCATCCGCGAGACCATCGGAATCGCCGCGACGACAAAAATGTAGTCACCAAACCCGAGCGCCCACCACAGCGGGTACCCAGCCAGCAAGGCGACAACGGGCCATGCCGGATGACCTCTCAAACGGTCGGCATCCGGGCCGCCACGCCCAGGCCTCCCGGCGGGCCGAGCTGGCCAGCCGGGAATGTCGCCTGGCCGCGACGACGTGGTCACCATGGCGCTTCAGCCATGCATATCCCCGGAGGTCGGTATCGGCGATGGTGCGGCGTCGTCTCGCAGCGACTGTTCCGGCGCTGGCGAGGGTGGCGTGCCGACGTTCGCTGGGAGTGGCTGGCGCAGTTCCTGCGCCGGGGGCCGCTTCGACCTGCTGTCGCGGTCGGTCCTGGGCAACGGGACGGCTGTGGGGCGGCGCGCTGGCATGCGGTCCCAGCGCGCCGACGGCAGTACGGCGGCGCCAAGCACGGGTGTCCGCATCCGGTCTAGCCGCTTTACGCAGTTCGCGGTTTCCGCCTTCAGAGTACGGCCGATCGTGGTCGTGACCAGAGCCGCGTCAGCGAACTCGGCGAGGGAGAAGGCGTCAGCATCGTCTCCCTCCGCTTGCGCCGCGATGATCACGTACCGGGCGGCCCGGCGCATTTCCGTCACCTTGCGCTGGCGGTCGTCATAATCCAGGTCGTTCACCAGCGCACCGGGATGGACCGCAGGGGGAATGATTTGGAGGCGGGAGACCCCGCCTGCCCGGCGCGCGACCTCACTCACTGAGGCAACACCGGTCAGCAATTCCGCCAGCCCACGGCCGTGGCTCAGACCGATCAGCCCCGGAGTGATGGCATCCTCGTAATAGGCGCAGGCGAAAAGCACATCCGACCTGGTCCGCGCCAGCGCCACCGCCAGGTTCGCGGCCACGAAAGTGCAGCCTTCGCCGCGTGAGCTCGCCGCGACCAGTAGGACGTGATTGCCGTCTCCCAGCCCAGCGGCCACCGCCTCGGCTAGCTCGGTGAAGGCCCGGCCCGCCTGCGACCTGGCCTGTATCAGCTGCGTCTGGCCCTTGAGGCTCTTCTCCGGCAGGCTCATAAGCACCGGCAGGGCGAGGGAGCGCTCAAGGTCCCTGGCCTCATGTACCCGGTCATCGCGGCGGTCTATGACGAACGCCGCAAGGAGCCCGAGGAGGAGGCCTGCCAGCAGTCCGCTCGGCAGATCTAGCGGCGCTTTCGGGCTGCTTGGGGCAGTTGGCGCGATGGCGGGGGTGAGTATGTAGCCGGGGCTGTAGTTGACCGCACCTCCCAGCGCGGCGATCTCCCCCCGCAGCGTGCTGAGCTGAGAGTCGTTGCTCTTGATCTGCTCGACTATGAGCAGGTGCTTCGACCGGTTCGACCTGGCCGCCCTCGCCTGCTCCCTCAGCTTGATTCCTTTCTCCAGGAGCGGACGCGTGCGATTCTGCAGCTGGGTGATCTTGAACATGGCCTTGTTCTTGGCGTTGGCTTCGCGGGTGGCCAGGTACGAAGTGGCGAACGCCTGCGCACACGTTGCCGCCCAGCTAGGCGAACCTCCGGAGCAGTTGATCTGGAGCACCGTGGTGTTGGCGGGCACTTTCGTGCTGATCTGCTGAACGAGCTGCGACGGAAGTTGCTTGGTGTGCAACGCTTTCGCGGCCGGCTCCGCCACCGCGTCGGACTGGACAACCTGCGCCTCGTTGTCCATGTTGACCGCGCCCGTGGCACGAGCGCCTAGCAACTGATTCGCGGTGGCTGCGTTGGCGTCAACGTAGACCGAGGCGGTGGCGGTGTAGGACTTGGGCGCGAGCACCACGTAGGCAACGGCCGCGAGCAGTCCCAGGCAGGCGAAGGCGAACACGATGCGCCAGCGACGACGGAGTACGCGCAGGTAGTCAGCCAGTTCAGGCGGCTCGGGGCGGGATGGCGAGGCCATGAAAAATCTCCTTACCTGCCACGCCTGCGCAGGCGGCCCGGCAGACAGTCACAGGCGGCGGCCCGGCTTGACGAACAGTGATGCTGGCCGATCTCACAGGCTAGATCGGCATACATGATCATTACAGGAGACTTGGGCGTGCTTTTGGTAAAAAATGACATCCCACCCCGTCCATCACGGCTCGCCACCTACACCACAAGTGCCCGTGTTGCACTGTATGCGTGTCCACGGTCGTTAGATAGACGCCTCAGCGGTGCTATTAGATGACGTTTGAGCCGATTGTGCCCAGATCTCCGGTAATGACGAGGTCACCGCCCCGGCGCGGCGGGCCTGGCCTTCCCCGGCAGCGGCCGGCTGTCCGGCGGCTGGTGTCGGCGCCGCGGGGCGGTGTGCAAGGCTGAGCTGGTGATCCGTGCCCGCCTGGACAAGCGGCCCGCCGACGTGGCCGCCATGTTCGACCAGGTCGCTGAGCGTTACGACCTGCTTAACGATGTTCTGTCACTCGGACAGGACCGGTGGTGGCGGCGCGTCGTGGCTCGGGCCGTTGCGGCCGGGCCAGGGGAGCGGGTGCTGGATCTCGCGGCGGGCACCGGCACCTCGTCGCGCACCTTCACCAAGGCCGGCGCTGGCTGCGTGGCCTGCGACTTCTCACTGGGAATGCTCCGCGTAGGGGCGCAGAGGCTGGCCAGAGGGAAAGAGCAGGCGAACACCGCGGCAGGGCAGGCGAGCCCGGCGTTTAGGCAGGCGGGCCCGACTGCTGTGCGCGCGAGCCGGGGGACTGGACCTGCGGGCCGCGGGGCTGGGCAGGTCAGGTTCGTCGCGGGTGATGCGCTGCGACTGCCGTTCCGTGACCTCGCCTTCGATGCGGTCACGATCTCCTTCGGCCTGCGGAATGTGGCCGATCCAGACGCCGCGCTCGCCGAGATGCTCAGGGTCACCCGGCCCGGCGGGCGCCTGGTGATCTGCGAGTTCGGTCACCTCCCCTGGCCTGCCGTGAACGCCATGTACGAGCGGTACCTCGCCGCCGCGCTGCCGGCCATGGCGCGGCGGCTGTCACGGGCCGGGGACGCGTATGAGTACCTGGCAGAATCCATCCGCGCCTGGCCCGCCGCACCGGAACTTGGCAGGCGGATAGGTTCGGCTGGATGGTCGGCAGTACGCTGGCGGAACCTGACGCTCGGGGTGGTCACCGTCCACGCGGCGCGCCGCCCGCAGTAAGTGGCATGTGCCGGGACAGCCCGCGGCGTCAGGGGCTGGCTCCAGCGAACCCTGGTGTACCGTCTAAACTCCTTCAATAGAGCACTTGTGAACAGCTTCACAAGACAGTCAGAACAGGTTCGGTGACGCAGCACGTGCCCTCCGCGCCCCGTCAAGCACCCAGGTCCGCTGACCGTCCGGTTGGCCCTGCGGCGTCCCCCGGCACCGCACCGGCCACGGGCAACCCAGCGGCCGCTGAGACCGCAGCGGCCACTAGCACCGCAGCGGCCACTAGCACCGCACCGGCCACTGGCTTCGCACCCGGCGGCGCGGTCGCCGAAGAAGCCGACGTCATCGTGGTAGGCGCCGGCCCGGCCGGATCATCGGCGGCCTTCCATCTCGCCCAGGCCGGGCTCGACGTGCTGCTGCTGGAAAAGAGCACCTTCCCGCGCGAGAAGGTCTGTGGCGACGGGCTTACCCCCCGGGCGGTGAAGCAGCTTGTGAGCATGGGCATTCCGCTGAGTGCCGCCGACGGCTGGTTTCCGAACAAGGGGCTGCGGATCATCGGCGGCGGAGTCCGGCTCGAGCTTGAATGGCCTGAGCTGTCGAACTACCCGGGCTACGGCCTGGTGCGGACCAGGCGCGGTTTCGATGAGACGCTTGCCCGCGCCGCCCAGAAGGCCGGCGCCCGGCTGCTGGAAGGCGTCACGGTGACCGGCCCGGTCCTCGACGACACCGGGCGGATCATCGGGGTGACCGCGCGCCCGGCGGCGGCGGGCAACCACGACGCACCGGCGGGCGGCGAAGGGGCGGCGGCCAGCCATGACCGGGCCGCCGACCGCGCGAGGGCTGCTCAGCCTGCCGGCGGCGCAGCCGGAAGCGAGCGCCAGTACCGGGCCCGCCTGATCGTCGCGGCGGATGGCGGCTCGTCCCGGCTGTCGCTGGCGATGGGCCTGCGCAAGCGCGATGACCGCCCGCTCGGCGTGGCCATCCGCACCTACTACACCAGCCCCCGCCATGACGATGACTATCTGGAGTCCTGGCTGGAGCTGTGGGACGGCACCCGGCTGCTCCCCGGGTACGGGTGGATCTTCGGGGTCGGGGACGGCACCAGCAATGTCGGCCTGGGCCTGCTGAACACCAGCGCCGCGTTCCAGCACACCGACTACCGTGCGCTGCTGCTGCGATGGCTGGCCGGGATGCCATCCGAGTGGGGGCTGACCGAGGAGAACCGGGCCGAGCCGGTCCGTGGCGCGGCCCTGCCGATGGGCTTCAACCGCACCCCGCACTACATCGGGGGCCTGCTGCTGGCGGGCGACGCGGGCGGCATGGTCAACCCGTTCAACGGAGAAGGCATCGCATATGCGATGGAATCCGGCGAGATCGTGGCCCGGGTGATCACGCAGGCGCTCGCCCGTCCAACCCGGTCGGGTGCCGAGCTGGCGCTGCGGGGGTACCCCCGGGCGCTGCAGGATGCCTACGGGGGCTACTACACTCTCGGGCGCAAGTTCGTAGGGGCGATCGGGCACCCGTGGGTGATGAGGTTCGCGACCCGGCACGCCATGCCGCGGCCGGTGCTGATGCGTTTCACCCTGAAGCTCCTGGCGAACCTGACCGAGGCGCGCGGCGGCGACGTGTCCGATCGACTGATCAACGCGCTGACCAAGATCACGCCCGCGGCCTGACCGGGCCGGGGATCAGCTACAGAGATTCCAGAAGGGAGGGCCTGCGGTGCTGAGCTTGTACGTGCCGATCCTCGCGCTCGCGGCGCTGGCCGCCGTGTTCGCGGTCTTCTCGCTCGTGATGGGATCGATGGCGGGCCCGAAACGGTGGAACCGGGCGAAGCTGCAGGCCTATGAGTCCGGCATCGAGCCGACGCCGCAGCCGCAGGGTGGCGGCAGGTTCCCGGTGAAGTACTACGTGACGGCGATGCTGTTCATCCTTTTCGACATTGAGATCATCTTCTTGTATCCGTGGGCGGTGACGTTCACCAATCTCGGGGTGTTCGGCCTGGTGGAGATGGTGCTGTTTATCGCCACGCTGCTGGTCGCGTACGCCTACGTGTGGCGGCGCGGCGGTCTGGACTGGGATTAGCAAATGGGATTCGAAGAAAAACTGCCGAGCGGGATCCTGCTCACCACGGTCGAGAAGGTCGCCGGGTACGCGCGCAAGAGTTCCGTCTGGCCCGCGACCTTCGGCCTCGCGTGCTGCGCGATCGAACTGATGTCCACCGGCGGCCCGCGGCACGATATGGCCAGGTTTGGCATGGAAAAGACGGGGGCGACGCCCCGCCAGGCCGATCTGATGGTGGTCGCCGGGCGGGTGAGCCAGAAGATGGCACCCGTCCTCCGCCAGATCTATGACCAGATGCCCGAGCCCAAGTGGGTGATCTCGATGGGTGTCTGTGCCTCCAGCGGCGGCATGTTCAACAACTACGCGATCGTGCAGGGCGTGGACCACATCGTCCCCGTCGACATCTACCTGCCCGGCTGCCCGCCCCGGCCGGAGATGCTGCTCGACGCCATCGTCAAGCTGCACGACAAGATCCAGAACATGAAGCTGGGCGTGAACCGCCAGGCTGAGATCGACGAGCTTGAGCAGGCGACGCTGCGCCGCCTGCCGCTGGCGGCAGGGGTGGGCACGGGAACGAGGCAGTCCGCGGCGGACCCGGGGGAGGTCGCTGCCAGCGTTTTGGGGGAACCTGGCAAGCCACAACGAACGGAGCAGCCATGAGCGGCGAGGAGCCGCCGGAGACCGCGGAGCGGCTGCCCGAGCCCGCGCGGGCGGGAGAGCAGCGGCTGGCCGAACCGGTCGCGCGCAGCGGCATGTTCGGCACCGGAACCACCGGGGACACCTCCGGGTACGGCGGGCTGCGGGTCCGCCGGGCGCCCCAGCCGCCCAGCACCCGCCCGTACGGGTCCTACTTCGACGAGGTCGTGGACGCGCTCGCGAAGGGCCTGGAAGCCGGGGGCAGCGCATTTGACGACGCGGTGGAGCGGGTCATCGTGGACCGCGGTGAACTCACCCTGCACGTGCGGCCCGGGCAGCTGGTGACGGTCGCGTCGCTGCTGCGGGACGAGCCGTCGCTGGCCTTCGAGATGAGCCTCGGGGTGAGCGGCGTCCACTATCCGTGGGACACCGGCCGGGAACTGCACGCGGTCTACCCGCTGCTATCCATCACCCACAACCGGCGGATCCGGCTCGAGGTGAGCGTTCCCGACGCGGACCCGCGGCTGCCCTCGCTGGTGGGCGTGTACCCGACCTGCGACTGGCACGAGCGCGAGACCTGGGACTTCTTCGGGATCATCTTCGACGGCCACCCCGCCCTCACCCGGATCGAGATGCCCGACGACTGGAAGGGCCACCCGCAGCGCAAGGATTACCCGCTCGGCGGCATCCCGGTCGAATACCGCGGCGCGACAATCCCGCCACCGGAAGAGCGGAGGGCCTACTCGTGAGCACCGAGGCGGAGGGCCGGGTTTACACGGTCGGCGGCCAGGACTGGGACGAGGTCGTGGCCGCCGCTGACGAGGCGGGCGACCGGCCAGGCGAGGAGAGGCTCGTCGTCAACATGGGCCCGCAGCACCCCTCCACGCACGGGGTGCTCAGGCTGATCCTCACCCTGGACGGGGAGACGGTCACCGAGTTGCGGCCGGTCATCGGCTACCTGCACACCGGTATCGAGAAGAACATGGAGTTCCGCACCTGGACGCAGGGCGTCACGTTCTGCACCCGGATGGACTACCTGTCGCCGATCTTCAACGAGACCGCGTACTGCCTGGCCGTGGAACGGCTGCTCGGCATCGAGGCCGAGGTGCCTGAACGGGCGAACGTGCTGCGGGTGCTCATGATGGAGCTCAACCGGATCTCCTCCCACATGATGGCGATCGGAACGTTCGGGATGGAAATCGGCGCGACCACCGTGTTCCTCTACGGGCTCCGGGAGCGGGAAAAAGTGCTCGACCTGTTCGAGCTCATCACCGGCCTCCGGATGAACCACGCCTACATCCGCCCCGGCGGCGTGTCCCAGGACCTGCCGCCCGGCGCGCTGGAAAGGCTCCGCGAGTTCCTGCGCGTGATGCCGCCACTGCTGGGCGAGATGCGGGCACTGCTCGACCGCAACCCGATCTACCTGGCCAGGACCCGCAACGTGGCGGTCCTCGACCTGGCTGGCTGCATGGCGCTCGGGGTCACGGGGCCGGTCCTGCGGGCCACCGGCCTGCCGTGGGACCTGCGCAAGAGCCAGCCCTACTGCGGCTATGAGACCTACGAGTTTGACGTTGCGACCCAGGACACTTGCGACGGATACGGCCGGTACCTGATCCGCATGGACGAGATGGACGAGTCGCTCAAGATCATCGAGCAGTGCGTGGAGCGGCTCGCCGCCAAGCGCCCGCACGACGACCGCGTCATGATCGCTGATCCCAAGATCGGGTGGCCGGCTCAGCTTGCCCTCGGCGCGGACGGCCTCGGTAACTCCCCGGCCCACATCGCCCACATCATGGGCCAGTCGATGGAAGCGCTCATCCACCACTTCAAGCTGGTCACCGAGGGTTTCCGGGTTCCGCCTGGCCAGGTGTACGCGGCGGTCGAGTCACCCCGGGGTGAGCTGGGCTGCCACGCTGTCAGCGACGGCGGGACCCGCCCGTACCGGGCGCACTTCCGTGATCCCTCGTTCACGAACTTGCAGTCGGTCCCGGCGATGACCGAGGGCGGCATGATCGCGGATGTGATCGTCGCCGTCGCCAGCATTGACCCGGTGCTAGGAGGAGTGGACAGGTAATGCCGCTCAGCGACGAAGCGCGCGCCCGGCTTGACGGTGACGCCGACCAGATCATCAGCCGGTACCCGCGGTCACGGTCGGCCCTGCTTCCGCTGCTCCACCTGGTCCAGGCGGAGGAGGGGTACGTCTCAGAAGACGGCATCGCCTTCTGCGCGGGCCGGCTCGGGCTCAGCCAGGCCGAGGTCACCGCGGTGGTGACGTTCTACAGCATGTACAAGCGCCGGCCCGTCGGCGAGTACCACGTGGGTGTGTGCACCAACACGCTCTGCGCGATCTTGGGTGGCGACCAGATCCTCGCGGAGCTGCGCGAACACCTGGGCGTCGCCGACGATGAGCCGACCCCGGACGGCAAGGTCAGCCTGGAGCATGTGGAATGCAACGCCGCCTGCGACTTCGCCCCCGTGGTGATGGTCAACTGGGAGTTCTTCGACTCCATGACCCCGGGCTCCGCCCGGCAGCTGGTGGACGGCCTGCGGGCGGGCAGCGAGGTCACCCCCTCGCGGGGCGCGCCGCGGCTGTGCACCTTCCGGGAGGCATCGAGGATCCTGGCAGGCTTCCCCGACGGCCAGGCCGGCCAGGGCTCGCAGGCGGGAGCGGCCACCCTGGCCGGACTGCGGGTCGCCAGGCAGCACGGGTGGGCCGCACCCATTCCTGCCACCAGCAAGGAGACAAGCAATGACTGAGGTCGGCCCGGTGATTCCGCCGGCCAGGAACTGGCCGCCCCGGACCCCCGGCGCGCAGCCAGGCAGTGGTCGCGGGACGGCTACCAGGGAGGATGGGACGTGACCGACACGCTCACTCCCGTGCTCACCGCCCACTGGGATGAGCCGGATTGCTTCACGCTGGCGGCCTACCGCCGCGCGGGCGGTTACAAAGCGCTGGGGAAAGCGCTGGCCATGGCGCCAGACGACCTGATCGCCATGGTGAAGAAGTCCGGGCTGCGCGGCCGCGGCGGGGCAGGCTTCCCCACCGGCATGAAGTGGGGGTTCATCCCCAAGGGCGAGGGCAAGCCGCATTACCTCGTGGTGAATGCCGACGAGTCCGAGCCGGGCACCTGCAAGGACATCCCGATCATGCTCGCCACGCCGCACCTGCTCATCGAGGGCGCGGTGATCACCGCGTTCGCGATCAGGGCGGAGAAGGCCTTCATCTACGTCCGGGGCGAGGTGCTGCATGTGGTCAGGCGGCTGCAGCAGGCAGTCGCCGAGGCGTACGAGGCAGGCTGCCTGGGCCGTGACATCCTCGGCTCCGGCTACGACCTCGACCTCGTGGTCCACGCCGGGGCCGGTGCCTACATCTGCGGCGAGGAGACCGCCCTGCTCGACTCGCTGGAAGGATTCCGCGGCCAGCCGCGGCTCAAGCCGCCGTTCCCGGCCGTGGCCGGCCTGTACGCCTGCCCGACCGTGGTCAACAACGTGGAGACGATCGCGAGCCTGCCCTCAATCGTGACCAACGGCGCGGCCTGGTTCGCTGGCCTGGGCACGGAGAAATCCAAGGGGTTCGGCATCTTCTCGCTCACCGGGCACGTCACCACGCCCGGCCAGTACGAGGCGCCGCTTGGCATCACCCTGCGTGAGCTGCTGGGGCTGGCCGGCGGGATCCGGGCGGGCCACCGGCTCAAGTTCTGGACCCCCGGTGGCTCCTCCACCCCGATCTTCACCGACGAGCACCTCGACGTGCCGCTGGACTTCGAATCGGTCGGCACCGCCGGGTCGATGCTGGGCACCCGGGCGTTGCAGATCTTCGACGAGACGACCTGTGTCGTGCGCGCCGTCCTCCGGTGGACCGAGTTCTACGAGCACGAGTCATGCGGGAAATGCACGCCGTGCCGGGAGGGGACCTACTGGATGGTGAAGGTGCTCGCCAGGCTGGAACGGGGCGAGGGCACCGACGAGGACCTGGAGAAGCTCCTCGACATCTGCGACAACATCCTGGGCCGGGCGTTCTGCGCGCTGGGCGATGGGGCGGTCAGCCCCGTCACCTCGTCGATCAAGTATTTCCGGGATGAGTTCATAGAGCACGCCAAGCGCGGCGGGTGCCCGTTCGATCCCGCCGCTGCCACGGCCTGGGGGTCGATGACGCGATGACCGTGCAGACCAACGAGCCAGCCCCGGTCGTGCCGGTGGCCGACGGACCTACCGTCACCGTCGACGGTTTCCAGATCACGGTGCCCAAGGGCACGCTGGTGATCAGGGCCGCTGAGCTGCTCGGAATCCAGATCCCGCGGTTCTGCGATCACCCGCTGCTCGACCCGGTTGGTGCGTGCCGTCAGTGCCTGGTCGAGGTGGAGGGGCAGATCAAGCCGCTGGCCTCGTGCACCACGGTCTGCACCGACGGGATGACGGTGCGGACGCAGCTGACGTCGCGGGTGGCGGAGAAGGCCCAGCGCGGCGTGCTGGAACTCCTCCTGATCAATCACCCGCTCGACTGCCCCATGTGTGACAAGGGCGGCGAATGCCCGCTGCAGAACCAGGCGATGTCCGGCGGGCAGGGCGAGTCCCGGTTCACCGACGTCAAGCGCACCTTCGCCAAGCCGGTCGCGCTCTCCACCGGCGTGCTGCTCGACCGGGAGCGCTGCGTGTCCTGCGCACGCTGTACCCGGTTCGCCGAGCAGATCGCGGGCGACCCGCTGATCGAACTGCTGGAGCGAGGCCCCAGCCAGCAGATCGGCACCGCCGAGGGCGTGCCGTTCGACTCTTACTTCTCGGGCAACACCGTGCAGATCTGCCCGGTGGGCGCGCTCACCGGGGCGGCGTACCGGTTCCGCAGCCGGCCGTTCGACCTGGTTTCGGATCCCAGCGTCTGCGAGCACTGCGCGTCCGGGTGCCGCCAGCGGACCGACCACCGCCGTGGTGCGGTCACCCGGCGGCTGGCCGGCAACGACCCAGAAGTGAACGAGGAGTGGAACTGCGACAAGGGCCGGTGGGCGTTCACCTACGCCACCGAGCCGGATCGGCTGGTCACGCCGCTGGTCCGGGACGACGCGGGCGTGCTCAGGCCAGCGTCCTGGCCGGAGGCGGTCGCGGTGGCCGCAGCCGGCCTTGCCCATGCGCGCGGCCGGGCGGGAGTCCTGACCGGGGGCCGGCTGACGCTGGAAGACGCCTACGCATACGCGAAGTTCGCCCGCGTTGCCCTGGGCAGCAACGACATCGACTCACGTGCCCGCGCCCACTCGGCCGAAGAGGCGCAGTTCCTCGCTGCCCGGGTGGCCGGCCGCGGGATGGAGGTCAGCTACGGCGACCTGGAGCGGGCACCCGCCGTGCTGCTGGCGGGGTTCGAGCCGGAGGACGAGTCGCCGCTGGTTTTCCTGCGGCTCCGCAAAGCCGTCCGCAAGCGTGGGCTCACCGTCTACTCGGTCGCCGCGCTGGCCAGCCGTGGGCTGGCCAGGCTGTCCGGTGTGCTGCTGCCCGCGGTGCCAGGCACCGAGGCTGCCGCACTCACGAGGCTGGCCGCGAAGCAGGAAAAGGCCGGGACAGGTGCTGACGCGGCCGCGGAGGTGGCCGCGGCGCGCCACCTCGCCGCCGGCGGTGCCATCATCTTGGCCGGTGAACGGCTGGCGGAGATTCCCGGGGCGCTGTCGGCGGTGGCGCAACTGGCCGCGGCGACGGGGGCGAGGCTGGCCTGGGTGCCCCGCCGCGCCGGAGAGCGTGGCGCGGTCGACGCCGGTGCCCTGCCCGGCCTGCTTCCCGGCGGCCGGCCCGTTGATGATCCGCAGGCGCGGGCGGAGGTGGCCCGGGTCTGGGGAGTAGCGTCGCTGCCGCCGGAGCCAGGCAGGGACTGCACACAGATGCTCGCGGCGGCGGCAGCGGGCGATCTCGCTGCCCTGGTGGTGGCCGGCGTCGACCCCGGCGACCTGCCGGACGCAGACGGGGCGCTCGCCGCCCTGGCTGCCGTGCGGTTCGTGGTCAGCCTTGAGCTGCGGGCAAGTGCGGTGACCGACCGGGCGGATGTTGTGCTGCCCGTGGCCGCGGTCGCGGAGAAGGCCGGGACGTTTGTGAACTGGGAGGGCAGGCCCGGATCGTTCGGCGCTGCCCTGCACGTTCCTGGGGCTGAGCCGGACCTTGAGGTGCTGGGCCAGATCGCGGACGAGATGGACGTCCACCTCGGGCTTCCCGACGCTGCCGCCGCCCGCCGTGAGCTTGACAGCCTGGGCAGCTGGCAGGGCGGCCGGCCCGTGGGGCCATCCGCGCCGGCGCAGGCCGTTCCCGCAGCCAGGAGTGGCCAGGCCATCCTGGCCACCTGGCACCAGTTGCTTGACGCGGGCCGGATGCAGGATGGCGAGCCCTTCCTGGCCGGAACGGCACGCCAGCCGGCGGCGCTGATGTCGGCGGGCACCGCCGCGGAGGCCGGCACCGCTGATGGCGGTAAGGTCACCGTGTCAACCGCACGGGGGTCGGTCACGGCCGGTGTGCAGGTTGCGGACATGCCCGACCGGGTGGTGTGGCTGCCCGCGCACGCACACGGCTGTGAGACCCGCCGCGAACTCGGTGCCGGGCACGGCACCCTTGTGAGCCTGAGGAGCCCGGAATGATCAGCCTGGCCCTGCCGGCGAGCGCGGCCCCGGTGACCCTGGCCAGCTTCAATCACCAGCCGTGGTGGCTGATCCTGCTCAAGGTCGTCGTCATCTTCGCGTTCCTGATGCTCACGACCCTGTTCGCGATCTGGGCCGAGCGCCGGGTCATCGGCCGCATGCAGCAGCGTCCCGGCCCGAACCGGGCAGGCCCGTTCGGCCTGCTGCAGTCGCTGATGGACGGTCTCAAGCTGCCGCTCAAGGAGGACATCGTCCCCCGGCATGTGGACAAGCTGCTTTTCCTGGCTGCCCCCGCCATCTCGGCGATCCCCGCGTTCATCAGCTTCGCGATCATCCCGTTTGGCCCGGAAGTCTCGATTTTCGGTGTGCATACGCCGCTTCAGCTCGCCGACCTGCCGGTCGCGGTCCTGCTCGTGCTCGCGATGAGCTCCATGGGCGTGTACGGGATCGTGCTCGCCGGCTGGGCGTCGGCGTCACCGTACTCGCTGCTCGGCGCGCTGCGGTCGTCCGCGCAGGTGATCAGCTACGAGATCGCGATGGGCCTGTCCTTCGTGGCGGTATTCCTGTACTCCGGATCGCTGTCCACGTCCGCCATCGTCGCTTCCCAGGCTCATGGTGCCGCCTTCCGCGTGGCCGGGGTGACCCTTCACTACCCGTCGTGGTTCGCGGTGCTGCTGTTCCCGTCCTTCGTGGTCTACCTGATCACGATGGTCGGCGAGACCAACCGGCTCCCGTTCGACCTCCCCGAGGGTGAGGGCGAGATCGTCGGCGGCTTCCACACGGAGTACTCCTCGCTCAAGTTCGCGCTCTTCTACCTCGCCGAGTACATAAACATGACCACCGTCGCCGGGCTCGCCGCCACCTTGTTCCTCGGCGGCTGGCGCGCTCCGTGGCCGCTGACGCTGTGGTCCGGGGCGAACACCGGCTGGTGGCCGCTGCTGTGGTTCGTCGGCAAGGTGCTGATCCTGCTGTTCGCCTTCGTCTGGCTGCGCGGCACCCTGCCACGGATCCGTTATGACCAGCTGATGGCGCTCGGGTGGAAGGTGCTCATCCCTGCCTCGCTGGCCTGGATCCTGATGATCGCCACCATCCGGGTTTGGCGGCAGCACGGCGGGAGCACGCCGGTATACATCGTTGGCGGGGCCATCCTGGCCGCGCTGCTCCTGCTCGCGTGGACCGGCGATGTGGCCGCAGAACGGCGGCGTGCCGCCGCTGCGGAAACGCCGGGCAGTGCGAGCCAGCCAGTTGCCGCCGGGGCGCCGGGCGGCCAGCCCGCCGCCGGGACCGCGCCGGAGGGCGACCCGGCCCGCCGCGGCGCGGGATTCCCCGTTCCGCCCCTGGACCTGCCGCATTATCACGGCGCCGGAGTGGGCGGGGCGCTGCGGCCGCCTGGTTCCAGCGAGACCGCGAGCAGTCCGACCGATCCCGGTGCCAGCGAAGGCGCCGTCAAGGAGGTCACTGGTGCTTGACTTCCTGAACCCCGTGAAGGGGTTCGCTGTCACGTTCCGCCAGATGTTCCGGAAAGTTGACACCGTCCAGTACCCGGAGGAGACGCGCCCGACGGCGCCTCGTTTCCACGGCCGTCACCAGCTCAACCGGTGGCCGGACGGGCTGGAGAAGTGCATTGGCTGTGAGCTGTGCGCCTGGGCCTGCCCGGCAGACGCGATCTACGTGGAGGGCGCGGACAACACCGCGGAAGAACGCTACTCCCCGGGCGAGCGCTACGGCGCCGTCTACCAGATCAACTACCTGCGCTGCATCCTGTGCGGGCTGTGCGTCGAGGCATGCCCGACCCGCGCGCTGACCATGACCAACGAGTATGAGCTCGCCGACAACAGCCGCGAGAACCTGATCTGGACCAAGGAAGAGCTCCTCGTTCCGCTCAAGCCAGGCATGGAGGATCCCCCGCACGGGATGCGCCTGGGGAAGACGGAGCGAGACTACTACCAGCTCGGTTCCGCCACCCCGGCTGGCGCCGCTGGCGGCCCGGCCGGGGCTGGCGGCGAGCCGGGCAGGCCAGACCCGGGCGAGGTGCCGGAAGAACGCCAGTCCGGTGACGGCGACGCTGGCAAGCTCCAGGAAGATCGCCTGTCCGGTGACGCAGGCAGCCGCCAGGAAGATCGCCCTCCCGGCGACGGTCAGCCAGGGGCGGGCGCCGCCGGCGGCCAGAACGGAGCAGGGCAGTGACCGCGCAGCAGGTGCTGGCGGCCAGCGATGCGACGGGGACGGCCGCATCGGTTGCGTTCTGGGTTCTCGCGGTCGTCTCGGTCGCCGCCGGGCTCGGCATGGTGCTGGCCCGGCAGGCGGTTCACTGCGCGGTACTGCTCGCGGTCGTGATGCTCTGCCTGGCAGTCCTGTACGCGGTGGCAGGCGCGCCATTCCTCGCGTTCGTGCAGATCATCGTCTACACCGGCGCGGTGCTGATGCTGTTCCTGTTCGTGCTAATGATCGTCGGGGTGAGTTCCGCGGACTCCACCCGGGAAACCATCCGTGGCCAGCGGCTGGCCGCCGGCGTGGCCGGGATAGGGCTGCTCGTACTGCTGAGCATCATCATCGGGCATGCTGCCATCGGGCCCGCCGCGGCGGCTGGCGCCGGGTTTGGAACGACCAACCTGCAGTCGCTCGCCCGGCTCATCTTCACCCGCTACGTGTACGCGTTCGAGGTCACCAGCGCGCTGCTGATCACCGCGGCGCTGGGCGCCATGGTGCTCGCCCACCGGGAGCGGACCAGCCCCAAACCGACCCAGGCCGAGCTGGCCAGGCAGCGAGTGGCCAGCGGTCACCCCACGCCGCTGCCGGGGCCGGGCGTCTACGCCCGGCACAATGCGGTGGACATGCCCGCCCTGCTGCCCGATGGCACCCCGTCCCGGCTCTCGGTCAGTCCCGTCATCGCACGGGCGGGAATTGGCCGGCCGGGACCAGCCGCGCCGCCAGCCTCGCCGCTGCCGGCGGGCAGCGGCGAGGACGCCGCAGGCTCAGGGGCCGCATCGGGTGAGAACGCGGGGGCGGATTCCGGGGAGGCGGGCGGCGGCCCAGCGAAATCCGGAGCAGCAGGCACCGAGCATCAGGGAGCGCGGTCGTGAGCCCCGCACATTACGTGACACTCGCGGTGATCTTGTTCGTGATCGGTGCGGTGGGCGTCCTGGTCCGCCGCAACGCGATCGTCATCTTCATGTGCGTCGAGCTCATGCTGAACGCGGTCAACCTGGCATTCGTGGGGTTCGCGCGGCTGCATGCCAACCTGGACGGCCAGGTCATCGCGTTCTTCGTGATGGTGGTTGCGGCCGCCGAGGTCGTGGTGGGGCTCGCGATCCTGATGGCGATATTCCGTACCCGCAGGTCCGCCTCGGTTGACGACGCGAGCTTGCTGAAATATTGAGCTGTCGCCGGGTCCCCCCGGCGACAGCACTGTCCGGGACACGCGGGGTCGTCCCCGGACCAGCACTGAAGGGGTAGCACGTGACAGGCTCACTTGCGGCCGTGGCCCCGGCCGCGACCACCCTCGGGGCGGCCGGCGTCCAGCGGGCCGCGTGGTTGCTGCTGGCGTTCCCGGTCGCCGGGGCCGCAGTGCTGCTGCTCGGCGGCAGGCGCACCGACCGGTGGGGACACATCGTCGGCGTGGCGATGCCGATGGCCTCGTTCGTCTACGGGGTGATCGCCTTTTTCGCCATGCTGGGCTACCCGGCGTCCCAGCGCAGCCGGGACGTGCACATGTTCACCTGGATCGCGGTGGCACGCTTCCACGTGAATGCGGGCTTGCTCCTTGACCAGCTGTCCATCAGCTTCGCTCTGCTGATCACCGGGGTCGGCTCGCTGATCCACCTGTTCGCCGTCGGGTACATGGAGCACGACAGCGAGCGCAGGCGCTTCTTCGGCTACATGAACCTGTTCGTCGCGTCCATGCTGCTGCTCGTGCTGGCGGACAACTACCTGCTGCTGTATGCCGGCTGGGAGGGGGTCGGCCTGGCCTCCTACCTGCTGATCGGTTTCTGGCAGTTCCGGCCCGCCGCGGCGGTGGCGGCCAAGAAGGCGTTCGTGGCCAACCGGGTGGGTGACGCCGGCCTCTCGGTGGCGGTCATGCTCATGTTCGCCACCTTCGGAACCGTGACCTTCACCGGCGTGTTCGGCCACCCGGGCGCGGCCGGGTCCGGGGTCGTAACCGCGCTGGGACTGCTGCTGCTGCTCGGTGCCTGTGGCAAGTCCGCGCAGGTGCCGTTGCAGTCCTGGCTGCTTGATGCGATGGAGGGCCCGACGCCGGTGTCGGCGCTGATCCACGCCGCGACCATGGTCACCGCGGGTGTGTACCTGATCGTCCGGTCCGCGCCGATTTTCAACCTTTCCCAGGATGCGCGGCTGGCGGTCACCGTGGTCGGCGCGGTCACGCTGCTCTTCGGGGCGATCATCGGCTGCGCCAAGGACGACATCAAGAAGGTCCTCGCCGGGTCCACGATGAGCCAGATCGGTTACATGACGCTGGCCGCCGGGCTCGGCCCGGCCGGCTACGTCTTCGCGATCGCGCACCTGATCGCGCACGGCTTCTTCAAGGCTGGCCTGTTCCTCGGGGCAGGATCGGTGAAGCACGAGATGAACGACGAGGTGAACATGCGCAGGTTCGGCGGCCTGCGCACGGTCATGCAAGCCACCTTCTGGACGTTCATGCTCGGCTACCTCGCGATCATTGGCGTCCCGCCGTTCTCCGGCTACTTCAGCAAGGACCCGATCATCCAGGCATCCTTCGACAAGGGGGGCACGTCCGGGATGATCCTGGGCACCGCGGCGTTGCTTGGGGCCGGCATCACCGCGTTCTACATGACCCGCGTGATGTTCATGACGTTCGGCGGGGAGCGCCGGTGGGAGGAGGACGTGCACCCGCACGAGGTTCCCCGCGTGATGACCTCACCCATGTTCGTGCTTGCGGTCGGCTCGGTCGGGGCCGGGGCCTTCCTGATCCTCGGCAACCGGTTCGTGAACTTCCTTGGGCCGCTGACCGGCCTGCCGCCCCCCTCGCGCGGGCTGATCACCCTGCCTGGTGTGGCAGCCTTCGTGCTGGTCGCCCTCGGCGTGACCATCGCCTGGGGGATGTACGGGCGCCGGCCGGTGCCGGTGAGCGCTCCCGCGGGACGGTTCCTGGTCACGGCCGCCCGCAGGGACCTTTACGGGGATGCCTTCAACGAGTCCGTGCTCATGCGCCCGGGCCAGTGGCTGACGAGGCTGTCGGTGTACTTCGACAACCGGGGCGTGGACGGCCTGGTCAACACGCTCGCCGCTGGCATCGGGGGCACCTCCGGGCGGATGCGGCGGGTGCAAACCGGGTTCGTCCGCTCGTATGCCCTTTCCATGATCCTTGGCGCGGCCCTGCTTCTCGGTGCCTTGCTGCTGGTGAGGATCTGAGGATCTATCAGGTGAGGCTGCACACGCTATGAGTTCGTTTCCCTGGCTGACCGTCATCGGCGCGATCCCGCTCGCCGGAGCGCTGGTGATCGCGGCCATCCCCGGCGTTGCCACACCGGAAGATGCGGCCGCCCGTGCCGCGCGCGACCTGCTGGTCAAGCGCATCGCGCTGGTGTCCTCGGTCCTCACCCTGGCGGTGACCGTCGTGATGGCGGCCCGCTTCTCCCCGAGCGGCCCGGCCTTCCAGTTCACGCAGACCTATCAGTGGATCCCGCAGTTCGGTGTCCACTATGCCGTCGGCGTCGACGGCATCGCGCTTGTGCTCATTGGCATGACGGCCGTGCTGATGCCCGTGGTCATCCTGGCGTCGTGGCACGACGCTGAGCCGGCGGCGGCGCGTGAGCCGGGGGCGGCGCGTGAGCAAGCGGCCGCGCCCAAGCGCAGCGTGAAGACCTACTTCATGCTCATGCTCGTGCTCGAAACGCTGGTCATTGGCGTGTTCGCGGCCACCGATGTGTTCCTCTTCTACGTCTTCTTCGAGGCCATGCTGATCCCGATGTACTTCATGATCGGGAGTTTCGGGGTGGGCCAGCGCCAGTATGCGGCGGTGAAGTTCCTCCTCTACAGCCTGCTCGGCGGCCTGCTCATGCTGGTCGCGGTCATCGCCCTGTTCGTGTACTCAGCCCGCGGCGGGCACCCGGGCACCTTCCTGTTCGGCCCGCTCACCCATATCGCGCTGAGCACGAATGCCGGGCGGTGGCTGTTCCTTGGCTTCTTCATCGCGTTCGCGATCAAGGCGCCGCTGTGGCCGTTTCACACCTGGCTGCCCGATGCGGCGACCTCCGCCCAGCCCGGCGCGGCCGTGCTGCTGGTCGGAGTCCTCGACAAGGTGGGCACCTTTGGGATGCTCCGTTACTGCCTGGAGCTGTTCCCGGCCGCAGCCCGCTACTTCACCCCGCTGATCATCACGATGGCCGTGGTGGGAATCCTGTACGGGGCTGTCGTGGCGATCGGCCAGGCGGACATCAAGCGGCTGATCGCCTACACCTCAATCTCGCACTTCGGCTTCATCGCGCTGGGCGTGTTCGTGCTGACCAGCCAGGGCCAGGCCGGCGCGACTCTCTACATGGTGAACCACGGTTTCGCGACCGGGGCGCTGTTCCTGGTGGCTGGCTTCATGATCGCCCGGCGCCGCTCGCAGCGAATCGCCGACTACGGCGGTGTGCAGAAGGTCGCGCCCATGCTCGCCGGCCTCTTCCTGGTCGCGGGCCTCGCCGGGCTGTCACTCCCGGGACTTTCCACCTTCGTCAGCGAGTTCCTGGTGCTGGTCGGCACCTTCACCCGCTACCGGGCGGCGGCGGTCGCGGCGACCGTCGGCATCATCCTCGCGTCGATCTACATCCTGTGGCTGTACCAGCGCACCATGACCGGCCCGCCGCGCCCGGAAACGGAGCGGATGCCTGATCTTTCCCCCCGCGAGTTGTGGGCGGTGGGGCCGCTGATCGCCCTGCTCATCGCGTTCGGCGTGTACCCGCAGCCACTGCTGAACATCATCAATCCCGCCGTGCAGCACACCCTGGTGCAGGTGCACGTCACCAACCCGGTGCCGCCTCACCCGGCAGCCGTGCGGGCACCCGGTGCGGCCACGCCGGGCGCGGGAGTGGCCAGCGCCGGGCTCCGCCAGAAGGGAACGACCCCGTGACGCCGATCGCCAGTGCCTTCGCGGCACCGATGGCCAGTGCCGCAGCGGCAACGATCACGCCTCCACGAATCGAGTACACGCAGCTGTCGCCGATGCTGGTTGTCTTCGGGGTGGCTGTGGCCGGCGTGCTGGTGGAGGCGTTCCTGCCGCGCGCCCGGCGCCGCCCCGCCCACCTGGTCCTCACGCTGGGCGGCCTGGCCGCCGCATTCGTGCTCACGATCGTGGTGGGCGCGAGGCATGCGCAGTTCGCCCACGGCAGCCCAGGCCACCTGGCAGCCATGGGTGCGGTGGCGGTTGATGGCCCGGCCCTGTTCATCCAGGGCACGATCCTGGTCCTCGCGTTCGTGAGCGTGCTGCTGATCGCGGAGTCCTCGCATGAGGTGAGCACGTTCGCAGCGCAGGCAGCGGCGGTGCCTGGCAGTGCCGAGGAACGCGAGGGGCTGCTGGCGGGTATTTCCCACACCGAGGTCTACCCGCTGACGCTGTTCGCGGTTGGCGGGATGCTGCTGTTCCCGGCCGCGAACGACCTGCTCACGATGTTCGTCGCGCTGGAAGTCCTGTCTCTTCCGCTTTACCTGCTGTGTGGCCTGGCCCGGCGGCGCCGGCTGCTGTCGCAGGAAGCGGCCATGAAGTACTTCCTGCTCGGTGCGTTCTCGTCGGCTTTTTTCCTGTTCGGCGTGGCCATGCTGTACGGGTTCTCCGGATCGGTGCGGCTGGCGGCCATCGCGGCAGCGGCGTCATCCAACGTCGGCAGTGCCACCCTGCTCTACGCGGGGATCGCGCTGCTCGGGCTCGGGCTGCTGTTCAAGATCGGCGCTGTGCCGTTCCAGAACTGGAAGCCCGACGTCTACCAGGGAGCGCCCACACCCGTGACGGCGCTGATGGCGTCGTGCACGCTGGTGTCCGCGTTCGGTGCCCTGCTCCGCGTGTTCTACGTGGCGTTCGGCCAGCTGGCCTGGGACTGGCGGCCTGCCCTGTGGGGGGTGGCCATCCTCACCATGGTGATCGGCGCGATCATCGCCATCACGCAGACCGACGTCAAGCGCCTGCTGGCGTACTCCTCGATCGCCCACGCGGGATTCGTGCTGACCGGTGTGGTTGCCGCGACGACCACGGGCCTGTCCAGCTCACTGTTCTACCTCGCCGTCTACGGCTTCACCACGATTGGCGCGTTCGCGGTGGTGACCCTGGTGCGGGACTCGACGGGTGAGGCCGCACATCTTCGCCGCTGGGCCGGCCTCGGCAAACGCTCACCACTGGTGGCGGGAGTGTTCGCGTTCTTCCTGCTTGCCTTCGCCGGGATTCCCCTCACGAGCGGCTTCGCCGGGAAGTTCGCGGTATTCCAGGCGGCCATCGCCGGTGGTGCGCTGCCGCTGGTCATCGTCGGCGTGCTGAGCAGCGCTATAGCAGCCTTCTTCTACGTGCGTGTGATCGTGCTCATGTTCTTCAGCGATCCCGCCCCCGACGGGCCGGCGGTGGTCGCTCCCGGCCTGTTCACCGGCACCGCTGTGGCGGTTGGGGCCGTCGCAACGCTGGTCTTCGGCGTTGTGCCGGCGCCGCTGCTCAGCCTGGCAAATCATGCGGCCACGCACCTGTTCGTGCGCTGACAGCCAGCGCGGGTGCCCCGCTATGGCGGCGGGGAGGGGTGGGGATTACCGTGGCATGGGCGGGGCTTGGCCGGACGTTGGCTGCCGCCAGCCTGGGGCATGCCGCTCCTACGCCGCTGCGCTGACTGACGAGTGGAGCATGAGTGGTCACTGCCGTCCCCGTTGAGCTCTCCGACGCCGCGCTCGCCGCCGACGTCGTGGCCGGGCTCGCCATGGTCGAGGAGGCGCTCGCCGAAGCGGCACGCGATGAGGAGCCGCTGCTCGGTGAGGCATCCCGGCACCTCATCAACGCGGGCGGGAAGCGGTTTCGCGCCACCCTGGTGCTGCTCGCAGCCCAGTTCGGCAACCAGCGTGACCAGCGCATCATCCCGGCCGCCGTGGCGATCGAACTGACGCACCTGGCGACGCTGTACCACGACGACGTGATGGACGAGGCAGCCATCCGCCGGGGTCACCAGAGTGCGAACTCCCGGTGGACGAACACGATCGCGATTCTCACCGGTGATTTCCTGTTCGCGCGCGCGTCGCAGATCCTGGCTGCTCTCGGACCGGAAGCCATCAAGATCCAGGCAGAAACGTTCCGGCGGCTGGTCAGCGGGCAGATAGCCGAGACCCTCGGCCCGCAGGAAGGCCAGGACCCACTCGCTCATTACCTGCGCGTGGTCGAGGACAAGACCGCGTCACTGATCGCGACCGCAGGGCGTTTCGGTGCGATGTTCTCCGGCGCACCCGATGAGGTGGCGGGGCGGATGATGTCGGCCTGCCATGCGCTGGGGGTGGCGTTCCAGCTCTCCGACGACATCCTTGACGTGGCGAGCGAGTCCGCGCAGTCGGGCAAGACACCCGGAACCGATCTGCGCGAGGGTGTCCGCAGCCTGCCGGTCCTGCACGTGCTCCGCCGGCCTGGCAAGGAGGGATCCCGGCTGCGCGACCTGCTCAGCTCGGCCGACCTCACCGACGAAGCCCTGCACGCTGAGGCGCTTGCATTGCTCCGGAGCCACCCGGCCATGGATGCAGCGCGCCGCGACATGCGCCACTGGGCCGAGATTGCACAAAACGAGATTGCCGGGCTGCCCGGTGTGCCCGCGCGTGATGCCTTCACGGCGATGTGCGATTTCGTGGTGGAGCGGACCGGCTGATCCGGCCTGAGGCGGCTGGCTGGCCGCTTTTTGATGCCGCTCCTTTGCTGGCCGGTACCCGTTCCCTTTTCTGCTGTTCATTGCCCGGCATCACACCGCGTGGCGGCTGTTGACAGCCGTTGTTTCCCATGATTAAGTTCTGTATTGCGCATCATTGTACGCTATGCGAACATCCCCCGGTATGTCCCGGAACCCCCGGGAGGAACACCCCAAATCAAGCCAGGCTGGCGAGAACGCGGCGTGGCATGTCGCTGGCAGGTCGGAGGAGATGACATGGGCCCTGTAAAGGCGGGCGGTATATCTATCCCAGGAGGACCGGCAGCGGGACGGCAGGTCAGCCGGCGGGCGGTGCTCTCGGGCGCGGGCGTGGTGGCGGCCAGCGCAGGCGGCATCCTGAGCGCATGCAGTTCGGGGATCAAGGGCGCGGGCGGCTCGTCGAGCACCAAGCACATCACGATCGGGTTCATCACGCCGCTCACCGGCCCGCTCGCCGGGTTCGCGAGCGGTGACAAATTCGTCCTGAAGCAGATCCGGGCCACCTCCACCTACACCAAGGGTTTCACGGTGGGGGGGAAGACCTTCAAGGTCACCATCGTGGCGGCCGACAGCCAGTCGGACCCGAACCGCGCTTCCCAGGTTGCCCGGCAGCTGATCCTGAGCAACCACGTGGACATGATCCTCACGACGTCCACCCCGGAAACGACCAACCCGGTCGCCGTCGTGTGCCAGGCGCAGGGAGTGCCGTGCCTGTCCACGGTGGTGCCCTGGGAGTCGTGGTACGTGGGCCTCGGTGGCAACCCCGTGAGCCCCACCAAGGCATTCCAGTACTGCACGATGTTCTTCTTCGGGCTCAAGGAGTTCCAGGGCTGCTTCGTGCCGATGTGGAACCGCGTCCCGAATGACAAGACCGTTGCCTGCATGTACCCGAACGACTCGGACGGGACCGCGTTCCGGGTGGCCTTCAAGCCCCTGATCAAGGCGTCCGGGTACAAGCCCGTCGACGGCGGCGCATATTCTGACGGCACCACCGACTACTCTTCGATGATCTCGACCTTCAAGTCGAAGAACTGTGAGCTTTACTCCAACGCCCCGCTGCCCCCGGATTTCAACACATTCTGGAAGCAGGCGAACCAGCAGGGCTTCAAGCCCAAGCTCGCGACGGTTGCCAAGGTGCTGCTTTTCCCCGCGGACACGGCGGCCCTCGGCCCGCTCGTCAACAACATCGCCACCGATTCCTGGTGGGGGCCGTACATGCCGAACAAGTCCTCCCTGACAGGCGAGTCCGCGAAGAGCCTCGCCGAGGCGTACCAGGCGGCAACGGGGAACCAGTGGGTGCAGTCGATCGGATCGACGTACTCGCTTTTCGAGGTTGCCAAGGAGGCCTTCAGCGCGGCCAGCGACCCGCACGACAAGAAGGAGGTCGCCGCGGCGCTGCACAACGTCAGCTACACAGGCATGTGTGGTTCGCTCAGCTTCTCCGGCGGCCCGGCTCCCGGGGTGGGGATCATCAAGCCCCTCGGCGTGCAATGGAAGAAGGGCAGCAACTTCCCGTTCGAGATGCAGGTCGTCGACAACTCGCTGAACTCCAGCGTGCCGATCACAGCGAAACTGGAACCCACCAACCCGTGAAACGCCGTCAGCCCGTCAAAACCCACCCACCCGTGAACTGGAACCCACCAACCCTAGAGCAGGAGCGGGGCGAGGCAGCCAATGGCTGAGGCCGCGGCACCAGTCCTGCTCGAAATCCAGGGGGTGAGCAAGAAGTTCGGCAGTGTGGTCGTCGCGGAGAATCTGTCGCTCACCGTCTGCCCCGGTGACATTGTCGGCATCGTGGGGCCCAACGGTGCCGGCAAGACAAGCCTCTTCAACCTGATCTCGGGTGATCTGGCTCCCGATTCCGGTGAGATCAGGTTCGCCGGGCAGGTGATCACCAGGGCAGGCCCCACCGCCCGGTGCAGGCTGGGCATCGGGCGGACCTATCAGGTTCCGCGGCCGTTCGGGGACATGACCGTCTTCGAGAACGTCCTCGTTGCCGTCCAGCAAGGAGGCGGGCTGCGGCGGCGCTCCAGCTACCTGCTCGCCGCGGATGTGCTGGAGCGGGCAGGGCTGGCGGGCGAGGCCAACATTGCGGCGGAACGGCTTGGGCTGCTGCAGCGCAAGCGGCTGGAGATGGCGCGGGCGCTCGCCACCCGGCCACAGTTGCTGCTGCTCGACGAGGTCGCGGGCGGGCTCACCGACGCCGAGGTCGGGGGGTTGCTGCGGATCGTGGCGGCAGTCCGTGCCGAGGGCATCGCGGTTCTGTGGATCGAGCACGTGATGAGAGCCCTGACCGCGGCGGTCGAGCGCATGATCTGCCTGGCGGGGGGCGCATTCATTGGGGACGGGGCGCCAGCCGAGGTGCTCGCCGACCCGGCGGTTCGCGAGGTCTTCCTCGGTACTGAGGTAACCACAGCCCTGACCGGCCCGGCTGCGACCAAGGCCACCAGGGAGGGCGGATGACTGCGCGGCCAGCGGGCAGCGGCGGTGGGACGGCCGGAACTCCCGCCACTCCGCTGCTCGAGGTGCGTGACCTGACCGCGCACCACGGCCAGTTGCGGGCGCTGAGCAATGTGAACCTGCGGGTGTTCCCCGGTGATGTCTACGCGATCATCGGCGCAAACGGGGCGGGCAAGTCCACCTTGCTGCGTGTCATCTCCGGCCTGCACCGGCCCACATCCGGGTCGGTGCTGCTGGATGGTGCTGACATCACCGCACAGCGGCCCGAGCGCCGCCTGGCCGCCGGGATCGCGATGGTCCCCGAGGGCCGCAGGCTCTTCCCCTCCCTGACCGTTGAGGAGAACCTGCTGGTCGGCTCGTCCTATGCCCGCCCGGGCCCGTGGACAGTTGACCGTGTGTACGAATTGTTCGGCTGGATGCGCGACCGCCGCACCGAGCGGGCGTGGCACCTGTCCGGTGGTGAGCAGCAGGCGGTGGCGATTGGCCGGGCGCTGGTGGCGAACCCGCGGGTGCTGCTGCTCGATGAGGTGTCGCTCGGGCTGGCGCCGCTCATTGTCCGCCGCATCTATGGCCTGCTGCCGGACCTGCTCGCAGCCGGCGTCACCGTGCTGCTCGTCGAGCAGGACGTCAGCCAGGCGCTGAACGCTGCCTCCCGCGTGCATTGCCTCCTCGAAGGCATGACCACGCTGGAGGGGACGCCGGACAGGCTGAGCGCCGAACGCATCGAAGGGGCTTACTTCGGTCTCACCGCAGCCAGCGGGGACTCCGGCGCCCACCGAAGGTCACCACCATGAGCTGGGTTAACGCCATCATCCACGGCATGCTGCTCGGTGGGCTGTATGCGCTGTTCGCCTGCGGCCTGTCGCTGATGTTCGGTGTCATGCGGGTGATCAATCTCGCCCATGGGGACCTCGCGGTCGTCGCTGCCTACGTCGCGATCGGGGTCATCGCGGTGACTCACATTCCCACCGTCTGGTCGTTCGTCCTGGTCGTTCCCATATTCGCCGCCCTTGGCTATGTCCTGCAGCGGACCTTGCTGCAGGCCAGCCTGGAGCGGGGGCCGCTCACGACGCTGCTGGTCACCTTCGGGCTTTCGGTGGTGATCGAGAACGCGCTGCTCCAGTTCCTCTCCGCCGACAGTCACTCGCTGGACATTGGTGCCCTCGTCACCGACTCCTTTACGATCGGCTCCCAGATCAGCGTCGCGTACGTGTTGCTGGCGTTCTTCGTGGTGGCGGTGGCCGTGCTGCTCGGGCTGCAGTATTTCCTTTCGAGATCGAGACACGGCCGGCTCATCCGTGCGGTCGCCGATGACCGCGAGGCCGCCCAGCTCTCCGGGGCTGACTACCGGCACATCTTCGGCATCGCGGCGGCCATCGCGTTCGGGACGGTCGCGCTCGCCGGGCTGGCGTTCGGCATGTGGTCGCAGTTCGATCCGACGGTTGGCACAGATCAGCTGCTGCTGTTCGCCTTCGAGGCCGTGGTCATTGGCGGGCTCGGCTCCCTGTGGGGAACTCTCGCCGGTGGGGTCACCCTGGGGGTGGCGCAGCAGATCGGGGCCCAGTTTGGGTCGGCGGACCAGATCCTGGCGGGCCAGCTGGTGTTCCTCGCCATCCTGGTGATTCTCCCGCAGGGCATCACGGGGTGGCGGAGGACGGCATGAGCGTCACAAGCGAGCCCGTCCCGGAGGCCGGCACGGCGAGCCGGGTCCGGGTGACCCGGTCGCGCCGGGCAGGCCGGTGGAGCGGCCTCACCGCCGTCGCCACGGCGGTCGTCCTCGCCTACCTGGCCTACCTCCCATATCAGGCGTACTCCAGTACGACGAACCTGCTGGTGAACGTGTTTATCCTCATCACCATGGCCAGCATGTGGAACCTGCTGGCCGGCTACGCGGGCCTCGTCTCAGTCGGGCAGCAGGCATTCATCGGCCTCGGCGCCTACTTCGTGCTCATCCTCGCCCAGCATGGGCTCAACCCATTCCTCGCGCTCCCGCTGGCAGCCGCTGGGTGCGGCATCGTGGGCGTGCCCGTGTGGTGGCTCGTGTCACGCCTGCGCACGGCGTACTTCGCGATCGCCACCTGGGTGGTCGCGTCGGTGTGTTACCTGCTCATCGTGCGCGTTCAGTCGCTCGGTGGCGGGACCGGCATGGCACTGCCGGGATTGAATGCCCTGAACGCGACGCTGCTGGTCGCCTACACCTACTGGGTCTCCCTCGCCGTGGTCGTGGTCGTCCTGGCGGCGGTGTACCTGCTGCTCCGCAGCCGCCTTGGCCTGGTTCTCACGGCGATCCGCGACGACGAAGTCGCCGCCCGCAGTTGCGGGGCCAGAGTCTCCCGGGCGCAGCAACTGGTGTTCGTGGTGGCGGCGACCGGCTGCGGCGCCGCCGGTGCCCTGCTGATCATCAGCCAGCTCAATGTGGAACCCGCCGCGGCCTTCAGCGTCTCCTGGTCAGCTCAGATGATCTTCGCGACGATCATCGGCGGCATCGGGACGATCGAGGGGCCCATCGTGGGCGCGATTGTGTTCTTCGTCCTCCAGCAGACGCTCGCCTCCCACGGCACGTGGTACTTCATGATCCTCGGCGTGGTCGCCATCGTGGTCGCGATCTGGGCCCGGCGGGGCCTGTGGGGCCTGGTGGCCGACCGGGCGCACATCCGGCTTTTCCCGGTCGGCTACTGGCTCTGGCGCGAGGGTGAGAACAGCGCATCGCACCCCCGCCACCCCCCCTCACTTCCATAGCCCACATCACCCCGCCACCCCCTCACTTCCATGATCTGAAGAGTTTGGTGCAAATAGGGCACAAAACTCTTC
>WNGR01003447.1_pt1 | contig 53038 bp, 53 predicted proteins | sample 5407581 | NCBI WGS metagenome assembly WNGR01 (sample SAMN13153383, study PRJNA577476) | soil metagenome | isolation source: 80 cm soil or saprolite under Garry oak tree replicate 2 | place: USA:California | collected 2016-06-15 | reverse complement strand
AATTAGCGGTTTGAGCCGCTTTCTTTGCTTACCTTTCTTTGCGGCGGCAAAGAAAGTAAGTGCCGCCCCGCACAGGGGCAACGCTAATAGACCACTAACAAATCAAGGAAAGGCCAACAACACCACAAGCACACAGACACAAAGCGCCGCGCAGGCAAAAACCCCTACAAAACCCGAGCAATAATCGACAACACCATAGACAAAACAAGAGTCGACATAAACGGAAACGGATACTCCCGCCCGAACAGGCGCAACGTCACATCGCCGGGCAATCGCCCAATGCCGATTTTCCTGAGCCACGGCCAGCAGGCCGACAACACCGCTACGGCAATGAAGGTAGTCAACAGCCAGCGAATCATCGCAAATCCCTAAGGCAAAAAATCACAGGGTATGAATCACAGCGTATGCGACCGGTCGCCACTGGAAAAGGCCTGCAGCGTGTCATCCAGCCCGCGCGAAAACGCGATCACCTTGAACAGCTCGCCCATCTCCGCCTCGGACAACAACTTCTGCACCGCATTCGCCGCAGGCAAAAACCTCGTAGTATCCGAAGGATCGATCTCCGATAGCGCCTCGGTGATTCCCGCATTCAGCAAAAATCGCGCTTGCGACGTAAAGCCCAGCAAATCCGCGCCCGCGTCGACGCCGGTTTCGGCGATGCCCGTAAATTCCACGTGCGCGGTAATGTCCTGCAAACCCGGATAAACGAACGGATCGCCATGCGCCCGGTGCCGGTAATGACACATCAGCGTCCCTTGCGCGCGCTGCGCATGGTAGTACTCGTGACGCGGAAAACCATAGTCGATGAAGAACGCCGCGCCGCGCGTGAGCATCGTGCAAATGGTTCGCGTGAATGCGCGGGCGGCGTCGTGCGTTTCGGTCACGTAGTCGTCGCCGGCGGTTTCGATTTCCGACAGCAGCGCAAAGTCCGCAGCCGCCGACACCGGACGATCGTCGAACGCAAATGTCTGATCGCGCCACACCACGCCGCGCTCGAGCCATGCGCCGCCGCTAAACGCGAAGAGCCGCACGGGCATCGCATCCAGCACCTCGTTGCCGATCACCACGCCTTCGAATCGCTCCGGCAACGCGTCCAGCCAGCGCACCTTGGCGGCCAGCGCCGGTGCGGCGGCTCCGATCGTCTCGCGTTGGCGCTCGCGCAATTCACCCGACAAATCCACGATCGAATAGCGGTCGAATTCGGTGCCCAGCGCGTCGAGCGCGTCGAGCGCATTGAGCAGGCCGGCGGCCAGTTTGCCGGTGCCGGCGCCGAATTCCATCACCTCGCGCGTGCCGCTCGCCTGCAAGGCCTCGGCGAGCGGGCGCGCCAGCGTCGCGGCGAAGAGCGGCGACAGTTCCGGCGCGGTAACGAAGTCGCTGCCGTCGTCGCCGCGCAGTCCGAATTTGCGGGCGCCGCCGCTGTAATAGCCGAATCCGGGCGCATAGAGCGCGCGTTCCATGTAGCGGTCGAACGGCAACCAGCCGCCGGCGGCTTCGAGTTCCGCGCGGATCCGCGCGACCAGCGCTTCCGACTGCGCGAGCGCGCTTGGGCCGGGAGCAGGTAAACTATCGGGTTGGTGAGCTTTCGGATTCATCCCCGCATTGTAAATGACCGCCCCTCTGGACACTGCCGCCCCCCGCGCGCCTGAAACGCCGCGCGTCGTGCTGATTACCGGCGCCGCCCGCCGCATCGGGCGGGCGCTCGCGCTCGGCTTCGCCGCGCGTGGCTGGGACGTGGCGGTCCACTACGGCGCCTCGCGGAAGGACGCGCATGAACTCGTCGCGGAAATCGCCGCCATGGGTCGCCGGGCTGTCGCCTTGCACGCGGAATTGGGCGACGAGGCGCAGGTCGAGCGGCTTTTGCCTGACTGTATCGCCACGCTCGGCCGGCCGGCGTGTATCGTCAACAACGCGTCGCGCTTCGAGGAAGACACAGCGCTCAACGTCGGTTACGAATTGCTGCTCAAGCTCACCGCGATGAATCTCGGTGCGCCGCTGGTGCTCGCGCGCATGCTGTTCGAGGCGACCCCGGAGGCCGCGCGCACCGACGAAGGCCAGCGCGGCGTCGTGATCAACGTGCTGGATCAGAAGCTGTACAACATGAATCCGGATTACCTGTCGTACACGCTCTCGAAGGCGGCGTTGCAGACAGCCACGGTGGCCTTGGCGCAGGCGTTGGCGCCGAAAGTGCGCGTGGTCGGGCTCGCGCCTGGGCTCACGATGCAGGCCGCCGATCAAACGCCGGACGGTTTTGAAGCCGCCCACCGGGTTACGCCTTTGGGCCGCGCGTCGCGGCCGGAGGATATTGTCGCCGCGGCGCTGTATCTCGCGGATGCAGCGGGCGTCACCGGAACGACGCTGGTGGTCGACGGCGGGCAGCACCTCGTGCCGCTGCCGCGCGACGTAATGTTTTTGACGGGCGCCTGAAGCGCGCGGCCTGCCTCGATCGTGGCGGCTACCGCGCCGTGAAGCGCCCCTTTGCGTGCTCCGCACGCTTTTTTCGACTGGAACGAACATGTTTGCCGCTCTTTCGCATCCCCGGCTCGCCGATTGCCGCCGTCTCTTTCTGCGCAACTACGAAGTGCACATCAACATTGGCGTGCACGACTTCGAAAAGCGCGGCGAACAGCGCGTCGTGATCAACGTCGAACTGTTCGTGCCGCTCGCGCTGTCCACGCCGGTGCAGGACAAACTGCACGAAGTCGTCGACTACGATTTCATGCGCTCCACCATCGCGCGGCGCGTCGAGCAGGGCCATATTCACCTGCAGGAAACGCTTTGCGACGATCTCGTCAAGACCATGCTCGAGCATCCGCAGGTGCGCGCGGCGCGGGTGTCGACCGAAAAGCCCGACGTTTATCCCGACTGCGACGCGGTGGGCGTCGAAGTCTTCCGTATCAAAGAGGATTGAGCCATGAATGCTCCGGAAATCCTGAACGGCACCGCGGCCGTCGAGGCCACTGAAACCATGCAAATCATACAAGCCACCGACGCCACGCAAGCCGCCGCGCCCGCCGCGAAGGCCAAGTTGCCGCTCACGCGCCGCGAGCAGAAAGAAGCGTACGAGAACAACAAGCTGTTCAAGCGGCTCGCGCGCCAGGTCGGCGAGGCGATCGGCGACTTCAACATGATCGAGGACGGCGACAAGGTGATGGTCTGCCTGTCCGGCGGCAAGGACAGCTACGCGATGCTCGAGATCCTGATGCGGCTGCGCGAACGCGCGCCGATCAACTTCGAGATCGTCGCGGTGAACCTCGACCAGAAGCAGCCGGGCTTTCCGGAGCACGTGCTGCCGGAATACCTGAAGCAACTCGACATTCCTTTTCACATCGAGAATCAGGACACGTACAGCATCGTCAAGCGGCTGGTGCCGGAGGGCAAGACCACCTGCTCGCTGTGCTCGCGCTTGCGCCGCGGCATTCTGTACCGCGTCGCGGGCGAACTCGGCGCGACCAAGATCGCGCTCGGCCATCACCGTGACGACATTCTGCAAACGCTGCTGCTGAACATGTTCTACGGCGGCAAGCTGAAGGGCATGCCGCCCAAGCTGCAATCGGACGACGGCAAGAACATCGTGATCCGGCCGCTTGCCTACGTGAAGGAAACCGATCTGGAGAAGTACGCGGAGCTGCGAGAATTCCCGATCATTCCGTGCAATCTGTGCGGCAGCCAGCCGAACCTGAAGCGCGCGGAAATGAAGGCGCTGATCCGCGATTGGGAGAAACGCTTCCCGGGCCGCATCGAGAACATGTTCAATGCGTTGTCGAACATCGTGCCGTCGCATCTGATGGATCACAAGCTGTTCCCGTTCGCCGGGCTGCGCGCAACGGGCGAAGCCGACCCGCAAGGCGACATCGCTTTCGACGAAGAACCGTGCTCGACCGATACCGGCGACGGCGCGGTACCCGGTGCATCGAAATCGATCTCGATCGTCCAGTTTGACGATCTTTAATGAAAACGCCCGCACGCCGGGCTTTTTCGCGCATTCGAGCATGTCGTAAGGCCGCACTGGCGGCCTTTGTCGTTAAGGGCTGCGTGATAGAATCATCGGCTCCAAACTCGTCTATTCGCCGACGCCATGAACATCGTGATTTTGGCGGCAGGCACCGGCAAGCGCATGCGGTCCGCGCTTCCCAAGGTGCTCCATCCCCTGGCCGGCCGGCCGCTCCTCGCTCATGTCATCCACACCGCCCGCGCGCTGAAGCCCACGCGTCTCGTCGTCGTGATCGGCCACGGCGCCGAAGCCGTGCGCGAAGCGGTCGCGGCGCCGGACGTCCAGTTCGCCGTGCAGGAGCAGCAACTCGGCACGGGCCACGCGGTGCAGCAGGCGTGGCCGCTGCTCGATCCGTCCGCCCCCACGCTGGTGTTATACGGCGATGTACCGCTCACGCGCGCCAGCACGCTGCAGGCGCTCACCGATCGCGCGGGGCAGGGCGGCTATGGCGTGCTCACGGTCACGCTCAAGGACCCCAGCGGCTACGGGCGCATTGTGCGTGATCAGCAGGGCAAGGTGTCGCGCATCGTCGAACAGAAAGACGCCACGCCCGAGCAGTTGAAGATCGCCGAGATCAACACCGGCATCATCGTCGCGCCGACGGAGCGCCTCGGCGGCTGGCTCGCGGCGTTGAAGAACGACAATGCGCAAGGCGAGTTCTACCTGACCGACGCCGTCGAGATGGCGATCGAAGCCGGACTCGAAGTCGTCACCACGCAACCGGACGAAGAGTGGGAAACGCTCGGCGTGAACAGCAAGCAGCAGCTTGCCGAACTCGAACGGATTCATCAGCACAACGTGGCCGACGCGTTGCTGGTCGCGGGCGTGACGCTCGCGGACCCGGCGCGCCTCGACGTGCGCGGCACGCTCGAATGCGGCCGCGACGTTTCGATCGACGTGAACTGCGTGTTCGAAGGCCGCGTGACGCTGGCCGACAACGTCACCATCGGGCCGAACTGCGTGATCCGCAATGCGAGCATCGGCGCCGGTACGCGCGTCGATGCGTTCACGCATATCGAAGGCGCCGAAGTAGGCGCGAACGTCGTGCTCGGGCCGTATGCGCGCTTGCGTCCGGGCGCTTCGCTGCATGACGAGTCGCACGTCGGCAACTTCGTCGAAGTGAAGAACGCGGTGCTCGGCCACGGCTCGAAGGCGAATCACCTCAGCTATATCGGCGATGCGGACATTGGCGCGCGCGTAAACATCGGCGCGGGCACCATTACCTGCAACTACGACGGCGCGAACAAATTCCGCACGATCATCGAAGACGACGTGTTCGTCGGTTCGGACACGCAACTGGTCGCTCCGGTGCGCGTGAAGCGCGGCGTCACCATCGCGGCGGGCACCACGGTCTGGAAGGACGTCGAGGCGGACACGCTGGTCCTGAACGACAAGACGCAAACGAGCAAGACGGGCTACGTACGCCCGACCAAAAAGAAGAGCTGATGGGCACGACGCGCGCACGAAGCGCGCTCCTTGAAACACGGCACTGAAAAGGAATAAGCCATGTGTGGCATTGTCGGCGCGGTTGCGCAACGTAATATCGTTTCCGTCCTGATCGAAGGACTGCGTCGCCTCGAGTATCGCGGCTACGATTCCTGCGGCGTCGCCGTGCTCGGCGACGAGGGGCCGCGCCGCGCGCGCAGCGTCGCGCGCGTGGCCGATCTCGACGATCAGGTGCGCGAGAGCCGTCTCGAAGGCATCACGGGCATCGCGCATACGCGTTGGGCCACGCACGGCGCGCCGGTCACGGACAACGCGCATCCGATCTTCTCGAAAGACGCGCTCGCGTTGGTACACAACGGCATCATCGAGAACTACGAGTCGCTGCGCGAAATGCTGCGGGGCAAGGGTTACACGTTCGTCTCGCAAACTGACACGGAGGTTATCGCGCATCTGGTTCACAGCCTGTATCGCGGCGACCTGTTCGCCGCGGTGCGTGAAGCCGTCACGCAATTGCACGGCGCGTATGCGATCGCGGTGCTGCATAAGGATCAGCCGCATACGGTGGTCGGCGCGCGGCAAGGCTCGCCGCTGGTGGTGGGCCTCGGCAACGGCGAGAACTTCCTTGCGTCCGACGCGCTGGCGCTTGCGGGCAGCACCGAACGCTTCATCTTTCTCGAGGAAGGCGACGTTTGCGAACTGTCGCTCGACGGCGTGCGTATCGCCGACCGTGACGGCAACGAAGCGCAGCGCGACGTGCGGCAAGTGGCGGCGTATGGCGGCGCGGTCGAACTCGGCCCGTATCGTCACTTCATGCAGAAGGAAATTTTCGAGCAGCCGCGTGCGATCACCGACACGATTCCGCAAACGGATTCGTTCGACACGTCGCTGTTCGGCGAGGGTGCCGACAAGGTGTTCGCTGAGATCGACAGCCTGCTGATCCTTGCATGCGGCACGAGCTATTACTCGGGGCTGACCGCCAAGTACTGGCTGGAATCGGTCGCGAAGATTCCCACCCAGGTGGAAATTGCGAGCGAGTATCGCTACCGCGAGTCGGTGCCGAATCCGAAGTCGCTGGTGGTGGTGATCTCGCAATCGGGCGAAACGGCGGATACGCTGGCGGCGCTCAAGCATGCGCAGTCGCTGGGACATCAACATACGCTGGCGGTGTGCAATGTCGGCACGAGCGCGATGGTGCGGCAAACGGCGTTGTCGTTCCTGACGCACGCGGGGCGCGAGATCGGTGTGGCGTCGACGAAGGCATTCACGACGCAGCTGGTCGCGCTGTTCGTATTGGCCGTGACGCTCGCGAAGCTGCGTGGGCACGTGAGCCGCGAGCAGGAAGCGGAATACCTGAAGCAGTTGCGTCACTTGCCGGCGGCGTTGAATAGCGTGCTGGCGCTGGAGCCGCAGATCATCGCGTGGTCGGAGGAGTTTTCGCGCAAGGAGCACGCATTGTTCCTCGGGCGCGGCTTGCATTACCCGATCGCGCTTGAAGGCGCGCTGAAGCTCAAGGAGATCTCCTACATTCACGCCGAGGCTTATCCGGCTGGCGAGTTGAAGCACGGGCCGCTCGCGCTCGTCACGGAAGCGATGCCGGTGGTGACGGTGGCGCCCAATGATGCGCTGCTGGAAAAGCTGAAGTCGAATATTCAGGAAGTGCGTGCGCGCGGCGGTCAGCTTTATGTATTCGCCGATGCGGATACGAAGATCGTCAACGATGAAGGTCTGCATGTGATCCGGATGCCGGAGCACTATGGCTTGCTGTCGCCGATTCTGCACGTGGTGCCGCTGCAGTTGCTGGCGTATCACACGGCCTGCGCGCGAGGCACGGATGTGGATAAGCCGCGGAATCTGGCGAAGTCGGTGACGGTGGAGTGAGGGTGGGGCTCGGCTGGCGGTAGTAGTGCTCAACAGAAATAGAAGCGTTTGCAGGGAAACGCTTCCAGGTGTTCCCGCCAAGCTTTTCGGCGATACGTCACGTTATGTCCTTGATGCCGGGCGGCTATTAAAGCGTCTGTATAACAAGTAGTCCAATGACCAGTTGCCGGCGCCACGGCACAGCAGGACCAGCAACATCGAAGCCCACTGAATGTGCGTAGGCCATGCCTGCGGATACACGAACACCTCGATTACAGTCGTCATGCCGAGCAGAAGCAACGCTACGGGTCGCGTCGCCAGGCCGAGCACAAGTAGAACAGGTGTAGTCAGTTCGATTGACACCGCCATGTAGGCGGCAAACTCGGGAGGAAGCAACGGCAGTCGATAGTCTTCCCTAAACAACTGGAGCGCGGCATTCCAGTCGGCCAGCTTGGTCATCGCCGAGTTCCAGAAGACCGTTGCAACTGCAAGCCTCAGTGGAAGCGCAAGAAGCGTATGCGGCACGCGTTCCAACCAGCCAACGGCGCGTAGTACGCGGTCAGTCAATATCGAACTGCGATGAGCGGATTGAGATTCCGGCATCATGTGACTTGCCTCCCGATTGTTTGGCTGGATGCCTCATTTGACAGGCAGATGTCGACAAAGCATCCATGTGCAAGAAGGTGTGCGAGCCAGACAGATGCCTCTGCGTCCGGCACGTCGACAAGGGCATCATGCAAGGGGCGCCCCGCAAGCAAGGCAGCCGTGAACCGGCAGTGTCCTTCTGCCATCCGGTTTACCTCGACGCCCGAAGGCCCTCGGTGGACATACAACCAGACCGGGTCAGCGGCCAGATTGATGTCTGCCAATGCGCTATCGTTCCGGGACAACACCGCGTGCCAGATGGCATCGACCGGAAAGGGCGACTCAAGTACTCGCGCTGCAGGGCTCGACAAAAACCGAACGGCTTGCATGTCGGCTTCATCCAGTTGCTCAAGGCCCTGCAGGTCAAGTGGCTTCGCGTCTGATGCATGCAGCACCTCATTCACGGCCCATTCAAGTCGTGCCGTATCTCGCAGATAGGCAAGAGACGCCGCTTCCGGCATTTGTGCCAGAAATTCCGGAAACGACTCGCCGTAGCTGTCTAGCAGTGCACTCGACGGTGGGCATTGCTTAATAAAAAGTCGGGCTGCGCCTTCGAAGAATTCGGCCCCGACCAGAGCCTGCACGGCCGGATAAGTCAGCCTCAGCGCTGTAAGCAGCGTGCTGTTCGCCGTATTTCGGTAAATGGCGAACCGCGCCTGAGGAGCCAGGCCGTCGGGTACCACGTACCCGGATGAGTCGCCCTCGGCCAGCCCGAGCAAGTTCCGCCGAACCGCGCGTTGTAAATCAAGCAGCGTGGGTGCACAGGTTGTCATTTCGCTGCCTCTCAATAGCGGCCTCTGCAATCGCAGCTTCTTCCATGAGAACCTCAAGCGCCGGCACGTCAGTGTCCCATTCAATCAGCGTGGGAACGGGTCCAAAGCGCTTGAGGGCTTGCTCAAACAGGTCCCACACTGGAGGCGCGACGCGTGAGCCGTGGTCGTCGATGCGAATTATCTGGCCCTGGTCAAGCTGTCGGACGCTATGCCCGGCCAGGTGAACCTCGGTAACCGACTCAGGCGGCAGCGCATCGAGATAGGCCAGCGCATTCCAGCCGTGATTGCTCGCACTGACATAGATATTGTTGACGTCGCACAGAATGCCGCACCCCGTGCGCCGCGCGACCTCTGCAAGAAATTCCCATTCGGGGATGGTCGAGTGGCGGAACTGCAGGTAGGTCGATGGGTTTTCCAACGAAATCCGCCGCTGCAGGTAGGCTTGGGTCTGGTCGACGTGCATGCAGACAATACTCAGCGCTTCTTCCGTCATCGGCAGCGGCAAGAGGTCGGCGAGATAGATGCCGCCGTTGATGCTCCAGGACAGGTGTTCGGAGACCAGCCCGGGCTCAACACGCTCGATGACAGTGCGCACACGCTCAAGATGCCGGGCATCCATCCCTTCGGCGCTGCCCAACGAAAGGCCCACCCCGTGGAGCGAGATTGGGTATTCGCGGCGGATGGCATCCAGGTAACCTGGCACGCTCCCCCCGCCCATGTAGTTTTCGGTATGCACCTCGAACCAGGCGGTGGGTGGATGTCCTTCGACAACCTCGTGATGGTGTCGAAAGCGCAGCCCGACCCCGGCGCACGCCGTAATCAGGCCATGCGCACATTGCGACGCAGCATAAGCGGCATCCATGAACGCCCCCGTTCGCTCAAGCAGGCTTCAGCTTGCCGCCCTGGATTTTGCTGCAATCCCCAGCGGGAAGTAGCACGAATGACTTCGCATCGCGTGCCTGGGTGGCTTGCCCGGCGCAGGAATGGGTTCCCTCAGCGCAGTCATTTTTCGATACGGCATTGATGCCGTAGCACTTCTCCAGTTTGTTCGCTTCCATCCGGGCCATGTTGTCCTTCACGACTTGCGGCATTCCGCTCATGTCCTTCATGGTCTGGGCCTGAACCGGTACCACTTGCATGGCGAGTGCCAGGCCGATTGCCGAAGACAAGGTCGAGGCGGCCATCATATGTTTGTTCATCACGCGTCCTCCTGAGGGTTGCGGCCGGGTATTCTGGCCGTGTAGAGAAGTTCGGCCGGCCGCTGCAAAAGGTTACGGCCCGCGCAAACTTTTTCTGCGTGACAATCTGTCGGCCGCGCCACAGAATTTCCACATGCTCAGGCATCCACCCCCACCCAGTCCCGTTCCAGGTCCCAGGAAAGAGGGCCGCGAGTCGTTCACGCCGGTCGGTCAGGCCGCGCCGGTTGCCAGCCGCGCTGACGGTAAACTGGACTGGTCCATCACCATGGCCAGCGCGCAAACCGGCAACCAGGAAGCCTATCGCCGGCTGCTCCACGACATAACCCCCTATCTTCGTGCGCTCGCGGCACGGCACATCCGGAATGCCGACGACATTGAGGACACGGTTCAGGATGTGCTGCTAACCGTACACTCAGTGCGCAACACGTATGACCCGTCCCGCCCGTTCGGACCGTGGCTGGTCGCTATTGCAAACAGACGCATCGTCGACGGCCTGCGTCGGCGGGGACGCGTCGGCTCACATGAATCTTCAGTGGAAAATGAGCTTGAAACCTTTGCTGCCGATGAAGCGAACTTACAGGAAGAGGCCGTGAATGCCCGTCTGGTGAAGGAAGCTATCGAGCAATTGCCTGTCGGACAGCGCGACGCGATGCGCATGCTCAAGCTGGAAGAAATGTCTCTGCAGGAGGCTGCGGCTGCAAGCGGAACGTCGGTTGTGGCGCTAAAAGTAGCCACTCACCGCGCAATGAAGCGATTACGGGAAATGTTCCAGCAGCGGGGTAGCAAATCATGACTCGGACCTCCGACCTGATTGACGTGCTGGTCGCGGACGCAACACCGGTCCGGCGTCTGCGGCCCCCAGCGGCGAGAGCCGCATGCTGGTTGTTGTTTGCCGCAACTGTGATGCTCTTTGTTGGCATCGCGCATGGGGTGCGTGCCGACCTGGCGGTCAAACTGCATCAGCCCCTCTTCGCCATCGGCGTAGCAGCAGCCATGGCAACCGGTATTCTGGCTGCCACGGCGGCATTTCTTGCCAGCGTGCCGGGCAGGTCCCGCCATTGGCTTCTGTTGCCGGCACCGGCTTCTCTCGCCTGGGTAGCTACGATTGGCTATGGTTGCCTGACCCATTGGGTCACGATTGGACCGGAAGGCATGTCACTTGGCGAAACGGCCGGATGCTTTGCTACCCTGGTATTGGTCGGTATGCCGCTATCGCTCGTGATGCTGATCATGCTGCGCCACGTCGCTCGACTGTCACCCGGCCCGGTCACGATGGTAGGCAGTCTCGCGGTTGCCGCCATGACTGCGGTAGCGCTGTCAATTCTCCACCCGCTCGACGCAACGGCGATGATATTGCTGTGGAACCTTGGCGTCGCCGCGCTTTATCTGTCATTGAGTGGCCGGTACGGTCATCGACTTTTGGGTTGGGTGGCGCAGCGCTGACGCCCGGATGCCCCACACGATGGCAAACGAAGCGTTCTCAGGAAAATTATGCGTTCGGGTGTTCCCTTCTCGCTGTACCTCAAAGACGCTTCTGCCCGTGTGCCGACAACCAGGCTGGCTTTGAGCTATGCCTTCGGCGCCCAGGCCGTACTCGCGAACTTCGCATCAACCTCCGTATGGAGCAGGTGATTCGAATAGTTGTTGATGGTTTTGACGGCCAGGGCCAGGATGATTTCCAACACGTTTTTCTCGGTATAGCCTGCGCTCACGAATGCCTCCAACTGGGCTTGTGTCGGATTCCCACGGGATATCACCATCGTCCGTGTGAACTCGGCGAGCGCACGAAGCTTTGGGTCCTCAATCATTTCGTCGTCGCGCACGGCCTGGATGGCCTGCTCTGGGGTTTTCGATACCTTGTCAGCAATCCAGCTATGCGCGGCAACACAATAGGTGCACTCATTCACGCGCGAGATGACGAGAAAAACCAGCTCCTGCTCGGCGGAAGTGAGCGTCGACTCCTTCCGGAAGAGCTGATAGCCGTGCAGATATGTATCGAGCAATGCAGGCATGTTGGCCATGCCCGCATACATGTTCGGGATGCCACCCGTTGCCTTGCGTGCCGTCTCCAGGACTTCCCGTGCGCGGGCATCGGCTATGTCTACGGTAAGGTGCGGAAAAGAAAGCTTTGCAGTAGCGTTCATGCGAACTCCGTCTGGCAGCACCTGCCCCCGAGCAAAGCATGGCATAGCGACGAAAAGCGGCTGACATATTGCGTCCTGCTCTGTACCGGCTCCGTTGCCAGTTGACCTCAGATGAGTCGGGAGATTCAACTTATAACTCTCATTTCCTTCGAACAGTAGCTGTCCTCGATTTCAAACTCCATTAGTACCTCTACAGAGGGAACCAGATTTCCATGCATGGACCTTCCCACGGGGGGAAGGTCAAGGGGCAGTCGATTGCTCTACTCGTGTCACGGCTGCGTGCATGGTCACGGCGCCAATTCTTTCGATGTTCGTTATCCCTGCCGCCTGGTTCCTGCTTCAGCGCCGCCGCGCGAGATGGGCAAGCGGTGCGCGATTACCCCATGCAGTACCTTCCGGCATGAAAGTGCCATCTGCTCAAACTGGAGAAACTCAATGAAGAAGTTGATTGTTGCGGCTGTTGCCGTTGCAGCCATCGTTGCTACGCCCGCGTTTGCCGGTGACGACATGGCCGGCATGAACATGTCCATAAAACCGTCGGCTACAAAAACGTCGTCGAATAGCGCGCTCACGGATGCTGAGGTGAAGAAGGTGGACCCGGCCACCGGCATGGTCACGCTGAAGCACGGGGCGCTGGAGAACGTCGGGATGCCGCCGATGACCATGGCGTTCAAGGCGAAGGATGCTGCGATGTCAAGCAGGTTCACGAGGGCGACAAGGTCAAGGTTCGTGTCGAAAGCGTCAACGGGACGCTGACCATCGTGAAACTGGAAAAGCAGTCTTGATGCGGTACTGATACCGTACTTGCAGGCTCACCGTGCATGGTGAGCCTGCAGTCCGGCTTGCATGGATAGAGGCAAGCGATGCGAACGACATCAATCACCGCCCGGCGAGGCATTGGCCGTCCGACGGATACGCTCAACCGCGCGTTGCGCGTCGCACTCGGTTTGCTGTTCGTACTAACGTCACTGGCCGCCCACGCGGTGAACGAGTCCGACTTGCTGCCGCCTGAACAGGCGTTCCCGTTAAAGGTCACGCTCAGTGCGCCACGACAGGTCGTGCTCGATTTCGATATACAGCCCGGTTATTACCTCTACCGGGACAGGTTCAGCTTTGCGGCTGACGGCACACCGATAAAACCGGACCAGATGCCGCCCGGGGAGCTGAAAAATGATCCGACATTCGGCATGGTCACGGTCTACCACCGACCGGTGCAAATCCGCGTTCCTTTACCTCGCCCTATAGCGACCAGCGTCGTGCTGTCCATCACATCGCAGGGATGTGCGGACCTGGGCGTCTGCTATCCGCCGCAGACGCGAAACTATCGTGTGGCGGCCGACGGCTCCGTCACGTCCGTCGCAGCAGGGAACAACGCCGCGTCTGGCGTTACCGAATTTCCGAGCGTTGGCGGGGGCCAGTCGCCACCCGTGTTTGGTATCAACCTGCGGCCGGCGAATGGCATTTCCTTGCCCGAACTGCTGGGCTTTCTGTTCGCCGGCCTGCTGATGGCAGGCACGGTGTGCATGTATCCGCTCATCCCCATTGTGACGGCCATCATCAGCGGCCGGGAGAGTTTGTCCCTAAGGCGAGGCTTCGCGCTGTCGCTCGCGTACGTGCAAGGGCTTGCGATGACCTACGCGGTCGCCGGCACCATGGCCGCACTCATCGGCATCCCGTTGGTGGCCGTGACGCAAAAGCCCTCGGTGCTGGCCGCGTTCGGTGTGCTGATGGTGCTCTTCGCACTGGGCATGTTCGGCGTATTCCGGTTGCAACTGCCGGCTAGCTGGCAAACGAGAGTCACGGCATGGAGCAATCGTCTGCCTGGCAGGCGAATCTTTCCGGTGTTCGTGATGGGCATGCTATCCGCGTTGATTGTCGGGCCGTGTTCCACACCCGTGCTGGCGGGCGCGTTGCTGTATATCGCTAACAGTCGCGACGTTGTCGGTGGAGCACTGGCACTGTACGTGATGGCCATTGGAATAGGCCTTCCGCTACTGGCGGTCGGTACGTTCGGTGCACACGCTCTGCCGAAATCAGGCCGGTGGATGGTTGCGATACAGAACACGCTTGGCGTCATGCTGCTCGCCGCCGCGTTGTGGTTTGTCTATTCGCTGCTCCCCGGTTGGCTGCTGATGGTACTGGTCGCGATGCTGCTGGGCAGTTGTAGCATGATGCTCCGGGCTATCGACCCGTTACCGCCCGATGCGCCCGGTATTTCCCGTGTGGGAAAGGCGCTCGGCGTATTGCTGCTGGTCGCCGGCGTCGCAGAAATCATTGGTGTTGCATCGGGCAACTTCGACGTTCTGGCACCGCTCGGCGGCATGATGCGCGCGTCGTCATCGGCGAGCGGCAGCGCGGACGCCATTGCAAGCGAGCGGTTTGAAGCGGTGCGGACGAATGCCGAACTGGACCAGGTGCTCAAGGCAGCGCGCGGCCAGCCCGTGATGGTCGACTTCTATGCGGACTGGTGCATCAGTTGCAAGGAGCTTGAGCGCTTTACGTTTACCGACTCGCGTGTGGTCAGCGAATTTGCTCACTGGAAGCTGTTGCGAATCGACGTGACGAAGAACACAGCAGAGGACATGGCGATGCTGCGGCGCTTTGGGCTCTTTGGGCCGCCGGCCCTGATTTTCTATGACAGGAACGGCCGGCAACAGCCCGATGCCCAACTCGCAGGATTCGTTGGTGCCGATGCGTTCCTCGCGCATCTGAAGCAATGGGGGAAGTAACGTTGAGCCAGCACACAAGTCAGACGGCGGGCCGTAGCGATGTGCTGCGGCAGCGCCTATACTGAAATCTATGAAAGTCTGGGCCAAACTCGTCGCTTGCTTTCTGATTGCGTGGTTGCCGGTGCTCGGCTACCCGGCGCAGGCGGCGCTTTGTCCGACGGTGTCGTCCGTGACCGCGCATCGACAGATGCAAGCCTCACACGTGTCGGACATGGTGACGTGCGAGCACGGTGCAAGGCACCACACCATGAACCCCCCGCCTGGATGCCACGGCGGCATGGGCGGCCTCGTCTGCGGTGCGCCTGCCATACCCGTGACGTACGCCGTTATGGTTGTATCTTCTTCGCCTGTCTATCGGGCTGTCGCCCGCACCTTTGCAGAACAGTTCATTCCAGAACTGCCGGCACCTCCGCCGCGCTCGCTGTAACTCCCTCATCGACCAGGTTCGAACGGTTTTACACCGTGGCTCGTGCACGTCTGCCACGAACGTGATGAACGTCGACCCGCGCGTCAGAAACTGCTTTCTCAGTGACACGATTAAACCGAATCCGGAGGGTTACATGACCACGAAATTTCTACGAGTTGCAGCGCTGTCGGCACTGCTGTTGACCACGGGCACTGTCGTCATGGCGGCCGGTGGTACGGGCGACAACAACCCTAAGCCGCCGGCGCAAACACGAGAACACGGCTCTTCCATGATGGGAATGGGAGGAATGAGCGGCGGCATGATGGGCAACTGTCCAATGATGGGCGGCAATACGGGCATGGACCCGAAGACCGCGATGCGCATGCATGGCGAAATGATGCGTGCAATGGGCGACATCATGCTCAAGTATGCCGACCATGCTGGAACGGCACCGCCGAAGTAATGAGCTCGTCTCCCGAACACGAATATTCAGTCCAACTTCCATAAGGATTCGACCGTGAAATGCAATATGAAGACGATGTTGACGATTGCGCTTGCTCTCGCGCTGGTTCTGGCTGTCGGATACTGGGCGCTACCCCAGTTCAGAGGATCCCTGACGACATTCATTCTGGTCGCCTGCTCGCTGGCGTGCCCGTTGTCGATGCTGCTCATGATGCGGGGCATGCAGTCTGGTGCCGACAAGCCGGACGCGCGGGATGAAACAGTGAGGGAGCAGAAATCATGACCTGATTCTCGCGAGGCATTTCTAAACCGCACGGAACAGCCCGAATCTCTTCGCCGACGACTGGACGACGGAGCATGTCAAGATTGAAATCTTCGCGCGGGACGAGAACGTCGATGCGCTCGTGAAGACCATCATGGATATCGCGCACGTCGGTGCGATTGGAGACGGGGTGGTGGCGGTCTTCCCGGTGGAGAAATTCTTCCGCGTTCGCAATCAGGCGGAATCGATGCCGTGACACGATGGCGAACATCGGTTCGTCGTCGTGCGACGCTTGTCCGCACTCCCACGCCTACAACTCCGGACGCGCCAGATCGCTGACCACGATATGTTCGCCATACACCTGCGCCGCCGCGACCGCTTCCAGCTTGGTCGCATGCGGCCCGAGTTCCGGTGCGCCGTCGAACGGAAACAGCACGCGGCCATCGGTGGTTCGAACCACTTTCAATACGCCGAAGAAACGCCGGTAGCCGGCCAGTTTCGACGTCGCCGAGATTTCGAAATCGTCCTCCGACGCTGCGGGGACGCTGGGAATAAATGCGATCTTGCTCATAACTGAAAACAGCTCTTGTTCGTTCAATGGGTCAGCGCATGCGCGAAAGGCGAAGACTACACCCGGTTGTCCCGGGAAGACATTCGCCAGCGGGCACCATTCTCTCAAATCCCGGCGAGAGTCGACCGGATGCTCGACAGGCAACGAACCAACCGGTCAACCAACCGCCCAATCAGCCAGCCTGCCGCCGACATCGTCAGACGCCCTTGACCGCCGCCTCATGCTCGGCCGCCAGCGCCGCATCCCGCTCACTCACCTTGACGAAGCTCGGTCGCGAGCAAATGCGCCCGGCATACTCGACCAGCACCGGCGTTTCAGGCACGAGCTTGAACATCATTCCCCAATGCAACGCGATGCCCCACAGGACATCCGCCGCCGACATCGTGTCCCCGAGCAAGTAGAGCGACGTCTGCAACCGGTTCGTGACGGTCCCGATCATCGAATCGAAATCGCCGTAAGGCGACGTGGAGGGCGGCGCGGGATCGCGCTTCATCGCCTTGTCGACCAGCGCCGGCTCGTAGCACGCCGCGTAGTACACCAGCCATCGCAGATAGGGCCCGCGCGACGGATCGTCGAGCGCCGGCGCAAGACCCGCTTCAGGAAAGAGGTCGGCCAGATAGATAAAGATGGCGACCTGCTCGGTGACCAACGCGTCGCCGTGAAGAATCGCCGGCACTTTGCCGAGCGGATTGATCGCGAGAAAGGGCGCCTTGCGCTGCTCGCCGGCCTTCATGGCGGCACTGCGGCGAGTGGAACAGCGTGATCGTGCGGTCTGTGGTCATGGATTGAGCCTTTCGAATGGATGCGCTTTGGAAAACCGGAAGTGGGGCTTCGCCGGGCGTATCCATCGTAAGCGTCCATACCTGTCAGTTCGTGTCAGGTATGGCTACACTTGTCCGCATGAGAGCCAGCCGCCTTCTTTCCATCCTGATGACGCTGCAGGCGCGCGGCAGGGTCACCGCCCAGTCCCTCGCCGACGAATGCGCGGTCTCGTTGCGCACCATCTATCGCGACATAGACGCCCTTAGCGCCGCCGGCGTCCCCGTGCATAGCGAGCGTGGCGCGGAAGGCGGCTACCGGCTGCTGGACGGCTACAGGACACGGCTGAACGGTTTATCGTCGCAGGAAGCGGAGGCGCTGTTTCTGTCCGGCTTGCCGGGACCGGTGCAGGCACTCGGGCTCGGTGCGGTGATGGCTGGCGCGCAGACCAAGCTGCTTGCCGCGCTGCCTGTCGAATTGCGCTCCACCGCGGAGCGTATGCGTTCACGTTTTCATCTCGACGCGCCGACGTGGTTTGCCGACGCGGATCAACCCGCGCATCTGCCGTTGATCGCGCGTGCGGTTTGGGAGCAGCATCCGCTGCAGATTCGCTATCAGAGCTGGAAAACTGAGAAATTTCGCCGGATTGAACCGCTCGGTATCGTGCTGAAAGGCGGGGCGTGGTACGTGGTCGGGCGCGTGGGTCTGGATATTCGTATCTATCGCATTTCGCGCATTCTCGAATTGACCCTGCTCGATGAAACGTTCGAGCGGCCGCCCGCGTTCGAGCTTGCCACGTACTGGCAGGACAGCACGCAGCGGCTATCCGAGGAGATGCATGCGAGCGAAGCAACGCTGCGGCTGTCGCCGTGGGGCATGCAGATGCTGGAAGCTTTCACGTCGCCGTTCGCGCGCTCAGCCGCCAAAATCGGCGAGCCCGATCCCACCGACGGCTGGCGCGCCGTGACGTTGCCGGTCGGCTCGGTGAGGCAGGCCTGCGCGGAATTGTTGCGCTTCGGCGCCGAAGCCGAGGTGCTGGCGCCACCGGAGTTGCGCGCGCGCATGTCGGAGGTGGCGGCAGCGCTGAATCGCCGCTACGCGCGGTGAAGGCGTAGGTTCATCGATCGCGGAAGCGCTCATAAACCGTGTCGGACCGACGATACGGCGAAACGCCGGTAATTCGATGATTGTGCCGCTCAGCATTGCAACTGACGGCTCGCGATTGAGAGAGACGAAAACACGTTCCACAAGCCGGCGGGCGCATTTCTCGCCCGCTCAACGACGATTGCGTCCAGAGGCTAAGGCAGTGAAAGTGAATGCGCCTGGATTCCGTTCGGCTATTATTCCTAAGACGAATTTCGTCTGTTCGGTGCCTCTTTTTGGGGCAGGGCTATAATGCGCGCATTCTTTTCCTCCCGTCTTCCGTTATGAACCGGTTACTTTGCCTGATCGTGCTTTCGCTCGGCCTGATGCAAACCGCCATGGCCGACGACAACACCGATCGCATGTCCGCGTATCTCACGCAAAAATTCGGTCTGGCAAAGGAAAAGGCGCAAAAAATCTCCGACGCGGTGCAATCCGCCGCTTCCAAATATTCACTGCCGCCGGCATTGTTGCTGGCGATCATCTCGATCGAGTCCCGCTTCAAGGAAAAAGCCAAGGGCGCCAACGGTGCAACCGGGCTGATGCAGGTGGTGCCGGGCGCTCATCGCGGGATGCTGAGGAACGTCAAGGACCTCACCGAGCCGATCACGAATATCGAAGTAGGCTCGGCAATCCTGTACGGCTACATGCGCTCGGCCAACGGCGACATGAACGCGGCGCTCAAGAGCTACGGCGGATCGAAGGCGTATGCGCAAAAGGTGAGCTTGCGGGTCCAGGACTTCGCCGCGGTGGCCCCTCAACAAGACGCCGCCCAGCGTGCAGACACGCGAGCCGCGATATGCGAGGCTCGCCCGGCCGACCGCTGTGCGGTGCCGGGCAACTGGGCCAACGCCTTTACCGTACCCGCCGTCGATGCCGTCGGGATGAACGGCGTGGCCCTGCCGTCGGCCGGATTGCCAGCGGCGTCGAACTGAGCGACAGCTCGCTCTTCCTTTTTTCTACGTTGCCGCGGCACCCTGCGGGAGTCGTCCGTCACGCCGTGTAAGGCGGCGCGCTGCGCGCCTTTTACGCACAGCTGGCAAGCGCTCTACAATGCATTCCCATTCGCGTTCTCGCAGCGCCCCTTCAGATCGACCATGTTGACCTCGTTTTCCAAAGCCACCACCGCCACCCTGCTCGGCTTGCTGACGCTTGCCGCTTGCAGCAGCGCCCCGCAGCCGAAATTCCAGCAGGAATTGTTCGAAACGGGCGCGAGCCCGTACGCACGCAATTTCAATTCGAACACCACCGATACCTGCGAAGCCGCGCGCCGCGCGCTGTTGAGCCAAGGCTATCTGACGACAATGACGCGCACCGATACCGTCGACGGAACCAAGAACTTCCAGCCGACGGGCGATACCCACGTCGTCGTCGAATTTCATGTGGTTTGCACGCCGGGAGAGGAGGCGAGCGATACGAGCATCGTCTATGTGAATGCCGTGCAGAACGGCTTTGCGCTGAAGAAAAGCGACACGTCGGCGAGTGTCGGACTGAGCGTGCTCGGTTCGTTGTCGCTGCCGATTCGCTCTAACAGCGACGCGATGGTCAAGATTTCAAGCGAGACCATTCCGTCGGGCAAGTTTTACGATCGCTTTTTCGGGCTCGTCGATCACTATCTGCAAACCGTGGTGCGCACGCAGCCGGTGCCGAACAACCGCATCGAGAGCCGTCTGCTGCCGATTCCGGTCGAAGCGGCGGCTCCCGCGCCGATTCCGGCGATGCCCGATGCAATCGGTAAGGCCGCTTCCGTGCAACCTGCGAGCGGAACGGACGTAGTGCCGTGAGGCATCTTTCATCCACTCCCTTTCGGGCTGATCGAAGCCTGATCAGCCTTCAATCTCATCGCGCAGCAGTACTTATCCTAGGTCTTTTACTTCATACGTATACATACGTAGTAATAGTTAACAAGGGCTAACCCCTTCTGTGGACAACTCCCAAATGTTCCATCGCATCAACGTCATACGAAATCGATAACCCTGCAGAACCTTCCTGTAGAAAAAATACAGGACCGGGATAACTTTGCACACGCTGGCTTGCCGAGCCGCTTTATCAAGATTTCACACACAGGCTGTTCCATGCGCTGTCCCGAAGTTATTCATAGGCAATTGTGGATAACTGGCATTTCGGACCCATATTTATTGCAGGTAGCGGCGCATCTTTTCCGGGCGCCCAGCGCTCGGCAACGCACAGACCGCGATGGGGCGGCCGCGCACATTGAACTTGGGACGGTACGAAGATTGCGTCTCTCTTTCTGCAAGCGCAACCGTTGCTATTTAGTCAAAACCATTTCAGCAACGCCCGATTCAGGCATAGAGTTAAAGTGTTTTATGAGGTTATTGGTGCAGTGCGGGGGTGTGTAATGAAACGCAGAACAGCAAGACAGTTGGTTCGTCTTCTCTCGGATATCCGGCATGCCACGCATTGCAGTACGCTGCGCGCGGCAGCCACCAATCGGACGATGGCCCTTGCATCCGCCGAACGTGAAGCGGATGCCGCCAACGCCGCGGAAAGCGACGAAAGCGCCGAAACCGCGCGCGACGTCCATCTGGACAAGCCGGCCCGGAGCGGATCATGAGAGCCGCGAGCGAACAATCGCTGCGTTTTCTGGTTGAGAAATGGCTCGCGCCGGGACCTTCGGCTCCGGTCCACGTCACCGAATTCAGCCGCACGCGGCTGGGCGGCCGGCGTTATGTGCGCGTCGAGACATCCGCCGAGGCCGGCTCGCGCGGGTTGTTTTTCTTTCGTCACGACGACGGCTGCTGGTGCGTGTTTCCGCCAACCGCGGATGCACCAAGGTTTTTTGCGCATCCGCGCGCTGCGTAGCTTGCGGTTGGACGCGGGGCGACAGATCCAATAACGCGGTCGCCCGGACAGTTACGCGCGAATCACATTCCTCAGATAGGCGTCCAGCGCGGCAACTTCGCCCTGTGGCCGCTTGTAGTCAACCGGGCTTTGCACATTAGCCAGCGACGCTTCGATAAAACGGTGGATCGCCGGCCGGCGTGGACCGTATTCCGCTTCGCCAGCACGCATTTTTTCACTTCGAGCAGCGCGTTGATTTCGGCGAGCAAAACCGGATCGTCGACCGTTCCCGCGACGAGATCCGCAACGCGCATCGGTGGCATGCCGCGTCCCTCATCGATCCATTGGACGGCAAGCAGAGGCCGCAGCACGTACAGATACTTCTTGTAGCGCACGGCTTCGTCCTGCAGATAACCGCTCGCGCGCGCGTCGCCGGATTGCCCGAGCCGGACGCACGCTTCGCACGCATCGCACATCAAGCGACTCGCGCGATAATCGCGCAACGGCCATGCAATTCACGACACGACTCACTCACCGAGCCGGCCGATTTCCAGGCACATGCAATGGACGACAAAGACTGGATCGCCGGCGCCGCGAAAGCGTTGGCGATCATCGAAGCATTCGACGAAGAACATGCGCGCATGACGCCGACCATGGTGGCCGCGCGCGCGGGTCTGTCGCGCACGGCGGCGCGCCGCTATCTGCTGACGTTGCGCGAGCTCGGTTACGTCGACACCGACGGCAAGCTGTTCTGGCTTGCGCCGCGTGTCTTGCGGCTCGGCCAGTCGTACCTGGATTCGGCGCGCTTGCCGCGCACCGTGCAGCCGTTTCTTCAGCGCATCACCGCGACCGTTCAGGAAACCGCGCTGGTCGCGATTCTCGATGAACACGATGTGGTCTACGTCGCGCGCAATGGCGTGAACCGGGCGATGGCGGTGGGCTTCGTACTCGGCTCGCGGGCGCCCGCGCCGTTGTCGTCGGCGGGGTTGGTGCTGCTGGCGTTTCAGGCGCCGGAGAGCATCGCGCAGTGGCTCGCGTCCTATCCGATCAAGGTGTTCACGCCGCATACCTATTCGACTATCGAGCGATTGCGCGAAGTGCTCGGCGAAATTCGCCGCAATGGCTACGTGGTCACCGATCAGCAACTGGAACTGGGCGTGCGCGGTGTCGCGGTGCCCTTGCGTGACCGGCATGGTTCGATGGTGGCGGCCATTAGCGTCAGCATGCCGATCGGCGAGGAATCGGCGAATGCCGCGCTGCATCGCGTATTGCCGACCTTGCAGGAAACCGCCAGCCTGCTGCGCAATCTGGTCTGACGGCGGCTAGGTAATCCCCCTAATACGGGGTTCTTATCGAGTGAAAGCATACCGAAAGCAAGCTGTCTCCCGGAAAATACATATCGAGTTTTGCGCATGACAAACCGCCTACGCTGGGTAATACTCTCCCGCGGGGAGCGGCAAGGGGCTTTAAGCCCTGTCTGCTTCACCGTGCAGCTAATTCATTCACATCGACTCAGTCGGCTAGGTTTGGGGAACAACACATGAAAAAAGTTATCGTCTCGCTCGCAGCAGCATCGATCGCACTGGTTTCCGTTCAAGCTTTCGCACAGGCATCGGACGCATCCGCACCGGCCGCTGCAGCCAGCGCGCCGAAGAAGCACCACATCAAGAAGCTGAAGTCGCACGGCAAGCGCGCTCCGGTTGCGGCGGCAGCTTCGGCAGCCGGCACGAACGACAAGGGCACGCAAAACTAAGCTGACGCCCGGTTCGCCGCTCAGCGGCCACTGCCGGGCGGTTCGGATTAAAGCGTCGCCAGCAAAAAGGCCAGAGCTCGTGCTCTGGCCTTTTTGCATTGACGTGGCGGTTTTTGCGGGCTTTTTGCGGCCCCGATACTCGCGCGGCCTATTCCACGGCGCCTTGCATGACTCGAAAAGCGCGAGCCCGGCGCCCATCTCGGCTAAGCGCCGCCCGTCACCGCTCAGCCGGCGAGGCCGCGCTTGACGACTTCGTTCAGCAGCCCGGTCATGCCTTCGGGATGGGTGGCGGCGCGCTCTTTCAGTTCAGCGACCAGCTCGCCGTTCAGTTTGCACGCGAACGCAACCAGCCCCTGTGCCTGATCGAGCTTGCGCTGCTCGCGGCGATCGAGTTTCGGCTCGGCGGCCGCGGCTTTGCCGAAGCGGTCGGCGGTCGACAGCTTCATTGCGTTGTTCAGCTTGAGTGCCTTGTTCTTTTCAAGGTCGGTTTTTTTCATCGCCATACGGAAGGCCTCTGCCAGATAAGTAATCCCGCATTGTACGCACCGCGCCGGGCGTCGAGCGTGCAGCGGCGATTACGCGTTCAAAGGTGCGTACGAAGCGGCTATGCCTCACGCGGACGTATTCCGCGCACCAGCCACGCTGTCCATCAGCGCGCGCATTCGTTGCCAGTGCGTGCCTTCCCAGAACACGCGCCGGCACACATCGCACGTGACGAACTGGCTATGCCGTTCCAGCACGCCGTCGGGTGCGCGCGCGCCGACTTCTTCCTTGGCAATGCGCCGCAGCGGCGCATTGCACATCAGACATAGACGGAATGGCTGCGCGCTGCCCGCCAGATCGAGCCGTTCAAACACTTCGCGCAACTGCTCGTGCGGCCTCAGCGTACGAACGTAGCAGCCATGCGTGATGCTGCGGCGTTTCAACAGCTCGCGGTCGCGTGTCAGTACGATGCGCTGTTGTGCGACGGCGAGCGTCTCTATATCGGCGTCGGCGTAATGGTTGTCGAACAGCGTATCGAAGCCGGCAAGCCGTAACAGCGGTGCGAGACCGCCCAGATGCGCATCGGCGATGAAGCGCATCACGCGCAGCGGCCGTTCGCGCACGCGCAAAAGCGGCTGAATGTCGAGCGCTTCAAACTTCGGATAGACGGCGATGCGATCGCCGTCCGACAGTGGGTGTTCGAAACCGACCGACTCGCCGTTCACGAGAATCAGCTCGACCTCGGTATGCGGCACGCCGAGCGCCTCGATCATGTGCTTCGCGGTCGCGCCGCGTGCGCAGGCGTAGCTGAACGCGCGCCGGCGCAGCGGCCGGGCGAGAAAATCATTCAGTTCCTCATAGAAGCGGAATGTCGCGGTCACCATCGCAGCAGTATCGCACCGTGTTTCGCTGCGCGCTCTCCTGCACGTGTCGCATGGGTGTGCTTTACTTCCAGTTCTTTAGAAGACGGAGCGACAGATGGACATCGGTTTTATCGGTCTCGGCGAGATGGGCGCCGCGATGGTTGCAAACATTTTGAAAGCCGGGCATCAGGTGCGCGTGTGGAACCGCTCACCGGAGCGCGCGCAGCCGCTCGTCGACGCCGGCGCGAAAATCGTCGCGACGCCGGCCGAAGCGTTTGCGGGCGACGCCGTATTCTCGATGCTCGCCGACGATACCGCCTTGCGCGAAGTCGTGACCGCATCGCTGCTGGAACATGCGCCGCGCGGCCTGATCCACGTAAACATGGCGACGATTTCGGTGGCGCTGGCCGAGGAACTGGCGACGGCGCACGCATCGCGCGGCATCCACTACGTCGCCGCGCCGGTGTTGGGGAGGCCCGACGTCGCGGCGGCAGGCAAGCTGACGATCGTCGCCGGCGGCCCGGCCGAGTCGATCGACCAGGTCCAGCCCATCTTCGACGTGATCGGTCAGAAAACGTGGCGCATCGGTTCGCTGCCGCAGCAGGCGAACGTAATGAAGCTCGCCGCCAACTTCATGATCGGCGCGGCCGTCGAGACGCTCGGCGAAGCCGGCGCGCTGGTTACCGGCCACGGTCTCGCGATGCAGGATTTTCTCGACATCATCACGAGCGGCCTGTTTACGGGACCGGTGTATTCGGGCTACGGCAAGATGATCGCGGAGCAGCGTTACGAGCCGGCGCTGTTCAAGGCGCGCCTCGGGCTGAAGGACTTGCGTCTCGCGCTTGCCGCGGCCGATGCGGTGACAACGCCGCTGCCGATCGCAAGCGTAGTGCGCGACAGTCTGCTCGAAGCGGTTGCTCACGGCGACGGCGAGAAGGACTTCGCCGTGCTCGGCCAGGTGGCCGCGCGGCGGGCCGGGCGCTGAGCATGATTTTCGCGGACGCGGCTCCTCCTTGAGTCGCGGAGTTCGTCGCGCGGTGAGCCGCCTTGCGAGCTGCCGCGTGTCTTGTTGCATTTTCGCAACGTTGAGGGTCAACCCTTATTTGAATGTTGCGCCGCACCAAACCATTTGCTATAGTTTGCCTTGTCTCCTCCATGTCTCCTCTGATATGGATTCAGCCCGCCAACTTAGGCGGGCTTTTTTTTGCCCCGAATTTCCAACTTCGTCTATACAAAAGAAAAAGCCGGCTGGCCCTTGCACAAGGCCGCCGGCTTTGCCGCATCCGCGCTGAACTCAGAACTTGTACGAGACGGCCAGGAACGAAATGATCGGATCGGCCTTCAGGTCCGCCTTGGAGACACCCAGCTCCGTGCCGTCCGCCGCCTTGATGATGACCGACGAGGTCGTCTTCAGCGGAATGTACGTGACCGATGCCACGAGACCCCAATGCTCGGTGATGTTGTACGCCAGGCCCGCATTGAACACCGGCGCCCACGACGACGATGCCTTCGCCGACACCTGAGTCTTCCCCGGCTTGCCCGCGCCCGCCGCCAGCACGGCGCCGAGGTTGTCCTGCGTCGACTGCACGAAGTTCTGGCTCAGCTGGATGTCGGAAAACCAGTTGTACGACACGCCGATGCCGACGAACGGCCGGAACTTGGCGGTCGGTGCATTGAAGTAGTACTGGAACAGCAGTGCCGGGCTCCACTGGCGCACGCTCTTCACGATCGGATTGGCCTGCGGATCGCCCAGGTCCTGCTGGCCGAGCGCGCCCGCCGGTCCGGGCGGCTTGATGGTGCCGTGCCCGTAGATCTTGAACACCGGCGGCACGCCTGCCACCGTCGTCACCGCGATGTGATCGGTGAGGTAATGGCTGAACACCAGGCCGACGGTGTCCGCGCTATTGGTCGACAAGCTCGTGCCGGCCGACGTGAACGAACTCGGCAGGCGCAATGGCGTATTGATCGGAGTCGGCGCGACGTGGGTGGTGAGCGGCGTGCTCGAATCCTGCGGCATGACGTGGAACCAGCCGAGCACGGCGACGTTGTCGCCCGCATGCTGGGCGTGCGCGCCGGCGGACAGGCAGGCGGTCAGTATCGCGAGATAGATTTTTTTCATATTGCTCCTCCTGGGGCGCTCGCCGTGCTGATCGTGCTGATGCTGCGCGGCGAGCGACGGCGGGTCGGCTACCCGTCCGTGCGCTGAATACGGGTTGAGCGCCGGCTGCCGCGCTGCGACGGTGCGCGGCAGCCGGGACGCGAACGCCTCGTTGTGGATGGGCGGCGCGTGCTGCGCCCGTTACTGGACGAAGGCGCCGATCGTGAAGTACGGCGAGGCCGCGTTGGTCATATCGAGGTAGCCGAACACACCACCCGTGAAGATCATCTTTCCGGTCGGCGTGGTGCCCGTCGATGCGCCCACGTGTGTCGTCGTCACCACACCGGGAATGGCCTGCGTGAAGTCCAGATCCAGCGCCGTCGTGAGCGATACCTGCGATGGGTTGAACGGATCCAGCAACGTGGCCTGCTTGCCCTCGAGCGCGGTGGTGCGATAGTCGAACTGGCTATCCACGCCGATGTACTCGCCGTTCTGCGAGTTCACCGCGACCGAGCTTTGCGGCGCCAGGATCGAGATGCCCGATTCGTCGTCCGCGTAGGGTCCGAGTTCGCCGTTTTGCGGCGCCGTGACCGACGAGTTCGCCGCGCCGGCGCGAACGAGGATCGGTACCAGCTGATTGCGCAGCTTGCCGACGATCATGTAGCCGCGCGCTTTCGGCGTAGTGGCGAGCGTCGGCTTCACCTGACCGAGGAAGTTGTTGGTCTGGAACGCGCCGCTGCCGTCCGCGGCCTGCGCGAAGTTCGTGCCGGGCTGCTGACACTTGCCTGCGTTGATGCCGGTGTTGTCGCACTCGGTCCACGTGCCGTCCGCATTGATCGTAATCTTCGAGTCGACGGCGACCGGTGCGAAATTCTGCGACGGAACCTGGTGATAGCCGAGCTGGTTGTACGTGCCGGCCACGTTCGCGAGATTCGTTTCAATCGACGAGAAGCCGATGAACGGGTAGTACGGGAACTTGGTATCCGGCACGGCGCCCACGCCGAGAATCCCGCCGAACGAAATCTCAGCGCCCGGAATCGTGCCGCCCGCCACGCCTTCGCCGACAAAAATCCGCGCCGGACGAGCCGGATCGAGACTCGCGCCGTTCAGACGGAACGCGCACTGGTTGAGCTTGTTCGTCGGCAGCAGGGTTTCCTGGGTCAGCGTGCCGCTGGCGGTCTGGCCGGCGCGCGTCGGCACGACCGTGCCGGTGGTCGCCGGAATCGGCGATTCGATGTAGCCGACCTGCCAGATCATCCTGGTGGTGTCGAGTTGCAGCTTGACCAGCTCGCCGTCACCGCCGCCGCCCGTGAACACCGTGCCGTAGTCGAGCGACGCTGGGCACAGGCGCACTTCGGTCACCGGTCCATCGCCGCCACCGCCACCGCCACCGCCGCACGCTGCCAGTAACGGTGCAGCAAAAGCGAGCACCGAAAGGATTCTCCATTTCATACCGCCTCCAGAATTTTCTCGTTGTATGTAGCCGGGCCCCCGTCCGGCCACCTTTGCTTTAGTTATGTCTCGTGCTGCCAACTGCTGAGCCCTCGCCGGTTATTTGCTGATCTGCGCTCCGATCCGTTCTCCGCACCCTGGATTTCGATTGCATAGAGACCGCCGGACGCAATCGCGAAGCCGGTCTTGCCGTTGGTGTCCTGTACGCCGACGAGCCCTGGGCTTTGCAGTCCATAGCCCAGACCGAAGCCGCTTTCCGCCGAGGATGTGGTCGGGTTGATGAACGTGCCGACATTCCCCTGGATCAGCGTGGCGGTGTCCTTGAAGTTCGAATCGGCGCCGACGTAGCCGCCGTCGAAGCCGCCCGATGCGAGCGGCGTGGCCGCGGCGAGCATGGCGATACCGGATTCGTCGTCGACCTTCGCGTCGAGATGGAATGGAGCGGTGCCGAGATTGATGAAGCCGGTGCGCACGACGAGCGGCACGGTCGCGCCGTTGATCTGCCCGAGGATCATGTGCGCTGTCGCCGACTTGCCAGTCGCGCCGATGATCGGCAGCTTGAATTGCGGCACGATTTGCGGTGCCTGCTGGCTATCGAAATAGCCATTGCTGTTCAGCGTCAACGGGTTGCCCGTGGTCAGGCAGCCACCGGCGTTCGGCGAGTAGTTCGGGTTGGCGGCGTTGCTGCTGGTGCAAGTGCCGCTGGCGTCGAATGTTTCGATCGTGTTGGTCGCGACCGTCGCATAGTTGCCCGACGGCGCCAGGTGATACAGCAAGCCGTTATAGGTGCCGGGCAGTTTCGTGATGTCGGTGGTGGTGCTGGCGAAGCCGAGGAACGGATAGAAGTCGAAGTGGCGGTTCGGCACCGCGCCGATACCCGAGCCGACGAGGGGAATGTCCAGCCCGTCGAACTGGACAGTGGCTCCCGGAATGCCGCTGCCGGCTACGCCGAGTCCCACCAGGATCATCGGCGGATTGGGGTTGTTGGTGAAGTCCTGCGTCGTATAGGGCTGGCCGTCACCGGCTGCGGTGCCGGTGCCCGCGCCGAGAATGAAGGCGCAGCGCGTCTGTTCGGCGGTGGGCAGCGTGCCGGTCGGCGGGTGGATCACCGCGCCGGTGATCTGCGTGCCCGCACGCGTCGGCGTGACGCTGCCCGTGCGCAACGGAATCGGCGACTCGAGCCACTTCAGCGTGTACGTCATCGCGGTTGCGTCGATGTTCAACTGGACCACTTCGCCGCTACCGGCGCCGCCGAGGAAGGTGCTCTTGACGATGTCGGCGGTGACCGGACACAAGGCTGCTGCCTGAGCGCCGGTGGCGGGCGGACCCTGCACGCCGCAGCTCGAGCCCGAGCATTGAGGCGTGTTGATCGCGCCTGGATTGTCGGCCTTGCCGCCGCCGCAAGCGATCAGGAATGGGGCCGTGGCAATGGCCATCGCCAGGCCTCGAATAATGGCGTGCGACATGCTGCTGTCTCCCTTCATGTAATTGTGCGAAGTAATTTCGCCGGGCGGTTAATGCCTGTCAATTGAATGAGCCGTCTAAAAAGGCCGATTCAAACAGCGGGATTTTTCCCGGACGCGCACCATGTGGACGATGGCGGTCCTTTTAAACAAAAAAGGAAATTTCGCGTTGAGCGCGGCACCGTTGCTTCGCCGCACACCCTTACCAGGCAAGCCTTTGAGAAAAATGGCTCTATCATCTTCGAACGACCGTTCGCCAAAAAATCAGGAATTTCCCTATGCGGAAAACTATGCTGTGCGGGTCAACATCAGGAACAATTACCGGCGCATTGATCAGCAGTCCATTTATTTCTTTTTGAAAGCAATGGGGCTGCTGCTGATTAACTGCAAAGGAGGGTGTTTAGATGGAGGTGCTTTTAAAACAGAAAGCCGGTCTTTCGAGACCGGCTTTTTTTGTGAATTGACGGCGAATTGCCGTCTGTATTCTCGAACCTGTTCAGCGGTTCAAACCGGTTTCCTCGCCGGCGCCGACCGCGAGATTCATACACTGAATTGCCGCGCCCGAGGCGCCCTTGCCCAGGTTGTCGAGGCGCGCGACGGTCACGAAGCGCTCTTCATTGCCGAACACGAACAAGTCCACACGGTTGGTGTCGTTGTTCGCCTGCACGTCGAAGAAGCCGCTGTCCAGGTTCGCTTCCTCATCGAACGGCGCGACGCGCACGAAGGCTTCGCCCGAGTAGTACTCGGTGAGTAGCGCCTGCACGTCTTGCGGTGTTGTCTTCTTGGCGAGTTGGCTCGGCGAGAAGAAGGTGGTGACCGCGAGACCCTTGTAGAAGTCGCCGACAATCGGCGTGAAGACGGGCGCCGACTTCAGGCCGGTATGCGCCGCCATTTCCGGCAGATGCTTGTGCGTGAGACCGAGCGCGTACGGACGCGGGCTCTTGAGCTTCTGGTTGCCGGCTGCTTCGTAGTCGGCAATCATTTTCTTGCCGCCGCCGCTGTAACCGGTGATCGAGTATGCGTGCGCCGCAAAGTCCGGCGCCACCACGCCTGCTTCGACGAGCGGGCGCATGGCCAGCACGAAGGCCGATGCGTGGCAGCCCGGCACGGCAATGCGTTTCGCGGTGCGCAGACGCTCGCGCTGCGAGCGAGCCAGTTCGGGCAGGCCGTAGGCCCAGTCGGCGGAGGTGCGGAAGGCGGTGCTGGCGTCGATCAGCACGGTGCGATCGTTTGCCACCAGCGAAGCCGATTCGCGCGAAGCGACGTCCGGCAAGCACAGAAACGTGACGTCCGAAGCATTGATGAGACGACGGCGCTCTTCGAGGTCTTTGCGTTTCGCTTCCTCGATACGCAGGATCTGCACGTCGGCGCGTTGCGACAGGTATTCAAAAATCTTCAGGCCGGTCGTGCCTTCCTGTCCGTCGACAAAAACTTTCGTGCTCATCTCGATCTCACTGGCTTGCTGGAAACGGGGCGCGATGCCGCGCCGGAACGATATTTTAAGACCTCATGGCCGCAGGCGTGCAAAACGGGTGAAAAAACGACGATGCGCGCTGAAGGTGACATCGGCATGACCTGTTGTCAGGCAGATGCGGGCCGATGCCGTCCGGTTCGCAGAGAACCGCGTGCTTAGCGGGCCGCAGCGATCCAACGCGCCGTCACGCCGGCAATGCGCGCGCCGAACATGCGCGCGGTTTCCAGATCGCCCGCGGGCGGCGCTTCTTCCGGCGAGGCGTCCGCCGGGGACTGCGTGAGCAGGCCGGTGAAGCCGCCGACATAGTTCAAGTCGTTGCGGGTCGCCGCCTTGGTGTTCGAGGGCATCATGCCGGTGCCCGCCCAGATCATGCTGTGCTGCATCGCCAGCGTGACGAAGTACTGGATCGTCGAGAACTTGTCGCCGTTCATGGTCGCCGAATTGGTGAAGCCGGCCGCGATCTTGTCCTTCCATGCCTGGCCGAACCACGGTTTCGAACTCGCGTCGGCGAATTTCTTGAAGTCGGCGGACGGGCCGCCCATGTACGTCGGCGCGCCGAAGATGATGGCGTCGGCCGCGGCGAGTTCGGCCCACGACGCGTCGTCGATCTCGCCGACCGGCATCAGTTTCGCGTCCGCTCCGGCTTCGAGGGCGCCGGCCAGTACGGCTTCGGCCACTTTCGTTGTATGGCCGTAGCCGCTGTGATACACGATGACGATCTTCGACATGACACTCTCCGGCAAGTGAAAGAGGATGGATTGGATTCAGCAACGGTGCGCCGATGCTGCGGCGCCACATCGGCAAGCATGCCGTATATCGCCCGACGGCACATTCGCTCACGCGGATGACAGAAATCCCGCCACGGCGGCAATCCGATTCAAGCAGTGTGCCAGTCCTCGCCAGCCATGGTTCCGGCTTGGCAACCGGCCCCGTTGCTGTAGCACGGCGGCGCGGCTATCGTGGTGATTCGATCCATGCGCGATGCAGTGGCCGAAGCTACCGCCCGTAATTGACCACCATCCGCGCGCTGCCGAGCGTCGCGGTGCCGATTTCGTGATCGAACATCAGCGCGGGACGGCCTTGCGCGAGGCGCAGATCGGCGGTGTTCAGCGCATAAACGGTGATGATGTAACGATGCGGTTTGCCGGGCGGCGGACAAGGACCGCCATAGCCGTCGATGTCGAAGTCATTGCGTGCTTCCACCGCGCCGAGTTTCTTCAGGAAGCTGGACGAACTGGCGTTCTCCGGCAGGCTCCCGACGGCGGCGGGAATGCCCGCGACCGCCCAATGCCACCAGCCGCGGCCGGGCGCATCCTCATCGAACATGGTGACCGCGAAGCTGCGGGTGCCGGGTGGCGCATCGCGCCACGTCAATTGCGGCGAGCGATTGCTCCCTTTGCAGTCGTCCTGATTGAAAACCTGTGCTGCGTCTACGGTGCCGCCGGCCCGAAAGCTGGCGCTGGTCAGCACGAACGCACTCTCGGCGAGTGCATGAGGGCCGTGCGCCGCCCATAGCGCGAGACCCAGCATCGCGGAGGTGAACGACGGCATACGGCGGAATGGCGAAGCAAGCGAAACAACCAGGCAACGCGAGCGCATGTGCCGGCTCTCCTGTCAGGGCGCGAAGCGGTTGGCCTCGCGATGGTTATTGTCCCTATTTTGTGCCCCAAGGTCGAATCAAGTCTAACATTAGCTCTGCGATGCATCATTGTTGTGCCTGGGTGGGTTTGGCAGGCCTGAAATCAGCTATAGTCGGAGGATTATCCGCGTGAATTCAGACCGCATATCCGATCAGTTTAAGTACGAAGAATAGAAAGACATGTTAGAAGTTTTGGAGAGGGGTTCATCTGTAGAGGGGAGGGCAATGCAAGATCCAGTCAGGGTCGTGGTCGCCGACGACCATCCGGTAATTCTGTTCGGCGCCGAGCAGGCCTTGCTCAAATTCCCAGGACTGCAGGTCGTCGCGCGGGCGCGACAGTCAACGGAACTGATCAAGGTGCTGCAAACCGTTGCCTGCGACGTGCTCGTCACGGATCTGGCAATGCCTGGCGGCCAATACGGCGACGGGTTGCCGCTGATCGGCTATCTGCGCCGCAATTTCCCCAACCTTCCAATCGTCGTCCTGACGATGCTCGAGAACGCCGCATTGCTCAAGCGGCTGAGCGAAATCGGTGTGACGTCGGTTGTCAACAAGTCGGACGATCTGAGTCACATTGGCCTCGCGGTGCAGCACGTGAGCCGTCACCTCGAATATATGAGCCCGTCGGTCAAGGCGTCGCTTGATGCGCTGCGCATGAATGCCGGTGGTAAGAACGAAGAAGTGATGCTGTCGAGGCGCGAACTCGAAGTCGTACGCCTGTTCGTGTCGGGCATGACGATCAAGGAAATCTCGGAGCAACTCAATCGCAGCATCAAAACCATCAGCACGCAGAAGAATACGGCGATGCGCAAGCTCGGCATCGATCGTGATTCCGAACTGTTCCAGTATGCGCAGAGCAATGGCCTGCTGAACCTGTCGTCTCACTCGGCGGAAGATAAGGGCGACGTGTCTTAGCTTCGCGCTCTTTTTCGTGGGCAAAATAGGAAAAGGCCGCCTGTCGATGAGACAAGCGGCCTTTGTCATTCAGTCCGCATCAAGCGGCTGCGCTTATTGCGGCGTGTTTACTGCGGCGTTGATGTTGCGCCGCCATGCGCTGCGGACCATTCGGCCGGCGCATGCAGGAATTTTTCCACTTCGTCGAGCGTCTTCGTGTCGAAGTACTTGTTTTCCTTCGCGACGCGCAATACATCCCACCACGTGGCGAGCGCGTGCAGATCGACGTCGATGTCTTTCAGCACGGACACGCTTTCCTTGAAGATGTTGTAGTGGAACAGCACGAAGCAGTGGTTCACCGTGGCGCCCGCGGTGCGCAGCGCATTGATGAAGTTGATCTTGCTGCGGCTGTCCGTGGTCAGGTCTTCGACCAGCAGCACGCGCTGGCCTTCGGTCAGCAGACCTTCGATCTGCGCGTTACGGCCGAAACCCTTCGGCTTCTTGCGCACGTATTGCATCGGCACCATGAGGCGGTCGGAGAGCCATGCCGCGAACGGGATGCCGGCGGTTTCCCCACCGGCGACCGCGTCGATCTGCTCATAGCCGACGTCGCGCAGGATTGTGGTTTCGGCCATTTCCATCAGGCCGCGGCGCACGCGCGGATACGAGATCAGCTTGCGGCAGTCGATATAAACCGGGCTCGCCCAGCCGGACGTGAAAATGTACGGTTTCTCCGCGTTGAAGTGCACTGCCTGGACCTCCAGCAGCATCTTGGCGGTGGTGTCGGAGATCGTCTGGCGATCGAAGCCTGTCATGGGCGAATCCTTGGGTGTGAGCGGGGAGAAGCGGACGCGGGGTCCGGTGGCGCAGCGAGCGAGGTATGCCGCGCCATGCTGGGCGGAATACGCAGCCGGCCAGTGGTGCAGGCCGGTTTTTGCTGCGCGCGTAGGCCGACATTTTACCCGAAACGGGCCATTTCGAGGAGGCCATCGTGCGGGCCGGGGGCGAATGGCGACTGTGACTGGCGTGCCAGGCAGGCCGTTAGGGTTGCGGCGCTAGCGGCTCCCTGGCGGCTTCTTATAGGCTTTTTGGCCAGCTTGTGAGCAGGCTGGGGCGCCTTTACACTCACGCGAATTTCCTGCGCGCCGGTTTATCGTAGCCGGCCGTTTTACCTACGGAATGCCTTCAATGACCGCCGTCTCCCCCGCTGCCGCCGCCGGCGCATCCGCCAAAAATGGCTATGCCGGCCGTGCATTGATCGCCTCGGTGCTCGGCTACGCAATGGACGGCTTCGATCTGCTGATCCTCGGTTTCATGCTGCCGGCGATCGCCGCCGACCTGCATCTGAGCTCCGCGCAAGCGGGCTCGCTCGTCTCGTGGACGCTGATCGGCGCGGTGGCGGGCGGCCTGATCTTCGGCGTGTTGAGCGACTATTTCGGGCGCGTGCGGATGCTGACGTGGACGATCCTGATCTTCGCCGTCTTCACGGGTTTGTGCGCGTTGGCGCAAGGTTATGCCGACCTGCTGGCGTACCGGACCATCGCGGGCATCGGGCTTGGCGGCGAGTTCGGCATCGGCATGACGCTGGTGGCCGAGGCGTGGCCGGCGTCGCAGCGGGCGCGCGTGTCGTCGTATGTCGGGCTCGGATGGCAGCTTGGCGTGCTCGGGGCGGCGTTGCTAACGCCGCTGCTGTTGCCGGTGATCGGCTGGCGCGGCATGTTCGCGCTTGGCCTGTTGCCCGCCGTGGTGTCGTTTTTTGTGCGGCGTCGCGTCGAGGAACCGGCGTTGTTCACCGAGCGCGCGGCGCGCGGCATGCGCAAGCTGCCGTTGAAATTGCTGGTGGCCGATGGCCGGACCACGCGCGCCAGCATCGGCGTCGCGATTCTCTGTTCGGTGCAGAACTTCGGCTATTACGGGCTGATGATCTGGCTTCCGAGCTATTTGTCGAAGACCTTCGGTTATTCGCTGACCAAATCCGGTGTGTGGACCGCCGTGACGGTTCTCGGCATGGCGTGCGGCATCTGGCTGTTCGGCATGGCTGCCGACCGCTTCGGCCGCAAGCCCACTTTCCTGCTTTATCAGGCGGGCGCGGTGGTGATGGTATTCGTCTACGCCCATCTGACGACGCCCATAGCGCTCCTGATCGGCGGCGCGACGATGGGCGTGTTCGTCAACGGGATGATCGGCGGTTACGGCGCGCTGATTTCCGAGCTTTATCCGACCGAGGCGCGCGCCACTGCGCAGAACGTGCTGTTCAACATTGGCCGGGCGGTGGGCGGCTTTGGGCCGGTGGTGGTGGGTGCGCTGGCCGCGCGCTATTCGTTTGGCGCCGCGCTCGCCTTGCTCGCGTCGATCTATTTGCTCGACATCTTCGCGACGCTCTTTCTGATTCCCGAGCGGCGCGGCGCCGAGCTTCAATGAACTCGAACGAGCTCCAATGACGCCCCGCATGGCGCGTGGATGACAGCGCGCCAGATGCCCGCCGGATGCGGCGCTGCAGCATTGCCGCGCCGCTGTTTCGCCGATGGCGAGCCGTGTTAACCACCCGGTGCATCGACGCATTCGGGGTGTACACTAACCGACCCGCGTAGCACTTCCGCACCGTCTTGCCCTGCGCCAAGGTTCGACGCCGCGCCCAACCGGCGCATGCGAAAACCGCCTCAGTCGATTATCCATTCGATAGATGCAAGCGAAGCCAACGGTGCGGTGTGCCGGGCCCAATTTCTTACGTCTCGCAGGCCAAAAAATGGACGAACAACTGAAGCAAAGCGCTCTCGCATACCACCAGAATCCGAAACCCGGCAAGATTTCGGTCACGCCAACCAAGCCGCTGTCGAACCAACTCGACTTGTCGCTTGCATACTCGCCGGGCGTCGCCGCGGCCTGTATGGCGATCTACGAAGAACCGCTCGACGCGCAGAAGTACACCTCGCGCGGCAACCTCGTCGGCGTGATCACGAACGGCACGGCGGTGCTCGGTCTCGGCAACATCGGCCCGCTCGCCGCGAAGCCGGTGATGGAAGGCAAGGGGTGTCTGTTCAAGAAGTTCGCCGGCATCGACGTGTTCGACATCGAACTCAGCGAGTCCGATCCGGACAAGCTGGTCGAAGCGATCGCAATGCTCGAGCCCACCTTGGGCGGCATCAACCTCGAAGACATCAAGGCGCCGGAATGCTTCTACATCGAGAAGAAGCTGCGTGAGCGCATGAAGATTCCGGTCTTCCACGACGACCAGCACGGCACCGCGATCATCGCTTCGGCGGCGATCCTGAACGGCCTGAAAGTGGTCGGCAAGAAGCTCGATGAAGTGAAGCTGGTGTGTTCAGGCGCGGGCGCGGCGGCGATCGCGTGTCTGGATCTGCTGGTGAACCTCGGTTTGTCGAAGAAGAACATCCTGGTCGCGGACTCGAAGGGCGTGATCTACGAAGGCCGCGGCAACCTCGATCCGTCGAAGGAGCGCTACGCGGCGAACAGCGACGCGCGCACGCTGGCTGACGCGATCCGCGGCGCCGACGTGTTTCTCGGCTGTTCGAGCGCCGGCGTGCTGAAGCCGGAAATGGTCGCCGAAATGGGCACGCAGCCGCTGATTCTCGCGCTGGCGAATCCGGAGCCGGAAATCCGTCCGGAAGAAGCGAAGAAAGTGCGCCCGGACTGCATCATCGCGACTGGCCGTTCGGACTATCCGAACCAGGTCAACAACGTGCTGTGCTTCCCGTTCATCTTCCGCGGCGCGCTGGATGTCGGTGCGACCACGATCACGGAAGAGATGAAGCTCGCGTGCGTGCGCGCCATCGCCGAACTGGCGGAAGAAACCGATCAGGGCGATGAAGTCGCGAAGGCTTACGAAGGCCACTCGCTGGAATTCGGCCCGGAATACCTGATTCCGAAGCCGTTCGATCCGCGCCTGATCATCAAGATCGCGCCGGCCGTCGCGCAAGCGGCGATGGATTCGGGCGTCGCGACCCGTCCGATCAAGGACATGGACGCGTACCGTGAAGAACTCGGCACGACCGTGTACCGCACCGGCATGGTGATGCGCCCGGTGTTCGCCGCGGCGAAGTCGGAGCCGGCGCGCATTGTGTTCGCTGAAGGTGAAGACGAGCGCGTGCTGCGCGCCGCGCAATTCGTGCTGCTGGAAAAGATCGCCAAGCCGATCCTGGTCGGCCGTCCGTCGGTGATCGAGATGCGTCTGAAGAAGGTGGGTTCGAAGCTCAAGTGCGGCGAAGACTTCGAGATCGTCGATCCGGAAGACGATCCGCGTTATCAGCAATGCTGGCAGGCGTACCACGAACTCGGCGCGCGCGAAGGCGTCACGCCGGACGTCGCGAAGGCCGCGATGCGCAAGTTCAACACGCTGATCGGTGCGATCCTCGTGCGCCTCGGCGAAGCGGACGGCATGATTTGCGGGATGATCGGCCAGTACCACACGCATCTGAAGTTCATCGAGCAGGTGCTGGGCAAGGCGGAAAACGTGCAGAATTTCGCCGCCATGAATCTGCTGATGCTGCCGGGCCGTAATCTGTTCATCTGCGATACGTACGTGAATGAAACGCCGACCGCCGAACAGCTCGCCGACATGACGATGCTGGCTTCGCGTGAAATCGAGAAGTTCGGTATCACGCCGAAGGTGGCGCTGCTGTCGAACTCGAACTTCGGCAGCGCGCCTTCGTCGTCGTCGCAACGTATGGCCGCGGCTCGCAAGCTGATTGGCGAGCGGGCGCCTTCGCTTGAAGTCGACGGCGAAATGCACGGCGATGCGGCGTTGTCGGAAGCGGTCCGCAAGGCTGCGTTCCCGGGCACGACGCTGACCGGCGAAGCGAACCTGTTGATCATGCCGAATGTGGAAGCGGCGAACATCACGTACAACCTGCTGAAGATGGTCGGCGGCGAAGGCGTGACGGTGGGGCCGTTCCTGCTGGGTGCCGAAAAGCCCGTGCACATCCTGACGCCGGCTGCGACCGTGCGCCGGATCATCAACATGACGGCGGTGGCTTCGGCTAACGCGAGCAAGCGGGTGAACGCGCAGTAATGCAGGTGGTTTGATGGGTGAAGCGGCGCCGCATTGCGGCGTTCGCGACAAGCTGATGAGAACGCCATCGCGCGTCGAAACAGGCAAAAAAGGCGACTGTCCGCGAGGACAGCCGCCTTTTCCATTTCCGGCCCATGTGGGCCGCTCAAGCCAGCCGGATTACGCCGCGTGTTGCGTCTTTCCAGTCTCGGTTGAGCGCCAGCGAGTGAGCAATTCGTTCCACTTGACCCGCACGCCCTTCAGGTTGTTTTCCTTCACGTGACCATAGCCGCGGATGCCGTCCGGCAGATTCGCCAGTTCTACCGCCAGTTCACGCTTCTGCGCCGTCAGCCTGTCGATCAGTTCACGCACGAGTGCCTCGTATTCGCCGATTAGCGCACGTTCGGTACGACGCTCTTCCGTTTTGCCGAAGGGGTCGAACGCGGTGCCCCGCAGGAACTTGAGCCTGGCCAGCACGTGCATCGCGCTGAACACCCACGGTCCGTACTTCTTCTTCACCAGATGACCTTGGGCATCTTTCTTCGAGAACGTCGGCGGCGCGAGATGAATATGCAGCTTCCAGTCGCCTTCGAAACTCGCCTTCAGCTTTTCGATAAATGCCGGGTCGCTGTAGAGGCGCGCGACTTCGTATTCGTCCTTGTACGCCATCAGCTTATGCAGATTCTTCGCGACGGCTTCGGTCAACGGCAACTGGCCGTCGATCGAATCGAGCGCTGATTCCGCCGCACGCACTTGCGAGACCAATGCGCGATAACGGTCGGCGTACGCGTCGTTCTGCCATGCGGCAAGGTAGTCGGCGCGCTTGTCGATCAGCGTGTCGAGCGCCTTCGGCGTGTGCAGCGAGATGATTTTGCTGCTGGCCGTTTCCGCCGCGGCGCCGCGCCCTTGCGATTGTGCGAGCTTGCGCACCGCGGACAGATCGTGCGCGGCGCGACGGCCCCACTCGAATGCGGCCCGGTTCTTCTCGACCTGGACGTTGTTCAACTCGATCGCGCGCATCAGCGACTGATACGTGAGCGGCACCCAGCCGCGCTGCCATGCGTAGCCGAGCACGAACGGGTTCGTATAGATCGCGTCGCCGAGCAGCGCGACGGCGAAGTGATTCGCATCGACCGTATCGACACACTCGTCACCCGCACCGGCGCGCACGTCGGCTTCGGTGCTGCTGCCGGGGAAGCGCCAGTTCGGGTTCTTGATCAGTTCGGCGGTCGGCGTGTGCGCGCTGTTCAGCACGACGCGCGTGTGACCTGCCTGCATCCGCGAGACGCACTCGTCGCTCGCCGTGACGATCGCATCGCAGCCGATCACGAGACTCGCCTCGCCCATGGCAATGCGCGTTGCGTGGATGTCGTCCGGTTTTTGCGCGATCTGCACGTGGCTCATCACGGCGCCGCCCTTCTGGGCGAGGCCGGTGACGTCGAGCACCGTGACGCCCTTGTTCTCCAGATGCGCGGCCATGCCAAGCAGTGCGCCGATCGTGACGACGCCCGTGCCGCCGACGCCCGTCACCAGCACGCCGTAAGGACGCCCGATCGACGGCAGTTCGGGTTCCGGCACCGGCGGCATGGCATCGGCAACAATGCCTGACGCGGCTTTCGGCTTACGCAACTGCCCGCCTTCGACCGACACGAAGCTCGGGCAGAATCCGTTCACGCACGAAAAGTCCTTGTTGCAGGTCGACTGATTGATCTGGCGTTTGGTGCCGTATTCGGTATCGACAGGTTCGACCGACAGGCAATTCGACTTCACCGAGCAATCGCCGCAGCCTTCGCACACGGCTTCGTTGATCACGACGCGGCGTGCCGGATCCGGATACGTGCCGCGTTTCCTGCGGCGGCGCTTCTCGGTCGCGCAAGTCTGGTCGTAGATCAGGATCGTGGTGCCGGGAATCTCGCGTAGCTCGCGTTGCACTTCGTCGAGCTTGTCGCGATGGTGGATGTCGATCCCCGGCGCGAGGCCCACATTCGCGTGGTACTTCTCCGGTTCATCGGTGACGATCACGATCTTCGCCGCGCCTTCGGCGGCGAGTTGATGCGTGTAGGTGATGTTCGCCTTCGACGCGATCGCCGCGCGAATCGCGAGCAGGCCCGAGTGGAAGTAGGTGCCGTCGCCGAGATTGGCGAACACATGCTTGTCGTTGCTGAATGGCGCCTGGCCGATCCACGCGACGCCTTCTCCGCCCATCTGGCTGAACGTGCTGGTGCTGCGGTCCATCCACACGGTCATGTAGTGGCAGCCGATGCCGGCCATCGCACGCGAGCCTTCCGGCACATTGGTCGATGTGTTGTGCGGGCAGCCGGAGCAGAACCACGGCTTGCGCTCGGCTTCCACGCGCGGCCGCGCGAGCGCCTTTTCCTTCGCTTCGATGATCGCGATGCGCGCGGCGATGCGGGCGCGTACGTCGGACGGCAGATCGAACTTGTCGAGCCGCGTGGCGATCGCCTTGGCGATGATCGCCGGCGAGAGCTCGTAATGCGCCGGCAGCAGCCAGTTGCCCATCGGCACCGACCACTCGCCGCCCGCGCCGTCTTTCTCGTCGAACTTGCCGAACACGCGCGGACGCTGCGCGTCCGGCCAGTTGTACAGTTCTTCCTTGATCGCGTATTCGAGAATCTGGCGCTTTTCCTCGACCACCAGGATTTCGTGGAGGCCGCGCGCGAAGGCCTGCGCGCCTTGCGCCTCGAGCGGCCACACGCAACCCACCTTGTAGAGACGAATGCCGATGCGCGAACAGGTTTCGTCGTCGAGACCGAGGTCGGTCAGCGCCTGACGCACGTCGAGATAAGCCTTGCCGCCGGTCATGATGCCGAAGCGCGCATCCGGCGAATCGATTTCGACGCGATCCAGTTTGTTCGCGCGCACGTAGGCGAGCGCCGCGTACCACTTGTAGTCGAGCAGACGCGCTTCCTGCACCAGCGGCGGATCAGGCCAACGGATGTTCAGGCCGCCTTCGGGCATCGCGAAGTCGTCCGGCAGGATGATCTTCGTGCGGTGCGGATCGATATCGACCGAAGCCGACGACTCGACCACATCGGTCACGCACTTCATCGCGACCCACAGGCCGGAGTAGCGGCTCATCGCCCAGCCGTGCAGGCCGAAGTCGAGATATTCCTGTACGTTCGACGGGAACAGCACCGGCAGGCCGCAGGCCTTGAAGATGTGTTCGGACTGGTGCGCGAGCGTGGAGGACTTGGCCGCGTGGTCGTCGCCGGCGAGTACCAGAACGCCGCCATGCTGCGACGAGCCGGCCGAATTGCCGTGCTTGAAGACGTCGCCGGAACGGTCGACGCCTGGACCCTTGCCGTACCACATCGAGAACACGCCATCGTATTTGGCGCTGGGGTACAGGTTGACCTGTTGCGAACCCCAGACGGCGGTGGCGGCCAGATCTTCGTTGACGCCGGGCTGGAACACGACCTGGTGCGCGGCGAGATGCTGTTTCGCTTTCCACAGGGATTGGTCGAGTCCGCCGAGCGGCGATCCGCGGTAGCCGGAGATGAAGCCGGCCGTATTGAGCCCGGCGGCATGGTCGCGTTCCTGCTGCAGCATCGGCAGACGCACCAGCGCCTGGATGCCGCTCATGTACGCGCGGCCGCGTTCAAGCGTGTATTTGTCGTCGAGCGTGACGGACGATGGGCCGCGGCATCTTGTGAATGCTTGGGGCCCGGGCCGCCATATTGACGTGTTTTAAGCGATGGTAGCACTGGTGGAAACCCGCCGCAGCATGTCGGAAATTGCCGGGCTGCAGTTGGATGGCGAACGACCTATACCGTTTGACGGGCGCGGTTACGATCCTTATGCGTGATGCTGTAACAAGCTGCTGTAACAAGCTGTAAAAACGACAAATTCGCGGAACCGCAGATGAAATCCCTGTCTAATCCCCCACCTGTGAGCAATGTCCGCGAAACGCTCCGCATTCGGTGGAGCTTCACGACAACAGGGCAGTCAGAAAAGGAGTACGCATGAACACTAGAAACATCCAGACCTTCCTGATGGTTTCGGCCGCATTCTTCGCCATGAGCGCCCCGATGCGCTCGAACGCCGGCAGCGCAGAGACGCTGTCGAACGCGGTGGCCCGCGTGGCGCAAGTGGCGCCCGCACGCATTGCGGTGGACCGCGTCGCGCGATCCACCAAGGCCGGCGAGCAGGACCAGAATTCGTGATGCGCCGCTAATGCAGTGTATCGGTTGAAAACCGGCTGTTGTCCCGCTGCGGGTAACGGCGCAAATGACAAATGACAAAGGGTGGGGATCGTAAGATCCTCGCCCTTTCTTATTGATTCACGTGTCTCAGATTCGGTGCGGGTTGTTCGCCGTCAGTCTTTGTCCTGCACCACGCCACGACGGATCTGATCCAGTTCGATCGATTCGAACAGCGCCTTGAAATTGCCCTCGCCGAAGCCCTGATTGCCCTTGCGCTGAATGATCTCGAAGAAGATCGGCCCGATCTGGTTTTCGGTGAAAATTTGCAGCAGCAGATCGTCCGGCGCGCCGTCGATCAGAATCTTGCGCTTGCGCAGTTCGTCGAGCGGTTCGCCATGGTTCGGCACGCGGCGATCGACCAGTTCGTAGTATGTGTCGATCGTATCGAGCAGCGAGATGTTCGCCGCGCGCAAACCGTCCACCGTGCGATAGATGTCGTTGCTGCCGAGCGCGATGTGCTGGATGCCTTCGCCGTGATACGCGTCGAGATATTCCTGGATCTGGCCGGCCGTCTCCGAACCTTCTTCGTTGATCGGGATTCGGATCTTGCCGCAGGGCGAAGTCATCGCCTTCGATTTCACGCCTGTCACCTTGCCTTCTATGTCGAAGTAACGCACTTCGCGGAAGTTGAACAGACGCTCGTAGAACTCCGCCCACTCCCGCATGCGGCCGCGATGCACGTTGTGCGTCAGGTGGTCGATGTAGGTCAGGCCGTGGCCGACAGGATTGGGATTCGCGCCGGGAATCGGCTCGAAGTCGACGTCGTAAATATCGATGTTGCCGATGCTGTTCGGCTCGGCGCCGTTCTTGCCGCGCCAACGGTCGACGAAATAGATCAGCGAGTCGCCGATGCCCTTGATCGCCGGAATATTCAGTTCCATCGGGCCGGTCTTGTTGTCGAAGCCCCAGGCGCCTTTGTCCAGCGCCTGCTTGTAGGCCTTCGCCGCATCCTGCACGCGGAAGGCGATCGCGCAGATCGACGGCCCATGCAGGCGCGCGAACCGCTGCGCGAACGAACCCTGTTCGCCGTTGACGATGAAATTGATTTCGCCCTGACGGTACAGCGTCACGTCTTTATGACGATGCCGTGCGACCGCGGTGAAGCCCATTTGTTCGAACAGCTTGCCGAGCGCTTTAGGATCCGGTGCGGTGTACTCGATGAATTCGAAGCCGTCGGTGCCGACCGGGTTGTCCCAAGTTGAAACCTGCATTGTCTGTCTCCTGATTTGCGCCGGTGCGTTGAGCGGGCGGGGATATGCGATTGAGCGCGATTGAATGACGCAAGTGTAAAGGCCCGCTTGCGGCGAAAACTTGCGAACTTAATCGTCCGCCGCTACGCTTGAGCTACTTCCTAGCTCAATTTTTCTCTTGCACAGCAGAAAATGACTCATATCGAGATGGATGCGATCGACAGGCGTATTCTGGCAATTCTTCAGAAGAACGGCCGGCTGTCGAATCAGGAGATCGCCGAGCGCGTCAATCTTTCGCCGAGCCCGTGTCTGCGGCGTATCCGTCGGCTGGAAGAGAGCGGCGTGATTCGCGGCTATGTGGCGCTACTCGATGCCGAACTGTTAGGACTCGGCTTGCTCGCTTACGTGAACGTGCGGCTGGAAAAGCGCAGCGGTCCGGCGCTCAGTCCTCGCGGCGGCGACGTGACACACGCGGATTTGTTTCGCGCGGCGGTTCAGACGTGGCCGGAGGTGGTCGCGTGTTATGCGATGACCGGCGACATGGACTACCTGCTTCGCGTCCAGGTGGAGGACATGGCTCACTTTTCGCGTTTCGTGCAGGAACAGCTACTGCATCATCCGTCGGTGATCGACGTGAAGACGAGTTTCTCGCTCGAAAAATTCAAGGAAACGACGGCGTTGCCGATTTTGTAAGCGCCCGTGCTGCGCGCGAGGCGGCTGGCAGCAGAGAAACAAAAAGGGCAGCCATGAGGCTGCCCTTTTTTACTTCGCCAAAGCGTGGGTCTGTCAGGCCGCCTCTGCTGTCGGCAAAAACGATTCGAACAACTGCGACGTCCGACGCGCCTGGCGTTTGAGCGCGTAATCGAACACCGCAGCTTGCTCCTGCAACATCTCGGTGATGATGCTCGATTGGTCGGCCGGCGGCAGCGTCAGGTAGGCGTCGGCTTCGCCATACGCGTATTCGATCTTCATGCCGGCCTTTTTCGCGATGTGCATCATGGTCGAGTTGCGCGACAGGCAATGCATGTAGAGCATGCTGACATGCGTGTTGCGGCTGCGAATGGCGGCGCGCTCGAAAAGCTTGGAGCCGATGCCTTGGCCACGAACGCTTTCCAGCACTGACACGCCGAATTCGGCGGTGCGCTTGTCGCCTTCGGCCGGCAGATAAGCCAGGTGGCCGACGCCAGTCAGTTGCAGCTGACTATTAAACACGCCGAAAACGGTATCGCGCTTGAAATCGATGGCGCGGACATAGTTTTCGATGACGTGGTCAGGCACGATCTGACCGAAGCGCAGCAGGCGGTCGTCTTCGTCGAGTGCGAGGAAGTGGGTAAGCAGCCGTTCCCGGTCGGCGGCGGTGAGTTCACGGACCAGAGCGGGTGCACGACCGGCTGGCTGCGACAGACGATCGTGCGCGATGATCGGCTCGGCTGCGCGGGGTGTAATCATGTTCATGGTCAGGTTCTCCTTTTAATCGGGCGGCGTGGTGCACCGCAAAAACGATTTTAGCGGAAAGCCTAACCCGGCACTAGGGAAAACCCGTATCAAATTCTGAAGGAAATCCCTAAAAATCTTGATCAATATTTTTAAATATTTGATTTTTAACGAAAAATAAACTGAACGGACGTTCGTGACATGATGTCGCGCAGCGGCAACTTTGGCCCGAATATTTCTTCTGAATATTGTTGCTCCGCGCAATCAGGCGGTCGTCGAGCCCAATCCGTGGTCCACCATGCTCACCACCTGCTCGGCAAATTCCCGATAGCCCATGCGTCCGTCCGGCTTGAGCCAGGTGAACGTCCAGTTGATCATGCCGAACACCATCATCGTGAGGGCGGTCTGATTTTCGCGCGTGGCGCGTTCCGGGTAAGCGCGCGCCAGTTGCCGCGCAAAAGCCGCCACCACGTCACGCTGGCGGTTCAGGACGACCTCGCGCTGGGTGTCCACCAGATACTTCACATCGTTCAGCAGCGCGACGTGCCGGCTGTGCGACGTTTCATACTCGGACAGAAACGCGCGAATCAGCTCGGCGAAGGTTTCCCGCTCCGTGAGTCCGCGGCGTTGGCTCGCGCCCTCCACCTCGGCGATGATCAGCATCAACCGCTTTGTGTAACGGTCCAGCAGGTCGAACAGGATCGCTTCCTTGCTCGCGTAGTAGTGGTACAGGCGCGCTTTCGAGGTGCCGCTCGCGGCGGCGAGATCGGCCATCGAGGTGCTCGGATAGCTGGTCTGAGCGAATTTCGCGGCGGCTAGCTCGAGAATCTGCTCGCGTTGGGTTTCGTGGTCGGGGGCTCGGGTGCGGGCCATAGTCGTCTGTTTTATTAGTGTGGACAGTGGTGAGAGAGCGCTGCGGACAACTCCAGCGTGCGCCACGCGCTCGCGTCGCCGCGCAGCTTGATGCGCCGCGTCGCGGCCAGTTCGCGAAAGCGCCATAGCGCGATGCTGTCGCTGACCAGAAACCCGAGTTCGGCGGTCATCAGTTCAGCGGCAACGCGTGCGGCGGGTTGCCAGTCCCCGGTGATGTGCTCGAGAATCAGCGCGTCCAGGTCCGCGAAGCCGCCGCTCGTGAACGAGTTGTCGCGCCAGCGCCGCGTCTCGCCGTTCGCGTGTTTGACTTCCTGCCATTCGAGCGCGAGCCGGCTGATACGCAGCACGGAAATCGGCGCGGCGTCGGAGAGGCGTGCTTGCAGCACGGCCGGCGCGAACATGCCGACGGAGGTCGCGCGGTCCTTGCGACTGTGCGCCCACGCGCCGGGGTCGGTGAGGTCGCGAATCGACAGACGCACTTCGTTCAGGCGCTGCGGGCTGTTGCGCAGGTGATAGCAAACGCGGCGCAGCATCAATTGATCGGATGCGCTTTCGCCGTGCCAGACCACCAGGTTCGCTTCGCCGTGAGCGATCTTTTCCAGTGCCGCCGCTTGCTCACGAAACTCCCGTAGGAAATCACGCTTCGTGTCCGTGCTGACTCGATCCCAGAAGTTGGCTCGGACCTCGGGCCCATCGTCGATGCCGCGCAAGGGGCCGACCGCCAGATCGTCGCGCAGCGCGTGTACGCGGTCGTCGCGGCCCGCTTCCTTAAGCGCGGCGCGCAGTGATTCTGCGGCAACGTCGCCGTTGGTGAGATGGATCGTGCTCATCGGCAGTGGCTTGGGTTGGCGAGTAACAAAAAACAAAGGGGCCGCTCGCCGACCGGAACGGACGTCCGATCGCGAGCGGCCCCTAGTGTAAGCGGATCGCGGACCTGCTGAAAGCGCTGCGGGCGTCGCACGGCCCGCCCACCGCGCGCGGCTCAACGTTCGTCGTAGCTCACCACGACGCGATCGCTGATCGGATGGCATTGGCACGTCAGCACGAAACCGTCGCGGATTTCGTGTTCTTCCAGCGTGTAGTTCTTTTCCATCTTCACTTCGCCTTCCAGCACCTTCGCGCGGCACGTGCAGCAGACGCCGCCTTTGCACGCGTACGGCAACGCGAGACCGGCTCGCAAGCCGACGTCGAGCACGCTCACGCCCTGGTACGGCAGGCGCAGCTTGCGCCTTTTCCCGTCGAGGACGATTTCGAGATCGGCGGCCGGCATGTCTTCGGTGATTTCGACCGGCGGCACGCCCGCTTGCGGCAGCGGCGAACCGAAGCGCTCCACATGCACCTTTTCCGGCGGCACGCCCGCGGCTTTCAACGCGGCCTCGGCGGCGTCCATCATCGGGGCCGGGCCGCAAATGAACGCTTCGTCGATTGCATCGGCAGGCAGCAAATTCTCGATGAAGGCCGCGCACTTCTGTTGATCGAGCACGCCGTTGAATAGATCGACGTCCTGCAGATCGTCGGACAGCACGTGATAGAGCACGAAGCGGTTCATGAAGCGGTTCTTCAAGTCCTCGAGCTCTTCCGCGAACATGATCTGATCGACGCTGCGGTTGCCGTACACCAGCGTGAAGGTGCTGCGCGGTTCGACTTCGAGCGTGGTCTTGATAATCGCGAGCACCGGCGTGATACCCGAGCCGCCCGAGAACGCCAGGTATTGCTGACCCTGGTCGGCGTTCAGATGAGTGAAGAAGCGGCCGTCCGGCGTCATCACGTCGATCGTGTGGCCGGGCTGCAGCGTGTCGAAGGCGAAGTTCGAGAAGCGCCCGCCGCGCACGCGTTTGATGCCGATGCGCAGTTCGCCGTCGCGATCGTAATCGGTCACGCCGACGCAGATCGAATACGATCGGCGCGTTTCCTCGCCGTCGATGTGTGTCTTCAACGTGACGAACTGGCCTTGCGTGAATCGGTACTGGTCGCGCAGTTCGGCAGGGACTTCGAAGGCGACCGAGACCGCGTCGGCGGTTTCGGGCCGCACTTCGCGGATGCGCAGCGGATGGAATTGCGGGGTGGCCATATCAGTATGGTTTGAAGTAGTCGAAGGGTTCGCGGCAGTCGAGGCAGCGGTACAAGGCCTTGCAGGCCGTCGAGCCGAATTGCGCGAGACGCTCGGTATGCGCGGAGCCGCAACGCGGGCACGACGGCGCCGGCAGCGCTCGCGGCACGAAGCGCATTACTTTTTCCTGCGGCGGCGCGGCGGAACCGCAATTGCCCGTGGGCGGCGCGATGCCGTAGGCGCGCAGCTTCTCGCGCGCGTCGGCGGTCATCCAGTCAGTGGTCCAGGCCGGCGCGAGCACGGTGGCGATCCGATACGGCTTGAGTTCGGCCATGTCGAGCGCATGGGCGACGTCTTCCGCGATCTGCGACATGGCAGGGCAGCCGGAATAGGTCGGCGTGATCACGACTTCGAGCGTGCCGTCGGCGGCGCGGCGCACGTCGCGCAGAATGCCGAGTTCGCGGATCGACACCACCGGAATCTCCGGATCGGGCACCGTTTCCAGCACGTCCCACGCGCGTGCGAGCGCGGCATCGGGCGCGCGTGTGGCTGTCGGAGTCGTCATCGTCGGGATTACCAGGTGGCGCCGGGGTGCTGGCGTGCAAGACTCTGCATTTCGGCCAGCACGAAACCCATGTGCTCCGAATGCTCGCCGTGCTTGCCGGTTGTGATGTGCTTGACCGCTTCGGGCAATTTCAGCGTGGCTTCGTCGAGCGTGGCGCGGACGTCGTCGGCCCATGCGGCTTCGAGGTCCGAGGTCAGCGGTCCGATGCCGGCGGCGGCGATGGTCTCCTCCACGGCGTCCGTGCTGAAAAACTCGCGCGTATACGGCAGCAGGTAGTCGAGCGCGGCTTGCGCGCGGCGATGCGATTCGTCGGTGCCGTCGCCGAAACGGATTAGCCACTCGCTTGCATGGTGCACGTGATAGCTGGTTTCCTTGATCGACTTCGACGCGATCGCGGCCAGTTGCTCGTCGGTGGAACGGGTGAGCGTCGTCCAGAGGTGCGCCATCAGCGTCGAGTAAAGGAAATTGCGCACGATCGTGACCGCGTAGTCCTTCTCGGCTTGCGCGGTGCCGGCCAGCGGGCCGTAATGCGGCAACTCGGCCAGCGTGTAATTGGCGAACTCGCGCTCGGCGCGGAAGTACGCGTAGTCGTCTTCCGTGCGGCTTTTACCGGTGAGCTGCTGTTCCAGCGAGGCGGCATGCGTGTACAGCAGCCGCGCCTGGCCGATCAGATCGAGGCTCATGTTCGACAGCGCGATGTCCTCTTCGAGGATCGGGCCGTGGCCGCACCACTCGGTATTGCGCTGACCGAGAATCAGCGCGGTATCCGCGAGGCGCAGCACGTATTGCAGATGTTGGGGCGTGATGTGCATGGCCGCGCTTACATGTGGTTGACTTCGTCGGGGAGCGTGTAGAACGTCGGATGGCGGTAGATCTTGTCGCCGGCCGGTTCGAACAGCTCCGCCTTGTCTTCCGGCGCGGACGCCGTGATCGCCGAGGACGGCACCACCCAGATGCTCACGCCTTCCTGACGGCGCGTGTAGACGTCGCGCGCCATGCGCAGCGCCATCGGCGCGTCGGCGGCGTGCAGACTGCCGCAGTGTTTATGGTCGAGTCCCTGCTTGCTGCGCACGAAGACTTCCCAAATCGGCCATTCCTTGTTCATGCTGATCTCCTGATTCCTTGCCTGGCTTGCCGCGTTTATCAGGCGGCGTGCTGTTGCGCGCGCTGGCGCTGCTTTTCGGCGTGAGCGAGGGCGGCTTCGCGCACCCAGGCGCCGTCGTCATGGGCTTTGACCCGCGTGGCGAGACGTTCGCGGTTACACGGGCCGTCGCCGTTCACGACGCGCCAGAATTCTTCCCAGTCGATGGCGCCGTAATCGTAATGGCCGCGCGCTTCGTTCCATTTCAGGTCGGGGTCGGGTAGCGTGACGCCGAGCACCTTGGCCTGGTCGACAGTGGCGTCGACGAATTTCTGGCGCAGATCGTCGTTCGAGATGCGCTTGATGCCCCATTTCGACGACTGATTGCTGTGGATCGAATCTTTGTCGCTCGGACCGAACATCATCAGCACCGGCCACCACCAGCGGTTCACGGCCTGCTGGACCAGTTCACGCTGCGCTTCAGTGCCCGACATCATCGACATCAGCGCGTCGAAACCCTGGCGCTGGTGGAACGACTCTTCCTTGCAGATGCGGATCATCGCGCGCGCGTACGGACCGTACGTGCAACGGCACAGCGGAATCTGGTTCATGATCGCCGCGCCGTCGACCAGCCAGCCGATCACGCCGACGTCCGCCCATGTGGGCGTCGGGTAATTGAAAATGCTCGAATATTTGGCTTTGCCGGAATGCAGCGCCGCGATCAACTGATCGCGCGACACGCCGAGCGTTTCAGCCGCGCTGTATAGATAGAGGCCGTGGCCGGCTTCGTCCTGCACCTTGGCGAGCAGAATCGCCTTGCGCTTCAAGCTGGGCGCGCGCGTGATCCAGTTGCCCTCCGGTAGCATGCCGACGATTTCCGAATGCGCGTGCTGCGAAATCTGCCGAACCAGCGTTTTGCGGTAGGCCTCGGGCATCCAGTTCTGCGGCTCGATTTTGCCGTCGGCGGCCATGACCGCATCGAATCGCGCCTGTTCAGGCGAACTCGCGCTCGAGTCGAGCGGGGCGACATTGCCGGGAATATCCAGGGATTGCGTGTACATGGGGACGCTCTCTGCGGAAGTTTCTGTGTTTGCACAGTATAAGCCAACCGACCGGTCGGTTAATAAATTTTTTGAGACAGATCGAACTGACCGATAGAGGCCGTGCGGCCTCTTTGCCGCCTCGTTCGCAAGCGCCGGCGCCCCGCGCCGACACTTAACCTATAAAATTGCAAATTGGCCGCGATTTGCGGCCTTCCTGCGTCCCCCGGTACTCATGTTACGTCTTAGCGAAATCAAACTCCCGCTCGATCACCCCGAGAGCGCTCTCGAAGCCGCGGTCCGCGCGCGCCTCGCGGAACTCGGTGTGGCCGCGGACGGGCTTATCCGATACACCGTGTTCCGCCGTGCTCACGATGCGCGCAAGCGCGCCGACATCAGGCTCACGTACATCGTCGATGCCGAGGTAACGGATGAGGCCGCCGCGCTCAAGCGGCTCGCCGCCGTGCCGCATTGCGGCGTGACGCCTGACATGGCTTACCGGTTCGTCGCCAAAGCGCCGGCGCAACTCACCATGTTGCGCCCGGTTGTGATCGGCATGGGGCCGTGCGGCCTGTTCGCCGGACTGATCCTCGCGCAGATGGGCTTCCGCCCGATCATCCTCGAGCGCGGCAAGGCCGTGCGCGAGCGCACCAAGGACACATTCGGCCTGTGGCGCAAGTCGGTGCTCAACCCGGAGTCGAACGTGCAGTTCGGCGAAGGCGGCGCGGGCACGTTCTCGGACGGCAAGCTGTACAGCCAGATCAAGGATCCGAAGCACTACGGCCGCAAGGTGCTCGATGAATTCGTCCGCGCGGGCGCTCCGGAAGACATTCTGTATCTGAGCCGACCGCATATCGGCACCTTCCGTCTCGTCAGCATGGTCGAAAAGATGCGCGCGACGATTCACGAACTGGGCGGCGAAGTCCGCTTTGAAACCCGTGTCGACGATATCGAGATCGACCAGGGCAAAGTGCGCGGATTGAAGCTGTCGACCGGTGAAACGCTGCGTTGCGATCATGTGGTGCTGGCGGTCGGCCATAGCGCGCGCGATACGTTCGAGATGCTGCACGAGCGCGGCGTCTATATTGAAGCGAAGCCTTTTTCGCTCGGTTTCCGGATCGAGCACCCGCAGGGTTTGATCGATCGCAGCCGGTTCGGCAAGTTCGCCGGGCACAAGCAACTGGGCGCCGCCGACTATAAGGTGGTACATCACTGCAGCAACGGGCGTGCGGTTTATAGCTTCTGCATGTGCCCGGGCGGTACTGTGGTTGCGGCGACCTCGGAGCCTGGGCGCGTCGTGACGAACGGCATGAGCCAGTATTCGCGGGCCGAGCGCAATGCCAACGCGGGGATTGTCGTCGGCATCACGCCGGACGACTATCCAGGTGGCCCGCTCGCCGGCATCGCTTTCCAGCGCAAGTGGGAGGAGCGGGCGTTCGAATTGGGTGGCGGTAACTATATGGCGCCGGGCCAGCTGGTCGGCGACTTTATCGCCGGGCGGCCGTCCACGTCGCTTGGTTCGGTGGCGCCGTCGTACAAACCGGGCGTGCATCCAACCGATCTCAGCACCGCGCTGCCCGATTACGTGATCGAGGCGATTCGCGAAGCCTTGCCGCAGATGGACAAGAAGATTGCCGGTTTTGCGATGCATGACGCGGTGCTGACGGGCGTTGAGACGAGAACGTCGTCGCCGATTCGCGTGCGTCGCCGGGACGATTATCAGAGCATGAATGTGGAGGGTTTGTATCCGGCAGGAGAGGGCGCCGGATACGCGGGCGGGATCTACTCGGCGGCGATCGACGGAATCGAAGTCGCCGAAGCGCTTGCGTTGAAGATGACCGGAGCGCAGGCGGCCGCCTAAATTCGCGACGGGCGGCAGGCGTACGCAGTCGCCCGCGACGGGCATTGCGATCGGGCACAATGCACGTTTCGCCTCGAACCGACCGCCGAATGACAATTCGTACTCTGGCCGCCGCATATGGCGCGGCGTTGCTGGCCCAATTTGCTGTTTTCCCGACCGTTTTTGCCGCCGATGCCTCGGCGCACTGGGTGGCCGCATGGGCGACGGCGCTGCAGCCGATTCCCCAGCGCGCGGATTTGCCGCCGCTGTATCACGCGCCTGAGGTAGCGGGGCGTACCGTGCGCCAGATCGTCTATCCGACGCTGTCCGGTAAATCGGCGCGAATTCATCTGAGTAATGAGTACGGTAAGACGGCGCTCGTCATCGACGAATTGCGCATCGCGCGCTCGGCCGGCGGTGCCG
>WNGR01001274.1_pt1 | contig 53038 bp, 36 predicted proteins | sample 5407581 | NCBI WGS metagenome assembly WNGR01 (sample SAMN13153383, study PRJNA577476) | soil metagenome | isolation source: 80 cm soil or saprolite under Garry oak tree replicate 2 | place: USA:California | collected 2016-06-15 | reverse complement strand
ACGTCATCTTGCCCGCCAGATTAAAGGCGCTCTGCGCGGTTTGCCGGCTGAGGACCGAAAGCGCCGCCAGATCGATTTGGCAAATGCCCTTTTGGAGTTCGTGCGCGAGCGGGCAGACCCACCCGATGCAGATGCAGTAGATCATTCCGGCCAAGTTCTTCGCGCAATCTACGCCGGAGCCACGGCGCCCGTCGGCCCCACTACGCCCCTCAGTGTCACAAACCTGCTTATGAACGCAGTCGGCGAACCACGACTCGGGTTTGAACTCGAGCGTGAAATGGCGACCGCCGACCAGGTATTCATGGTTGTGAGCTTCATCCAATGGCGGGGTTGGCAGCGCCTCAAAGATGCCTTCTTAACGTTGGGAGATCGAAATGCCCCCGTCAGGATCCTCACGACGACGTACATCGGCGCCACGGACGTGAACGCCATCTTGGAACTGTCGCGATTGCCGAACGTCCAATTGCGCATTTCATTGGACGGTCGCAGGCGACGGCTTCACGCAAAGGCATGGCTTTTCCAAAGAGACAACGGCTTCAGCAGCGTGTACGTCGGGTCGGCGAATTTGTCTGGCCCGGCACTTGAGGATGGCATCGAGTGGACGGTCAAGCTAAGCGAGGTTGAAGCGCCGCAGATTGTCGATCGCTTTCGTGGCGCATTCGATTCACTCTGGTGCGACGAAGAGTTTGAGGAGTTTAGATCGGACGATGAGGAAATGCACCGGCGGGTCCGCCGCGCATTGGAGTATGCGCGCCGTTCCCCTGCTCAGCGTGATTCCGGGCCACCAGTATTCTTCGACCTGAGACCTCATCCATATCAGCAAGCGACCCTCGATCAGTTGGAGTCAGAGCGCGCCGATCGAGGGAGCTTCCGAAATCTCGTAGTTGCACCGACCGGGACAGGAAAGACCTTGGTTGCGGCCTTCGATTATTATCGCCAGCCTCATACAGGATCTCGCCCTCGATTGCTCTTCCTTGCGCATAGGGAAGAACTCCTGCATCAAGCGCGCCAGCGCTTTAGGCATGTACTGCGCAACGAATCGTTCGGCGAAATACTCGGTGGGGGTGAAGAACCGACCGATTTCCAACACCTATTCTCGACGATACAGAGCTTCCGAACTCGAGGCCAATTGAGTAGCCAAGGTGCGGACTATTGGGAGTACGTAGTTCTCGATGAAGCCCACCACGCGCCAGCAGACAGTTACCGCGAGATCGTTTCGGCATTGCAGCCAAGGATTCTTCTTGGACTGACAGCCACGCCGGAGCGCATGGACGGCGAGAGTATCCTGCCATGGTTCAACAATCGAATCGCAGACGAAATGCGGCTGTGGCATGCGATAGAACGTCAGTACCTCGTGCCGTTCGACTATTACGGAATACACGATGGTGTTGACCTCTCTCAGCTGTCCTGGAGCCGCGGCGCGTACGCGATTGGCGAACTTGAGCAGAGCTATCTTGGCAACACGCGTCGCGCGAACCTCGTGGCGAGCGAGTTCTGCAGTATCTACGGTGATTGGCGCCAGGCGCGGACGCTGGGGTTCTGCGTCAGTATTGCGCATGCAGAGTTCATGGCTGATAGTTTCAATCGGGCTGGCATTCCAGCTTTGGCGCTTACGAGTCGCAGTGCATCTCAGGACCGCAGCGAGGCTACGCGACGGTTGCGCGATAGAAGCGTTAATGTCGTTTTCACGGTAGATCTATTCAATGAGGGCGTCGATATCCCTGAAGCCGATTGCATTCTGTTCCTTCGCCCAACTGAAAGTTCGACTGTATTCCTGCAGCAACTTGGGCGCGGACTGCGTCTGGATACGGGCAAGACAACGTGCCTTGTTCTGGACTTTATCGGCAACCAACGGAGAGAATTCCGGTTTGATCAGCGCTTTTTGGCGCTGTTCGGCGGTACGAGGCAGCAGATCATCCGAGAAATTGAGACCGGAATCACGCGGCTGCCCGGTAACTGCTATTTCAGGCTCGACAAGGAATCGCGGAAAGTCGTACTCCAAAATCTTCAGGCGCGACTCCACGCAAATCGCGTGAGGATGGCTGCTGAGGTTAGGAGCCTTGCGGAACAACTTGGACGTACGCCGAAGCTCGCCGAATTCTTAGCCGAGAGCAGATACGATCTGGCCGACGTTTACAAACAGTCGATTGGAGGCTGGTTCGCTCTCCTCAGAGAAGCCGGGTTTTCTGACGATGTTCCGACAGAGGCTGACCTCATCCTGCTGAAACGTTTTCAGTATCTGTTGCACATTGATTCCGTTTCTCGGCTACGACTCTATCTAGGTGAGATCAATCAAAGCGCATCCGGACTCGAGGATTTGCCAATCTTGCAAAAACGAACCATCCAGATGCTTACCTTTCGACTGCTTCAAGCAAGCGCCCGGGAACAGGGCGCAGACTGGGCAGCTGGGATGAAATTGCTACATGAAAGCCAAATAGCGCGGAGTGAGTTTGAGCAACTGGTTCTTAGCCTGCTTGATCGAGTGCGGATGCATTCGGATGAACAGCCAATGCTAACGGATTGCCCGCTGTTTCTCCACCGCCAATATACGCGAGATGAGATTTTGGTAGGGCTGGGCTTGCCAGGCATGGTTGGTGCGCGTCACACACAGACCGGTCGCTTCTGGATTGAGCAATCGAATACGGAGGTGCTATTCGTTACGTTGGACAAATCCGACAAATCCTTTTCCCCGACTACGCGCTACGAGGATTTCGCCGTCAGTCCGACCCGGTTCCATTGGCAATCCCAAAGCACGACCGGAGAGAATTCCCCGACGGGTCGACGGTATGTAGAACAAAGCGGGAATGGATGTACGATCATGCTCTTTGTGAGGTCGACCAATAATGATGCCTTTGTGTTTTTAGGCCCCGTTCGCTATGTTTCCCATTCAGGAAGTCGCCCGATGAGCATCTACTGGGACTTGGAACATGCCATGCCGGCGTGGTTTTTCGAAATCTGTGCTTCATTACGTGTGGCTTGACAGGGTCGCGGTTGAAGGGCTCAAGAAATTTAGTGATCAACGGCAGACGTCCCGATGTGCTGTTCAGTGATGCCCTCTCTCGTCACTTGCTGGTCGAGATACAGTATGGCAGGCTCGACGAGGACCATCTTCAGCGGCATTTTTACTACTATTTCGATTACCGTGCGAAGTATCCGTCCACACACCTGCGACTGATGTTCATCGCGAATCGGCTGGTGTCACAGCATAAGCAATTTCTGGATGAACACGGATATGAATTTCGAGAGTATCCGGAACAGGAATTCGAGCGTCGAGTCATGGACTGTCAGGTCCGGAGCGATCAGGTCCGCGTCGAGGACCTCTTGCCCGTTACCACCCCTGGAGTTTTGGCGTCCTCGACCTACGAATTGTTGTACGAAATCGAGCGACAGCCGATGACGATGTCGTACAAGATGTTGCTTCTGATGTTCATGGCCGAACTGGCTGATTATGACCTCAAAGTCCCCCTGCGTTCCTTGGCCGAGGCATTTCAGCAGTTTTTCCTGAAGCGTGCTCTGCAAGGCAAGACAGAAGAGAATCCGAATCGACGACTCCGGCCGAGGGCGCTCTCAAGCCGGAGTGTAGCGGAATGGGAGCGAGTGATCCGCACGCAGCCGGTGCATTTTCTGGGCGAATCCTTTGTGCAAGACGAAGGGGCCGCCATCCGCTGGGCAGCGCGGATTCGGCGACTTTGGACTTCCGAGCTCAAACGTGAAATTCACGCGGCCGCTTTCGATAGGCTAACGCGATACTTCAATCGTAATGTCCCAGGAGGCTACTAATTGTCTGGCACTAAAACCTAATGATGGACCTGTTCCGTCAGTCTGCCACGTTCAAGTTTTGAGCTAAGCTGGGCGCAGCCGAAGAACCAAAATGCCCTTTGAATCAGAAAGATACGTGTGCGATCATTGAGTTATTGAAACAACCGAATCAGTAGCGTCTGCGATTTGCGCCAGGAAAGCGCATACAACGGAATGAATACAGAAGCCGATACCTGTCGGAAATATGTTGTCCCCAGGCTTCTCACCCTAGGCTGGGATACCGAGCCCCATTCCATAGCGGAGCAGCGCACCATCACGGACGGGCGTGTGATTCCCGTGGGCAAAGAGGGCTTTGTCCGAAAGCCGCCCAAGCGGGTTGATTATCTGTTGCGCTATACGCGCGATTTTGCCCTTGCCGTCGTCGAAGCGAAGGCAAGCTACAAGACCGCGGCCGATGCCGTCCAACAGGCGCGCACATACGCAGAGATGCTTGGGCTCAAATTCGCCTACGCGACAAACGGCACGGACATCATCGAGATTGATTACTTCGCCGGCACGGAAACGCATGTCACTGACTTCGCCAGGCCGGAGGAGTTATGGCATCGCTATCAGGCCGGTAGTGGAATCACTAAACCCCAACAGACCGCCCAGCTCATAGCCCCTTACAACACGGTCGCTGGAAAGCCCCCCCGGTACTACCAGCAGATTGCGATCAACCGGACCGTCGAGGCCATCCTCGCCGGAAAGCGTCGTCTCCTCCTCACCATGGCCACAGGCACCGGCAAAACGATCGTCGCCTTTCAGATTTGCTGGAAGCTATGGTCGAGCCGCTGGAACACTTCGGGCGAATATCGCAAGCCGCGCATCCTATATCTCGCCGACCGCAACATTCTCATCGATGACCCTAAGGACAAAACCTTCACGCCGTTCGGAGACGCGCGCTACAAGATAGAGTCCGGCGAGGTCATCAAAAGCCGAGAAATGTACTTTGCCATCTATCAGGCGCTTGCCGAGGACGAACGGCGCGCTGGACTCTTCCGCGACTATCCGCCCGATTTCTTCGACCTGATTATCGTCGACGAGTGCCACCGCGGAAGCGCGCGCGACGACAGTTCCTGGCGTATCATTCTTCAGCACTTCAAACCGGCCTTCCAACTCGGCATGACTGCAACGCCGCTCCGCGAAGATAACCGGGATACCTACTTGTACTTCGGGAATCCCATCTACCAATACAGTTTGCGTCAGGGCATCGACGACGGCTTTCTTGCCCCTTACCGAGTGCACCGTGTCATTACGCAGTGGGACGCGGCGGGTTGGCGGCCCAGCAAAGATGAGGTTGACCGCTACGGTCGCTCCATCCCCGATGACGAATATCAGACCAAAGACTTGAGCGCGTCATCGCCTTGCGTGCGCGGACGCAGGCAATTGCCCGCCACCTGACGGATTTTCTCAAGAAGACGGACCGCTTCGCCAAGACCATCGTCTTTTGCGTGGATCAAGAGCACGCATCCGAAATGCGTCAGGCGATGGTGAATCTAAACGCGGACCTTGTGGCACAATACCCGGATTATGTCGCCCGTGTCACCGCAGACGAAGGAGCCATCGGGCGCGGCTATCTGTCGAAGTTCCAGGACCTTGAAACCAAAACGCCGGTCATCCTGACCTCGTCCCAGCTCCTCACCACGGGCGTCGATGCACCCACTTGCAAGAACGTGGTGCTTGCGCGCGTCGTCGGCTCCATGAGCGAGTTCAAGCAGATCATCGGGCGTGGCACTCGCCTGCGCGACGACTATGGCAAGCTTTGGTTCAACATCATCGACTACACCGGCTCTGCAACACGGATGTTTGCGGACAAGGATTTCGACGGTGAGCCGACGCTCATCACGGAAGAGGAAATAACGGAAAGCGGCGAGACAGCCTCGACGATTGAAACCATCCCGGAAGGACAAGAGCCGCCGGCGGAAGTCGAAGGTGGCCCCATCATCATCGAGCCGCCCACGGGCGAGCCGAGGAAGTTCTATTTTGACGGCGGGCAAGTAGCAGTCGTGGCGCATCTCGTGCACGAACTCGACCCCAATGGAAAACAGCTCCGCGTCGTAAAGTACACGGACTATGCCGCAGAAAGTGTCCGCTCCATTTCGCCCACTTCCGCAGACCTGCGACGGAGGTGGGCTGACGCGGAGATGCGAAGCGAAATTATTGCCACCCTCAACGAGCGCGGTATCGATTTCACGGAATTAGCGGAGCAAACCGGCCAGTCAGATGCCGACCCCTTCGACTTGCTCTGTCATCTCGCTTTCAATGCTCCTCTTCGCACGCGCCGCGAACGCGCGCAGCGGCTCAAATCCGAGCGCAAAGATTATTTCGATAAATTCTCTCCCGAAGCCCGTCAGGTTCTCGACGAGCTTCTGGAGAAGTATGCGGAACATGGTTACGCACAGTTCGTACTGCCGGACGTGTTGAAGGTTCCTCCCATCTCAGCCCATGGCCAGCCCGCCGAGATAATGAAGCTGTTTGGGGGCCCAATACCCCTTAGGCACGCCGTAAGCGAACTGCAAGGACTCCTCTATGCCTCCTAAGAAGAAAACGAACGGTGCTCACGGCGCCACACCGATGACCACGTCCCAACTGCTTGGGAGCCTTCTCAAATCCGCGCGCGACATCATGCGCAAGGACAAGGGGCTCAACGGTGACCTTGACCGCCTGCCGTTGCTGACGTGGATCATGTTCTTGAAGTTCCTTGACGATCTCGAGCAGCAGCGCAAGGAAGAGGCCACGCTCGCAGGCAATAAGTTCAAACCCGCTATCGATGCGCCTTATCGTTGGCGCGATTGGGCGGCAGATCCCCAGGGCATCACCGGCGATGAGTTGCTCGCCTTCATAAATTCCGACGAAGCGGTGCGTCCCGACGGTAAGAAGGGAGCAGGGCTGTTTGCTTACTTGCGCTCGCTTTCCAGCTCCAACGGCGACAATCGCCGCGATGTCATCGCAACGGTGTTCAAGGGTGTCGATAACCGCATGAAGAGCGGTTATCTCCTTCGCGACATCATCAACAAGGTCGCTGACATCCACTTCACATCTTCTGACGAATTGCACACCCTCGGCGCGCTCTACGAATCCATGCTCCGCGAGATGCGCGACGCGGCGGGCGACTCCGGCGAGTTCTACACGCCGCGTGCCGTCGTCCGCTTCATGGTGGAACTGACCGACCCGCGCCTTGGCGAAACAGTGCTCGATCCCGCGAGCGGAACGGGCGGCTTTTTGGTGGAAACCTACAACTACCTTGATCAACAGGTGAGGACCGTCGCAGACCGCAAGCGGCTCCAAACCGAAACCATCAACGGGTGCGAGCCAAAATCGCTTCCGTATCTGCTGTGCCAGATGAATCTACTGTTGCACGGGCTGGATGCGCCGCAGATCGACCCCGAAAACGCGCTCCGGTTCAAGCTCTCGGAAATCGGCGAGAAAGAGCGTGTGGACGTGATCCTCACGAATCCGCCATTCGGCGGCGAGGAGGAACGCGGCATCCAGGCGAATTTTCCCGAAGACCGCCAGGCGGCAGAAACAGCGCTATTATTCCTGCAACTCATCATGCGGAAATTGAAGCGTCAGCAGACTGCGGCCGGGCGTCCGGCCCGCGCGGCAGTGGTCGTGCCCAACGGTACGCTCTTCGGTGACGGCGTTTGCGCCCGCATCAAGGAAGAACTGTTGAAGGAATTCAACCTTCATACCATCGTGCGGCTGCCCAACGGCGTGTTCTCGCCGTACACCAGCATCCGTACGAACATTCTCTTTTTTGACCGCTCTGGGCCTACGAAAGGAGTCTGGTACTACGAACAGCCCTTGCCCGAAGGCCGTAAAAACTACACCAAAACCCAACCGATGCAGTTTGAGGAATTCAAAGACTGCATGACTTGGTGGACGAAGCGCAAAGAGAACGATCAGGCATGGAAGGTTTCGGCAAAGGAATTGCTGGACTCCAACTGCAATCTCGACCGCAAGAACCCCCGCGTGAAAGTGGACTTCGAGCACTTACCACCCGAACAGCTTGCCGATGACATTCTTAAGAAGGAATTGCGTATCGCTGAATTGATGCAGGAAATCAAGGCCGCTCTTGGGTTGTCGGCATGAGCACGGCATGGCCCACGGTAAGCCTCGGTGAACTGATTCGGCTGGAGCGTCGGCCCGTTGATGTCATTGCCGAGCAGCAGTACCAGGAGATTGGCACATACAGCTATGGGCGTGGCATCTTCCACAAGACGCCGCGCTCCGGCCTGGAAGTTGGCAACAAAGACCTTTTCCTGATGAAGGAAGGTGACGTGATCTTACAGATCACGTTTGCATGGGAAGGCGCGATTGCCCTCTGTTCAAAAGCCGACGATGGTTTGTTTGGCTCTGTGCGCTATCCCACATTTCGAGTCAATGAAGAGCGTTGTTATGCTCCCTTCTTAGTCAAGTATTTGGCCACCCGCGAAGGATTAGAGCAGATAGGGCGCATTTGCCCTGGATCGGCGGGCCGCAACCGAGTATTGGCAATCAGGCGATTGCCGGAGGTGAAGATCCCGCTCCCCTCATGCGGCGAACAGCGCCGCATCGTCGCGCGTATTGAGGAATTGAACACCAAGGTGGAAGAGGCGCGGCAACTTAGAGAGCAGACCACCACCGGCACTAAAGCATTGACCACGGGCGCCGCCGCGCACGTTCTGGATAAATTGGCACATTCCACACCGAAATATGCTCTTCACTCTGTCGCCTCCATCCGAGGCGGTGGAACACCGTCGAAGGACGCGCCTCACTTTTGGGGCGGAAAAATTCCTTGGATCACCCCAAAAGACATGAAGCGTCGCGCGTTGAGCGACTCCATCGACCACATTACGGACATAGCCACCACGGAGAGTCCAGCCAAACTCATTGATCCTGGCGCTGTGTTGGTGGTTGTGCGTGGCATGATATTGGTCCACACATTTCCCGCCGCCGTGTTGCAAGCGCCAGCAACTATCAATCAGGACATGAAGGCCCTCATTCCTGACAAACGGTTACTGCCTGAATATCTCTGTGCTGTGCTCTGGACATGGAACCCGCGTATTCTCGAACTCGTGGACCGTTCCGGCCACGACACCCGAAAACTGAATACAGACAAGCTTCTTGCGTTCGAGATACCCGTACCGACTATCCAGGAGCAGAAGTCCACTCTTGCCGAACTCGACGCATTGCAAACAAAGGTTGATTCCGTGAAGGCGCTTCAGTCCGAAACCGCTACCGAGCTGAACGCGATGCTTCGCGCCATTCTCGACAAGGGGTTCAAAGGAGATTTGTAGCGAGATGATGCCTGCCAAGCACAACACGACCACGGGCGTAAGGAGGACAACACGGAGCGTCGTGTTCATCAGCAAGGCCACACCCGAGGACGACGACTTTGTGCTCTGGCTTGCCCCGCGCCTTGAGGCCGCAGGGTACATCGTGTTTGCCGACATCCTCAGCATTGATCCAGGCGACCGCTGGCGCAGGGAAATTACCGGCACGCTGCAAAACAAGGCCGTGAAGATGCTCTTGTGTTGCCGGGACGCGACGCTCAACAAGACAGGCGTTCAGGAGGAGATCGGCATCGCTTCGGATTTGGTGAAGGAGCTGAAAGACCCGCGCTTCATCATCCCGCTCCGGCTTGCGCCGTTCAAAAAGGTATTCGGCATTGGGGAACTTCAATGGGTCGATTTCGTGGGAAGCTGGGCCAATGGCCTGAACGACCTCTTGGACAAACTCGAAAAGCAGAGAGTACAGCGTGCAACGAAGCCAAGAATTAATCCAAATTGGGAGAACTACCGCAAGCGGCTGGCGATCAAAGTTGAGAAGAAGCCGGAAGTCCTCACCTCAAACTGGCTTCGCGTCGCAAGCCTGCCGGACACAATCCGCTATTACTCTCCGCCAGGGGCCATCGGCGACTTCGACTTGATCGTGAAAGCGTGCCGTGAAAGCGCGTCTCAGGCCGAAGTCTACCAGCGCGGCTTCTTTTCATTGGCCGCCCCGGAGGAAATCGCGCGCGTCTTCGCCGATGTTGGCCTGTTTGAAATCCAGTCCGAATACAAGTTGCTTGATTTCATTAATCGCGGCGGACAATCGCCGGATATAGATTCGCGCGAAGCGAAAAATCGTGTGTTCGCAATGTTCCGGCGCGCATGGGAAAACTTCTGCCGTTCGAAGGGACTGTACGAACATTTTTTCGCCACGCAGACGGCGTTTCACGTCGGCGAGGCGCAGGCACCATTGGGCAAGAGAATTCCTTGGGGCCGGAAGGACAAGCGACGCTCCTCCATGTTACGGAACAGCGCCGGCGGCAAGGTCTGGCAATATGGAGTTTCGGCAACACCGGCTTTTTGGCCGTATGTGCATTTCAAGCTGAAATCCCGGGTGTTGTTCGCCGAACTGGCATCCGGCAAGGCCGGGGCAGTCATTGGCGATACCGACGCGCAGCATCGGTTACGGCGGACGATCTGCAAGGGCTGGCGCAACAAGCAATGGCACGGTCGCCTTATGGCCTATCTCGAATTGCTCGCGGGTGACGCGCCATGCATTACCGTGCCGCTCGCCGACACTTGCGCCATCACGCTTGACACGAGGCCGATAGGGTTCACGTCTCCAGTCACGACGGCGCTGCCGGACACGATGGATGCCGACGCGGAGGAAACTGACGATTCCACGCTTGGGCTGTTCAACGCGGAGGATGAGGAGACTGATGGACCTGCCTAAAGAATTCCTCAGGGTCATCCATATCGACGAGCCGGAACTGTCTTTCGGCCACGGCCAGACCTGCGATCATCCAAAGGATGGGCTGTACCTCTACGGGCCGCACAGTGGCCCGACGCGCAGCCGTGAAGTTTCCATCGGGGTCATTGGAACGAAAGACGGGCTTTCGTATTTTCGGAGCTGGGCGATTGCGGCGGGCGGTTTCATTCCCGTCCCACCGCGCAAGAGGACCGACAAAGAGAACAGATTGCACCTCTCTAATTTTCCGGGACTGGAAGAAGCGTTCGGCATCATGGTCAGTCCCGGCGAGTTCGTTCAACGCACCGTCGATTACAAGGCGCTCGACGACGCCACACGCACCGTGAACCAACACGAAGCGGTACGTAAAGCAGTAGACCTCTATGTCGGGGAAATCGAACGCTATGACAAAAACGAGGAAAAGACGGTCGATGTCTGGATGTTCATTCTCCCTGAAATCATCTTCGAGCGTTGCAAGCCGCAATCACGCCGCACCGGGCTTGGCCTGACCAAAGGCGAATTTGGCAAAAGTCAGAAGGAAAAAGCCGAGCTTCCGCTGTTCCAAGGCATCATCGACCAGACCGCGGAAGACATCTTCGAGGACGTGCCGGATTTTCACCGGCAGGTGAAGGCGCGGTTGTTGAAACTCGGGCACACTTCCCAACTCATCCGCGAAACAACACTGGCACCGGATAAATTCCTCAACCAAGCGGGTTATCCGAAGCGCGGGTTACAGGACCCGGCGACCGTCGCGTGGAATCTGGCGACCGGACTTTATTACAAAACACAGCCGGAACCGCCGTGGAAACTCGCCTACGTCAGGCCGGGTGTTTGCTACATCGGGCTTGTGTTCAAGATGATCCCGAACGACCCACGGGAACACGCCTGCTGTGCGGCGCAGATGTTCCTTAACGAAGGCGATGCCGTTGTGTTCCGCGGCGCGAACGGCCCGTGGAAAACCGGCGACTTTGAATTCCACCTTAAGGCCGACGAAGCGCAGGGGCTGATTGCCAAAGTGCTTGGCACATTCAAGGACAAGCACGGTAAGCCGCCGAAAGAGTTCTTCATTCACGGGCGCACGACCTTCAACGACGAAGAATGGAATGCCTTCAAAAAGGCCGCGCCGAAAGGCACGAACGTCGTCGGCGTCCGCATCAAGGAGACGCATGGCGAGTCCAAGCTATTTCGTGACGGCGATTACCCAGTGATGCGCGGAACGGCTGTCATCCTCAACGACCAAAATGCCTTGCTGTGGACGAACGGCTTTGTGCCCCGGCTGGACACTTACATCGGCCCCGAAACGCCGAACCCGCTCGCGATCACCGTTCTGCGAAGTACGGGAAGACGGCCCCACATTCGTACCGTGCTTGCAGACATCATGGGCCTCACCAAGATCAACTACAACGCCTGTAATTACAACGACGGGCTTCCCGTCACGATTCGCTTTGCGAACAAGGTGGGCGATGTGCTGACAATGGGTTCGGCCCGAGACGCAGAAAAACAACCTCTCAAGTTCTACGTCTAGTCATCGATAAAAGTCATTGGAACGATCCGCTTGCCTACACTATGCCGCGCATTTGCAAGCAAAACGCGGTCGAGTCCGAACCAGAAGCCTTGCCTCCTCGCTTGTCCAGATGATCTGATTGTAATTAAACGGGTTATAGGCAAAGAGTAGCGAATATTTGCTTCGGAGCGTTCTTTCTTGGCGCCGCGCGCATTTAAAGTGAAGAGAAAAGCTCCCGGGGAATAGCAGGCGCGGGTGCGATCATAGCGGCTCAGGAAACCGCGATGTGAGCTGATCTTGAAAGGGAAGGCATGTTGATCGCAATCGAGGGATGCATTGGCGCGGGCAAGTCGACTGTGGCAAGGGGCCTCTCTGAGTACCGCAAGAGCAATCTCCTCCTCGAGCGTTTCGAAGAACATCCGTTCCTGAAGTTGTTCTACGAGAATCTCTCCGAGACTGCAACCGAGACTGAGATCGCTTTTCTACTCTTGCACTACAGCCAACTCCGGTCTTTGAATCACTCTCCGCAAAGGGAAACAATTACAGATTTTCATCTTGGAAAGGATTTGCTCTATGCGGACCTCAATCTGACAGACAGTAGAGCAAAGGCAGCTTTTCTCAACCTGTACGAAGTTTTTTCTGAAAAGGTGCCCCCACCGACAATGCTTGTTTACTTGTCCGCAAGAACAGACCTCATCCTCGAAAGAATCTACCAGCGGAATCGCGAGTTTGAGGCTGCTGTTGAACCCGCCTATTACTCGCGAGTGAATGACGCATATGACAGACTTTTCCTGAAGTATTCAGGAAACAAGCTTTCAATCCCCATGGAAGAGTGGGACTTCATCACGCGCCCCTCTCTGTATCAAGAACTCTCAACACTCATTGACGGGCAGCTATCTAGTGGAAAGTAATGTCGTGATGAAATCCAATGCGCCGAGTTCTCCGTCCAAGTTTCGTATACGTCCCGACTATTTCAGGCGCCGGGATTTCGAGATCGTCCAACCACTCTACGATCTGGCGTTCCTGTTGGAAGTAGGTGCGCTATCGTCAGGTGCCGAGCCACCCAAATACCGAACATTTTCTCTCTGGAGAGCCGCATACAGTCTGGACGGATACAGCACGGTCATAGACCGCTGGATGGATGGCGAGCTTAGTGATGGCGACCTGGACTATGTTCCGTCAGTGCGAATTCGCCAATATCTTACGCAGATCAGAGAGACCGGAACCCTCGCTGAGCTCAATGCCTTCGATACAGATCCCTTCCATAGATGCCTCAGACTCAGATCCGTACGCGGCCTTGGGCCGAATAAAATTGCCCTTTCTATCCTAGCCCCAGATCCCGCAGAATGGCTCGATCGCACCGGTCTTGACCTCGATGTGAGCCCTGACCGAGTACTCGCGCTTTTCTCTGGGCGCAATGCGGGGCCGTGGCAGACAGCGCACGTTATTCCACCGCTCCTGCGTTTTCTCAAGACGGTGCAGATGCAGACGAAAGTACCCATCAGATGGGGAATCTCGAACCTCAATGACCCGTTTGAGAGTGCGGTCTGCCCAGTCAATGTCATCGCGGATGCTACGCCTGACTCCATCAACGTATGGATCAAGAAGGCACTCGATCAGGAAAGGTTCTTTAGCCGTGTACCGCGTCAACGTGTCACAGAGATCGTCCACCAAATGGGGTGGAGCTTCACCGTAACAGGTCGCGACACCTCGGCCCGTTGCACGGTTGAGGAGTTGGTTGAGCGATTCGATCCACTCGCATCTGTCGCACCGAGCCGTCTACGATCTGATCTTCACTTGCATACCGTTTGGTCTGACGGCAGCGCCACCGTGAACTCGATGGCAGAAGCCATCAGTCGTTCTGGTCTAGAATACTTTGCCATTACCGACCACAGCCGAAGCTGCAAATTGCAAGGTGGGCTAACGCCGCCAATGTGGTTGCGTCAGGCAGCCGCTCTAAAACTCGCTGAACCTCTCTGCCCTGTAATCCATGGGACGGAGGTCGACATTCTTAGAAATGGCAGTATTGATTTGCCCGAGAATCTCCTTCGGTGCGCAGGGCTAGTGATCGGTTCGGTCCATTCAAACTGGACAGATGATTCACGGAGAAACACGAACAGGCTTATAACTGCAATCGAATCTGGGTTGATTGATGTCCTGGGACACCCGACCTCAGCGGTAATCGGAAAGCCTGGTGTTCCCGACTATATCCGACCTCAGGCTCAATTGAATTGGGAAGAAGTCTTCGACGCTTGCAGGCGATACGGGGTCTGTCTGGAGTTCAACTGCTTTCCATCTCGCTTGGACCTTCCTCTGGATCTCGCGAGCATGGCGATCGATGCTGGGTGCTCGCTTTCAATTGGTTCAGACGCTCACGCGCGGTCACATTTGCTAAACCTCCTTAACGGCGATTTATTGGTGCAGCGATTGGGCTCCGAATCATTCATGAATTCGCTTAGCTACGATGAACTAAGATCCCGAATCGCTGAAATGCGAGCAATGCGAAGCAAACTGTCGCGGTCGAGATATGACTGTGGCCAAATCCAATTGGATTTTGGAGATCGAAAGCCGTTATCGTCTAAACCTCTCAGGGGCCATATTCAACCGCCCCAATGCATACCGGATGGTTCTAAAGTCATCGGGATCGATCTCACCGCGGGGGATAAGGCGACTGGAATTGCGAAGCTCGATGGACCTACCGTCGAGACCACATCGTTGGTAACAGATGATGAGATCGTCGCTTACATAAAGCAACACCGTCCAAAGATCGTTAGCATTGACTCCCCCCTTGGCTTACCCGGTGGCGGAACAGAAATCGCTCCAGGAGCGGGAATTGTCAGGCTAGCAGAACAGGATCTCGCTAGCATTGGCATCCCAGCATATCCGGCCTTAATTGATTCCATGCAAAACCTCACTTTACGGGGAATTAAACTGCGCCGCATAATATCCCGCTTGTCCTCTAAGCCGCTGGTCATTGAATCATACCCAGGAGCTGCGCAGGACATCCTATCGATCCCTCGCAAGCAACAGGGTTTGGATCTATTGCGCGAAGGACTCAGGCGACTCGGGTTGAGTGGGCCGGGGCTCGAGACTCGATCACACGATGAAATGGATGCGATTACGTCAGCCATTGTCGGCAGATATTTCGAGGTCGGTCAATATGAGCCGATGGGAATTCCAAGCGAAGCGCAATTAATTGTGCCGAAGGTTCCGCCAATAGCGTTTGACGATACGCCCATTATTTGTTTAGCGGGTAAAACCGGGGCGGGTAAATCGGTCGTTGCTAGGTACTTGAGTGTTTTTTATGGTTTTCATTGGATGCGTACTCGCAATGTGATCCGCGAGCTACTCATCGAAGATCAATCAGCGCCGAAGGCCAAACGCATGTTCGATCGACAAGTCAAACCTGACTCCATATCGGAGGCTGACCTTCGGGAATTTGGGGCGATTGTCCTAGACCGATACCATCAGCTGCCTCTTCGAAAAAAGTTGAGATCCATGCTTCTTGGCGAGCGCAAACCCATTGTGCTCGATTCGATTCGCGATTTGGTGGATGTGGAAGAGGGAATCGCGGAGACACGCCCCGTACTAATCTGGTTTATCGATACAAATGACGCCGTCATTCTTGCCCGGCTAAGAAACAGAAAAAAGCTCTCGGAGGACCGCATCCGAACTGCTAGCCCTGTTGATCATACGGCGGTGCAGATCCGCAGTAAGGCTGATTACATAATCGCAAACAATGGATCATTCGAAGAACTTAGATGGAAAGTGGATGACACGCTATTTGACGCAACTAACCTGTCGGCGGAATAGTGCCGTTCAGTACTGCACCCTCGATTGTCTACGGTCCAGCAAATAGCGCACCGTTTGATTTACGGCGACCTTTCCTTTTAAATCATCAACAGAGAACTTCTCACCCATTAAGTCTTCCAGCTTCGTTTTACGAAGCAGCTTTTGCAAATCCTCAAGTTCCTTCATTTTGAGCGCGACATATTCTGCGTATTCGACCAATCGACTTCGAAACTTCTCACTTCCGAGATCGGTGAGGTCTCTCACAATGGTTGCGTCGCTTTTGCTGATGCCTTTCATGAACTCCTTGAGCTCGCCAAATGTCAGAAGAGCGAATTGATCGACGAGACCTTGGTCAGGCTTCAGAAAATCATCGATGACTCGTCCAGCCTTCGTCGTGTTCTCGGTTGCTTTGTCAAGTTTGTAGACAACATGCAAACGGTCCAGTTTCTCTTGTAACTTCGGAGGACCCATACAAAGCAGTAGATCAAATCGTCCAGACCGCTTTATCGCCGCGTCGAATCTATCCTGGTAGTTCGTGGCCATGATGAAAATCACCCGCGCGCCGTCATGTAAACGCGTCAGCTTGGGAAGCATCGTTGTCGTGAGAAATTGACTGAACACATCAAGATGTGCGCCCCCATCCCGGGTTTGGACTAGGGCATCCATTTCATCGAAAAAGACCAGCACGCCAGAAAGGTCCATGAGATCTCCAAATATTTCATCTGCCTGAAGATAGACTTGCTCTAAAGAGCCTTTGACGAAATTTGAGGGCGTAATTTCGATGAACGGCCACTCAAGGTCTTGAGCAAGGGACTTTGTGACCTCGGTCTTGGATGTTCCCGGAGGACCGAAAAGAAGAGCGGATACTGGTTTCTTACTTGCGGGTTTTCGCCGAAGTTCCGCTTCATCTATACCAAAGAAGTTATCTACAAATTGATCCCAGAGGATAGTCGAGAGATCCTTCGTTTCGCTTGGGAATCGGACCGCAATATCGAGCAGTTTTGAAATCGCCGACGCTTCCTTTTTACGCTCTCGTTGTGGACTACGACTGTCACGCTTCGGATGCTGCGCGTCATACTTTTTCAAAATCCTCTTCTGTATATGCTCGGAAACGACCGACGTTATCTCGTAAAGAAACATGTGTACTACAGCGGTTGCCCATGACTCGGGTTGTTCCTTTTCCAGGGTTTGAATGTTACCCCCCGAATTCCAACCCTCGTAAAGTTCATGTTCCAGATGATAGGGGAGCCTATTCGACTCGCACCAGTTCACGCCACTCTCGAGCCCATCGAGAAAGCACTTCGATGCAAATAATCTTTCGCTGTTGCCGAATTCGTGAAGCACGGCCTCGATCAATTCGAACGTAAAACAGAAGTTCGAGCCCGCATCTTGATAATGGAACATTGGAAAATACTTGTTCCAAAGTCCACTGTCGGTCTTGAGGGCAAATATTTCTTCGATTGCTCTCTCAAGCTCAAATTGCGATGGAAGAAGCTCTAGGTCTACCGTAGCAGCGCCCAATTCGCTTAGCTGGTTCAAGCGAGCGCAAAGGCAAGCCGACATGCCTAGTGCGATCGGGTCCATCATCGAAGCATGACGCGCGGCAACAAGAGAGCGCTCGTGATTGAACTCCTTTGCTGCCCATTGACAGAGAGTTCTCCAGCGATCGCTGCCAAGCTTGATCTTTGCACGTGATAGTCCATCTACAAACCAATAGACAACTGCTGCAGAGGGCGGGTACTGATTGATTGAGAAATTGGCTATGCTGGACGCCATCGAATCAGCGATGTCGCTGAATGATACTGTCCTTGGTGCGGCGATAAATTCTGGGAACTGATCTGCGAGGAGTTGCTGATTCAACTCTGCAAGTGGGTACCCAGTTGGTTTCTGCTCGAGCGCCTTTTGGGTTTCCTTGGAGGCTTTATCAAAGGTATCCTTCGAGTAAATCCACCCGCTCTGAATGATTAGGCGCAGATCGGCTGACAATGCAATGTGTAGTTTCTCTTTATACTTTTCATCCGGGGAGGGCCCACGGTTAAGCAACTCGCGTGTTGGTTCCGTGAGCGATAGCCATATATATTCGGACGCGGGGTTGTCGTGGCCCTTCAATATTGAAAGGCAAGCATCCAAGTTGTGCAAGCCCGCATTGAGTGCCCAACTCTTTTGAAGCGAGCTGGCTTCTTGTTTGAGGATGTTTTCCTCCTTCAAGAAACCAAACACTCGCATGACCAAGGAAGTAGTGAATGCGTTGTTCGCGGTGAGTCCAGAGCTCATCCATGGCGCGTCGATCAGATTCTTGAATGCCGACTCTGCTGCCTTTGTAAATGCCGACTCTGCGTCCTTCGCGGACTCTGCATTCTTTGCAGACTCTGCATCTTTTGTAGATGCCGGTTCTGCATGCTCTGCGAATGACTTGTCGTGTTTAAGGCGAAACGGCTTTCCAAAGAACTCCTTAAACCCGTTCGCTGCCGCGAGGGCCATCCAACAAGAACAAGACGTGGTGACATTCACGTCACCCTTCGTTGAGGATGATGTGGGCGTTCTGCGGAAGGTACCATCATCTTTCACGAAGGGGACTAGATCGTAAACAAGATGATCCAAGAGCACGTTCGCTCTGCTTCGCAGGGAGCGGAGCCTTGACAGTGACAAGTCAGACATGTGAGAGTTCCGGCCTCACTAGGGTTGGGAAATACACCGCATCAAACGTTCCGAAGCCGGTCCCGCCGAATTCGACTGGAACGCCGGTCGCATTCTCAATATCGTTCAGGAGCCGTCTTGCCGATACCGAAAGGAGGTCTGGCTGCGTAATGAGGTGGTTCCTGTAATCGATCCGATCGAGCCCCATGACCGCTAGGCTAGTCGGACAATTGTATTCGCACGCCCGCTTCACGGCGTCCATATCGAAAAGTGCAACGCGTCGGAGTTTGCGGGTGACAGAGGTGAATTCGGGAACAACCTCCGGCGCCTCCGAGAGCTCGCAAATCTTCTCCCACGAAATCTCGTTTTCAAATGGGCCGCTCGGACCTCCCACTCTTATCGGGAATGTCCGGACGACCACGACTACCTTCTCAATTAACTTAGGGGCCAGCCCCACCTCAGACGCAAATCCCGATGCCGTGGTATCGCGAGAAGTAACGAAAGGGTATTTGTCTCCGTGTAGAAGGGACAATGCGAAACCTTGGCTACCCTCAACGATCACCTCGGTGCCAGTGTCGAGCTGCTCGTGCAAAAGAGGCGCAATCGTTTGAATTCGGCAACGCTCAGCGAGTACATCGGAGTCTCCTGCGAGCATCACGTCTCCAGCCCGCAAGAGACGGCGCGCCATCGCTGATCCAGTACCACTACAGGTACTCGCAATGTCCTTAAGGCTTCGCCTCTCGTTCTCGCGATCCTGATCGGTGACAATAACCGCGCGCGGATCGACGATGACCCTGTCCGGTGGAATTTCGAGCAGGTCGAGTTCCCTGAGCAATACGGTTTCATCGATTGCACATCCGGCAGACAACAAAAATGTAGCTCGATTTGGCTCGGTGCACGAGGGAACCTGGCGCAGTACGATGTCGTGGCCCCTAATCGTTACTGTATGACCCGAATTCGGTCCTCCGCATCGCACGAGCCAAGGAGATTCGGCTCGTGACGCCAAAAGAGCGACGACTTTGCCCTTACCTTCAGATCCAAACTGTCCGCCTACTACGATTGTCGCTGCCATGTCACCTCAAATCTTTGCAGGCCAATCGCTTGAAGGTCAAGGACGGCAGAAGAGTCTTCCGGGGAAATTCGCAAGAGATCGCAAGTTCTTCCTCAAAGCATCTGTCATTTCTCAGGATCCAGCGCAGTTCCGGTACTTAATACCTTGTGCTCCAGAATTCCACACTGGCACCAACAGTAGCGCTGATGGCTACGCGACCAGCCTTCAGCCTGCAATATCGCCGGCGATTGCGACTCAGAGAGCCAGTAAGATTTGGTGCAGCATGAGGCATGAGGAGCCAAGCTTATGGATCACGATTTGCCCGAGCAGGAATCGGCATGGAAGCGGCCTTGTGGAGGGTTCGAGCCCTCCGCGGTCGAGCCGTTCATTGACGCAGAAGTCGTCGCCGATGAGCGGAATGTGATGGTCGTATAGGAAGTGCTCAGGCAAGCGAGTTCAAAGACCGCCCCGGAAAGTATGCTCGGGCGGAGATGGCCGCCAAGCACCGCGCGCGGAACCGGATAGTTAAGAATCTTCGCCAGCCGGAGAGGACTGATCGGGCTGGACCGAGAAAGGCCTCGGGAAGATGAATGAATGCCCTTGCGAGGACAAGGCGTGAACCGTCTCAAGGGATTCTGGTCCCGAGGTGGTCCCGACAATAACCGCGCTCGAGCTAAGTTGCTGAATTGATTGGCGTCCCCGACGGGATTTGAACCCGTGTTATCGCCGTGAAAGGGCGGTGTCCTAGGCCGGGCTAGACGACGGGGACGCTGGGACGGCTCTAAAAATCCCCAGATTTGCCGTTGGAGCGGGCCGGTTGGCCGGAATCGCCCTTTGTGAAGGCTATCAACTCGTGCCGGGTGTGTCAAAGTTGTCGTAAGGTGTGGAGTCGAGACCTACAGTCTGAGGGTTTAGCAGGCTCGCTCCAGAACGAAAATCCAACCGGTGCTCCCATCGGTGCCAATCCGGATTGGTCCCCAAATGACCGGGCCGCCACGATTTTGTGGGCGGCGCCCGACACATGAGGCGGAATTATTGCGACAATTGTCTTGGCGCTCTCGTCAGATAAAGTAGTTACATTTCAATTCGTTTCCACCGGCTGGGTACAGATTGTCCGGTTACGGTCAAAGGCGAACAGGCCGGGTTGCGCGGTAAGATCAATCCCGCAATCTTTCGTTGTGAAAAACCCGGCTCAAACCGGAGTTCCAGCCCACGATTGGCCGGAACAAAGAAAAAGCAAGCGAGGACAACCGCGTTGAAACGCATCGTTGGGGTAAGTTGTATTGTTTTGGGACTGGCGCTGGCAGGTTGCAGGAAGCAGGCACCGCCTCCACCTGCGGCAAGTGGCATGCAAGCTATGCCTGTTCAAACCGTCGCTGTGTCGCTCGCTCCTGTGCCGCAGAGCAGCGAGTACGTGGCTACCATCAAGTCGCGCCGCTCGGCTACACTGCAGCCGCAGGTAGACGGCCGGCTTACAAAGATCAGCGTGAGATCGGGCGATCAGGTGAGGGCTGGACAGGTGATGATGGCCGTCGATCCCCTCCATCAGCAGGCCTCCGTGGATACGCAGCAGGCTACGGAACGGCAAAAGAAGGCGGTATTCGACTACAACTCGTCGCAATTCGAGAGGCAAAAGAAGCTCTTCGAGGCGGGTATTATCAGTCGCGACATTTTTGAACAGGCACAGCAGGCCTATAACAACTCCAAGGCGGATTACGAGTCGGCCGTGGCTTCGCGCAAAACGCAGGAAGAGCAATTAGCCTACTACACCATTCGTGCTCCATTTGATGGCGTGGTCGGCGACATTCCGGTGCACGTAGGCGACTACGTCACCTCAGCCACAATGTTGACCACCGTCGATGAAAAGCAGGATCTCGAAGCATACATCTACGTCCCCACCGAGCGCGCCTCGCAAGTTCGGCAAGGCCTCGAGGTAGATTTGACTGACACCAGCGGCAAATTGCTTGAGAAAACCAAAATCGACTTTCTGTCGGCGCAGGTTGACAGCTCTCTCCAGGGAATTCTGGTAAAGGCGCCCGTGCACTTCGGATCCGAGAAACTTCGGAACTCGCAATTGGTTAAGGCGCGCGTAATCTGGACTACAACGCCAATGGCTGTGGTTCCGGTCTTGGCCGTGACCCGCCAAGGCGGACAGAGTTTCGTTTTTGTGGCAAAGCAGCAGGATGGTCACTATATTGCTAGCCAGACGCCGGTCACGCTCGGCGATACAGTGGGCAACGCTTACTCTGTCACTTCAGGCCTCAACGCAGGTGACAAGGTGATCGTGTCCAGCACGCAGTTTCTCGTGAATAACATGCCGGTGATGCCACAGGGCGCTTGACGCGGGCCGCTTGCGGCAACTTTCAGGCGCCCGGTAGAGTGCCGGCGCCAGCCGCGTCGCGCCCGTCGCCAACGGTAGGAAAGGAAGGATTATCTTGTTTGTTAATTTCTTTATTTACCGGCCGGTGTTCGCCACGGTATGCGCGCTATTGATTATTCTCGGCGGCGCGGTGTGCATCCCTAATCTCCCGGTTGCGTTATATCCCCAATTGGCTCCTCCGCAGGTTTCGGTTACCAGTAATTATGTGGGCGCCAATGCCGATACTGTCGAAAAAGCAGTTACCATTCCGCTTGAAGAGGCCATCAACGGCGTCGAGGGAATGCGGTACATCAGCTCGTCCAGCACCAACAGCGGCACGAGTGCGATCAATGCGACCTTTCGAACTGGCTATGATCTTTCCATCGCGGCTGTCGACGTGCAAAACCGCGTCGCCAGCGTACAAGGTCGACTGCCCGCCGCAGTGAATCAGACCGGCATCACCATCACCAAATCCAACAGCAACTTCGTCTTCGGCGCAGGGTTCTTCACGCGCGACGGCCGCTACTCCAACGAGTTCATTTCCAACTATCTCGACGTATACGTCAGAGACGCGATCAAGCGCGTGCCCGGCGTGGGCGACGTCAGAGTCTTTGGCGAGCGCAAGTACGCAATGCGCATCTGGCTCGACCCAATTCGGCTGGCGGCACGCGGCCTCACCGCCACCGACGTCGTTAACGCATTGGTCGAGCAGAACGTTGAGATCCCTGCAGGCCAACTCGGCCAGCCCCCTTCAGACTTGAAGCAAGCTTTCCAGGTACCGGTGCGCGTGGTGGGTCGCCTCACCAGTCCTGCCGAATTCGAGAAAATCATCATCAAGAACACCAACTCCGGATTGGTGCTTTTGAAAGACGTCGGCCACGCCGAAGTCGGTGCCGAAGACTACAGCTCAGCGCTGAAATATAGCGGACGCGTTGCCATGGGAATCGGCGTGCAACAGCTATCCACCGCCAACGCTCTCGATGTCGATGCCCAGGCCAAAGCGGTGCTCAAGGAACTCTCAAAGAGCTTCCCTCCAGGACTTGAATACGCCGTGGCCTTCGATTCAACGACGGTCGTAGGTGATTCCATTCGCGAAGTGATGGTGACGCTGGCCGAAGCCATTGTCATCGTCATCGTGGTCATCTTCCTGTTCCTGCTCGATTGGCGCGCCACCATCATTCCCGCGGTTACCATCCCGGTTTCGCTCGTCGGCACCTTCGCATTCATCAAGCTCTTTGGGTTTTCGATCAACTCGCTCACCCTGTTCGGCATCACGCTGGCGACGGGACTCGTGGTGGATGACGCCATCGTCGTCATTGAAAACGTTCAGCGGCACATCGCGATGGAGCACTCCGATCCTCACGAAGCCACCTCGCGTGCCATGGGCGAGGTCACCAGCGCTGTTATCGCAACTTCCCTGGTGCTGATCGCTGTGTTCGTGCCGGTATCGTTCTTCCCCGGAACCACTGGAATTCTCTATCGCCAGTTCTCGCTGACCATCGCGTTCTCCATTGCGATCTCCGCCTTCAACGCATTGACGCTTTCGCCGGCTTTGTCGGCCCTGTTCCTGCGCGGTGAAGAAGAGCGCCCGCATCAGCTCGACTTCCTGCACATCCGCCCGCTGTCACGGCTCTTTGCTGCGTTCATTCACGGCGCCGATGCCACCGTCACCTGGTTGTCGACAACCTATGCCAAGTCCATCCACGTTGCGCTGTGGCTGCGCTATCTGCTCCTGTTGCTTTTCTTCGTCGGTTTGGCTGCGACAGGGTGGATGTATCAGCGCGTTTCCACCGGCTTCCTTCCGCAGGAAGATCAAGGCTACCTGATGGTGATCGTCCAGGCTCCTCCCGGATCGTCTCTTACCTACACCGGAGCGCTGGCTGACCGCGCCCAGGCCATCATTGCGCAAGACTCCGACGTTGCCGGCGCCTTCTCGATCATGGGCTTCAGTTTTGCCGGCGCTTCATCCAATGCGGGCATGATGTTCGTCTCTACCAAGCCTGCCAACGAGCGGCGCGGCAAAGGTCATACCGCCACTGATATCGTCGCTCGACTCGCACCTAAACTGCAGATGCTGATGTTTGCGCCCGACGGTGGCCTGGTGGCCATGATCCAGCCCCCGGCTGTGCAAGGTGTGGGCAGTTATGGCGGCTTTCAATTCATGCTCCAGGACCAGGGCAAGAACACCCTCGCCGATCTCGATCGTGTCGCGCACCAGATCGTAGGGGCAAGCCGCGCACGCAAAGACATGACAGGCTTGATCACCACCTTCTCGGCCAACGATCCGCAGGTGCTGGTCACCATCGACCGCGAAAAAGCCAAGGCCATGAACATACCGCTTTCGCAGGTTACGACTACCCTCGGCGTCTTCATGGGATCGCAATACATCAACGACTTCGACTTCAACAACCGCACCTACCGCGTGTTCGTTCAGTCCGACCAACCGTTCCGCATGACCGCAAAAGATCTGCACAACTACTACGTGCGTTCCGACGGCGGCCAGATGGTTCCGCTGGACAACCTGGTCACCGTCGTCAACGGTTCCGGACCCCCGGTAATCAGCCACTACAATCTCTTCCGCTCGGTCGAAATCGATGGCTCGCCCGCGCCGGGTTATAGCTCCGGACAGGGAATCACGAGTATGGAAGAGCTCGCCAGGCAAGTGATGATGCCCGGCATGACCTTCCAATGGACCGGCTTGACGTTGGACGAAATTGAATCCAGCGGCAAGGCGCTCATTATCTTTGGCCTCGGCATCTTGGTCGTCTACCTGACTCTCTCCGCCCAGTACGAGAGCTTCGCGCTGCCCTTCATCATCCTGCTGGCGGTGCCAATGGCGGTGCTCGGCGCTCTCGGTGCCGTATTCCTGCGAGGACTGTCCAACGACGTCTACTGCCAGATAGGTCTGGTCATGCTGATTGGCCTCTCGGCTAAAAACTCCATCTTGATCGTGGAGTTCGCCGAGCAGCTGCGCCGCAAGGGGCGTGCCGCTCGTCTTTGCCACCGGTGCAGGCGCACTGGGACGCCGTTCCGTAGGAACCACTATCGTGGGTGGAATGCTGCTCTCCACGGTGCTCAACCTGTTCTTCATTCCAACTCTTTACGTGATTCTCAGCACGCTGCTGTCACGTTTCGGACAAAAGAAGACCGCAAAGCTCGCGCACGCATAATTCGCTATTGCTTTTCGCGGTGTGCAATCACGTTGTCCTTGATGCGGTTGTACACCGCGCTTGTGATCACACCGCGATCCAGCAAGTCTGCTTTTGAGCGATACGGCCTGAATCGGACGATGCGCGCCGCCCAACTTCGCGTCATTCCAGGCACCTTCAACAACTGATCGAGCGTCGCATGATTCACGTCAATACGTGCTTCCGGCGGCGGAGCCGTGACTGGCCTCATCCCGGTTTGCGGCCAACTCACAAGCGAAGCGCAAGCCACCAAAACGCATAGAGTGGCTGTTCTAAGCGCGTTGATTCCTGACTTGGCTGGCATCCGTCCATTCTCCCTCCACTCTCCTTCAGGCGCAAGCCTGTGACAGAATCCTCCAGATCCGAATACCGCAGAGAAGCCGGCAGGCAGCCAAACCGCTGAATTTCATTTTTCTGTTCGTCTCTCTTGGATACAACCTGTGACAATAGTTCTATGGCAATGCCCCCCGTTGCTCCAACTCCTGACGCTCGTGAAGCGAAGGTCCGCAAGAAGATCTTCCGGCTGACCCGCGACACCGTATTAGGCATGCTCATCGTCTTGCTCATTTTGTGCGTCTCCTTTGCGTGGACCACGCGTGACGCCATGTTGAACCTCCCCTTCATTGGAACTCACGGCAAGCCCCCGGTCTTGACAGGCGCAAAGAAGACAGTTGTTGATTTGACTCCGTGGCAGACAGCGCAGGCATTGGCGCCCCTCGCTGTCACTGCCGAAGAGACCGAATACGCCCGCGAGGCCCAACGTCTCGCCGATCACGAAGTGGACCAGGCATTTGCCTCGGCGCTTCGCCTGGCCACCATCCAAAATCAAAACCGTACTCTCACCGGCGATGCGCTCGCGCTCTCACGCAAGGTTGATCAACTGCAGAAGCTTGTCGACCAGGATCAGGCGTTGGTACGTCAATTGACGGCCAAATCTTCTTCGGGGCCGGGAACAAAGGATGGCGCCCAGCCTTCCGCCGACGACAACGATCTCGAGATTGCCAAAGCGCAGCTCGGACTTGAATCAGACGAACTTGCTGAAGCGCAGGAGGACCTCGATCGCGTGTCTGGAGATCTGCGCTCGCAGATCCAAAGCGAGCTCGCAGCCCACGAAGCATCCATGAAAAAGTACGACAGTCAGTCGCATTCCGATGGACAGTTGGCTGTGCTGTCGGCTGCCCGCTACGGCACGCTTGCAGGGGAACTGTCAGCATGGAACAAACAGCGATCGCGCGAGCAACTCATCCAGCAGGCCGAACAACAAACCCACAGCGACATAAGCAGCCTGACTGCGCAACATAACATCCTTGAGGGCAAGGCGGATGCCAGCGCCGCCGCCTCATCGGGCAACTCTCAGGACCGCACTGCCAAACTTGCCATCATTAAGGACCGCAGCGCTGAGAGTCAGCTACTCAGCATCTATGACGACCGTATTCAAACCGAACAACAGCTTGCCGCGGTTTATGCGAAATGGGCGGCGCAAGTCCGCTTGCAGCATCGCATTTTGCAGCACCTGATGTTGCGATCGGTAGCACTTATCATCTTCATCCTCATCTGCATGTTGGTCGGAGATCGACTTGTGCGGCGCGTGATGTCTTATCCCATGCTCGAGCGCCGGCAGCTTCAAACCCTGTGCACGGTCCTCGAATTGGGCGTACAGATCCTTGGCATCCTTTTGATTCTGCTGGTGATCTTTGGTGCTCCAAAACAGACCCCGACCATCCTGGGCCTCGCCACCGCGGCTCTGACCATCGCTCTGCAGGACTTCATTCTGGCGTTCTTGGGCTGGTTTGTTCTCATGGGCAGGAAGGGCCTTCGCGTCGGCGACTGGGTTCAGATCAACAATGTCGGAGGCGAGGTCACAGAACTCGGCTTGTTCTCCACCACGCTGCTCGAGACTGGCACTGACAAGGGATATCCCACAGGCCGCCGAATCTCGTTCATCAACAGCTACGCCATTCGCGGCCAATACTTTAACTTCTCCACCACCGGGCAGTGGATGTGGGACGAGATTACCGTGGCACTGCCCACCTCCGACGGCACCCACACCATGGTTGAACGCATCCTCAAAGCCGTCACCGAAGAGACAGAACAGAACGCGCGCATCGCCGAACAGGAGTGGAAACGCGGAACGCGCGGAGACAGCCTCAGCAAGTTCCGCGCTGCGCCCTCGGTCAACCTCCGTCCCTCCGGATCGGGCATCGATCTCGAAGTCCGCTACGTGACCCGCGCATCAGACCGATTCGAAATTCGTAATCGCTTGTATCGTCACGTGATCGATCTCCTCCACGAGCCAAAACCCGCGGATCGCGCGCCGGAGCCTCCGGGCCAATAAGCGCCGGCGCCTTTGGCGCCTTGATCCACGCCAGGCGCTATCCTCCGGCGGCCACAGAGCGGTCACAGGTTTTAATTTGACACCGAGCGGGGTTTCCCCTTAAGGTTGGATTCAGATGCAGAGCCACCGCCATCACGGTCACCACCATCATCATGGGACCTCCATGCCGGCGGACTGCTATGGCCTGATGTAAAAAAGCCAGAGAGTTTCAAGAGTCACCAAGCCCGCCGGCGAATCCGCCAGCGGGCTTTTCGTTTTCGCCACAAATCCAAATCACGATCGGAAAAAAATGAGCAACGACGTAGCGACAATCGACTTCGACAAAATGGATGGCCTTGCGCCCGGCATTGTGCAGGATGCGCGCACAGGCGAGGTTCTGATGCTGGGATTTCTCAATCCCATCAGTTATGCAAAAACGCTTGAGACCGGCTTTGTGACCTTCTGGAGCCGCACCCGCCAGAAGCTCTGGATGAAGGGCGAAACCAGCGGCAATCGCCTGCGCGTCGTCTCCGCCGCAACAGATTGCGACAACGACACCCTGTTGTTTCGCGTGGAAGTGGAAGGCGACGGCCTTGTGTGCCACGAGGGCACCGTCAGCTGCTTTACCCGCCCCATCGCGGTGACTTCCGAAAACCAAAATGCGGAGGTCTCCCGTGGCAAATAAGCTCCGACTTGGAATCCCCAAAGGCAGCCTGCAAGACGCAACCATTGCCCTCTTCAAACGCGCCGGCTGGAACATCTACGCTGACGGCCGCTCCTACTTTCCTTCCATCGACGACGCCGAAATCGAGTGCATGCTGATCCGTGCGCAGGAGATGGCGCGCTACGTCGATCACGGCGTACTCGACGCCGGCCTCACCGGCATCGATTGGGTCGTCGAAAGCGGGTTCGACTTGGCCAGCGTCACTTCGCTCACCTATGCCAAGCAGAGTCGCCGCAAAGTGCGCTGGGTACTCGCAGTGCCCGAGGTCAGCGGCTTTGAAAAGGCGCAGGATCTCGAAGGCAAGATCATCGCCACCGAACTCGTCGAAGTTACCAAGCGCTACTTCGCCGATAAAGGCGTCAACGTGAAAGTGGAGTTCAGTTGGGGTGCAACCGAAGTCAAGCCTCCCATGCTGGCCGACGCCATTGTTGAAGTCACCGAGACCGGAAGCTCCCTCAAAGCCAATCACCTCAAGATCATCGACACCGTCATGGAGAGCGAAACCCGCCTCATCGCCAGCAAGGCAGCTCTCGCCGATGAATGGAAGCGCGAAAAAATCGAGTCACTCGCACTCATGCTGCGCGGAGCCATCGATGCACAATCGCAGGTTGGCCTCATGCTCAACGTCAGAAGCTCCGATCTCGATGCGGTACTTGCCGTGCTCCCCGCCCTCAACTCCCCCACAATCTCTCATCTCAGCGACGCGGAGTGGGTGGCGGTCAACACCATCCTTGACGAACGCATCGCCCGCGAAGTGATTCCTCGGCTCAAAGCAGCCAAAGCAACTGGCATTGTCGAATATCCCCTCAACAAGGTTGTGCTCTAGTGGTCTCCGCCACACAGATGGTCATTTATGTGTTTTGAAAGGGCACGACTTCAGTCGTGCCGTAAACAGCCCGGAATGAGCGGGGCTTAAGCCCCTGAGGGATGCTTTTCGACAAAGCAGCTCCTCTTGGAGCCGTTTATAAATGACTCTGTTTCCGGCGGCCTACACTAGCCAGAGGCGAATGAATGAAGCTCATCCGAACCAAAGGCCGAGGCGCACAGCAAGCGGCGACTGTCCTTGAATCATTGGAACGACGCGGCGGCGCGGCGCTCGATGCCGTGCTGCCGGCCGTCAAGCGCATCGTCGCCGACGTGCGCAGCAAGGGCGACCGGGCGCTGTTTCGCTATGCCACGCGTTTCGATAACCTGGCCGGTCCATCCGCGTTTCGCGTTACACAAGCGCAGATGGCCGCGGCCTGGTATGCGATTGACCCCGCTCTGCGCGACGCTCTGTCTACTGCGGCCCAGCAAATCCGCACCTTTGCGCAGTGCCAGATGCCCGCCACATGGAACGTCTCTCCAATCGATGGCCTCTTCGCCGGACAACTCGTTCGCCCCCTCGGCTCAGTCGGATGCTACGTCCCAAGCGGCCGGCATCCGTTGCCTTCGACTCTCCTGATGACAGCCATTCCGGCACAGGTGGCTGGCGTTCAACGCATCGTCGCCGTCTCACCCAAGCCCGCGCAGGAGACGCTCGCTGCTGCACACCTGCTGGGCATTACCGAATTCTATCGCGTCGGCGGCGCACATGCCGTGGCCGCACTCGCCTATGGAACCGCAAGTCTGCCCCGCGTCGATAAAATCGTCGGCCCCGGCAATCTCTACGTCACCGCGGCGAAACGTCTCGTGGCCTTCGATTGTGCCATCGACATGCTCGCCGGTCCCACTGAGATCGTCGTCACCAGCGACCGCGGCACTCCGGCGGGCATCGCCAGCGATCTGGTCGCGCAGGCCGAGCACGATCCTGAAGCCTTGGCTATCTTCATCACCACTCGCGCTGACCTTGCCAAACAGGTGATCGCCGAAGCCACCCAGCGCAGCCGCAACAACCCCGTCGCGAAACAAGCACTCGCTCGCAATGGACTGGTAATCCTTGCCGGAGATCTGACCGAGGGGCGCCAGATCACGAATCGCATCGCACCCGAACATCTCACCGTCGATGCAAGCAGCGAAGTCGATTGGGTACAGAATGCCGGCTCTGTATTCATCGGTCGCTGGTCCGCGCAGCCCATGGGCGATTACATCTCAGGGCCAAATCACACCCTGCCCACGGGCGGAACCGCTCGTCTCCGTGGCGGATTGAGCGTCAACGATTTCCTCAAGCTCATCACCGTGCAGCAATACTCGGCGCAAGGCTTGCGCGCACTCGGCCCCCAGGCAGTTCTGCTCGCACAGGCCGAAGGATTAACAGGCCACGCCGAAGCAATTCAAACACGCTTGCGCAAAAGCCCGCGTCCAGTCGCACGCAGAGGTAAATCCAATGCATGAACTTGAAACAGCCTTGCGCCCTGTTCCTCGCGCGCGCGTACAGGCCATGAAGGAGTACCATCCCCCCCTCGGCAGCCGCAATGCACTCCGGCTCGACTTCAACGAGAACACCGTTGCCTGCTCGCCTGCCGTCAGCGAAGTGTTGGGTCGCATCTCCATGGGCGAACTCACGCGCTATCCAGAGCGCGAGCCGATCGAAGCAATCGTTGCTGCACATCTCGGCCTCGCCTCCGAACAGGTGGCGCTCACCAACGGTGTCGATGAGGCGATTCACGTTTTATTTGAGGCCTTTCTCGATGCGGGCGATGAACTGTTGCTGCCCGTTCCGACATACACCATGTATGAGGTCTATGCCTCGGCGACCGATGCGCGCGTCATCCCCGTGCAGGCCGCGGACGATCTGCAATTTCCCTTCGAGCGCTTGCTCTCCGCTATCTCTCCGCGCACCAAGATCATCGCCATCGCCAATCCCAACAGCCCCTCAGGCAGCGTGGCAACGCGCGAGCAACTCGTCGCGCTTGCGCGTCAAGCGCCGCAGGCACTGGTTCTTGTCGATGAAGCCTATTTCCATTTCCACGGCGAGACCGTAATCGATCTCATCGGCACGTTACCCAATCTCATCGTGGCACGCACTTTCTCCAAGGCGTACGGCCTCGCAGGTCTGCGCCTGGGTGTGCTCGCGGGCCCCGTTGAGCACATGCACTGGGTCCGGCGCGTACTGTCCCCGTATAGTGTGAATTCACTCGCACTAGCCTGCCTGCCTGCCGCGCTCAACGACTCCACATATCTAAACTGGTACGTCGGCGAAGTGCTTGCCGCACGCACCGAATTCGAAAGCGCGCTCGATGCCGCCGCCGTGCATCGCTGGCCCAGCAGTGCGAACTTTGTTCTCGTCGAGATCGGGGCGCGGCATGCCGAATTCGTCCGTCGCATGCTCGCTGCCGGCGTGCTGGTGCGCGACCGCTCCAGCGACCCTGGCTGCGATGGCCGCGTTCGCATCACCATCGGGACCCGCGAACAGATGCGACACGCCGCTATCGCTCTCAATGAAGCGCTGCGCGCGATGGCTCAGGCAGGAGGCGCACGATGACTGCGAAAAGTAAATCATTGGATGCGGCAACCACAGGTGCGCCCGCCATTAATCGCACCGCCGCTTTCGATCGCAACACCACAGAAACACGCATCTCCATAAAGCTCACGATTGAAGGCCAGGGCCAATACAATATCACCACTGGCATTCGCTTCTTCGATCACATGCTTGAACTGTTCACACGACATGGCGCTTTCAACCTCGATCTCAAGTGCGACGGCGATCTCGACGTTGACCAGCACCACACAGTCGAAGATGTGGGCATCGCACTCGGCGAGGCCTTCGACCGAGCTCTTGGTGACAAACGAGGAATCCTTCGCGCTGGATACTTTCTGATGCCCATGGATGAAACCCTCGCGATCGCAGCCATCGACCTCAGCGGCCGCGCTGCCTTCGCTGTCGATACAAAGGTGCGCACCCGCCTCGTCGGTGATCTGCAAACCGAACTAGTGACCGACTTCTTTGAAGGCTTCGCCCGCGGCGCACGCGCCAACGTCCACGTCAAGACCATGTATGGCCGTTCCAATCACCACAAGATCGAAGCCATCTTCAAAGCCTTCGCCCGCGCGTTGCGCGTCGCCTGTTCGCGCGACAAACAACTCGGCGAAATGCTTCCTTCCACCAAAGGACTGCTCTGATGCGCGTCACCGTCATCGATTACAAAGCCGGTAATCTCACCTCGGTGCTCAAGGCCCTGCGCCACCTCGGCGCGGAGCCCGTAGTCACCGACCGCGAACTTGCGCTCGTGGACAACGCCGATCGCATCGTGCTTCCCGGGGTCGGCCACTTCCAGTCCACCGAGCGACTCGATTCCACCGGCCTCACGCCTGCCATCCGTGCCGCTATCGCTCGCGGAGTTCCCTTCCTCGGCATCTGTGTCGGTATGCAATGGCTCTACGCCGGATCGACAGAGGCTCCCGACCAGCCAGGCCTCGCGCACTTCGCTCAATCCTGCGCACGCTTTCCTCAATGCGATCAAAAAGTCCCGCACGTCGGCTGGAACTCTCTCGACGTCCGTCCGCAATCCCGCCTTCTCGCCGGCATCGAACCCGGCGAATACGTCTACTTCACTCACTCCTTCAAAGCCCCAATCACTGCGGACACTGCGGCCAAAACCCTCTACATCGAGCCCTTCGCCGCAGCCGTCGAACGCCGCAACGTCATGGGCGTCCAGTTTCATCCCGAAAAATCTGGCGCAACCGGCTTGACGATCTTGCGCAATTTTCTCAACTGGAAAGCAGAGGGAACAGCATGCTGACGAAGCGAATCATTGCCTGTCTCGATGTGCACGACGGCCGCGTAGTCAAAGGCGTGCAGTTCGTCGATCTCGTCGACGCCGGCGATCCCGCCACCCAAGCCGCGCGCCACGCCCGCGAAGGCGCAGACGAAATTGTTCTCCTCGACATTACCGCAACCCACGAAGGCCGCAAAACTCTTCTCGATACCGTGCGCCGCACCGCTCGCGAACTGTTTGTGCCCTTCGCGGTAGGCGGCGGCATCCGCAGCGCACGCGACGCCGAACAAGTCTTCGAAGCCGGCGCAGACAAGGTAAGCGTCAACTCCGCAGCCCTCGCGGATCCCATGCTGATTGATGCCATCGGCCGCAGCTTCGGCGCGCAGGCCGTGGTCGTCGCCATTGATGCTCGCCGCGATCCCAATGCCGCCGATCCCGTGCGCGATGCGCAAGTCTACGTGCAGGGCGGCCGCAAACTGGCCGACCGTCGTGTTGTCGAGTGGGCCCGCGAAGCTGAAGCCCGGGGCGCCGGCGAAATCCTCCTCACGTCGATGGACTCCGATGGCACGCGCGCAGGCTTCGACTGCGAACTGACAGCGGCCGTCAGCGAGGCAGTCAGCATTCCAGTCATCGCTTCAGGAGGAGCCGGAACCGTGGGCCATTTCGCCGACGTCTTCGCTCGCGGAAAAGCCGATGCCGCACTGGCCGCAAGCATCTTCCATTTCGGAATATCGAGCGCGCGTTCGCTCAAGCAAGAACTCGCCGCAGCCGGCGTTTCCGTGAGGCTTCCATGCTGATTCCTTCCATCGACCTGCTGGGCGGGCGCATCGTTCAACTCGTCCAAGGCGAAAAGCTGCGCCTCGCCTTCGACGATTTCACCTACTGGATTGAAAAGTTCTCTCGCTTTCCGCTCGTGCAGCTCATTGACCTCGACGCGGCCATGCGTCAGGGCGATAACTCCGCGCTCGTGGCACAGATTGCAAAGCGCCTGCCGTGTCAGGCCGGCGGAGGTATTCACACCATCGAGCGTGCCCAACAAGTGCTTGAGGCAGGCGCCAGGAGAGTAATCATCGGCTCTGCATTATTCGGCGAAGCTGAAGGCCGCGGCGTTGTGAACACGACCTTCGCTGCGCAACTTGCCGACTCCATCGGCAGGGAACACGTGGTCGCCGGCATCGATACCAAAAACGGCCGCATCGCCGTCAAGGGCTGGAAGTCTCAGGTAGAACTCACTCCAGACAACGCGATCCCCCCGTTGGAGCCGCACGTCGGCGCTTTCCTCTATACCCACGTCGACGGCGAGGGGCTTATGCAGGGCTTCCCCATCGCTACGGCTGCCCGGCTTCGCTCGCTCACGCAGCGGCAACTCATCGTGGCCGGCGGCATTCGCAGCCAGCAGGAGGTGGATGCTCTCGACTCGCTCGGTGCTGACGCCGTGGTGGGAATGGCGGTCTATACCGAGTTGCTCACCGTCTGATCATTAAATGAATCGCATTCCTCTGGTCGTTGCAGACACCCAAAGCAGCTTCGGCTATGCTGAAGAAAAGTTTCCCGTTCGAAAGGATACGGAATGACAGCGAGCAGACAGAGCGGCATCCGGCTGGCCAAGCGGTTAGACGAAGTCGGCTTCTCCGACATCGTGCAAATCCGCAATCAGGTAATGGCTTTGAGGGCCGAGGGCCTGCAGGTGCACGCCTTGCATGGAGGCGAGCCGTTCTTCGAGACGCCCGACGACATCAAATTCGCCGCCGTGAGAGCGCTCGTTGACAATCAAACGCACTATGCGCCTTCGTCGGGCGTGTTCCCGTTGCGTCAAGCACTTGCACAAAAGCTCGCTGCTAAAAACGGCATCCATGTGACTACAGACGAAGTGATCGTCACCGTCGGTGGTTCGCAGGGCTTGTACGCCGCCTTTCAAAGCGTGCTCGATCCGGGTGACGATATGCTCGTCTTTTCCCCCTACTGGACGCCGATCGGAGATCTGGTTACCGGGGCGCAGGCGCGTCCACTGCTGGTGCCCACCAGCACCGCGCGCCGCAATGGCATCGCTAAGACGCTCGAGCAATTCTCCACGCCGAAAACACGCGCCATCTACTACAACACTCCTCAAAATCCAAGCGGCCTCGTGTTTACCCGCGCCGAAGCTCAAGAAGTGGCCGCCTTCGCCATCGCGCGCGATCTGATTGTGATTGCCGATGAGGCCTACGAAGATCTCGTGTATGACGACGAGCATGTTTCCATCGCCTCGCTGCCGGGCATGGCCGAGCGCACCATCACTTCCTACACTTTTTCAAAAACCTACGCCATGACCGGTTGGCGCGCCGGCTACGCTGTGGCAAAGGAGCCCTTCATGACGGCTCTGCGCAAAATCGTCCTCTACTCAACCAATGGTGTAACCACACCCGTGCAGTATGCCATGATCCATGCACTCACCACGCCGGAGTCGCAGATTGCTGCACGCCGCGAAGAGTATCGCAAGCGCCGCGATCTCATGGTGGCGGGCCTCAATGAAGTGGGCCTCATCTGCGATCCACCACCGGCCGGGGCGTTCTATGCATTTCCCAACGTGGAGAAGATCCACAAAAACAGCCGCACGGCCGCGCAGATTCTTTTGGAGAAGGCGCACATCGCCACCATTCCGGGGTCTGTCTTCGGCGCGCAGGGAGAAGGGCATCTGCGCTTCGGCTACGCCATCACACTCAAAGAGCTTGAGGATTGCGTAGATGCCCTGCGCAAATTCATAGGCAGGACTTAAACTTCGGCGCGGTCACTAGAGATTCTGCGCTTCCCCAACAGCCCGGCTGGTTTCTACCCTCGAGGCTCTCAGCAGCCGGGCAATCTGTTTCAAATGCAACTGAACCGCATACGCGCGTAAAATCTCCGATTGCGAGAACGCGATTCCTTTCGGACGCACCTCAGACATGCGCTCCTCCAACTTCGCGATGTCATCTTCAAGATGAAGCTCCGGTGGTGGCACATCAAATCGCCAGTTGTGAATACACCCTGCCACGTAGTGAAAGCCGGTGCGAATGTCCGTGACCAGCTTGCCCAGCGCAGGCTCAAGGTGTTGTGCGTAGCCGTCATCACGGCTCTCCTTTACCGCCAGTTCGAGAGCCACAAGCGAGTCGAAGAGCGACCGGCCAAACTGCGCCAGCATACCCAGTCCTTCGCGCCATCCCGGCCCGCCTGACGGCTCGTTGCGCGCCGCCTCAAGCAACTGGTTATTGCCGCGCAACATGGCCAGCGTGTCCTGCCGCAGCGACGGCAGGTTCTCCGCGGGCGCGCCGCGAAAGCCCTCCAGAGTAGCTTCAAACAACGCGCCGAGCACAAGAAATTCCTGCGCCAGCCCATCACGCAGACGCAGGCGCGCACGATCGGGAAACACCAGCGTAGTTACGGCGACAGCCACCACGATTCCGAGGAACACCTGCAATACTCGGTCGAACGCGATTGCCTTGTGTGAACTGGACTGCACAAGCATCACGATCGTGATCGTAACTCCCGCCAGGCGCGAGCTGCTGCGAAAGCCCAGCAATCCGCAAAGCACTACCGCCGCAAATACTGCCGCGATGTAGTTCCACGGAAGCACTCCGAATAGCGAAAACAGAAATCCGAAGACCGCTCCAATCACCGTGCCGAGAATCCGATCCCGCGACGCGGTGATCGTAGCGCCGAAGTTCGATTGCAAAACAATGATGGCGCTGATCGCGCCCCAATAGCCATCGTGCAGCCCAAAACGCAGTGCTAGCCACCAGCACAGCGCGGCCGCCAGCGCAGTCTTTGCCGCATGGATCAACAGTCGCTGCCGCTCCCACGACAGCACGCCTTGCCGCTCCTGGCCGGCGCCCCGCAGCTTGATCGCAAGCTGCTGCTGAGACCACGTTTTGTCCAACGTCAGGCGCATCGGCGCAATCCATGCTGCAGAAGCTTCATGTTCTTAGAATGCCTCACTCGGCCCTTCTATGGCCGTGACCCGCCTCACGTATTTTCACCAACGCCCAAAAATCAAACTGCGATATCCTGAACAAATCTGCGCCGCCATCTCTGCTCGAGCATCTCAGGGCAGGCAATCGCGTCCCGCAGCGGGCTTCCGCTGAAATCTCGAGTGCTGGCCATGATCCCCCTAACTCATGCGTACGGAGCTATAACGTCTAATGCCTTCATTTACTTCGTTCATTGTCTCCCTTCTCTTGGCGGGTGCGTTCGTTCAGAGCGCCATCGCGCAGCAGAGCCCACCGCCTGACGCGCCCAGGCCCTCTGCCTCCGACCCGCAACTACCCAATGCGCCATCCCCGGCCCAATCCCCACTTCCCCAGCAAGATCGTCCCGGAGCCCCCAAAGACCAGGATCTCGCCGGGCAGCAGACCCGCCGCATCCTTGGCGTCATCCCAAATTTCCGCTCCGTCAGTGCCGATGAAAAACTTCCGCCCATCTCCGCGCATGACAAATTCAAGCTCATGCTCGACGACAACTTCGACTACTCAAACTTCATCTACGTGGGCATCTTGTCCGGCGTTGCACAAGCCCAGAACTCCTATCCCGAATTCCATCATGGCGCGCCGGCCTATGCGCGTTACTACTGGCATAGCTTCGTAGACACTGCCGACGCCAATCTTATCGTCGAGTATCTGCTCCCCGTGGCGACCCACGAAGACCCGCGCTACTATACCCTCGGTCGCGGTGGCTTAATCAAGCGCACCGGCTACTCAATTTCACGTTTGCTCGTCACCCGCAGCGACCAGGATGGCGCAACCCCAAACATCTCTGAGATCGTCGGCAACGGAGCTGCAGCGGGCGTCTCGAGCCTCTACTATCCAAGTCCCGAGCGCACCTGGACCAAAACAGGTCAGCGCTGGATCACCCAGATATCTCTCGATGGATTCGCTAATCTCGTCAAAGAATTCTGGCCCGACGTAAACTCCAGGCTCTTCCGCAATCATTACTGAGCGAAGCATGTAGCATCAACGTAAAGGCGCGCGAATGCTACGAGTGGGTTACCCTGCGAATCTGAACGCAGATCTTCTCCGTATCATGCCGGCGGGAATCGAACTGATCTCTCTTCCGGATGGTTTGGATCATGACGTCGAAATTGATGTGTGGATCCCCGACCCATATCCCACGCGCGCGCAGCGAGTGTGCCCACGGTTGCGCGGCGTGCGACTCGTATTGTCTTTGATGGCAGGTACTGAGTGGATTCCCGCCGCCGTAGGGCCGCACGTCACTATCTGCAATGCCCATGGCTCGCACAACATCTCCACTGCAGAGTGGACCCTCTCCGCAATTCTCTCGATGCTGAAATATCATCCACTTTACCTGGATATTCAGCGCTCCGGCGATTGGCGTCGCCGCCGCGAAGCTACCGCGCAATACGTGCGCCTCACCGGTGATACACGGCACTTGTACCCGCCAGTCATGCTCGAAGAACTCACCGGCAAGACTGTACTGATTGTGGGGCATGGGTCCATTGGCAAAGACATCGAGCGAATGCTCCAACCTTTTCATGTGCATCTGTTGCGCATGGCCCGCTCTCCGCGCACCGCGCCTCTGGTCTACGCGGTCGACGAACTCGATAACTTGTTGCCCCATGCCGATGTGACCGTGCTGATCTTGCCACTCACTCCGGAGTCGCGAGGCTTGATCGGCGCAAAGCAGCTAGGCCTGATGCGCCAGGGAGCAGTGCTGGTGAATGCCGCGCGCGGACCGATCGTCCAAACCGATGCCCTGGTCGACGCGCTGAATGCAGGCAAAATTCGCGCCGCCCTCGATGTCACTGACCCTGAGCCTTTGCCCAAGGGACATCCGCTGTGGGCTTGTCCTAACCTGCTGATCACGCCCCACGTCGGGGCATCAAGTCCGCAGTTCGCGCCGCGTGCATTAAAGACCGCTGCCGATGAGCTGCGCCGTTTCATGAAGGGCGAACCACTTCAAAACGTGGTTCAGGCAGCCATGTAGGCGTTGACCGCGGCCCGTCGCCATTCGCGCAAACCCAGCACCGCCAACCCAGTCAGGCCCGCATACAAAATTGCCGTAAGCCACAAATCCTTATAGACGTACTCGCCAATGTAAATCAGGTCCACCACAATCCAAAGCCACCAGTTTGCCGTATGTTTGCGCGCCTGCCACCAACTCGCCACCAGGCTATAGCTCGCGAGTGTCGCGTCCAGATAAGGCAGAGACGCGTGTAACCGCTTCGCCAACTCGCCCAGCACAAAACTTCCCGCAGCTCCCGCCGCCAGTGCCAGCAACAGGCTGGGCAGCGCAAGAGGCGCCACGCGTACTTCGCCCTCCTCGCGCACGCCGCGCCACCAATGCCACCATCCATACAGCGTGAATGCCACAAAGAATATCTGCAGCAGCGCATCAGAGAGCAACTGTGCGCGGTAAAAAATGACCAGGTACAAAAGGTCCGCCGCAAGCGTAATCGGCCAGCAAATCAGCATGCGTCGCGTAGTCAGCCAGATGCCCAGCACCGTCGTCAAGGTGCCCGCAAGTTCAAGTCCGTGATGCGTCAGAAAATCCGCAATCGCGTTCCGCATCATCGCTGCACCGCGCATCGGATGGGCTCTCGCGTTGAAGCCCATTCGCGCAGCTCACTCAGCAATTTGCCGCCCGCCCCGCGAAACCAGCGTGCATGCTCCACGAGGTAGCCTTCGCAGGCCATGCCCGCCTTCTCTTCCGAATGAAGCACACTCAGAAAATAATCCGTTTCCGACAGCGCAAACTCGGCGTGACATAACGCCGTCATTGGCGCCAACGCCGCAGCCTCTGATTCAGAGAGCGGACGCACGGACTCGTACCCGTCCAGCAGCGCACGCAGATCGTCGAATTGCACTGGGACCGCATCAGGATGCGCAGGATCCTCCACAAGAGCCAGCCAGCCGACGATATTGCGCTCGATTGCATGCGCGATATCGTGCACCGCGTTCGTACGATCGCACAATCCAAAGTCGATTGCTGCCACCGTCCGCGCATCCTCCCCGGCGTTGCTCCAAAGCAGGTTCGAAGCGTGCAGGTCGTTGTGCGTCCATAGTGAAGGTAGCGTGGAAAGCAGCGGCATCAGCTCCGCGTGAAATGGTGCAAGAAGTTCCAGTGCTTCATCGCGGCATGAACGGCGACGCAGATACTCGCTGAGCGATGGTCTCGCAGCAACGTAGCGATCGAATTCCGCCTCAGGGTTATACGCAGCGAATATCGTGAAACCCGCTACCAGCGGGCGCAACGTGCGCACTGGAGCTCCGAAGCCTTCTGACGCAAGATGGAGCCGCGCCAGTGTCTTTCCCGCCGATTGCGCGTGTGCGCGCGATAAAAATGGCGTCCACGAAAGCGCATCCTCATAAAGGTCCACGCCTTCCGGCGTCTCATGTACCTCGTAGGTCCACTCGCCCACCTCTATCGCCGTCGCACCCGATTTCGTTCTATAAACCAGCGGCACTACCGCTCCGTGCCCACGCAAGTGGGCCATGAACTCATGTTCTTCGCGCAGTCCATCCGCATCGCGAACGCTACGGTGATGACGCTTTACAAACACCCGCTCCTTTCGCGTAGCCACAACACTGGCCGCTGAAAACGGTCTCGGACTCACCGACAGAATCTTGACGGGTTCATCGACGTTGACAAATTCGCCAACAACAGTGCGCACTTCATCAAAGGTCAGCACCGGCCAATCCGGCTCAACCATCGTTCCGTCCATTCCGTGCACCTTAGCTGTGGAACTCATCTCCACCCTCGTCTTCTTCTCTCACCGCGAGTCATCCTAGAAAGTGTAGTGAGCTGAGAGTCGCACCGTCGTGGGTGCGCCCAGGTGGATGAAAGTATCTCCATAGCTGGCGCCGGTATCTTTCCAATAGCGCTTGTTCGCAATGTTATCGGCAAAGACACGCAGCGTAACTCTACCCTGTTCGCCACCCGGAGTATAACGTGCACCCAAATTGAATAGGTTGTAGCTTGCCACGCTCACCGCGTCATCGCGTGTCGCTTCCTTGCGCCCCGTGTAACTCCATCCTGGCATCAGGTGCAGTCCGCGCGCGTGCGGCACGGCCACATCCGCAAACAGAGTTGCGCGTAACCGGGGAACATTGATCACTTGCTTGTTGTCGAAAGACGGCGTCCCGGTGTCGTTCGATTCTGCGCGAATGCCCGCAGCCGAAGCTGTCATCCGCAGCCAATCCGCAGCTTTGCCCTCCGCATTCACTTCTATGCCGTCGTGCGTTTCGTGACCCTGCGAAACAAAATTCTGGTCGCCCATATCATCGATCGCCTTCGGGTAAAAGAAAGGCGCACGCATGCGGAACAGAGCCGTCGAAAGAAGAATGCGCTGCCCCGGCGCATACTTGGCGCCTATCTCTGCCTGCCGCGTAATGTAAGGAGCGAGATAAAATCCTCCCGCCCAGAAAGGTGCCTGCGGCCCCAGCGATAGCAGCACGCTGTAATTGCCATAAAACATCAGCGCCTGCGACGGATTATAAGTCGCGCCGTATTGTGGAAGCCAAAGCGCTTTCGTCCCGGTCACGTTGAAATCTGCGATCGAAGTGTAACGTCCTCCCGCGATCAGCCGGATCCTGCCCGGCAGGCTGATGCGGTCCTGCACAATACCCGCCGTCTGATGGTCAAAATCGGCCAACTGCACCGGGCCCGCCGATTGTTGCGGGCTCTCAATCGGAACCGCGGCAACTGGCTGATAGATGTTCTCCGAACCGACGTAGGTAAACACGGCGCCATCTTGCACTGTGTCCGGCGCACCCTCTGGCGGTGCGCCTGGCTGACGCACATTCCGATGAAAGACCTCGCCGCCAAAAGCGATCTCTTGCGTCACCGCACCGGTCTTGACGGTGCCCATCACCAAGGCCCGTCCAACAGCATTCACGCGCAGTTCGCCGGGATTGCGATAGTCATAAATGTCATAAGTTCCGTCAGGCGCAAAGAACCACGGGGCAGGCCCTCCCGGAACATTGCACGCATCCTCGTAGTAGCAGCCGTACGCGTAGACAACATTGTCATCGATCAGGGAGTGGCTATAACTTCCCTCGACGAAGGCACGCCAAGTTGATCGGATCGTGTAATCCAGCCGCGCACCGCTATTCATCGTGTCAAATGTATTCGGCTTCGACCACGACTGTTCGCCCAGCATCGTTGATGGGAACACCTGGTCGAGCGAGGGAACTGTCGTTCCGCCCAAAAGTTGATAGCCCGAAACCGAGCGCTCTACCTTGTGTTGATATTCAAAATCAGTCTTGATAAAAGCCTTCGAATTCAGCTTCCAATCTGCCGCGCCCGCACCCATTGCGCGCCAGCCGTTGGCGTCCTTCACGTAGGTCTGAATCTTTTCGGCGGCAAGATTCACGCGTGCGCCAAACTGCTTTTCTCTGCCAAACAACCGCCCCAGATCCACATCGCCAAATGAACTGCCACGATGATCGGTGGCCACATCGAGCGCCTGAATGAGAGCCGGTCTCTTCGTGACATAGTTGATCAGCCCGCCCGCCGAAGCCACGCCGCTTTCCACGCCCGCAATGCCTTTCAGAATCTCAACGCGCTCCTTGTTCTCCAGCGGAACATCTTGTTCGCCTGCGATTGCCATTCCATTGATTTGCAGCCCGGTGGCCAGATCGATCGCGAAACCCCGAATCTCATAGTCACCGTAGTAGCCCACCGGCGCATAGTCCTCTCCCACCGACGCATCATTCTTCACCACGTCCGACAGCGTGCGCGCAGCCTGATCGTTGAGCAGATCGCGCGTCACTACCGATGCCGAGATCGGCGTCTCGCTCAGCGCGGCGCCGTCCAGCGTTCCCGCGGTGACAGTGCCAGGAACATAATCGTCCTTCACCTCGTCATGAACCGTAACCGTCGTCGTCACGCGCGGAATCGCCTGCGACTGTGCAGCCGCATTCGGCGGTGCCGCTGATTGCGCCGCAGTCGCCGGCGTCGCAGTCTGCTCCTGCGCAAATGCGCCTTGCGCGAGAGCCAGCAGACACAACAGCGCGCTCACCGCAACGAAAGGTCCCCGGCAAAGTCCGCTGTCAAACGAAGTTAAAGCGCAGCCGAAAAACCTCGGCACGCGCACGAATTGGAAAGGTGAAGCTTCGAGATGGGGAACTGGCGGTGCGGGCATAGACTCCTCTTGCTTTCAACTGAAACAAGAGAGTCCGCGGTACGATTCGTTAAGAAGCCGCTTCGAAAACTTCCCACGCCGGTATTATCCGGATCGGGTTCGAGGGTATTTCTCAGCCCCGTCAATCGGAGCACCCCTGTTTCAATAACCTGATTGAAACACTTCCCGCACCACATTTGCAAATCGGCGCAGACCGCATTCCGTCACGCAAGGGCGCTTATTTCCCCGTACCTTCCGTCAGAGTCACGATCCGGTCCACTCCCGGCACGGTGAACTTCTCCACCTTGCCGCTTGGCCAATGTACCTCGATAGCATCGACGCTTATCGCCTGGCCCAGCCCGAAGTGTGGCCGCAGGTCGTTGCTGGAAAGATAGCTTCCACCGCTGATTACGTCCTGGCGCTGCTTCATGCCGTTCGCCGTCACGTACACCGTCGATCCAACAGCATCCCGCGGACTACCCTGGCTCTTATCAGCTTTGCCTCCGCCAACCAGCTTCAGCTCCAGCCAATGATTCTTGTCCGGCGAAACATTCCGCAGCAGCACAGGATGCCCATCCATCACGTTGATCACCGCATCCAGCTTGCCGTCGTTGAACAAATCGCCCGCCGCCATGCCCCGGCCTGCAATCACCACTGCAAGCCCCGTTCCCTCCACTGCGGGCACGGCCTCAAAACGTTTGCCCTCGATGTTGTGAAACAGCATCGGCCGCTGCTTCCAGCTCGTTCCCCACGCGTACTTGTCGGCTTCGGGATACACATGCCCGTCCGACATCAGCAGATCCTTCCACCCGTCGTTGTCGTAGTCCATAAAAGCATCGCCCCAACTCAGGAACGGCACCGAAATCTCCGCAATGCCCAGCTGATAGCTGATGTCGGTCAGGTTCGCATCGCCCTCATTTTTGTAGAGCGGCTTGTAGTCGTCTGAGAACGTCGTATCAAAAATGTCCAGCATCCCATTGTTCTGGTAGTCGCCTACCGCAATGCCCATCGATGCGGTCTCGCGTCCCGCTTCGTTCAGCGCGAATCCCGAGGCATAACTGACATCTTCAAACGTGCCGTCACCCTTGTTCAGATACAGATAGTTGGGCGTCGAATCGTTTCCCACCAGCAGGTCCGGCTTGCCGTCGTTGTTGATGTCCACAAACACCGCGCCCAGCCCGTAGTACCCCGGCTTGTCGGCCACTCCGGCCTTCTCACTCACATCGGTAAATGTTCCGTCGCCGTTATTGTGAAACAGGTGGTCGGGCTCGCCCTTCAATCCTCGTGGCCCGCAACTCACTTGCTCCCCGCGAAATGTGCAGAAGGCATTTGGAACGCCATTCTCTCCCGCGCTCGGCAGGTTGTTCCGGTCATAGTGCAGGTAGCCCGCGACAAACAGATCCAGGCGCCCATCCCCGTCATAGTCGCCCCACGTCGACCCGCTCGACCAGTTGCCCAGCGCCACGCCTGCCTTCTCGCCCACATCAGTGAACTTGCCGTTTTTGTTGTTGTGATACAGCCTGTTCTTCCCCCAGTTCGACACGAAGATGTCAGGCCAGCCGTCGTTGTCATAATCGGCAATGGCCACGCCCGTGCCCCAGCGGTCGTTGGTGACCCCGGCCTCGGCCGCAACATCCGTAAATGTACCGTCATGGTTGTTGTGAAACAGTGCTGCATGCGGCGGCGTTTCCTTGCCGTCCAGCGCGTTGAACGTCGACCCGTTCACAACGTAAATATCGAGCCAGCCGTCGTTGTCATAGTCGAGCAGTCCCACGCCCGACCCCTTGGTCTCGACAATGTAGCCTTTCGCCGGCGTGCCCATCTTGTGGGTCCACTTGGTGAGTCCGGCCTTCTCCGAGGCATCTTCAAACACGATTGGACCCGTCTTCACAAAGCCGCCCGCCGTAATCGGCCGGTGCTGTGCATCCAGTTGCATCGGATGAAGAGGACTGACTTCCTGTGTACTCTTCGATGCCGGCTGCACACCGTTTGCGGCCTTTTGGCTGGGCTGCTCCTGGGTATGAGTGCCCGTGGCCTGGGCAGAGAGCAGCGCGGGAATTCCTGCCGCCAGCAGTCCCCAGGCGGTGGTATTGCGAATGACCTCAAACATGGCTGCCAGTATACGGGGCCGCCTGCAGCCAAGTCTCGACCGAAAGTTTGAGACGGCTCGGTAGCCTCGCAGTGCGGGGCTTCACTCGACGTTGAGCCGAGAATCTAGTCCCTGCTCAACCTCTCGAAGATCCAAAATTTGCTGACAAGCAAAGGGTTTCGGCCTGCTGTGCTCCGATAGCTGCCCAGGAAAGAAGGAAACACCCCGTTCGCAAATTTCATTGCTCACGCTTCCAGGAGTGGACGCCACCTGTCATTCGGTACACTAAATCCAGATCAAGGCGGTTAATCTATAGCCAGCAACAGCCGAGCGCGCGCGTGTACCAGCCAGGGCTACATGCCTGCGTGCGAGCGACGTCAACATTCCCCGGGGCGGCTTTTGGTTCGGCGGCCATCCAACTACACAGGACTTCCTTACAAGTGGAATTTAATTCTTCGCGCCGGTTCCAACTGGTGTGAAAACCTGAGAGAGAGAGAGAAGATTGATAATGTTCAATTCAAGCTTATTGATTCGCGTGGCACGTCTTTCGGTAATGGCATTGATTCTTGCAACGGGCGTTCTGTCCGGATGCGCGTCGAAACAGGACAAAGCGTTGGAGCAAGCGAAGAAGCAGGCAGCCGCTACCGGGCAGCCGCAGCAGGTTGTTTCGGTGGATAAGGACGGGACCACAACGACCACTGTGGTTCAACCACCGGCGCCAGGGCAAAAGAGCCCGGCAATTGTCACCACCACGACTCCGCCGGTAGCCGGAGCGCCTTTGCCCGCGGCCTCATCACCAGTTGTTTCGGCTGTGCCGCAGCCGCCTCCGCCGCCTCCCGCGCCGGCCAATGTGAGCATCCCGGCGGGCACGACGCTGGCCATCAGGGTGGATCAGCGCATCAGCGTGAAGAGCAGCCACACGGGAGACAGATTTACCGGCGAGGTCGTCGATCCGGTGATGGGCGCCGACAACAATGTGCTCGTACCAAAGGGGTCGCCGGTGGGCGGCATTGTCGATGCATCGCATCGGCGAGGTCACTTCAAAGGCAGTTCGCTGCTGGAGCTGCGCCTGACTTCCCTGACGCTGAACGGAACGGAATATCCCTTGGAAACCCGTGACCTGGCGCGCACCAAGAAGGGCAAGGGAAAACGTTCCGCTGCCTTCATCGGCGGCGGCGCGGGACTGGGCATGCTCGTCGGCGGACTTGCTTCAGGAGGCGTGGGCATGCTCGTCGGCGGACTTGCGGGTGGCGGCGCTGGAACAGCCGCGGCAGGAATGACCGGCAACCGCGATCTCGATATCCCGGCGGAGTCGATCGTGCGTTTCAAGCTGGCGCAGGATGTCGTTATTCAGGCGCAGTAGCCTCTTGGGCGATCGTGCGAAAGAACGAACCTGCACTTTAGGGCCTGCTCACACTACTTGGGCGGTGGCGCCGGGAGCCAATTTTTCCGAGTTCAAGGAGTGAGGAGTGACGCATACCGGGTGTCTGCTAGCGACGATCGACGAAGAAATCGGGAAAATTGGCCCCGGCCCGAAGGGTTGCGGCGAGAAATCGGGCCATACTTCATTCTCGCCCTTGACGGTGGACCCGCCACAGCCTGCGGGCTCGGCTTCGTCTGGCCCAATTTTTCGCCGCAACGCCATCCACCCCAGTAGTGGGAACAGGCCCTAATTTCAATGCCGGGAGTAAAGACCCGGCATACCACCTTGATTTCTCTTATCAAACACACGCGTTCGCCTGCAAACATCTAATGCATTTTCGGAAATGGTGTAGACCAGAAACCACGACTCCGATAGCCGCGACCCTCAGGGAGCGGCGGCTCCCAATAAAGCGTGAAGGACCACAGTATTTCCGAAAATGCCGTAGAGATCCGGCGCGAATGGGACTCCGGTTCCTGTCTGCATAGCTTTGACTTCATTCCAATCCGCCTTGTAGTCTTTGATCTAACGTTCAAGTGTGTTTCAACAGGCAACAACTATGTACCGGTATTCTGCCGTGGGCCGAGTCAGCCAGTTTTTTTCGCAGAACTATTTCTTCATAAGTTAGACGGGATCTTCCAATTCGATAATTTACAGCGGCGAAGATTCCCAACATTCACAGCAACAGAGAGGATTGGGCCGAATGAGTCACTTCCCTGAGGGGCGGATGCGCGAACGTGTCCTTCTGGTCGTTACCGTGCTTTCGTTGAACGGCTTGATGTTCCTGAACAAGGCGCATGCGCAAATCGCGATTGAACCTGCAGGAAAAGAGATGGGAATCGTCGCCACCGCGCCAGGGCAGGCTCTGCAGGGAGCAGAGTTGCCCGAAGCACCGGCGCCGTCACTCACCACGGTTGATGCGTCGCAAGCAGAGTCGAGTTCGCTCGGTAGCAGTTGGGATTTCATGCAGCCAATGGCAGAGGCGTCGGGCCGGGGCGTCAATCCGCGCATTGCGCCCAGGGTGCCTCTTAATCAATGTCCTTACGACACCACAGGCGCCAGCGAGTGCCGCATGCATTGGGGACACCTCATCCTGACCGCCTCTGCGTTCAATACGTTCCAAAATGTGGGCAATCTCTACACCGGCTACTGGTACCGGTGGGAGACCACGCACGGCAAGTGGTTCGACCGCTGGTTCAACAGCGTGACGGAGTGGAAATGGGATCGCTGGAGCGATAGCAATCCATTTATGGATGACTATGTCGGGCACCCAATGATGGGCGCGATCACCAACTCGCTCTGGATCCAGGACGATCCCAAGGGGGCGACGCTGGAGTTTGGCAACAATCGCCCTTATTGGCGGAGCCGCATGCGTGCCACGGCCTTCTCCACGTTCTACAGCTTTGAGTGGAAGATGGGACCGTTTGGCGAAGCTGGCGTCGGGCACAACGGCGATCATGTTGTTCCATTGGCAAACGGCAAGCCCTCGACATGGACCAACGAGACCGGATGGGTAGAGCTGGTGACTACGCCTGTGGGCGGGTTGGCGTGGACCATGGCCGAAGATGCCCTGGACAAGCATGTCGTGAAGAAGTTCGAAGAAAAGCCACGTGGAGCCCTCGCTCTTACAGCGATCAGCTTTCTCACCCCCGCACGCGCCACCGCAAATGTCTTCAGGTTCCGTCCGCCGTGGTATCGTGATGGGCGGCAGGTTAAGGCCAACAGCTTTTTCAGCCAGCCGCCGGGGCCTGACGATGCATCGATCGACGCAGAAGGAAACCGGACCGAAGCAAGCGCGGGAGCTGCGGGAGTCGTTCGGCGCAACACCGAGGTGCTGCCGGTATGGCCGCACGTCGGAGGCGTACACGAGTTTGGCGTATGGTGGGGATTCTCGCCAATGACGGGTCACATCTGGGGTTATGCCAAGGACGTGAAATACATGCCTGTTGACGTGACCTACTCCTATCTTCTGCACCAGGGCAGCCGATGGAATTTCCGCTATGCGCCGGAGATGACGGCGCTGGCCATGCTCGACGAACCGCAGAGCGGTCAGAAGAGCGCGTTGCTGCAGCGAAAGCGCACCTATGGAAGCGGGCTGAGCCCGGTGGGCTTCCGCGCTTCATTCGCGCCAACCAGCCGCGTTCAGCCCTTCTTGTCCATGGACGGCGGATTCATCTACTTCGCCGATCGCGTGCTATCGCCGCAGGGCTCACAATTCATGTACACCATCGACTACGGCGGCGGCTTTCAGATCTTCCGCAAGCAGAGGCAGTCTGTTTCCATTGGCTATCGCTATCAACACCTGTCCAATGCGAATATCAGCCATCACAATCCGGGCGCGGATACCAATGTGTTTTATCTGGCCGTGTCGCGCTTCAGGACCAAGGGATATCGCTAAACCAAGTTCGCGCTGGAGCTGTAGCTGTTCGTCCGGGCTGAACAGCTTGAGGAAAAACTCACTTCAAACGTAGGGCGGCGTTTTAACCCCGGCACAAAATGCTGCAGAATGACTGCGGCCCTTTACAGCCTGCGGAAAAACTCAGAATGCATGTCGCCTTGTATCAGGGTACGACTTTTAGTCGGGCCGCAAAGTCCGTTAAATGAGTGTGGGCTTTACAGAGGGCCTTCTTCGTAGGGAAGAAGGCCCTCTTTTCATCTCTGCTTCATTTGAATAATCGGTAAGATTGCCGGGCTGTTGATCTACGCGGCGGAACTTACCCGTTCAGCAGTTCCTGCAGCTTGTTGAGGGTGCGGTGCAGGTCTTTATCGGCGCGGCGCTGGTCGTCGATCTTGGCGATGGAGTGCATCACCGTTGTGTGGTGTTTGTTGCCGAACTGGCGGCCGATTTCAGGCAGGCTGGCCTCGGTCATCTGCTTGGCGAGATACATCGCGATCTGCCGTGGAACCACAACGTTGCGCGAGTTGTTCTTCTGCTTAAGATCGCTGATCCGCATGCCAAACTGCTCGGCAACTGCGCGCTGAATGGCCTCAATCGTGATCTTGCGCACCTGCATGTCGATGAACTGCTTCAGGCACTGCTGGGTCGCGCTCAGCGTGATCTCTATGTGGTTGAGCTGGCACCACGCGATCAGCCGCACCAGGGCGCCTTCCAGTTCGCGCACGTTGGTGCGCACGTTTGAGGCGATGAAGAGCGCTACGTCGGTCGGTAGAGTGACTTGTTCGCTCTCCGCCTTTTTCTGCAGGATAGCGACCTTGGTCTCAAGATCCGGCGGTTGAATGTCGGCGATCAAACCCCATTCGAACCGCGACCGCAAACGATCTTCAATCTCCGCGAGTTCTTTCGGTGGGCGATCGGAGGCGATCACGATCTGCTTCATGCTCTCGTGAAGCGCGTTGAAGGTGTGAAAGAACTCCTCCTGCGTGCGCTCTTTCTGAGCGATGAACTGGATGTCGTCGATGAGCAGCACGTCCACCGTGCGAAAGCGGTCGCGAAAGCTCGTCATGCGGTCGTTGCGCAGCGAGGTGATCATCTCGTTGGTGAATTTTTCCGCGGAGACGTAGCAGATGCTCGATGAAGGCTGGCGGCGCTTTACGTCGTGCCCGATGGCGTGCATGAGATGCGTCTTGCCCATTCCCACACCGCCGTAGAGGAACAGCGGATTGTAGGCGCGCGAAGGACGTTCCGCAACCGCAAGTGCTGCGGCACGTGCGAACTGGTTGCCGTTGCCGATGACGAAATTGTCGAAGGTGTAGCGCGAGTTGAGTTGCGCCGCCGTGGACCAGTCGAAGCGAGCCTGCTCTGGAGTGCGCAGAGCGGGTGCGGGTGGCGCTGTGGGCGCGTGTGAGGGAACCGGGCCGAAGCCTCCATCCTTGCGCTGCGGTGGAATCGACGGGTCCTCTTCCGCAGTGACGAAACACACGTCGTCAAACTCCAGCGACTGCAGATCGATGGCCTCCTGGATGAGGTCGCCATATTTATCGCCGACATGCTGAAACTCGGGCGATGGCACGCGCACGTACAGGGTTCGTCCTGCGGCGTGACTGTAACGAGTGGGTTTGAGCCAGGTCTCGAAAGACTGGCGTATGACCTTCTTCTCTAAGGCAGCGAGTATCTGGAGCCATGGATTGAGAGCGGTTGCCGGTGTCATTGCAAATGCCATCGAACTGATCCTTGCCTGTGTACCTTCGGTCCGGTTCATCCGCTTGATTTTGGCAATAGGAGTCTCCGGGAGGGGATGTCATCTTCCCTTCCAAACAATTGCTCGAAGTCGCCTGCCGTTGAATCTGCCCCTGACCTTCAACTTCGGGGCGTGGATAAAATCTCGTTCCGTGGGACGCTGGAAACTTTTGTTGAACGGACCCGATGGTAGCACATTTGGTGGTCGTTGCAATCCCCCATTCACATAACTTTCGTCCCTGTTTTGAGGGTTGCACCATTGGTAGTGAAACTCTGAAAGCGTGCGTTACTTGCGTCACTGAATGTGTCACTGAAGACGAGTCGCTGTCGCGACTTGAGTGAGTTGGAAACAAGAGGTGCGGAGAGGGTTGCCGCGAGATTCAAAATGGATTGCGCGGCGATCTCGCTGGATTCCTGGCTCAACCTGCGGTACACTTGAATCTTGCCGTCGAGGCACAGATTTCACTTACGAAACAGGAGCGCATTTCCATGCCCAAGCGCACATTTCAACCGAATCGCCATCGCCGCGTGAAAACTCATGGCTTCCGCGCGCGGATGAAGACCAAAAGCGGCGCCGCCGTTCTGAGCCGGCGTCGCGCCATTGGCCGCAAGCGTGTTTCTGTCAGCGCCGGCCATCGCGACTAAGCTTCCGCCGTTTTGTTTTGGGCCGGAACCCGCAGTCCCTCATCGTTCCGGCCAAATTCCTTCCGGCACTGCCATGAACACCTCTTCAATTCCTGTCCCGCCTCCTAAGCAGTCGCTGGCTGGTGCCCGCCTGTGCAAGCATGCCGATTATCAGCGCGCGTATGCGGCCGGCCGCAAACGGCAGTCCACGTCGATGAGCTGGTTTTTGGCTTTGCAGCAGGCAACTGCAGATGCCGGCAAACTCGCCCTGTCGCAACCAAATAGCCCGCGCGTGGGGCTCACGGTGGGCAAGGTGCTCGGCAAAGCCCACGATCGCAATCGCATCAAGCGCCGCATGCGCGAGGCTTTGCGCAGGCACGTGGAGTTGCTGCCCCAGGGCGCGGATCTCATCCTGCACCCCCGCCGCACAGTGCTTACACTCGAATTCGCGAAACTTGAGGCTGAGGTTGTGCGTATCCTACAACAGGCAAAGGCCGAAGCGGCGCGCATGACAACCCAATCCGCAGCGCGCGCGGTTTCGGCTCCGCCCGCATGATGACACGCATTCTGCTCGCCGCTCTCGCGTTTTACCAGCGATGGTTATCGCCCGCGCTGCATTCGCTGGGCACGGGCGGATGCCGGTTTCAGCCCACCTGCTCTGAATATGCTGCGGTTGCTATTGCCATTCACGGTCCGGTGCGCGGTGTGGCCTTGGCCTTCTGGAGGCTGCTCCGATGCCATCCTTTCAGCCGCGGCGGGTTGGACCAGGTGCCGCCCGCAAGACCCATCCATCACGAACCGTTACCATAGAACCAGCGGCAGGCTTCGCAATTCAGCTTGCCTAACGACAGGACGTTTCCTTTGCCCGAATTTCAAAATCCCAATCTTCAAGCGCAGGGTGGCGGCGCCAGCGGCGGTGGCGGCGGCGACATGCGCTCTCTTCTTGTGCTTGGTTTTCTCGCCATCGTCGTTTTCTTTGGCTTTCAATACTTCACCAAGCCCAAGACCGAGCCGCCCTCTGCTCCTGCTCAGACGCAGTCCGTGCCCGCTCCACAGGCAAATGCCCCCCAGCCCGGCGGCCCAGCAGCAGTTTCATCCGCATCGGCGCAGGCGCCCTCGTCAGGTCCCGCGATTACCGCGGCGGCTGAGACCGAGACCACGGTCGAGAATGCGAACTACCGCATCGTCTTCACCAATCGCGGCGCACAGGTCAAGCATTGGATTCTGAAGCACTATTTCGACAGCACCCACAAGCCGCTGGATATGGTGCAGGCCCAGGCCTCCGCTCGCTTCGGACTGCCGCTCTCCCTCTTCACATATGACCAGGGGTTAACCGCGCAGGTGAACCAGGCTCTGTATCAGGCTTCGACGACCGGCGTGGTTACGGCTCCCAACTCACTCACCTTCCATTACGTTCAAAACGGTCTCGATGTGCAGAAGACCTTCCATTTCGATTCGAGCTATGTGGTAACAGCCGAAGTGCAGGTGCGGCGCAATGGCGCTCCGGTGCGCGCGCTCGTCGCGTGGCCTGCGGGCCTGGGCGACATGGAAGAGTTTCAAGGTAGGGGTGGCGGTGTGCCCGGGATGAGGACCACCCCGTCCTCCTTCGCCTGGTCCTTGAACGGCAAGCAGGATACACAACCGGCCCAGAAGGTCAGCAACAACGCCACCCTCGAGGGCAACTACGCATACGTCGCCACGACAGATCTGTACTTCGCCGCCGCCTTTCTGCCCGATGTGCCAGAGCGCACCACGGTGGTCACGCTGCACAGCGCCATCGATCTTCCCAGTGATCCCGCCGACCCTAACAGCCAGAAGAAGCCCGCAGACGTAATCGGCGTGGCCGTGGGCGACACCAGCGGCTCCACGCGCGTCCGCCTCTATGCCGGTCCCAAGCAGATGGACCTGCTGTCGAGCATTCGCGCCATCGGCAACGATGGAAAACCCGACGGT
>WNGR01000328.1_pt1 | contig 53123 bp, 36 predicted proteins | sample 5407581 | NCBI WGS metagenome assembly WNGR01 (sample SAMN13153383, study PRJNA577476) | soil metagenome | isolation source: 80 cm soil or saprolite under Garry oak tree replicate 2 | place: USA:California | collected 2016-06-15 | reverse complement strand
GAGCCGCAGAGCTGTATGTCTGGCCAAAGCTGCCGGCTCAAACTACCGGGACGGTACGCCATCAGGCCATCGTGAAAATCCATGGTCGGGACTCATGGAAAACCATTGGCATGTGAGCCTGGGGCGCTCACATATGCCTCGCTCGCATATCGATAAAGACGCGCTTCCGAAGGCACGCCCGCCTCGCGGCCTCTGGCGCGCTCGGCGGGAGATCGCTGACCTGGAAGGGGTAGCCAGGGCCGACCTGGGCGTTTTACCTCAGGAGGCCACTTCCATGTCAGATACGATCGCGGCCCTGTTCAAGAACCAGGAGCAAGCCGATTCCGCGGTGCGCGCCTTGAAATCGGCCGAATTCGACAACGCGGAGATCGAGATACGCGGCCCGCGCGAGCCTAAGGTGCCCGACTTCGGCGGCAATGCCGCCCGCGGCGTCGCCATCGGCTCGATCGGCGGTACTGCACTGGGAGGCGTGCTCGGCCTGCTCGCCGCCGGCGTGGTGCCGGGTTCCCATGCCTACGTACAGGGCGGCTGGTTCGATCCGTTCATGCTCGCGATTGCGCTGGGCGCGACCGGCGGGCTGGCCGGTCTTCTCCTCAGCGCTGGCGCGTCGCGCGACCGCGCCCTCTTCTTCGAGCAGGAGGTGCAATCCGGGCGATACCTGGTCACTGTCGAAACGCAGCCCGAGCGGCGGGAAACCGCCCGGGAGATCCTCCTCTCCAAGGGCGCGATCGAAGCGGCTCCGATCGACTCGCCGAGTGTGAAACGCGGCGGCAAACGGGTCGTGGAGTAGCGATTTACCGGAGGCTGAACGGCGGGTACTGGTCGGTCACCAGAGCGAACGCGTAGCCGGTGACCCGGTTGCTCCACCGAAACACGCCGACGACGTAGTCGAACAGCCCGCGCGGATAGGTGCCCGTGAAGAGAATGGCAAACCAGGCGATGATCGCCGCCACGACGGCGCCTATGGCCAGGAAGAACAGGACGACGTAGTGCGGGATGGCCAGCAGCCACTTGACCAGGGGCAGCCAGCGGTTCAACAGATGCGCATCCGGATAGGGGAAGTCGAGGTGGACGGCCTGCTCCTCGTCGGTCGACGGATAGCGGTCGTCGAGCAGGAACACGTACGCCGAGATCCGGTATGAGAAGCGAAGGAAGTTCAGGTTCCAGTCGAACCACCAGCGCGGGTACTTCTGCCGGAACACGATCATCAGCACCAGCGATAGGAACACCAGCCCGCCGCCCACAGCCGTCTCGTACATGTGAGTCCTGTCGCCCGTGTGCAGCGTCTCGCTCGGCAGGAGGCCGAGTACGACCACGATGGGGATCGCCAGGAATATCCGGAAGGCCGTGGTGGCCCGGTTCAGCGGCCGGGCGGGATAGTCGACGTCGAACGCCACCGGGTAGGTGCTTACCATCAGTGATCACCTCTCTCTGACCTGACTGCTGACAACCCGGCTGATAATTGTCTGCCGAACACACCGAGAATCCGTGAGGTGATTTCCAGGCGCCCCCCGGCCGCATGGGTTGCGCTCGTCGCCTACATGGTTTTGGCGCTGGCCCTCTTCTCGCGCAGTTGGATCGACCCGGCGAGGTCATGGATCGGGAGCCCCAAGGACCCCCAGCTGTTCATCTGGTACCTGGGCTGGATTCCCCACGAGCTGGCGCAGGGCCATAACCCCCTGTTCACCGACTACCTGTCGTATCCGGCCGGGGTGAACCTCATGTGGAACACCTCGATGATCTTTCCGGCCGTCCTGCTGTGGCCGGTTACGAGCCTCTTCGGACCGGTCGTCGCGTACAACTTCCTGATCACGGCGGGCATCGCACTATCCGCCTGGTGTGCCTACCTGGCGGCACGCCGGTTCCTCGACCGTCCCATCCCTTGCTTTGTGGCCGGCCTGGTCTACGGTTTCAGCCCCGCGCTGGTCGCGCAGGCGTTGGGCCATCCGCACGTCGTGGTGGCGGTGTTCCCGCCCATCGCCCTGCTCCTCGGGCACGAGATCCTGGTGCGCGCGGCGGGTGCCGCCGCGCTCGTGTTCGTCATCATCGCCGCGTATCCACTCGGTTTTCAGTTCTTCGGCCCGCAGCGCGTGTCGGGTGACGTGCAGCAGCCGGACATCTATGTGAGCGACCTGCTCGCGTTCGTGGCGCCATCGCAGCTCATCCACTTCACCGGCAACGTCACCGAGAACGGCGCCTACGTCGGCCTGCCGCTCCTGCTCCTCTTTATCGCAGGCGTGGTCGTGGGCCGCGGCCAGGCGTGGGTTCGATGGACCGCGGTCAATACGGCCGTCGTGGCCGTGCTGTCGCTGGGGCCGCACCTCCACGTCGCCGGCCGCGTGACGCAGGTGCCGCTGCCGTGGGCTGCGCTGGCCTGGCTGCCGCTGATGGGCAGCGCCCTGCCGGCCCGGCTGATGGTGATCGCCTTTCTCGGCATCGGCCTGATCGCCGGCACTGCAGTCGCCATGGCGATCAAAGCGGCACGACCCTGGCGCCTCGCGACCGGCGTGGCGCTCGTCGCCGGCCTGACTGCAATCGCTCCCTGGGTGCCCTACCCGAGCCAGCCGGCCAAGGCGCCCGCTTTCTTCCGGCCGGGCGGCGATGTGGAGAGGATCGCGCCCGGTTCGGTGGTGTTGATCACCCCGTTTTCGAGCAAGGAGTCGACCGACGCGATGTACTGGCAGGCCGTGGCCGGCTACCGGTTCCGCATGATCGAAGGAGACGCTTTCACGCCCGGGCCGTACCTCGGCCCGCACCCCTCATTCCTTGAATCTGTGCTGGACGACCTCGACGCCGGCAAAAGCGTGACGCCAACGCCCGGTACGAGGGCGAGGTTCCTCGCCGACCTCGGGCGAGTCGGGGTGAGAACGATCGTTGTGGGGCCGTCGCCAGGTCACGACGCCATCGTCGCCTTCGTGACACTGGCCGAAGGCGTCCCGCCGTTCAGCGACCAGGGCGTCGCGGTCTGGTGGCCGCCTGGGTCCTCGTAACCTCAACGCGATGGCTCCCACTGCCCTCGAGCTGCATGTTGTCGATCGCCGAAGTGTGCCGGAGACCAGATCGTGTCTCCATCGGTACTCTTAAAGGTTCACATGGCCACTGCCACCAAGGGCCAGACGTCTGTCCGCGAACGTCTCGATCAGCTGTTCAAGCAGCGGATCGTGATCTTCGACGGGTCCATCGGCGTGCTCCTGCAGAAGCAGGGCTTGAACGAGGAGGACTGGCGCGGCGAGCGGTTCCGGGATCACCCCAAGCTGCTCAAGAACAACGTCGACATCCTCAACCTGTCGCGGCCCGACGTCGTCAGCCGCATCCACCGCGAGTACCTGGAGGCGGGCGCGGACCTCATCACTACCAACACCTTTACCGCGACGCCGGTGTCGCAGGCCGACTACGGGCTCGAGGACCTGACCTACGAGATCAACTTCGAGGGAGCGCGCCTGGCCCGTGAGGCGGCCGGCAAGTACGAGAACAGGTTCGTGGCCGGTTCGCTGGGCCCGACGAACGTCACCCTGTCTCTCTCGCCCAAGGTCGAGGACCCGTCCTACCGGGACATCAGCTTCGACGAGCTTCGGGATGGCTACGCCGTGGCGGCCCGGGCGCTGCGCGACGGAGGCGTGGACTTCCTGCTCATCGAGACGATCTTCGACACCCTCAACGGGAAAGCCGCGATTGCGGCCGTCAAGGAAGTGGCACCTGAGCTGCCGCTGTTCATCTCGGTCACGATCGTCGATCGCAGCGGGCGCAACCTGTCCGGGCAGACGGTCGAAGCCTTTTGGAACTCGATCGAGCACGCCGAGCCGTTTGCAGCCGGCATCAACTGTTCGCTCGGCGCCACCGAGATGCGGCCGTACATCGAGGCGCTGTCGCACGTTGCGAGCACCTACGTCACGTGCTATCCCAACGCCGGCCTGCCGAACTCGTTCGGCGGCTTTGACGAGGACCCGCCGATCACGAGCCGCCTGCTTCGCGAATTCGCGGCCAGCGGATTCTTGAACGCCGCTGGCGGCTGCTGCGGAACGACCCCCGACCACATCCGCCAGATCCGCAAGGCTCTGTCCGGCATCCCGCCGCGCAAGGTGCCGGGACGGGTCGCGCGGGCGAGGTTCAGCGGCCTCGAGCCGTTCGAGATCGGGCCTGACACGCGCTTCGTCGTCATCGGCGAGCGAACCAACGTCACCGGCTCGCTGAGGTTCCGGCGCCTGATCGAGTCGGGCGACTTTACCGGCGCGGTGCAGGTGGCGCTCGACCAGGTGCGGGGCGGAGCCAATCTGTTGGACGTGAACATGGACGCCGACCTCCTCGACTCCGAGGCGGCCATGACCCGGTTCCTCAACCTGATCGCCACCGAACCCGAGATCGCGCGCATCCCGATCATGGTCGACAGCTCCAAATGGAGCGTCCTCGAGGCGGGGTTGAAATGCCTGCAGGGCAAGGGCGTGTGCAACTCGATCAGCCTCAAGGAGGGCGAGGAGTCTTTTCTGGAGAAGGCGCGGCTGGTTCGCGAATATGGCGCCGCGGTCGTCGTGATGGCATTCGACGAGAAGGGCCAGGCGGACACGTTCGAGCGCAAGGTCGGCATCTGTGAGCGCGCGTACAAGCTGCTGATCGAGAAGGCCGGCTATCACCCGGAAGAGATCATCTTCGACCCCAACATCCTTGCCATCGCGACGGGGATCGAGGAGCACTCCGGCTACGCGAAGGCGTTCATCAAGGCTACGTCGGAGATCAAGAGGCGATGTCCGGGCGTACGGATCTCAGGCGGCGTTTCGAACCTGTCGTTCTCGTTCCGGGGGAATGACCGCGTGCGCGAGGCCATGCACTCGGCGTTTCTCTATCACGCGATTCGGGCGGGACTCGACATGGGCATCGTCAACGCCGGCCAGCTGGTCGTCTACGAGGACATCCCGAAGGATCTACTCGAGCTCGTCGAAGACGTCATCTTCGACCGGCGCCCCGACGCCACGGAGCGCCTCGTGGAGTTCGCGAAGTCCGTATCCGGAGCCGGTACGAAGCGCGAGGTCGACCTCTCGTGGCGCGAGGGCCCGGTCGAAGACCGGCTCGCTTACGCGGTGCTGCACGGCGAGGTGGCGTACATCGAGGCAGACGCTGAGGAGGCGCGCCAGAAGTACGACAAGCCACTGCAGGTGATCGAAGGACCGCTGATGGATGGGATGAAGGTGGTCGGCGACCTGTTCGGGGCGGGCAAGATGTTCCTGCCGCAGGTGGTGAAGAGCGCGCGCGCGATGAAGCGCGCGGTCGCCTACCTCGAGCCGTTCATGGAGGCCGAGAAGGAGGCTTCGGGCAGCTCGCAGGTTCGCGGCAAGCTGGTGCTCGCGACTGTCAAGGGCGACGTCCACGACATCGGTAAGAACATCGTCGGAGTCGTCCTGGGCTGCAACAACTACGAGGTCCACGACCTGGGCGTGATGGTGCCCGCGGAAAAGATCCTGGACACGGCGATTGAGCTCGGCGCGGACGCGGTCGGACTGTCGGGCCTCATCACCCCCTCGCTCGACGAGATGGTGACGGTGGCCAAGGAGATGACGCGCCGGCAGTTCACGATCCCGCTTTTGATCGGCGGCGCAACCACATCCAAGCAGCACACGGCGGTGCGTATCGCGCCCGCGTACACGGGCTCGACGGTGCACGTGCTGGATGCCTCGCGCGTGATCGGGGTGGTGTCGGACCTGTTCGACGACAAGCGCAAAGTGACATTCGACCGCGACAACCGAGCGCTGCAGGACAAGCTGCGCGCCCAGCACACCACGTCGAAGCGCCCGCTCCTCACCCTGGCCGAGGCGCGGTCGAAGCGTGCGCGCCTCGACTTCAGCGAGCTGCCATCGCCGCCCTTCACCGGTACGCGCGTGGTGGAACCGAAGCTGTCGGAGCTGCGTGAGTACATCGACTGGACCTTCTTCTTCCACGCGTGGGAGCTGAAGGGCAAATTCCCCGCGATCCTCGACAGCCCGTCGCATGGCGCCGCCGCGCGGGAACTGTTCGGCCACGCCGAGGAGCTTCTCGACGAGATCCAGACCAAGGGATGGCTCCACGCCAAAGGCGTCTACGGTTTCTGGCCGGCCCGGACCGAAGGGGACGACATCGTGCTCGAGAACGGAGTCCGGTTCCCGATGCTGCGCCAGCAGGTCGACCACGGCGACGACAAGCCGTATTACTCGCTTGCTGATTTCGTGGCGCCCGCAGGAGACCACATCGGCGCCTTCGCGGTGACGGGGGGTTTGGGCGTCGACGAGCTGGCCGCGAAGTTCAGCGCAGAGCACGATGACTACCACGCAATCATGGTCAAGGCCCTGGCCGACCGCCTGGCGGAGGCCTTCGCGGAATATCTCCATGAGCTGGCACGGCGCTCGTGGTACGAGAAGGGACCGAAGCTTTCCAGCGACGAGCTGCTCGGAGAGAAGTACCGTGGCATCCGGCCGGCCTTCGGCTACCCAGCGTGCCCCGACCACACCGAGAAAGGCACCTTGTTCGACCTGCTCGACGCCCCCTCGATCGGGATGGAGCTCACCGAATCGTTCGCGATGACCCCCACCGCCGCGGTCGCCGGCCTGTACTTCGCACACCCCGAGTCGCGGTATTTCATGGTGGGCAAGGTCGGCCGAGACCAGGTCGACGATTACGCACGCCGGAAATCGATGCCGCTCGCCGAGGCCGAGCGCTGGCTGCGACCGATTCTGGGCTACGAAGAAGAGTCGTAGCCGGGGTCGCCATCGACCCCGGCGTCGTCGCTGGGGTCGGGCGGAGGATCAGGCCGGGAGGCCATCCCGAATCTCACCGTCGGCGGGATGGCAAGCATGCGGCCGTCGTCGGATCGGACCAGCTGCCACTTTCCCTCGTGGACCATCCAGTGGTGCCGATGGCACAAAAGAATCAGGTTGTCGAGGTCGGTCGATCCACCATGGATCCAGTGCACAACGTGGTGCGCCGCAGACAGCGAGGGCGACCGATCACATCCGGGCCATCGGCAAGAACCGTCACGCGCATTGAGGGCGCGACGAGCGGGCCCCGACACCACGCGCTTCGCACGACCCACATCGATCACAGCCGATTCCGAGTCGAGCAGGACGCGCGTGATGTTTCCATCACACGCAAGGCGTTCGACGATCTTGGAAGAGATCGGCAATGAGAACTCCAAATCCGCGGCCGGCGCACCGGCGAGTCCAAGAAGTGTCTCGATTGAGCTCGTGACTTGAATGGACGCTCGCTCCGGCCCGCCCGTCGCCAGCTCGACGAGCGCATCCGCCAGCCGCTGCCCGCGCTCACGACGGTCGTGTTCTCCCGACTTCTGCGCGAGCGGCTCGAGGGCGGCTCTCAATGCGGCTCCACCGAATGCGTCGAGCACCCCGCTCAGCACCATCGTGCCGTCGATCCAATTACTCAACGAGAGGCGCCGGTTCTGCACCTCGTCGGCCTCATTCTCGGCATACCCGTCGGCATCCGCCGCATGCCTTGCGTGCTGGCAGTAGAAGTGAAACTTGCCGGGCGTGTGCTCACGTGCATACTCGATCAGCGGACGCTCGTCGAAGCGGTCTTTCAGCGCCTCCGCCGTCCGGGCCATGACCGTTACATGCGCGAGTCCGATCTCGCCCTGAGCAACGGCCTCGACGCTGCGCGGCAGCCGATCCATCGTCCTCCCCACCGCGACACTCGCTGCGGCCGCGCCGCTGGTCATGTGGCAGTTGAAGCGGATCCAGTCGATCGGGCCGACAAAGCCCAGCTCGTCATATTCATCGGTCGCCGCAAAGCCGGCGGCGTCTTCGGCAAAAGACAGCTCCATCAAGTCGATGGCCTTCCGCTTGCGCATCATCCGCGCTCGCCGCTCCTCGCCCACGACCTCGACGCGCACCGGAGTTTCGTTCATACCGCCACTCTACGAACATCAGTTCGACACTGGAACCCAGCCTGTTTAGATGCGGTGTCCAGTGGCCGGTTGCACCTTCAAATGCGAACGGCCCTACGACCGGGCCATCGCAGCCTGGATCGCCTCCCACACCCGCATCGGGTGACAGGGCATGTCTATGTGGCGCACCCCGAGGTGCGACACCGCGTCGATGACCGCGTTCTGCACCGCCGGTGTCGACCCGATCGTCCCCGACTCCCCGACGCCTTTGGCGCCGAGCGGGTTGTGCGGGGATGGCGTCTCGGTGTGCAGGGTCTCGATGAAAGGAATCTCCCCGATGCTCGGGATCGCGTAATCGACCAGGCTCGTCGTCAACGGGTTGCCGTCGGAGTCATGAACGAACTCCTCGTACAGCGCCTGCCCGACCCCCTGCGCGACGCCGCCATGGACCTGCCCCTCGACCAGCATCGGGTTGAGAATCTTGCCGCAGTCATCCACAGCGACGTGCCGCACGAGCCGGGCCTCGCCGGTCTCGGTGTCGACCTCGACCACGGCGATGTGGCACCCAAACGGAAAAGTCTGGTCGGTCTGGATGAAGTCCTCCTCTGCCGCCAAGACGGCTTCGGAAGCAAGGTCCGCCCACCCCAGTGACGACGCCGGCACGCCGCGCACTCCGAATCGCCCGCCCTCGATGCGAACGATGTCGTCGAGATTCGCCTCCAGCTGCCGCGCTGCTTCCTCACGAGCCTTTTCGATCACCGAAAGGCACGCGCCGCGCACTGCGCTTCCACCCAGCTGCAGCGACCGCGAGAAGTAACTCCCGTCACCGCTCTTGACCACGCCGGTGTCTGACTCGATCACGCGCACCGACTCCATCGTGACGTCCAGGAGCGCGGCCGCCAGCTGTGCGAATGCGGTCTCGTGCCCCTGCCCGCTCGAGGTCGTGCCGGCGTGAACGGTGACCATGCCACCGGCGTCCACCCGCACAGCCCCGTGCTCCATAGGGGTGCCACCCGCGGTCACCTCGACGTAGGACGAGATCCCGATTCCAAGCTGAAGCCGATCACCTCGTGTCCGGCGCACGTCCTGCTCCCGCCGCAGCTGCTCGTACCCCGCCGCCTCCAGTGCAACATCGAGTGCCCGCACGTAGTCGCCTGAGTCGTATGTGACACCCGTCGGAGTGTCGTGAGGAAACGGTGACGTGATCAAGTTGCGCCGGCGCAATTCGGCAGGGTCGATGCCCAGCTCATCCGCGAGCATGTCCATCGCGCGCTCGATCAACGCCGTCGCCTCGGGCCGGCCCGCGCCGCGGTAGGCCGCGATCACCGATGTGTTGGTAGACGCGGCTCGAGCGCGGACCCAGGCCTTGGGGAGGTCGTACACCCCACACGCCATCTGGGCCGTCAAAAGGGGCAGGTACGCACCAATGGCCGGATATGCTCCGGCATCGCCGATGAGCTCGACCTCCAGCCCGACCAGGGTGCCATCGCGCTTTGCGCCCAGGCTCACGTGCTGGATCTGGGCACGCCCCTGCGTCATCGCCACCATGCTCTCGGAGCGGTACTCGAGCCACCGAACCGGACGGTTCAGCTTCAGAGCGAGCGCGCCGACCACGCTGTGCTCAGGGTAAGTCGCGAGCTTCGCGCCGAACCCGCCGCCAACGTCGGGGGTGACCACGCGAACCTTCGACTCCGGCAGGCCGACCGCCTCAGCCACCTCGTCCCGGACGCGGAACGGCACCTGGCTCGACACCCACACATCAAGTCCGCCCTCGCCGTCGGGTTCGGCAATCGCCACGTTGGTCTCGATCGGCACGCCTGCCACGCGCTGGTTGACGAACCGGCCGCGAACGACGACCTCAGCGCCCTCGAGTGCGCCCGCCTCCCCGATTTCAACCCGGAACGCGAGGTTGTCCTCCTTGTCGGGATGAAGAATCGTTGCTCCCGGTTCAAGCGCGGCCGCCGCGTCGACGACCGCAACCAACGGGTCATAGTCGACCACCACCGCTCCGGCAGCGTCGATCGCCTCGGCCTGGGTCGCCGCCACGACCACGGCGATCATGTCCCCGACGAACCGGACCACGCCGGTCGCGAGCGGCGGCCGGGCCATGGTGTCCGGGGCCGGGAACTGCGCTCGCGGCTTCAGCCCCAGGTCGCTCGCGAGAAATACGCCCACAACGCCGGGCATAGCCGCGGCTTCGCCGATGTCGACGTTGCGAATGCGAGCGTGCGCGAGCGTCGAGCGCACGAACACAGCATGTAAAGATCCAGGTCGGCGAACATCGTCGGTGTACTGCCCCGCACCAGTTACGAGCCGCGGGTCCTCCCGCCTTCGGACCGCGCCTCCTAGCGCGGACCTCACGGCCATCTAGTTGTGCACGGGCTAGAGGGAGTCCAGGTTCTCGACGATCGCTTCTTGCGTCGTGCGAGCGATCACGACGACAGCCTCTTCGTTGGAGTGCGCGTTCGATTCGATGTGATGGACGAACGGCGGAATGTAGATGTAGTCGCCGGGCTTGGTCCTCAGGCGCACCTCGTGCCCGTCCGCGGAATAGACGAACTCGGGATTCCCTGACACGACGTAGATTCCGGTCTCGCTTTCGCCGTGGTGATGCGGACCTGAGGCAACCCCGGGCGCGACGTGGGTCTGGCCCATCCAGATCGCGCGGCTGCCGACGGTGTCGCCGGACAGCGCCGCCAGCCTCGACATGCCCGCCGTCTGCGCGGTGGCCGTCGTGCACGCCTCGGAGGGCACGTGAAAGAGCCGTCCCACGCCAGCAACGATACTTGCCTGCGAGGATGCAGGATCGCGCGCGCCGCTGGGGGGTGATCCCCGAGTACTTCGGGTACACCGGCGAGAAAGTGACCGCGAGCCCCGCGGCGGAAGAAGCCGTGCTCGAAGCCCTCGGCGCCACCCGAGACCAGCCGCCTCGCAACAAGCGCTACGCGCTGCCTCCCGGACCATGCGCGCCTGCTCCGGACCGCGTCTGGGGCTGGGCGGTTCAGCTCTACGCACTGCGGTCACGCGCCAGCTGGGGCGTTGGCGATTTCGCGGACCTGCGTCGTTTCGCGCGCTCGGCAAGGCGGCGTGGCGCCTCGGTCATGCTCCTGAACCCGCTCGGAGCGCAGGTGCCGACGCTGCCCTACCAGCCATCCCCCTATTACTCGTCGTCGAGGCGATTCCTGAATGCGATCTACATCCGCATCGAAGATCTCCCAGGCGCAGCGAGGTGCGCGGCTGAGATCGACCCGCTGCGCAAGGCGGCGCAGGCGCTCAACGCCGATCGGCTCATCGACTACGACCAGGTCTTCCAGCTGAAGTCAAAGGCCCTGGAGGCGATCTACAGGGCGGCCCCAAGGCCAGGTGGATTAGCCACATGGACAAGGAATGAAGGCCCCGCCCTGCGAGACTTCGCGACCTTCAATGCCCTGGCGGAGACATACGGGCCCGCCTGGCGCAGCTGGCCGGAAGACTTGCGAAGGCCGGATGGCGCCGGGGTCGAACGGCAGCGCGCACAGCTGAAGTACCGGATCGCATTCCACGAGTGGCTGCAGTTCCACCTCCACCACCAGCTCGAGCGGGCGGCAAGCGAGATCGGGCTCGTCGCCGACGTTCCCCTCGGCTTCGCCTCGGACGGCTTCGACGCCTGGCGGTGGCAGCACCTGCTGGCGCCGAAGATGCGCGTGGGCGCGCCGCCGGACGAGTTCTTCCAGGACGGCCAGGACTGGGGCGTGCCCGCATTCGACCCGTGGAAGCTGCGCGCTGCGATGTGCGAGCCGTTCGTGGACGCAATTCGCGCCGCGGCCAGACACGCGGCCGGCGTCCGCCTCGACCACGTGATGAGCCTCTTCAGGCTTTTCTGGATCCCGGACGGGATGACCGCATCGGAGGGGCTCTACGTGCGCTATCCCGCGGACGAGCTGCTGGGCCATCTGGCGGAGGAGAGCCGGCGAGCGAACGCGTTCGTGGTCGGCGAAGACCTGGGCCTGGTCGAACCATCGGTCCGAAGGCGGCTGCACAGGCGCGGCGCGCTCTCGTACCGGTTGCTCTGGTTCGAGGGGGAGTCGCCACGTCGCTGGCCACGCGACGCGGTCGGGGCGGTCAGCACTCATGACCTCCCCACGGTGGCCGGGATCTGGAACCTGACTGAGCCGGACCATCGACTCCATCGGCTGCGAAAACAGCTGGTGGAGGTGACCCACATGCCCGACGGCACGCCGGCCGTCGACGTGGCGGTCGCCGCCTGCAGAGTTCTCGCCCGAGGGCGGACACGCATCGTCCTCGCCCAGTTGGAGGACGTGTTGGGCGTCGAAGAACGGCCGAACGTGCCCGGCACCACGACCGAGTTTCCGAACTGGCGGCTGGCGCTGCCGGCGCCACTTGAGGAGATCGAGAGATCGCCGGGCGCGCGGAGAATCGCGGCGGCAATGAGGCGCGCCCGCCGTACCCTCACTCAGGCCAGATGAGCTCCCGTTTTGCCGGCACGGTTGGAAACGGCCGCATCCTGGCGAGAATCGGTCGCGACGGCAGCCTGATCGGGCTGCGGGGTCCCCATTTCGACCAGGAGCTGGTCGACCGGCCGATCCACGCGGCGATCGTCCTGCATAACGGGAAGCGGCGTCTCGGGGGTCGCGGCTGGAAGCACCACCTGGAGTACGTGCGCGGAACCAACGTGCTGCGTGTCCTTTCGCGGCACGCCACCGGCCTCAAGGTCGAGCGCCGTCTGGCCGCCGTCGGCGCCGGGCTGTGTTCCGCGTTCCGCTGCGACCAGGAAGCGGAGGTGGGCTGGGAGCGCGGCGTCGGCGATGTGATGCCGAAGGCAGGCCTTCGAACGACTGAAACATGGCCCGACGAGTTCGACCCACCACCGCTCGGCGGCGCCACGCGGGCCTGGGTGGTGGCCAGGGTCCCCGACCTCGCCGATCGCGCCGCGATCGCCGATCTTTACGCACGGAGCGTCCTCGTGATCGCCCAGCATCACGACATCTCGGGAGCGCTGGACGCTGGAGATGGCGCCGATTCCCTGATCGCCCACGCGCTGGATGTTTGCGGGGAGCGTGGCGCGGCGCGCGACTTCTTCGAATGGGCGCTCAAGAGCGGTCGCCGCGACACCAAGCTCGCGTGGGCGCTCGAACGCCACCTCCGGTGGTCGCACAGCCCGAGCCTGCAGGCGCGAGTTGAGGAGCTGAAAGCAATGGCGGGTCTCGAGCCGCCGCCCCAGCCGGAGCCCGGCACCGGTGCAACGCTGTGGGCGGCGTGGCAGGATGCGCAAGCCGGCCGCCGATCGGCCTCGATCGCCGCGCTGCAGTCCGCCGCGATCAAGCGATCCCCGCTGCGGCTGTTCCTCAGCGGGGCCAGCGTCGACCTCCGAGCACATGCCTTATTGCTGCTGACAGTGCATGCCCTGATACCCGCCACAGCCGCGGCCGAGGACGGTTTCTTCGAGCACCAGGCCACCGTGCAGGGCACAAGACGAGCTCGCGCACTCTATGCCGGAGCGTTCCATGGCGGCATGGCAGAGCCGGGCGAGCCCGGGCGACTGGTCGCCGAAGTTCGCGCGGACCTTCCCGTGGCCGGCGTGACGATTGACATGGAGAACGGATCGGTTGCGGAGATGGAGCGCCACGAGGAAGGAGGTGGCCTCCCTGCCCGGTGGGCGGGAAGCGTGCCGCTGGCGCAACGAAGCGGTGTTTCCCGCTACAAGATCCATGTCCACCTGCGCGACCCCATGTCCGCTCCGCTCTGGGCATCCGACTCCGACCCGCGGCCGGGCGGACAGGAGTTCGCCGTGGAGGTGGACCCGCCGCCTCCGCCGGACTGGGTCGGCGATGCTCTCTGCTACCACGTGATGGTCGACCGATTTGCGAGACCAGGCGAAAGCCTGGGCGCGCCAGGCGATTCCACCGCTCTGTACGGCGGCACGCTCGACGGAGTCCGCGACCACCTCGACCACATCACGGCGCTGGGGTGCAACACGCTCTGGCTCAGCCCGGTGCACAAGAGCCCTTCCCATCACGGCTATGACTACGAGGACTTTCTCGAGGTCGAGCCGCGCTACGGCGGCGACGCGGCGCTGATTCGTCTCGTCGAGGCCGCGCACGGCCGCGGCATGCGGGTGCTGCTGGACTTCGTCCCCAATCACACCGGGCGTGGCCATCACCTGTTCCGCGACGCGGTCGACAAGGACGGCGATGCCGCGGACTATTACCGGTTCTGGCAGTGGCCTCATTACTACCGCTCCTTCGCTGATGTCATCTCGCTGCCGGAGCTCGACACCGGCAGCCTTCACGTGCAGCAGCACCTGGTTCGAGCCGCCCAGCACTGGCTGACCGCATATGGCGTGGACGGCATCCGGTGCGACCACGTCGCCGGCGTGGATCCGGCCTTCTGGATCGAGCTGCGACGTGGGCTGCGCGAGGTCACGGCGGATCCGCTGATCCTCGGCGAGGCCACGGGCTCGACCGAGTGGCTCGCGCGTTACGCCGGCCGCCTTGACGCGATCTTCGACTTCGACCTCGCGTACTACGTGCGCCAGGCCCTTGCATGCGGGCGCATGGACGCGGCCGCCTTTGCGAGCTGGCTCGATGGGCACGATACCGCCTTTGGTGGGCTCGCCAGAGCGACGTTGCTGGACAACCACGACATGAACCGCTTCCTGTGGATGGCGGGCGGCAACGCCGACCGCCTCAAGCTCGCGGCCACGTTGCTGCTGACGCTGCCTGGAATGCCAGTCATCTACTACGGCACCGAGGTCGGCCTCAGCCAGCGCCACGACGGCGTCGTCGAGAATGCCGAGGCTCGCCTGCCGATGCTGTGGGGCGGCGACCAGGACCAGGGCGTCCTCGAGCATTTCCAACGACTCGGAAAGCTGCGCGGCGAGTCGCTTGCATTGCGGCGCGGCGTGAGGCGCACGGTGCTCGCCGACGCTGAGGTGTTCGCCTACGAACGCCGGCTGGAGGACGAGAGCATGATCGTGGCGCTCAACTTCAGCGAAAGAACGCAGCGCCGAGAGCTGCCCGGGATCCCCGACCCGATCGAGCTGGCCCCGCTGGGATCCGGCGTTATGGAGGCTAGTACGATTCGATCATGATCGCCACGCCCTCTCGGCTCGCCGGCACAGAGCTCGACATCTATCCGATCAACGCACTGCCAAAGAACAGCCACGCCGACCCGTCGAGCCTGCCGATGACGGTCAAGGTCCTCCTCGAGGGCCTGCTGCGCCTGAGCGAAACGGGATCGGCCGACGACAGGAGCGTGAGCGCGCTCGCCGCCTGGCCCGCGCCGCCACCGACAGACGCGCAGCTGCCCTTCCTCCCTGCGCGCGTCCTCATGCAAGACTTCACGGGCGTGCCTGCGGTGGTGGACCTGGCCGCGATGCGGTCGGCCATGAGGCGGGCAGGCAAGGACGCGGGCAAGGTCGATCCTCTCGTCCCGGTCGACCTCATCATCGACCACTCGGTGCAGGTCGACGCGTTCGGTTTTCGCGATGCCTACACCCGCAACATAGAAAAGGAGATAGAGCGCAACCGCGAGAGATACTCGCTGCTGCGCTGGGCCCAGCAGGCCTTCCACAACTTCTCGCTCGTGCCACCGGGGATGGGCATCTGCCACCAGGTGAACCTGGAATACATCGCGAAGGTCGTCCAGGTGCGCGATATCCGCGGCCGCAAGGTCGCCATCCCGGACACGCTCATGGGCACCGACTCCCACACCACGATGGTCAACGGGCTCGGCGTGCTCGGCTGGGGGGTCGGCGGCATCGAGGCCGAGGCGGCGATGCTCGGCCAGCCCGCATATCTCGCGACGCCCATCGTCGTCGGCGTGCGCTTCAGCGGCGCGCTGCCCGCCGGCTCGACCGCCACCGACCTCGTCCTGACGCTGACCGAGATGCTCCGCAAGCACGGCGTGGTCGACAAGTTCGTCGAGTTCTGCGGCGACGGCCTTTCGAGCCTTTCGGTGCCGGACCGCGCGACGCTGAGCAACATGTGCCCCGAGTACGGGGCCACGTCGGCGCTCTTCCCGGTCGACGCGCAGACCCTCCGCTACATGGAGGTCACCGGGCGCAGCCGCGAGCAGATCGCCCTGGTCGAGCGATACACGAAAGAGCAGGGCCTGTTTCGGGTCGACGGCGCCGCAGTGCCGAAGTTCTCCGAGCTCCTCGAGCTCGACCTGACCAAGGTCGAGCCCAGCCTGGCGGGCCCGAAGCGGCCGCAGGACCGGGTGTCGCTTCCCAACGTATGGGACAGCTTTACCGCCGCCTTCGGCAATGGGCCGCGGCCCGACCCGGACGCTCTTTCGAAGCTCTCTGAGGAAGGCGGCCCCATCAACGGCCGCAGCGCCGTGGCGGTGGCGGCCAAGCCCGCCAAGAAGCTGGAGAACGGCTGCGTCGTCATCGCCGCAATCACGAGCTGCACCAACACCTCGAATCCTTCTGTGATGGTGGCCGCCGGGCTGCTCGCCAAGAAAGCCGTCGAGCTCGGCCTCGATGTCCGCCCTTACGTCAAAACCAGCCTCGCGCCGGGCTCGCGCGTGGTCACCGATTACCTGCAGACGGCCGGCTTGATGGAGCCGCTCGAGAAGCTCGGCTTCTACCTCGTCGGTTTCGGATGCACGACGTGCATCGGCAACTCCGGCCCGCTGGCCACGCCGGAGATCGAAGCCGCCGTCATTGAGGAGAACCTGAGCGTCGTCGCGGTGCTGTCCGGAAACAGGAACTTCGAATCGCGCATCCATCCACTCGTGAAGGCGAGCTACCTCGGCTCGCCGCCGCTCGTGGTCGCGTACGCGCTGGCAGGCACCGTCAACATCGACCTCACCAAAGACCCGGTGGGCACGACCCCTGACGGGAAGCCTGTAATGCTCTCAGAGCTGTGGCCTTCGCAGGCCGAGGTCAACGCGGTGGTGCAGAAGTGCGTGCAGCAAGACATGTTCAAGCGCGAGTACTCCCGCATCTTCGACGGCGACGAACACTGGAAGCAGATGACCGCTCCCACCGGTCCGATCTTTCAGTGGGACCCCAGCTCGACCTACGTCAAAGAGCCGCCGTACTTCGACGACTTCTCTCCGCGGCCGAAGCCGCTGACCGACATCGATGGCGCGCGCGCGCTCGTCGTGCTCGGCGACTCCGTGACCACGGACCACATCTCACCCGCGGGCGCGATCCCGGCTGACAGCCCTGCCGGAAAGTACCTCATCGAGAACGGCGTGCAGAAGCCCGACTTCAACAGCTATGGGTCCCGGCGCGGCAACCACGAAGTCATGGTGCGCGGCACCTTCGGCAACATCCGGCTCCGCAACAAGCTCGTCGAGCGGGAGGGCTACTGGACGCGCCACTTCCCCGGTGGCGAAGAGATGACGATCTCCGACGCCTCTGAGCGCTACCGAGAGGAGAACACGCCGCTGATCGTGGTCGCGGGCAAGGAGTACGGCTCTGGCTCGTCTCGTGACTGGGCGGCGAAGGGCCCATTGCTGCTCGGCGTCCACGCGGTCATCGCAGAGAGCTTCGAGCGGATCCATCGCTCGAACCTGGTCGGGATGGGCATCCTGCCTCTGGAGTTTGCGCGCGGCGAGAACCCGCAGTCGCTGGGGCTGACCGGTCGCGAGCAGTTCACCATCAAGGGCATCGACTCGATCACCCCGGGGCAGGCGATCGACGTCGAGGCGAGATCCGAAGACGGCCAGACGACCACGTTCAGGACCCACGCGCGGGTGGACAACGACACCGAGGTGGGTTACCTGCATCACGGCGGCATCCTGCCGCTCGTGCTGCGCGACCTGAGCTCGAGCTAGCTGTAGCTACCTAGGCCGCGGCGTCGTTGGTGCGGATCGGCTGCCGGCGCTCGTGCCCGCACTCGGGGCACTCGTAGAGGCCGACCACGGTGTCGGGGCGCGATGCATCCGAATGCAGGGTTCGAAGCTGCATCCGCACGGATCCCTCATGGCGCTCGCAGCTGGGCGCGTCCTCGTGGCTCACGGCTCCAAGATTACGCGGTGCGTCGAAACTGGCCTAGTGACCCCTCCACAACGCCGACGGCAAAGCCGTTGTCGCCCGCGCACACACGTGCACACACATAATGAGTGTGTATGGCGACGAAGCGGGCGTCAGACGAGATCACCGAGCCCCCTCCGACGGTGCGCGAGGCGATGAGCTTTGGCGCTCTCGCCACAGCGAAGCTGGTGGCCGGCGGCCAGGGCCTCGACCGGCCCATCGAGTGGGTGCGGATGATGGAGACGCCGGAGGTACAGCCCCGGGCGGGGGACCTGATCCTCACCACTGGCTTCCCGATCAAGGACGACCAGGATGCCCAGGTGCGCCTGATCGCGCGCATCGCAGATGGCGGCGGCGCCGGCCTGGTGGTGCGACCTCACCCCTACCTGCGCAAACTGCCGCCGGAGATGCTGACCGAAGCCGACCGCCTCAACGTGCCCGTCTTCACCGTCGGCGCGGACATCCAGATGATCGACCTGATGACCCCGTTGCTGGAACGGATCATCAACGCCGAGCACTGGCGCCTGAAGCGATCGCTCGACATCCACCGCCGGTTCACGGACATCGTCCTCGACGGCAAGGGTGTGAATGAGATCTGCCGCACGCTTGCCGAGCTGCTGGAAAGCGCTGTCGTCATCGAGGACGCGAGCTTCCACCTGCTGGCCCACGCCGGGGGCTCTGGTGACCCGCACCGCAAAGAGACGATCCAGCGCCAGGGCACGCCGCAACGCGTGCTCTTCGATCCCCAGATCCAGCGCATGCTCCGGGAGGTCGAGCAGAAGCGCGGCCCGGTGAAGGTGCCCGCCTTCCCGCACGTGGGCATGTCGCGCGAGCGCCTGATCGCCCCGATTCTCGCCGCCAACCAGGTGCTCGGCTACATCTCCGTGCTCGATCACCCGCCCCACCACGAGGAGCTGGCCTATATGGCCATCGAGCAGGCGGCCCTGGTACTCGCGCTTGCGATCGCCAAGGAACGTGAGCTGGCCGAGGTGGAGGGACGAGTTCGCGGCGAGTTCCTGGAAGACCTCCTGCATGGCACATACGGCGAGGAGGCGGCTGCACAACGGCGGGCCCGCCACCTCGGGTACCCACTGAATGGAAGCCACATCGTGATGCTCGTCGACATCGACGACTTCCGCGGCTTCAACAAGACTCGCCAGATCTCCGAGGACGCAATCCAGGGCCTCAAGCGAGAGTTTCTGCGCCGGGTCACCGGTGTCGTTCGCGCCAGCTATCCCCGCGCCCTGGTGCAGGGGCGCTCGGACAGCGTCGTCTCGCTGCTGCCGCTCGGCACGGAGCCCGGCGACCACCAGGCGCGAGGCCACTCCCTCGGCATGCAGGTGCGCCAGGCGATCGCGGACTGGAAGCCCGGGTTCACCGTCTCGGTCGGTTTCAGCGGCCCGACCGACGCGCCGACCGGAGTGGCGGCCGCACAGCGCGAGGTGGTGGCCGTCATGGACTCGCTGGCACGCTTCAAGCGGTGGGGCCAGGTGGTCGCGGTACCCGAGCTGGGGCTGACCGGCCTGCTCGCCGCGGTCACCGACGAGCGGCTCGTCGACTACAGCCGGCGCCATCTAGGACCGCTGATGGAGCACGACAGCTCGCGCAAGGGCAGCCTGGTGGCGACGCTGCGGGCGTACCTCGAGACCGGCGAGCAGCAGCAGGCGGCGACACGCCTGCGCGTGCACCCGAACACGCTGCGCTATCGCCTCGATCGCATCCGCGAGATCAGCGGCGTCGACCTCGAAGACCCGGAGACGCGCCTCAATCTCGCCGTCGCGCTGCGCGTCCAGGCCCTTCTGGGCATGTGAGGAACGCATAACGCTTCGCCGTTTCGTTTGTAGTTAGCGCACTAGCCTGGGCAGACGATTCCCGGTAGCCTGCGGAGCAGTGCCCCCCACTGTGGATTCGACGCGCCGCGCCTGGCCGGGGGACCTCCCCACCAGCCGCGCTGCCTGCGGCATGGGTTTCGTCGCCACGCCCGGGCTCGGCCACGAAGCCGTGGCGCTCGGGGTCACGGCGCTGGCGCGGCTCTCCCACCGCGGCGGTCTCGACGCAGACGGCAAGAGCGGTGACGGCGCCGGCCTGCTGATTCAGGTTCCACGTCGCCTGGTGGGCGATCATGCGGTGGCCGTCCTGTTCGAATGGGATGAGCAGGCGAAGGCAATCGTCGCCGAGTCCCTCGAAGCATGCGGCCTGTCGCTGGTGGACTGGCGGGCTGTGCCTGTGGACGCGGACAGCCTTGGCGAGCGGGCCAGGGAAACCATGCCCGGAATCTGGCACGGGCTCGTCGCCAACGGGGGCTACGACCCGAACGAGTGGGAGCACCGCCTGTACCTGGCGCGCCGCCGGGCGGAAAGAAAGGCGGCCGAGGAAAGCGTGCGGATGTACCTGCCCTCGTGCTCGAGCGGCACCGTCGTGTACAAGGGCCTCATGGCGGGCACGCGGCTGGCCGACTTCTATCTCGACCTGCGGGATGAGTCGTGCGAGAGCCGGCTGGCCGTCTTCCATCAGCGCTACTCGACCAACACGATGCCGGACTGGCGGCTGGCACAGCCATTCCGGCTCTTGGCCCACAACGGCGAGATCAACACCGTCACCGGCAACCGCGCCTGGATGCGGGCACGCGAAGCCGAGTTGGAACCCGAGCTTCGCGGCGTCATCTGGCCGGAAGGGTCGGACTCCGCCTCGCTGGACAACGCGCTCGAATTGCTGGTCCATCGCGGCTGGGAGGTGTCCGAGGCCCTGATGAGCCTCGTGCCGGACGCGTGGGAAGGCCGCGGGGACCTCGCCGGCGCGGTCCGCGACTTCTATCGCTATCAGTCCATCCGCTTCGAGCCGTGGGACGGCCCCGCGGCGCTCGCGTTCAGCGACGGCCACGTCGTCGGCGCCGCGCTCGACCGCAACGGCCTGCGCCCGCTGCGCTGGCAGCGCACTCGCGATGGGATCGTAGCCGCCGCGTCCGAGGCCGGCGTCGTGACGATGACGCCGGAATCCGTCGTCGAGCGCGGCCGTCTCGGACCTGGCCAGATGCTTCTCGTGGACACCCGCGATGGGTCGGTGCTCCGTGACGCCGAGGCCAAGGAGCGCGCCGCCGCGCGCCACGACTACGGCCTCCTGGCCGACCGCGCGCTGGTGCCGGTCGAGCGACGCCATCTCGACATCGAGGCGCCCGATGACATCGCTTTCCAGCAGAGGATCCACGGCTGGGGCTCCGAGGACGTGAAGATCGTCGTCTCGGCCATGGCCGAGACCGGGGCCGAGGCCGTCTTTTCGATGGGCGACGACATCCCCATCGCGGCGCTCGGTCGCACGCCGCGCCGCATCTACGGGTACCTCCGCCAGCGGTTCGCGCAGGTGACCAACCCCGCGATCGATTCCCTGCGCGAGAAGGCCGTGATGTCGCTTCGTGTCCTCCTGGGTGCGCGTCGCGGCACGCTGGAGCCCGAAGGCGGTGCCGACCGCGAGCTGCGGAGGAGTCACCACCCGGCGATTCCCGGCGCACCAAACCTCCTGGAGCTCGAGTCGCCGGTGCTCGGCGCTGCGGAGCTTGCACGCGTCCTTGAAGACGCGACCGTTCTCGACGCCACCCATCCGGCCGGCGAATCGCTGCGCGACGCTCTGTTGAGGCTGTGCCGCGAAGCCTCTGAAGCAAATGGAATCATCGCCCTGAGCGACCGGCGCGCCGGACCGGATCGAAGCCCGGTGCCCATGGCTCTTGCTGTCGGCGCGGTGCACGAGTCATTGCTGGCGAACGGAGAGCGCATGGCCAAGGACGTGATCGCGATCGCCGGCGATGTCGTCGATGTGCACGACGTCGCGTGTCTCATCACCGTCGGCGCCGGAGCTGTCCACCCATACCTGGCGCTCGCGACAGCAGCGGAGGCGACGGAGGGTGGCGAGACCCGTTACCGCAAAGCGCTCGACGCCGGCCTGCTCAAGGTCATGGCCAAGATGGGTATCTCGTGCGTCGACAGCTATCGGGGCGCCAACGTGCTCGAGGCGCTGGGACTCGGCGCCGAGGTCATGGAGCTCTGCTTCCCGTCGGTGCCTTCCAACATCGGCGGCGCCGACCTCACCGACATAGAAAGGATGGGCGCCGCCCGTCGCGAGGCGATCGCCCCGCTTCCGGATCACGGACGCGTCCGCTTCCGCAAGGCAGGCGAACACCACGCTTACAACCCGCTCGCAGTCCGCGCTGCGCAGAAGGCCGCGAGAGAGAACGACCACGATGCGTATCTCGAGTGGCGCCGGCTCTCCAGCATGGGCGAGCCGCAGTCGCTGCGCGAGCTGCTTCGAATCAAGGCCGCACAGCCTGCGCTGCCGCTCGCGTCAATCGAGCCGGCAGAGGACATCGTGAAGCGCTTCGTGAGCACCGCGATGTCGTTGGGCGCTCTCTCGCCGGAAGCCCACGAAGCGCTGGCCATCGCCATGAACCAGATCGGAGCGCGATCCAACTCCGGCGAGGGCGGCGAGGACCCCGCCACGTATGACGACGATGGAGGGCGCCGCGACAACCGCGTCAAGCAGGTCGCGTCGGCGCGATTCGGCGTCACGCCTCGCTACCTCAAGCGCGCCGACGAGCTGGAGATCAAGATCGCGCAGGGTTCCAAGCCGGGCGAGGGCGGCCAGCTGCCTGGGCTCAAGGTCACGAGCCTCATCGCCCGCTTGCGGCACGCGCAGCCGGGGATGCAGCTCATCTCGCCCCCGCCGCACCACGACATCTATTCGATCGAGGACCTGGCGCAGCTCATATACGACCTGAAGACGGTGAACCCGCGCGCGCGAATCGGCGTCAAGCTCGTGTCCGAGGCGGGCGTCGGAACCATCGCCGCAGGGGTCGCGAAGGCGCGCGCTGACTACATCCTGGTCTCCGGCCACGACGGCGGCACCGGCGCATCGCCGCTCTCGTCGATCAAGAACGCAGGCGTGCCGTGGGAGCTCGGGCTTGCGGAGACGCAGCAGGTGCTGGTCGCGAACCGTCTGCGCGAGCGCGTGAGCCTGAGGACCGACGGCGGCCTGCGCAGCGGTCGCGACATCGTCGTCGCCGCGATGCTCGGCGCCGAAGAGTTCGGTTTCGGTACCGGTGTCCTCGTCGCGCTCGGCTGCGACATGGCCCGCCAGTGCCACCTCAACACATGTCCCACCGGCATCGCCACGCAGCGTGAGGACCTTCGTGCCAAGTTCGAGGGGCGCCCGGAGCACGTCATCAACCACCTGTTCCACATCGCCTCCGAGGCACGCGAGCAGCTCGCCGCGATGGGCCTGGCGACCCTCGATGACGCGGTGGGTCGCGTCGACCTGCTGGAGCCGGCGGCAGACTCCGCGCTCGACCTGTCGTTCGTCCTCGCCCCCACGGCGGCAGAGATGCCCCGGCGCCGGACGTGGGCGCGCAACGGTGACGCTCCGGCCCCGCCGCCGCCCAGCGGGGTGATCGACAACTCGAAGCGCACGATCGGCGCCGCACTGGCCGCCGGGGAGTCGCGGCATTATCGCGGCAGCGCAGGCCAGAGCTTCGGCGCGTTCCTCGACGAGGGCGTTGAGCTGTCACTCGAAGGCGAGGCGCAGGACTACGTCGGGAAAGGAATGGGTGGCGGCGTGATCGTCATCCGGCCGTTCGCCGGCGACGCCTCGCCAGAACCCGTGCTGGCAGGCAACACCATCTGCTACGGCGCGACTGGAGGCCGGCTGTTCGTGGCCGGTCGGGTCGGCGAGCGCTTCTGTGTCCGCAACTCGGGCGCCATGGCCGTTGTCGAGGGCGCGGGCGATCACTTCTGCGAGTACATGACCGGCGGAGTAGCCATAGCGCTGGGAGCGGTGGGCTGGAACGCCGGCGCCGGGATGACCGGCGGCGTCGCCTACCTGACCGAGTGGCGGCAGCTCAATGCGGACAGCGTGGTCACGCGCGAGGTCCCCGAGGAGGACGAGGCCGAGCTGCGCGAACTGGTCGAGGAGCATCACCGCAGAACGGGCAGCGTCAGGGCGGCCGCGCTCCTGGCGGATTGGGAATCGGCCCTGCGGCGTTTTCGCCAGGTCGTGCCTGCAGCCAGGTTGCAGCCGGCAGCCTCCGAGCCGGCCGGCCAGTCGACCGAGAGCGCGCCCAAAACTGCTGCATAAGGATCGCGGAGAGGGCAGGTAAACCGGCTGAAGGTTGCGATCCGCGGCGTAGGATCGAGCCATGCGCAAGCTGGCCGCGATCGCTCTTGTCGCCGTCGCTTGCGGGGCAATCAACGCCCACGCGCAAACCCTGTCGCTGAGCTACGCGAAGGGCGCCACATACCACTACACCCTCCACATGACGTCGAACCTCTCGACGGCCATGGGGATCTCGTCAGCGCCTATCAAGATGGACATGACCGCCAAAGAAGCGGTCACAGTGAACTCGGTCGACTCGAAAGGAGTCGCCGATGTGAGCCTCACCTTCGCCGACGTCCACATGGTCATGAGCATGACCAGCTCAAATTCGAGCACCAAGATCGACCAGACCGAGTCGACCTTTCCGACCGTCGACCTCAAGGTCGCCCCTGACGGCCGGATCCTGACCGTCAACGGAATGAATGTCTCCAGCGAGATGGCGCTCGGGTTCGGCGGCACATCGAGCTTCGTGATCGCGGTGCTGCCTGACAATGCCGTCAAGCCTGGCGATAGCTGGATGAAGAGCTACGACCAGCCAAGTCCATTTGGAAACGGCAGCGTTCACATCACGGCGAACGGCAAGTACCTGCGCAACGAAACCTTCCACGGCACTCAGGCCGCTGTCGTCGAGACGACGACGACCGCCAACATCGACATGAGCATGACCCCGACACAGCAGGGTGCCAAGAGCACCTTCCCGGGGACGAGCATCAAGGGGACCTGGACGACGGACACGACGAGCTGGATCGACCCGTCGGCTCACCGCCTGCTCAGGACGCTGATGAAGGGGAGCTCCGACATCACGTTGACGACGAGCATCCAGCCGGCCGCACCCGTCACGTCGCCGGATGGATCTCCGACGTTCCCGCCAGGGATGACAGGACCTTTCACGATGAAAGGCTCGCAGACCCTCGACCTGGAACCGGCCTAGCTAAGCTCCAGCCGCTGCAACCGGCACCATCCCACCGCCGATACCCGCCCGCGCCTCGACATCTCTCGGCCCGAGCAAAGCTCCGCAGGTTTCGCAGATGCGGTGCTCGCTGACCGCGCCGCCGCATTGCTTGTGCACCAGCAGGACCGGCGCCCTGCCGGGATATACGTAGCGGTTGCCCCAGTGCAGGAGCGAAACGATCACGGGCCACAGGTCGATGCCCTTCTCCGTGAGCCGGTACTCATATCGGACGGGGTGCTCCTGGTAAGCGGCGCGCTCGAGGATGCCCTCATCGACCAGGCGGTTCAGCCGGGCCGCCAGGATGTTGCGGGCCATGCCAGTTCGCCGCTGGTATTCCTCGAAACGCCGGGCGCCCATGAACGCGTCGCGGATGATCAAGAGCGTCCACCGCTCGCCGACGACCTCCAGCGAGCCGGCCACCGAGCAGATCTGGCTGTCGTACGTTCGGCCGAGCATTCGACCGCATGATAACGCAGCGGGTTGCATGACGCAACTACATATGCTAGGGTGCGTTTCGTTACGCAACTCAGGCCGGGAGGGAACGTGCCGCACCGCTACCGAGTCCTCGTGATCGTCTCCGTCGCGACCTTCGTGGCCAGCCTGGACCTGTTCATCGTGAACATCGCCTTTCCGAGCATCGAGCGAGATTTCGCCGGCACCAGCGACGCCACCCTCTCCTGGGTCCTCAGCGCGTACGCGATCGTGACCGCCGCGCTCCTGGTGCCGGCGGGCCGGCTGGCCGACCTGCTCGGCCGCAAGCGGCTGTTCATGGGCGGCCTGGTGACCTTCGTCGTCGCCTCGGCCCTTTGCGCCGCCGCACCCGGCGCGGGGTGGCTCATCGCCGCCCGCACGCTGCAGGCGGCGGGCGGCGCGATTCTCATGCCCACCTCGCTCGCTCTCCTTCTGGCCGAGTTCCCGCCCAAACAGCGCGCGATCGCGGTCGCGGTCTGGTCGGCGACCGGCGCGGTGGCCGCGGCCGCGGGACCGCCCATCGGCGGGCTCCTGGTCCAGGCCAGCTGGCGCTGGGTCTTCCTGGTCAACCTCCCAATCGGGCTCGTGACCGCCGTTCTGGCCGCGCGGGTCCTGAGCGAGTCGCGAGACCCTGAAGGCAAGCGGTTCCCCGACCTCGCCGGCGCCGCGATGCTGGTTCTCGCCTCGACCGCCCTGATGCTGGCGATCGTCCAGGGCGAGTCATGGGGTTGGACCAGCGTTCGTGTGATGGGCTTGATCGCAGCCTCGGTGGTGTTGGCCGCAGCCTTCCTCTACTGGTCGGCGCGGCACCCGGCGCCCGTTCTCGAGCTCGCACTGTTTCGTGCGCGCGCCTTCCGCGCCGCCAACATCTCGGGGACGCTTTTCTTCGCGGCGTTCGGCGCGATGCTGCTCGCGAGCGTGCTGTTCCTGACGCGCGTCTGGCATGTGGACATCCGCACCGCCGGGCTCGAGATCGCGCCTGGGCCCATCGCGGCAGCGGCATTCGCAGTGCCTGGCAGCCTGCTGTCGAGACGATTCGGCGAGCGCACGATCGCCACCGCCGGCTCGCTGCTGTTTGCGGTCGGAGGCATCTGGTGGCTGGCCGCCGCCGGGCTGCAGCCGCACTACGCGACCGAGTTTCTTCCCGGCTGGATCATCGGTGGAGCCGGCGTCGGATTTGTCATCCCCACGCTGGCCAGCGCCACAGCCGCGTCACTGCCCGCGTCGCGTTTTGCCACGGGCAGCGCCGTCTACGGGATGACGAGGCAGTTCGGGATCGCACTCGGCATCGCCATCCTCATCGCGGTACTGGGCACTCCCCGGGGAGCCGACGTCCTTCCCGCATTCCGCAGCGGCTGGGAGGTCATCGTCGGGTTGGCCCTGGCCAGCGCGGTGGCGGCGGCTGCGATGGGGCGCATTCGCATCGCCGCGCCGGACGTCGTTGCGGTTCCGGAGCTGAAGGAGGCGGTGTGATTCGATGAAGGACGTGAGCACGAAAGCGCGGACCCGAACCATCACGTGGGACGACCCGATGACAGCACTTGTCAGCAGCGCGGGCATGACTGGGCTCGAGTTCATCCGAGGGATCTTCGAAGGAACTCTGCCCAAACCGCCCATCACCGCGACGATGGGCATCGACGGGGGCACGGCCGAGGAAGGCACGGTCACATTCAAAGGCGAGCCGGGGGAGTACCTGTACAACCCCATCGGCGTGGTCCACGGCGGATTTGCGATGACGATCCTCGACTCCGCCATGAGCTGCGCGGTGCAGACGACGCTCGCCGCGGGCGAGGCCTACACCACGCTCGAAGCGAAGGTCAACTTCGTGCGCCCGATCACGCTGGAAACCGGACCGGTTCGATGCGAGGGCACCGTCGTGCATCGCGGCGCCAAGGTCGCCACAGCCGAGGGCCGCCTGTTCGCCGAGCGCACCGGCAAGCTGCTCGCGCACGGGACGACGACCTGCCTCGTGTTCAAGAGATGACGACCACAGTGGTGGGCGGCACGCAGGTGGCGCTGCGCCTCCTCCAACCCTGCGATGCCGAGCTCCTCCGCAATTTCTTCCGCCGCCTCTCGAGCGAGACGATCTATCGCCGTTTTCTGTCGCCAGTGACGGCGCCGAACGATGCATTGGTGAAGCGACTGGTCGATGTCGACCACTGCGAGCGCGAAGCGCTCATCGCGCTCGACGATCGAGGCATCGTCGGCGTCGCCAGGTACGGGACAGAGAGAAGTGCGACTCACGACGTGGCGGTGGTCGTCGCCGACGAATGGCAGGGCCGAGGCCTCGGCACCTTGTTGATGAGGCGGCTCGCCCATATCGCCCGATCGAGAGGCATCGCCAGCTTCCACGCCACGATGCTCGGCGACAACATGCGGGCGCAGTCCCTGGTGCGCCGGCTCTCGTCCAGGACGACGATGCGCTTCGAGGGCGGCTACTTGGAGGCGGAGATTCCGCTTCGGCCTAGATAGCCTCCGCTGCAGCGCGGATGCGATCGAGCACTCGCATGTTGGCGACGGAGTCCTCCGGCAAGATGGCCACCGCCCGGTTCTCGATCACGCTGTCCCCGAACGACTCCACCATCAGTTGATATGGATCGTCGGGGTCGCGCCACGCAGAGAAGGGCTTGGCGAGGCGTTGGATCCGCTCGCGCTCGACGACGACGAGCTCCTGCCCCTCCGGCGATTCGAAGCTCGCCCATATCGATGCGGTTTTGCCGGCGGCGAAGTGGAGCAGCGCGGTGACTGTCATGTCGACGCCGTCATCGCGGGAGCGGTCGTGCGTCAACGTCGCCGACACGCGATCCGGCTCGCCCATGATCCACAGCGCGACGCTGACGGTGTAGCAGCCGACATCGAGTAAGGCGCCGCCACCAAGCGAGGCCTGCATACGGTAGTTCGAAGGATCGGTCATCGTGAAGCCGAAGGTCGCGTGCACGTAGAGCGGATCGCGGACACTCTCGACGAACGCTCGGGTCCGCGGGTGGAAGCGATACATGAAGGCCTCCATCAACTGAAGGCCGGCGGACTGCGCGGCAACAGCCATCTCCTCCGCCTCTGCCGCGTTCGTGCCCAGCGGCTTCTCGCACAGCACGTGCTTGCCGGCGGCCAGCGCGCGAAGCGTCCACTCGCGGTGCAGCGCGTTGACCAGTGGGATGTAGACGGCGTCGACCTCCCGGTCCTCGAGCACGGCGTCGTACGAAGGAGCGACTCGAGCGAACGCGTGGCGCGACGCTAGCTCGCGCGCGCGATCCGGGTCGCGGCTTGCGATCGACACGAGCCGGCCGTTGCGCGAGGCCTCGATTGCGGGGATGACGGCGCGGCCGGCGATCCACGCCGCGCCGAGAACGCCCCACCCGATGCGGTCGGCTATATGTCGACCTCGAGCTGCACGCCGCCGCGTTCGATCGAATGGGTGGCCGACTCCATCACCGCCACCGTGCGGCGAGCCTCCGCCGGGCTCACGGCCAGGGCCTCGTCCCATGCGAGGTGGTCGGCCAGGTTGCGATAGAAGCCGAGGTCGTCGCGAGGCGGGAGCGAGAGGATCTCTTCGTGCGAACCGCCATCGGCCGGCCGGTAAACCTTGACGCGCGCGGGAAAGTCCGCGGGCACGGGCTCGTCTCGCCACTCGCCGACCACCGCACCTCGCGTGCCGAGCAGGTACCACTTGGGCTTGAGCGCGCCGGCGATGTCCGACTGCAGGAACGTTGCCTGCGCGCCGTTCGCGAATGTGAGGTCGACGCGCACCTGGTCCGAGTTGGTGACGTCGTGCCACACACGCTTGTGCGCGCGCGCCGTCACCGTTCTGACGGCGTGTGGGAACAGCTGCAGGATCCAGTCGAAGTAGTGTGAGCCCCAGTCGTAGATCGTGCCGCCTGAGATCGCCTTGTGGCTGTGCCAGAAGTCGCAGGGATGCGAATAGCCGCCGATGAACGATTCCATGTAGAAGGGCTCGCCAATGGCGCCAGCGCGAACCACGTTGCGAAGCGCGACGAAGTCCGGATCCCACCGGCGGCTCTGATAGATGGTGAGAACGCGATCGCGCTCCGCCGCCTCGTCGATCATGCGATCCACCTCGTCCACGCGAAGCGCAAACGGCTTCTCGCACACGACGTGCTTACCCGCGGCGAGCGCGGCGAGAACAGATTCGGCGTGAGCGACCGGTGGCGTGCCGATGACGACGAGACCGACATCAGGGTCGTCATACAGGCCACCCGCGTCCGCGTGGATGGACACGTCCCACTCATGTGAAGCCAGCTCCCTGCGCTCAGCCGAGATGTCGCACACGCCGGCAAGGCGCAAGCCCGCGACACGGCTGATCGAGGCCGCGTGGTCCCGCGCGATCGCCCCATATCCGACCAGCCCGACACCCACCGGCGCCGGCGGCCGGCGCCCGGCTGCAAACAAGAGCGAGCGATGAATCAACTTCTGGAACGCGGCGTCGTCGTAGAAGGATGACGAGTGGCCCAGACCGATATGGACGAACCTGCCTTCACCCACCGCGCGTTCGTACGCGACGACCTGCTCCGTGTAATGCCAGCTCGTCCGCAACAGCACTGACGCATCGGCGGGCGGTCCTTCGGAGAGGTAGAGCTGGTCTGTCAGCTTGAGCTCCGGCCCCAACCTCTCGGTGACCGGGTGGGAGGCGTCGGCGCGAAGGATGAGCTCGGTCGATGGACCTGGCCCGCTCGGCGTCCAGCGGGCCATCCCGGCGATCGCGTCATGGCCGTTCCAAGCCGCCAGCGTACCCGCCACCAGCACCAGCCCCCCGCCCCGCCTGACGAAACCTGCGAGCTGTTCGTCCTGACCAGGTTCCAACTGCTGGTCGCTGATGGCCATGATCACCCGCCCCTCGTCGAAGGTGAGGGAAGCCGGATCGGTGATCACGTCGACCTCGAAGTGATGCGTCAGGTCAAGCGCGTGGACCAGCGGTCGCGCGAGGTGCGCATAGTCGTCGGCACGCCCAGCGATGAGAGCCTGGACACGCACCCGGTTCGCAGACACCGAGTTGATGGTACGCACTAAGCGGCGACCCGGCGCAGGACCTCCAGTGTTGTGGTCGCGGCTTTCTGCCACGTGAACCCGGCGGCTCGCCGCCGGCCCACGTCACCCAGCTTCGCCCTGAGGTCGGCATCCGCCAGCAGCCGCTCCAACCCGGCGGCGATGGCGTCGGCATCCTCCACGTCGACCTCGACGGCAGCTCCGCCGGCCAGCTCGCGCAGCGCGCCTGACTTGCCGATCAGTGCCGGCAGCCCGTGAGCCATCGCCTCGAGCAGCGGCAGCCCGAACCCTTCGTACAGGCTGGGGAAGGCAAGCACCGACGCCGACTGGTACAGCACTTCGAGCGTCGGCTCGTCGACGTGGCCCAGGAAACGGACGCCCGGCTCGGCCTGGATCCTGTGCAGCGTGTCCCCGTACGCCCAGCCCGGCCGCCCGGCGATCACCAGCTGGGGCACACCCGCACGGCGGCCGATCACGATAGGGATGGCGCCCGGCCGGCTGCGAAGCCGGCGGTACGCGGCCAGCAGGCGGGGATAGTTCTTGCGCGGCTCGACGGTACCAACGGCCAGGATGAAACCCGGCTCGATCCCCTCCGGCAGCATGCCCGGTGGCGGGGGCGTGCTCATGCCTTCCGGGACCACATTGAGGCGACCCTCCAGGCCCGGCACCGGGTACGCCGCGAGCAGGTCGCGCCGCGTCGTCTCCGACGGAACGAGCACGGCCGCGGCGCTGCGCAGGGCCGGGCCGAGCAGCGTGCCCATGTAGAGCCGCTGCTGCCACGGGACCTCGGCGGGCCGGAGGCGGAAGGCCAGGTCGTGGACGAAGACCACCGCGGGCGGGGCATCCGGCCGGCGACGGGGTGGGCTCGGCCAGTAGGGGTACAGGATGGCGTTCGCTCCAACCTCGGTCTCGACCTTCGGCAGCCAGCGGGTCTTGAGCACCACCTCGTGCCGGTAAGGCGCCAGCACCGCCTCGCAGTCCAGGTCGGCCAGGTCGAGTGGACGCTCCCGGCTGCACAGGAGCGTGACCTGGTCGGCGTCGCGGCCTTCGACGATGCCCTTCGCCAGCTCGACGGCGACGGTCAGCATGCCGACGCGCCGCGGCCTCCAACACGCGGTGACGTCGATGCCGAAGCGGGACACCAGGCGAATGTAACGAGTGGGCCCGCCGTCAGACCGAAGTCAGGCTGTTAAGTGACGATTCCCGGCAACCCCCCGAGCAGGTTAAGATCTGGGGCGGGAAAGCCCCGCCCAACCAAGCCCTCCCTCCTTTCTGAAGGTCCTTCGCCCGCGGGTGGAGGGCCTTCTTACTAATCGCGGGGGGGACTTCGTCCCCTCCGCGGACCAACCCCTCTCCTCGGCCACGCTCGGCGGCGTTTGGAAGGTGGCGTGCCTCGGGGACGGCCGGAATAAATCCGGCCTTAGGCTCCACCTGGCATATTTCTAAGAGTTATTTGTCGCGGCGGGGACAGTCGTCCCCTCCGCGGACCGACCCCTCTCCTCGGCCACGCTCGGTGGCGCTTGGAAGGTAGCGCGCCTGTGGGACGGCCGGAATAAATCCGGCCTAAGGCTCCACCCGGTGACTGTTTTCAGGTTTCGACTGAGCGGATCGCGAAGACACAGTCGAACGTGCCGGTGACGCAGCCGCACTCGACCTCTTCCACGTACCAATCGTTGGCGAGCCCGGCCCAGCGCAGGATCGCCTCGATGGTCGCGACCCAGATGTGGCACGACTTCACGGTCTTGATCCGTCCCAGCGCGAACATGTTGGAGAAGTTGACGAGCCAGAACTGGAACTCGTCGACCTGAAGCCATGCGTGCGTGTGCTCGCCACGCACGTTGTCCATGGCTTCGCTGAACGCCTTGACGATTCCGGCCAGCTTGCGCTGGCGGCCGGGGACCAGCCACCGCGGCCCACCCATGCCGTGCCTCCCCTCCGCCAGCCAGCGCTCCGTCGCCCGCCGGCCCCAGGCGCGCAGCATGTCCTCGGCCTCGGCGCCGTAGATGGTCTCGAACGCCTCGTTCAGCCGCCCGAGGTATTCGACCGGCATCGCCAGCTGCTCGTCATTGGGCGGGTCCTGGTCGACGTACTGCGCGAGCCCGGCCGTGTAAGCGATCTCCGGCCAGCGCACGCCGGTGACGTCGCGTGCGACGTGGATGAGGTTCGCGACGTGCGAGTTGAGGATGAACCGGCCACGTGCCCGAGCCGGTTTCACGCCCATCATCTGCAGCGTCCGGATCGCAGAAGAGCCGCCTGAAGAGCCCGTGCTGGGCGTGGGCGGTGGCGAGCCGTGCACCGGCGTGGGCGGCGCCGACATCATCCGCGTCGCGGGCCCTTCCGGCGGGTGCGGAGCAGCCGCTGGGGCGGCGGCAGGGCGGCCGGCCCCGGCCCCGGCCTGAGCCCCCGCGGCCGCGCGCCGCTGCGGCAGCTTGGCCATCTGGGCGAGCAGGTCCTTCACCGACTGTGGGCGCTGCGCCGGGTCCTTGGCGAGCACCTTGGCGAGGAGCACGTCGAGCTCGTCGGGCAGCACCGCGTTGAGCTTGGCCGCCGATGGGATCGGCGCGTTGACGGTGGCATACGCCACCTCCATGCGGTTTGCGCCGATGAACGGCAGGCGACCTGTGAGCATCTCGAACGTCAGCACGCCCATCGCGTAGATGTCGGCCCGGCGGTCGACGTCATGGCCCATCACCTGCTCGGGCGCCATGTACCCTGGCGTGCCGATCGCAAGCCCGACCGTGGTGAGGTGCGTCGGCTGGCCGGCGCCGCGGGCCAGCCCGAAATCGGCCAGCATCGCGCGGCCGTCGGAATGGATGAGGACGTTGGTGGGCTTGAGGTCGCGGTGGACGATGCCGGCGTCATGCGCGTGCTGCAGGCCATCTCCGATCTCGCGCAGATATCGCCACGCCGACAGGGTGTCGAGTGGGCCCCGGTTCAGGACGTCGCGCAGCGTGCCGCCGCGGATCAGCGGCATCGTGAGGTACGCCATGCCATCGGCAAGCTCGAAGTCGTATATGGGCAGGATGTTCGGGTGGTCCAGCTTGGCGAGCGTCTTCGCCTCGGCCTCGAACCTCTTCACAAAGCCGTCGTCCTGAAAGAGCTCTGGCGACAGCGCCTTGAGCGCGACCTCGCGACCGAGCGGCTGCTGCACCGCGCGGTAGACCACCGCCATGCCGCCGCCGCCCAGGCGTTCGACGATCTCGTAGCTGCCGACCCTGGTGCCGGTTAGGTCCTTCATCTATCTACGCGCTCGGCTTTGCGGTCAGCTTCTGCACGACCTCGATGAGGTCCCCAAGCCGGAAGGGCTTGCTGAGCACGTCGTCGGCGCCCGCCGCGAGGAATCGCTCGCGGTCGCTGGCCATGGAATGGGCGCTGGCGATGACGATCCGCATCTCAGGCCTCTCGGCCTTGATCCGCCTCATGGCCTCGAGCCCGTCCATGCCCGGCATGGCGACGTCCATGAGGATGACGTTCGGGTTCTGGGCGAGAGCGAGGTCGACCGCCTGCAGCCCGTCGGACGCGATCAGCACGCCGTAGCCTGCCTTCTCGAGGACGCGCCGGCAGAGCCGCTGAGCGACCTCGTTGTCATCCGCGACGAGCACCATCGACGAGGGATACCCACCGGCCGCCACTTCAGCCATGGCGGCGCTGCAGTGGCGTCGCGTGCTCCGCTGCCAGTGGGATGGTGAAGTGGAAAGCCGAGCCGTGACCGACCGCGCTCTCGACCCAGATCTTGCCACCATGCATCTCGACGATCTGCTTAACGATCGTGAGGCCCAGGCCGGTCCCGGGAATCGACTGCGCGGCCCCGCTGCGAACGCGCCGGAAGCGCTCGAACACATGGCCGATCTCGTCGGGCGGGATGCCGAGGCCGGTGTCCGTGACGCTCATCAGGGCAAACGCGCCCTCGGCGCGGGTCGATAGCGTGACCGTGCCGCCGTCGGGCGAGTACTTGACGGCGTTGTTGACCAGGTTGCTGACCACCTGGACGAGCCGGTCGCGATCGCCCGCAACGATCGGGAGCCGCGGATCGAGATCGGCTCTGAACTCGACGACCACTGCCGAAGACGAAGCAGCCCTGGTCATCACGTCGCTGACGACCTCGTTGATGTCGACGTCCGTCAAGCGGATGCTCATGCGGCCCGACTCCATGCGGTCGAGGTCGAGCATGTCGCCGATCAGCCGGTTGACCCGGTCGGCGTCATTGAATATGTAGCCGCCGTACGCGCGGACCTCGTCCGGCTCCAGGCCGCCGTCCCGGATCAGCTCGCTGAAACCCTGGATGCCGGTCAGCGCGGTCCTGAACTCATGGCTGACGATGGACAGGAACTCCGTCTTCGTGCGGTCGAGCTTCTCCAGGTTGGCGTTGGCGCTGCGCTGCGAATCGAGGGCTTCTGCAAGTCGGTCCTGCGTTTCGCGGACCGCGGTCACGTCCTCCACCATGACTAGCACATGCTCGGGCCGGCCGGTCGCGTCCGGGATCGACGTGGTCGTCAGCTGGAGCCAGAGCCAGCTGCCTCCACCAGTCGCGGCGCGAACCTGGACGCTTCGCTGCTCGGCGATACCGGCCAGCAGGGGGGCCAGCCGCGCCCGACCCGCGGCCTGGTCATAGGCACGGAGCAGATCGGGCCAGGCCTGCGACCGCATCGCCTCCACGTCGTGCTGGAGCATGTGCAGCAGCGCGGGGTTGGCCTCCAGCAGCTCGCCGTCGCTGCTCACGCGCGCGATGCCGATCGGCGAGCGTTCATAGATCGCTCGATGGTCCGCCTCGCTGCGTCGCAGCGCCTGCTCTGTTTCGGAGCGCTGGATGAACTGGCCGATCTCTACGCCGGTTGTGGACAGCATCGACACGAGGTCGTTGTCCGTATGCCTCGTCTCGTGCCCGAGAAGCTCGATGACGCCGATCGTCGCGCCCCCGTTCACGACCGGAAACGCCACCGCCGCGTGCAGGCCCGCGCGGCGCTCGGCGCTCGCCTGCTCGAAGTCGTTCGTGGCCAGGTCGTCGATGGGTGCGGCCACCCCCGACTGCCAGACGCGACCGACCAGACCGCCGCCCGCCTCGATGGACAGCTCTCGGGCGGGGTCGCCCAGACCCTCGACGTTCGCCGTCTCCTTGTGCCAGGAGTTGCGGAGCTTCAGCGCGTGCCGGTCGGCCTCGACGCTCCAGTACTGGGCCGCGTCCCAATCCAGGTGCGTGCAGAGGCTGGCGAGCAGCGCCGGGGCCGCCTGGTCCCAGCCATTGGCGGTGACGATCACCTGGCGGACTGCGACCACCGTGTCGCGTATGCCGTCCAGCCGCTTTCGAGCGCTGATGTCAGACTCCTGCACCAGCAGCAGCGGCTCCGTCGCGCCGTGGTCGCTGATGGCGGCGATCGCGAGGGCGACTGCGATCGGGCGGCCATCGCGAGCGGACTGCTGGACCTCGCTCTCCCAGCGCACAATCTCGCGGCGGCCGAGCTTGCCGAGCGCATCGCCCACCGCGGCGCGATCCCCGTCCGCCATCACGTCGAGAAGGCTCGCCTGCATCAGCTCATCGCGGCCGCGCCCGAGGATTCCCGCGAGTCGTTGGTTGACCTCGACCCAGTGGCCGTCCGCCATGGCCACCCCGAGCCCGATTGTCGCCGCCTCGAGTGTCAGGCGAAGGCGGTGGTCGATGGACTCCAGCTCGCCCATCTTCCTCTCTGCGCTACCCTCGGCATCCCTCGCGTGCCGAACCACCTCCTGGACCGCACCCGCCACCACGCCCAGCACGGCCACCTCGAAAACCGCGGTGGCAAGATTGGACGTCGGGCCAAGCTGCGTCACGGTGATGACGAGGATCGCCAGCGCGGAAGCCGCGCCGACGGCGAAGAGCTGGGCGCGATCGTCGAAGAGCGCGACCGACACGACGACGACGGCGAACAGCGGGAACAGCAGCAGGCTGGACGTGCGCGTGGCGAGCGCAACCGCGAGCACGGCGGCGATTGCGGCGTAGGGTGTGGCTCGACGGACCAGTCCAGGCGTCCGAAACGGCACGACCTCAGGCCGTGGACCCCTCCCTGGCGTTACCCCGAAAACCTCGCCCCCCCTGGCGGTATGGAACGTGCGCAGGACGCAAAGTGTAAGGGCGCACCTGCCCCCCAGAGCCCCCTTAAACCACCGGTTCGATGGCCTAAATTAGCCCGCGGATCAACGCTTTGAAGACACCACTACATCCCGACGGTCTTGCCCGGCGCGTCTACCCGTTCCTGGGGCTGGCGATGGTCGGGCTGGTCAGCGTGCGCGGGTTCGGCTCCATCTTCGGGTCGCCGGCGCTGCTCGCGGCGACCGCCATCGGCGCGGTGCTCGTGCTGGTGCCGCTCGTCCCGTTCCAGCCCCCGCGCGTCCCGAAGGTCGTCAGCGCGATCCCCGTGCTCCTGGGTTTCGGCCTCGCCCTCTACCCCTTATGGGCGTCAGGCTCCGTGTTCGGCATCGCGGTATCTGCCGTTCTCGCGGCGCTCGGTGCGGCCTTGATCGTGCTGCCGTGGGAGCGCATCCCGCGCTTCCTCCACGCCATCACGCCCATCGGCGGCCTGGCCATCGCCTTCGTGCTCGAAGCCCAGTACGGATCGAGCGTGCTGCGCGCCTTTCCCTTCCTGCTGCTGCCGCTGCTCTTTCTCGCCCTGTACTACACGACCCTCGAGTTCGCGATCGGCGCCGCGCTGGCGGTGGCGAACGTCATCACCGTCGCAGCCGCCGACCCCACCGCTTCGGATGCGGGGCAGGCGCTGCTTGCGGCCCTGGTTCTCGTCGCCCTCGGCACGATGGTGCGCCGCGTCGTGGCCGCCCAGGAGGCCAGCCGCGCGGCGGCCGAGGAGGCGGAAAGCCGCCGCACCGCAGTCATGTCGGACCTCGCTCAGAGCAACCAGGAGCTTCAAGAGCTGACACGGATGAAGTCGGAGTTCCTCGCCACCATGAGCCATGAGATCCGGACCCCGATGAACGGCGTCATCGGGATGACCGGCCTGCTCCTCGACACGAATCTCACCCCCGAGCAGATGGACTACGTCGAGACGATTCGGACGTCCGGCGACACGCTGCTCGACATCATCAACGACATCCTCGACTTCTCGAAGATCGAGGCCGGCCGCGTGCGCATGGAGACCATCGACTTCAGTCCCAAGCACGTGACTGAGGAAGCGGTCGAGCTCTTCGCCGAGCCCGCCGCCAACAAAGGCATCGAGCTCATCCTCGATGTCGACCCCGACGTTCCGCAGAGCGTCGTCGGCGACCCAGGGCGATTGCGCCAGGTGCTCATCAACCTCGTTGGTAACGCGATCAAGTTCACCGAGTCGGGTGAGGTGGTCGTCGGCGTGCAGCGTATGGACACGTCGACGCCTGGCGTGATGATCCGCTTCGAGGTTGCTGACACCGGGATCGGCCTGACGAGCGATGAGCAGGCCCGCGTCTTCTCCACTTATGCGCAGGTGGACAGCTCTACGACCCGCCAGCACGGCGGCACAGGTCTCGGCCTGGCCATCGCCCGAATGCTCACTCAGCTCATGGGCGGAGAGATCGGGGTCGACAGCGAGAAAGGGGGTGGGAGCCGGTTCTGGTTCACCGGGCTGTTTCGCGAGTCCGACATCAAGGCGTCCGAGCCGCAGCCGGTTGGCTCACTGGCCGGCGCGGCGGTGGCGATCATCGACGACAACCGCACCAACCGCGTGATCCTCGAGCGCTACCTGGACTCGTGGGGGACGCGCGAGCGCAGCTTCGAGAGCGGCGCTGCCGCGCTGCCGGCGCTTCGTGCTGCGGCCGAAGCGGACGACCCCTTCGAGGTCGCCCTCGTCGACCTGATGATGCCGGAGATGGACGGGGCCGATGTGGCGGCAAAGATACGCGCCGACCCGATGCTGAAGGACATGGTCATCGTCCTCTTGACCTCCGCGGGGCGTTCCGAGCATCCGGTGCGCGGAGTTGACACCGAGCTCGTGAAACCCGTCAGGCCTTCGCAGCTGTTCGACGTGCTGCTATCGCTGCTGGCCTCACGGCCGGCGCACACCAAGAGGCGCATCAATCGCGAGGGCAGCGGACCGCCTGCCGCGCGCCACCGTTGGGCGCGAATCCTCGTCGTCGAGGACAACGCCGCCAACCTCAAGGTGGCGGTGCGCATGATCGAGCGGCTCGGCTATCGGGCGGACGTCGCGGGCAACGGCTCAGAGGCGCTGGAGATCCTGGGCCGGATGCAGTACGACGCTGTCTTGATGGACTGCCAGATGCCCGAGCTGGACGGCTACGAGGCGACTCGGGAGATCAGGCGCTCGGAGAAGGACCGCGAGCACTTGCCCATCATCGCCATGACCGCGAGCGCGATGGCCGGCGACCGCGAGCGCTGCCTGGCCGCCGGCATGGACGACTACATATCCAAGCCCGTGAAGCTGCACATAGTGGCCGCGGTCCTGGAACGCTGGCTGGGGTCGGACGTCCCCTCTCCCCGCAGGAGAGAGGGCTAGCGAGAGGGGCGTGGAGCGGAGTCTGGAAGGTGTATCGGAGACGGCCGTAGTAAATCCGGCCTAAAGCTCCACATGGCAATTGTGAAAAGTCATAGGCGGCGGAGGGCCAGAACTGTTACGTCGTCCATCAGCTCGCGGCTGCGCGACCCCTGGGCCAGGATGTCCACCAGCTCCTGCACGTTGGGGGCGCGCCGGGCGTCGTAGGGCAGCGGCACGTCTTTCGTCCCAAGGTCGGGTCGGAGGTCGATGAGCCCATCCGAAAAAACCACCAGAGTGTCGCCGGGGTTGAGATGCGCGGTGCCGACAATGAACTTGGTGTCGGGAAAGATGCCGATCGGAGCGCTTCGCTCGGGCAGCATCTCCTGCCCGGTCGAGCCCCTCAACAGCCGCGTGTAGCCGTGCCCCGCGTCGATGTAGTGCAGGTCTCCGGTGTCGCACTCGTAGACGGCGTGGAAGAGGGTGACGTAAGCATGGTTGACCTCGAGCGCGGTCGCCATGACCTTGGCCGCCAGGTGGACGCCCTCCTCCATGCCCTCGAGGCGCGCGGAGCCGCGCAGCGCGGCGCGAACGGTCGCCATCATGATCGCCGCGGGCAGGCCTTTGCCCATGACGTCGCCGAGGGTTACGGCCACGTATCGAGGCTCGGGCTGATTCCAGTCGTAGAAGTCGCCACTGATCTCGCGCGCCGGAGTGAAATGTGCGGCGATCTCGAAGCCCTGACCACGCAGCGGAGACACAGGCAGCATGCCCGCCTGCAGCGCCGCGGCTCGCGCCATCTGGTCGGAGCGCTCCGCGACCATCGACTCGAGGCGGTCGAGGTTGGACCGGTACTCGAGCTCGAGGCTGCGCCGGCGGAGCGCGTTGACGGTGGCCAGGTAGAGCTCGGTCGCGCCGACCGGCTTGACGAAGTAGCCGTAAGCTCCGTGCTCGACGGCGGCCCGTCCCAGCTCCGGGTCGTCGACGCCCGAGATCATCACCACTGCGGGTGCAGGGTGCTTGCGGTACAGCTCTTCCAACAGCCCATAACCAGACTCGTCGGGTAGGCGGATGTCCATGAGGACGACCGCGTACGGGGTCGCTCCGAACCGCTCCCTCGCCTCCGCGCCGGTCAGGGCGATGTCGGCCTGGAAGCCACGGCTTCGGAGCGTGCGGGCCATGGCCTGCGCCAGCGGTTGCTCGTCCTCGACGATCAGGAGCCTCGGCCCCTGGCCGCCCTCTGCGGAGGCCATCTTCGAGTGAGTGTAAGGGGGGCGAATCCGGGTCTTGCCGATATAGGCTTTCCCACGATGAGTGAATGGACCGGGTGACCCTCGACGTGGAGAGCCGGCAGACGGACGCGGGCGTCACCGTGCTCGCGCCCTCGGGCCGTCTGGACGTGGCCGGAGCGCCGGCTCTGAAAGAGGCCGTCAGCGAGGCGATGAAGAACGGCCAGCCCCGACTGGTCATCGACATGGAAGGGGTGACCTTCGTCGACAGCTCGGGCCTGGGGTCGGTGGTGGCTGCGCTCAAGCAGGTGCGCAGCTCGAAGGGCGATCTAAGACTGGCGGCGCCGAACCAGCAGGTTCGGGTGGTCCTGGAGTTGACCACGCTGGACCGGGTGTTCCCGTACTACGCCACAGTCGAGGAAGCCCTGACTGATTTCTGATCCAGTAACCCAAGCCAGCTCCTTCGAGTTCCATGCCACGCTCACCCGCCTCGATGACGGCCTGGACACCCTTCACCAGTCGGTGCAGGTCGTCCGCGAGCGCATCGGGCGCGAGACAAGCGACAGGTCCCTGATGCTGTTCGAGGTCGCCCTGGCCGAGATCGGCGCCAATGTGCTCCGCTATGCGCTCCCTGAGGGATCCACGCAACCGCTTGTCGAGTACGAGCTCAAGCTGGACGGTGAGGCGCTAACTGCTTTGTTAACCGACTGGGGACCGCCCCTTCATAATCGAGTCACCCGTCCAATGCCGGTCCAGTCGAATGAGGCCGGCCGCGGCCTCGCGATCGCTCGTAAAGCGCTCGACGAGCTGGAATACGAACGCAGAGGCGAGAAGAACATTTGGCGGCTGGTAAAACGGCTGTGAGCGACGAAGCGGAGCGGCCGGACCCCGACCGTGTCCTGGTCCACGACTTTCGCAACCTGCTTGCGGTCATCGTCAACTACTGCGAGCTGATCGCCGCCGAGACCACGGACCCGGAGGCCATCAAGGCCGACATTGCCGAGATCCGCACAGCGGCCGATCGGGCCCTCGAGCTCACCGAGAAGCTCCGGCACAGGAAGGCGAGCTCGGCCGATGCGCAGGACGCCCACGCGGCGGAAACGTCGTGACCGTGGTCAGAAGGGCGGGACCCGCGAAGGACGGACCGTCCGAGGCGCCCCCGGTAAGCCGAGATCTCGTCCTCGTCGTCGACGATGACGAGCAGATGCTGAAGCTCATCAAGCGCGTCCTCGAGCGCGCGGGCTTCGAATGCGTCGCGGTCGGCGACGGCCACGCGGCCCACGAGGCCGCCGTCGACTGGCGCCCCGACATCATCGTTCTCGACCTCATGCTTGGCGCGACGACTGGCGAGGAGATCCTGGCCGAGCTGCGCAAGGACTTCCGCACGCGGTTGATCCCGGTGATCTTCCTGACCGTGCGCAGCTCGCTCAAGGACAAGGTCGAGCACCTGCTCAACGGCGCCGACGACTACGTCACCAAACCCTTCATTCCCGAAGAGCTTGTGGCCCGCCTGCGCGCCGTCATCACGAGAGCCACGACCACGCGCGACCTAAACCCGCTGACCGGAATGAGCGGGAACTCAGACATCCTTCGTGAGATAACAATCCGTCTCGTCGGCCAGGAGCGCTTCGCGGTCCTTTACCCCGACATCGACGCCTTCAAGAGCTACAACGACCACTACGGATTCGTTCGCGGCGACGACGTGATCAAGACTCTCTCGACGATCATCCTCGAGGTCCTGGAGGAGAACCCGTCGCGACGGCACTTCGCGGGTCACGTCGGCGGCGACGACTTCGTGATGCTCACCGAGCCGCAGTTTGCAGAGCACATCGCCGACGAGATCACCAAGCGCTTCGACGCAGCGGTGCCCGCCCTTTACGACCTGGTCGACCGGGAGCGCGGGTGGATCGAGTACGAGGAACGCAGCGGCAACAAGATCCGGGCCGATTTCGTGGCGGTGTCGATCGGCGTCGTCATCGCGGAGCCGGGCGGCTACGCGAGCGCTGCGGCGCTCTCTGCGCGCGCGGCCGAGGTGAAGGGCGTGGCCAAACGTGTCCCCGGCTCCAAGTGGGTGCTCGACCGGCGCCGGCCGCCCGATCGCCATGGGTCGACCCGTTGAGGTTCCGAGTGACGCCCTTAAGCGGGTTGGATGGCGGTGGCCCGGAGCTATCATCGCCAGAGACCGCCGCGCCATGAGTGACGTGGAGACCACGCAGCCCGCCAACGGCGACGCACTTTCCACCGGGACCGCAACGCCGCCACCGACCGCCATGCAGCGTGCCGATCCGAGGCACGGCACACGCGTGAAGGTGTCGGTGCATCGCCTCGACGGCGGCCTCGAAGATGGGGAGTCGGACGCGCGCATCCTCACCACCGAGGGCTTCCCCATCTACACGCCCCCCGACTCGGATCGAGCACGCTGGATTCCCGCGCGCGACATCAAATATGTGGTGTTTGGCTCCCTCGAGGATCCCAACCTCGAGCCGGACCCGGGAGACAAGAGCCCCCTGCGAAAGGCGATCCTGAGATTCCGCGACGGCGAATGGATCGCCGCCTACATGGAATCGGGCCAGTCCGCCGACAGCTCGGGGTTCGCGTTGCAGATCCGCCTTACGGAGCGCCAGCGCGTGATCCCCGCAGTGGCCGCATCGGCTGCGCTCCTCGAGATGCAGTTCGTCGACGCGTGGAGCAACACCACCGACGTCGCGGTTCCGCACCGTCGCCGCAGCGACATCATGGAGGCGGCGGCGCGGCAGGGTCGTGACCTCAACCGTCTTGCGAACGACTTCCGCGACCGCCTGGCGCTGATCCGCGACGTGGGCCTCACCACAGGTGACACGCTCGCATTCTCCCGCGCAGTGCGCACACACGTCGACCGCTTCCTGGCCGAGGAACGCATCGAGCTCAGCGCACCCGAGAAGACGACGCTCGCAGACATCATCCTCCGAGCCGCGGTCGGGTACGGCCCGCTCGACGGCCTGCTACACGACCGCTCAGTGAGCGAAATCATGGTCAACGGCCCCGACCAGGTGTTCATCGAGCGTCGTGGCGTCCTCACCAAAGCCGAGGTGCGGTTCGAGGACGAGAACCAGCTGCTCGAAACGATCCGGCGCATGGTTGCCACGACCGGCCGCCATATCGACGGCCTCAACCCGATGGTCGACGCCCGCCTGCCGGACGGGAGCCGCGTCAACGCGATCATCCGGCCGGCCGCGATCCATGGCGCGGCCCTCACCATCCGTAAGTTCAAGGACGCCGTCCTCGGGATGGACGACCTGACGCGCGAAGGCAGCCTCAGCCCGGCGATGGCGGAATTCTTGAAGGCCGCCGTGCTCGGACGCATGAACGTCCTCGTCTCAGGCGGCACGGGCTCGGGCAAGACGACCTCGCTGAACGTGATCGCGCGGTTCATCCCGCACAACCAGCGCGTCATCACGATCGAGGACGCCGCCGAGCTGCAGATCGACCACCCGCATGTCATTGCGCTCGAGCACAGGCCGCCCAACGTCGAAGGTAAGGGCGAGCTGACGATCCGCCAGCTGTTGCGCAACAGCCTCCGGATGCGCCCTGACCGGATCCTGGTCGGCGAGGTTCGTGGCGCCGAGGCGCTCGACATGCTCCAGGCCATGAACACCGGCCACGACGGCAGCATGTCGACCATCCACTCCAACTCCGCCCGCGACGCCCTCTCGCGGCTCGAAACCATGGTGATGATGGCGTCGATCGACATCCCATTCGAGGCCGTGCGCGCACAGATCGCATCCGCCGTCAACCTCATCGTGCACCAGGCCCGCATGCCCGACGGCCGCCGCAAGATCGCCCAGATCGCCGAGGTGGTCGGCTACGACTCGAACGGCGCGATCCTGCGCGACATCTTCTTGCTCGGCATGGGCTCGGACCTTCGCCTCGAGTACAACGCCACCGGCTATGTACCGACGTCGCTCGACAAGGCGGCGTTCTATGGAGTGCAGGTCGACAAGGACCTCTTCGACCCGGCCAAGGCGCGCTTCGTGCCCGCCGGCTCGGACAGCATGATGCCCGTAGTCAAGGACCCGCTCATGACCGGAGCTCGCGGCGGCGGCGGCGAGAACGTGGTCCGCCAGGTGGTCGTGGTCCCCTTCAGCTCCGACCGGCCGGGCGATTCGAGGCCACAGCAGTCGCACTCGGTGCAGGCGTCCGATGCACAGCCTGCGTCGACGATGGCCTCCACACCAGAGATGCAAGATGAGATGCGCAAGCTCATCGACGCCGCGCGCTCGGCGGTCGCCGATCTCCAGGCCGCTGCGCCGGCCCAGGCACCCTTTCCGCAATACGAGGCCCCGCCTCCCTCCTACCCCGCAGCGCAGCCTGGCGCGCCACTCCCCGCCCCGCAGTTCACGCTCCCCCCGGAGCTGATCGCCGCTGCGAAGGCTGCCATTCCCACCGGCGGTCAGGCGCCCTCCGCGCCGGGGTCGGCCGAGAATGCGCTGGCCGCGTCGCAAGCCCTCCAGGCCGCCACGGCGATGGCCCGCGCCACCACCGCCCTCGGGCAGATGGCGGCGGTGGCCACGAGCGGATTCGCGGGCATGCTGCCCATCACGCACGCCTCCGGCCCAACCGGGACCGGTGCCACGCGAAGGATCCAGGCCGTGGTCGAAAGCCTGATCACACGCAAGGGCCTGAATTTGCGATTGGCGCCCGCGATCACCCAGGCGTTCGAGGGAGCCGAGCTGAAGGCGAGCGACTACGCCGCGCCGAACAAGCTGAGCAAGGAGTCCGCCGGGCGAGAGCTGCGCCAGGCCGTGGAGGCAGGGTTGCTGCAGCTCATCAAATACCCGCAAGGCGAGGCCGGCTTCCGTGCCGATCCGTCGCTGCTCAAAGCGGTGGCCGAAGGCCTGGGCCAGCAGGTCAACCCCGCGCAAGCGCTGACGCCCGAGACCATCATCAGCAGCCTGTCGGCCGGCCAGAGCGAAGGCACGGTGACGATCATGTTCACCGACGTCGAGGGCTCCACCCAGATGCTCTCGAGCAGGGGCTTCACTTTGTCGCACGAGATCATGAAAGCCTACGAGTCGATCATCGAAGAGAAGATCACCGAGCATGCCGGTCGCCGCATCAAGGGCCTCGGCGACGGCGTCATGGTCAGCTTCGGCTCGACCCGGCACGCCGTCGAATGCGCGATCGGGATCCAGCGCGCTATCGGCGAGTACAGCAAGCACAACCCCGAGCGCAAGCTGAAGATCCGCATCGGGATCAACACCGGTGAAGTCGTCGAAGAGGCGGGTGACATCTTCGGCGCCGCCGTCAACGTCGCCGCACGCGTGGCGGGCAAGGCGAAAGGCGGGGAGATACTCGTCTCCGAGGTCGTCCGCGAGCTGGTCGGGCCGGTGGCCGAGATCAAGTTCGGCTACCGAGGCCGCTACAAGCTGAAGGGATTCCCCGACCGGTTCCGGCTGCACGACGTGACCCCCGGCGAGGCACCGTCGCCGACACCGGTCCTGCCCTCAGGAGACGGTTTCGTCGGCCGGGACCAGGAGCGGCTGGACATCCGGATGGCGCTCGACCGGGCTGCCACGGGTTCCGGTGGGATGCTGTTCCTGGCCGGCGACGCAGGCATCGGAGCGTCGCGGTTGGCCTCTGAGGTCGCCGCCGACGCCGCGCGCAAGGGCTGGTGGGTGCTGAGCGGGCGCTGCTCGGAGCTGGATATGGCGCCGCTCGCCCCGTTCCGCGACGTGCTCGCCGCCGCGGTGGCGAGCGCCGCCGCCAGACCGATGCAGGAGGCGGTGGGCGCCAACGGACCGCTGCTGGCCCACCTGGTGCCGACCCTTCGGCAGAAGGTGCGCGGGATCGGCCAGGCGAACGACGTGCCCGCCAACCAACTTCGTGAGCAGCTCTTCCGCGGCGTTTTCGAGTTTCTTGCCGCCTGCCAGGGCGCAAAGCCGCTCCTGGTCGTGCTGGACGACCTGCAGTGGGCCGACGACGAAACCGTCCTCTTGCTGCGCGATTTCGCGGAGCGCCTGGCCGGAAGCCGCATCGTCGTGCTCGGCACCTACTGGGATTCCGATCTGGACTCGTCTCGCCCGTTCACGACCGCAGCCTCGCGGCTCCTGCGCCGGCGCCGCGCACAGCGCATCGAGCTGGGCCGCCTGTCGGATCGCGACGTCGAGAAGATGATCGCGGTGATGGCCGGCGACAAGCCGCTGACGCCGGTGCAGGTCATCGGCATACAGGCCGCCACGGAGGGCAACCCGCTGTTCGTCGAGCACTCTTACCTTTATATGGCGGACTCCGAGACCATGCTCGGCGGTGGCGCCCGGATGCAGGTGAGCTTTACCGAGGAGGACCTCGAGCTCGCGCAGAGCGTGCGCGGCCTCATCGGCCGCCGTCTCGAACGGCTGAGCGAGCCGGCCCAGCGGATGCTGGTCGCGGCCGCCGTCATCGGCCGCGACTTCGACATCCCGCTCCTGGAAGCCTTTGGCGAGCTGTCCGGTCACGAGCTGCGTGACGCGATCGACGAGGCGACTCGGGGCCGCTTCTTGACGGTGGCGGGTCAGGAACGGTATCGCTTCAGCCACGACCTGGTGCGCCAGCGCGTGCTCGCGGTGCTTCCGCTGCCGCGGCTGCAGGCATACCACCTCGCGGTGGCCGATACGCTCGAGCGCGTCTACGGCAAGAGCGTCAGCGAGAAGGCGGGGGAGATCGCCCACCACCTGTACCAGGCCGGCACATCGGCCGACCCCGTGAAGACGTCGAGCTACCTGGCACAAGCAGCTCGGAACGCACTGGCGGTCGGCGCGTTCGAAGAGGTGCTGCGCCTCGTTGAGCGGGCGCTGCAGCTGGTGCCCGGCGACAAGATCCGGGAGCGGGCAGAAGCGCTCGCACTGCGGGGTCAGGCGTACTTTGGCCTGTCGCGCAACAACGACGCGAAGGCGGCGTGGAGCGGCGCGCTCGGCCGCTACGAGGAGCTGGGTGACGCCAAGTCGGCCGCCGAAATCCACTCGCAGCTCCACGAGATCGGCGCGGACGGCGTGGCGGCCGAACGCCCGAAGGTGCAGGAACCGGCGCCCCCTGCTGAGCCGGCACCGGCCAAAGAAGTCGAGGTCAGCTAGCCGGTCAGCCTGGCGGCGGGCGGCACCGGCGCGAAGCCCAGGTTCATGGTGATTGTCGGCATCGAGCCGATGAAGACGAGAACGTTCGCGATCAAACCACCGGACCCTGATTCGAATGTGTAGGCGGAGGTGACCGTCACGGTTTCGGCTGGCAAGTAGATGAGGCCGATGTAGGCGGAGTTGCTGGCGGCACCGAATGTGCTCGAGCAGGTGTTGGCGGGCGGGTTGGCCAGTCCCGGTCCATAGACGGCCAGCCAGTCGTATTGATAGCCGCTGAAGATGAAGTTGTCGCCGCCGTTTGAGACGTTGACGCAAGCGCCACTGGGCATGTAGAAGACGACAGCACCCGGCGTCACCGCCGCCGGGCACGTGGCGTATACGCCGCCGACGGTCTCACAGTTGTTCTCGTTGGCTCGGTCACCCGAGGCTCCGGGACCGCGTGTCGGATTCTGGTTCGGGAGGCTGAACAGCAGTGGCGACGTCTCGATGTTGGGCGGATACGCGCCGACCACGCCCGGGGCGGCAAGTGAGTTGGGCGCGAATGGGGGCCCGAGGTCGTCGTTGTCGAGGGTGACCGATTCATTGCCGAGACTGCAGCCGCTCCCGCTGAACTGTGGACACTGGCCGGTGCTGGTGTTGCGTGGCGTCCCGCTGACCGGGAGCGTTTCGGCCAAGCCGAAGGGCCCGGAGCATCCGTTGTTCGGCGCGGCGTAGATGTTGTACGACGTTGCCCCAGGCACATTGCTGACCGTCAGCTGGACGACCTTGCCACTGTTGTTGACATGCTGGAGGTAACACATGGAGGGTGCGCTCTCGCGTGTGTACGACCGACCACCGTACGAATCGGTCCTGATTGAGGTCACCACAAACCCCCAGGTGGAGACTGGGATTCCACGCACGCCGTCGGTGAGGTTCACCTGCACCCCACCCGAGCAGCTGACACCGTTCGTATCCCAGAACTGATTCGTCGCGCGCAAGGTGTTGTTGCCGGCGTTTGGCTCGTCGGGCGGCTTCAGCTCATTGCTTACGAGATCATTGCTGTTCGCGTAGCCGGCCTGCCAGTCGTAGACGCCGCCGCTCAGAAACCAACAGTCGCCGCCACCGAAGCCCGGGACCGCCGAGTATGTGCCTGGCGACAGCACCACCGTCCCGCTCGGGGCGCCCTGGGCACCGCCGACGACGGTGGGAGGCGGGTAGCCCGGGTCGATGAAGTGATATCCCGACCGGGTGGCGCCGATCACGTCCGGATAGCTGCAGGGCGCCGACGCTCCGCTTGGATAGCAGGCGTTGGTCACCGAGCCTGACACCGATGGCTGGCAGCGTGCGTAGATGTCCCCCGCAACTCGCATGCCCGCAACCGACAGCGTGATCGTTCCGCTCGAGACGATGTCGCCTGTCACCGACAGAGTCCCGATGCCGCCGATGGAGATGGCAGTGCCGCCGGCGCCGCCACACCCGGCCTGGTTCAGCGCGGCGACGGTTGGCGTGTACAGAAGGTTGTTGACCCCGCCGGAGGACGAGCCGTTGAGGGTCGGGCTGGCGCCGTTGGTCAGGATCTTGGCGAACTGCAGCTGGAGCGATCGAGTGGCGATGAACCTGAACTGGCTCCCCTGCGCCCCAAGGGCCGACACGACCTGCGTCAGCGTGGTCCCGTCCCCAAATGAGCACGTGATCGTCAGCGGGCTCGCTCCCGGCGCCGCGTATGCCGGGGCGCAAGAGGGCGACCCATAGAGGCGCAGGTTGGACGCGAAGATAGTGGTGGCCGCCTGCTCTGCCGAGGTGTAGGTGCCGGTCTGCTGAAGGTTGTCGCCGGCGGCCAGCGCGGCGGCGTCGACCGCCGCCTGAAGATCGCGCCGCAGGGCATAGGCGCGGGATCCGTCGATCGCGAGGGCGGCCATGCCGACGACGACCGCCAGCATGATCGCGATCAGGACGATCGCCTGTCCGCTTTGGCGGTTCATCAGTATTCGGTCCGGAAGATTGCGGAGGCGGTGATGATGATGTGGTTGGCGGTCGCCTGGGCGATCACCGGGGTGATCAGGATCAGGTTAAAGCGGATCGTCACCTGCAGCGGGGCATTGCCCGACGCGGGATTGATCGCGCTGCAGCCGCCGCTGGCCGCCGCCGCGTACTCGCCACCCGGCGCGTTCATGGGCGGATTGGTTTCGGCTGAAGAGGGCGGATTGGGCTCGGTCAGGTAGAGCCAGGCGGTGTTGCCGGGCGGGGTGGCGCTCGTGACAGGACCTTGAGGGCACGGCTCCGAGACCGGGATGCCGACCAGCTGCGAGGTCACCGTGTTCAGGACGTCACCGTTCGTCGGCAAGCGGTTGGGCGCCTGCACCGCCGCTCGTGCCCCCTCGCGGGCGGCGTGGCCGAGCGTGTCGTAATAGAAGACAGCGCGCCCGATGTCGATGATCCCAAACAGGAGCAACAGCAGCACTGGCGAAATGAGCGCGAACTCGATCAGGGCCTGGCTCTTCTGGCCGGCGTACTTCGGCAGACGCACGTTCATGGGCCCTGCACCGTGATGTGCTCGTTGGCCGCGAGGTGGAAGGTGCCGAACTGCGCGGTCACCAGCGGGGTGAGTGGTCCATAGGAATAAAGGACGATCACGTTCACGTCCTGCTGGCTCTGTCCACTTGGGGGAGCCGTGAAGTCGACCCCCGGGGTGTTGTCGTAACAGATGTAGAGCCAGGGCTGATCGACCGCCGCCGGGTACGCCGAGTTGGCGTACGGCGGGTTGTGATAGGAGTTGCCATCGGTGGGATTCGGGCACGTGGTGCCCGGGTTCTTCAGCACGGAGGCGGGCAGCGAGAGCGTGGCCAGCTGAGCGTCCACGACGGCCTTGATCTGCGCGTCGTACAGGTACGGGTGGGACTGGTTGGGAGCGTCGAACCAGGCCCCGTGGCGGGCGCCTTCCCGCGCGGCGCTCGACAGCACCTCCGAGACATACACCGCCCGCCCGATGTCGACGAGCCCGCCGACGATGAGCAAAAGGACCACTGAGGACAAGGCGAACTCAACCATCGACTGCCCGGATTGGCCGCCGGCGGCGGTGCGACGACCGCGGCTTAAGAGGGACGACACCGCGGATATCTTGCCTATGATGGGTCGGCCTTGAGCACTTTTAGAGCCCTGACGTCCAGGCGTCCGTTCACCCTCCTGGGCATCCTCCTGGCCCTGATCGTGATTGCGGCCTTCGTATTGGTGGCCATCAACGCCGGTACCGTCGGCAACGTCCCGACCCAGACTGTGGTGGTCGCCACCAAGGACCTGCAGCCGCGGATGCCGATCGACGCGGCCTCGCTGGAGGTCAAGAGGATCCCGCTCGCAACGGGCTACCCCGCGGTCTATTTCAGCAACGCGGACGAGGTCAAGGGCATGGTCCCCTTGGTAACGATCGTGTCGGGGCAGGCGATCACGTCGAATGACGTGGTCAAGCCGAGCCAGGCGCTTGGCTCCCAGTCCGAGTTCCTGCCCATCCCTTCCGGCTACGTGGCGGTGACCATCCCCACCAGCGAGCAGCAGGGGGTGGCCGACTTCATCCAGCCCGACGACTACATCTCGGTGATCGCGATCGTGTCGAGCGCCGGCAAGGTCGCCACCAAGACGATCTTCACCAACATCCACGTCATCAAGGTCGGCACCAGCGGGTCATCTGCGGGCTCAGGGTCGGTCACCAGCCTGACCATCGTCGTCACCGAATGCCAGGCCGAGGTGATCGCCTGGTTCCTGCAGTTCGCCGCGCTCAAGTACACGCTCGAGTCCTTCCACGACTACTTGAGCTCGACCAACCTGGCGCCGGATCCGAAGTGTCCGAGCGTCAACGCGGCGGAGGGGCAGACCAAAGACAGCATCCAGAAGGCTTACCCCAGCCTGTTCTAGATAGCAATGGACCTTACCAACCTCCTCGCTGTAGCGGTGCCGATGGCGGCCGCGATCGCCATCTTCTTCTGGAGCCTCGACCGGATCCGAAAGGAACGAGTCGACCCAGCGGACGGCCTCCGCACGCCTCGGGCGACCCCCAGGGAGCTCGTCGAAAGGCTGCTCCGGCCGGCCGCCGAGAACCTGAGCTTGAGGCGCAGCGCCGAGGGCAAGCCGACCCTCAGTGAGGACCTCGCCCGCGCCGGGGTCAACATCACGCCGGCCGAGTACCTTTTGATCCGCATCGGCGCGGTGGCGCTGGGCGCCCTGATCGGGCTGTTCCGATTCGGCATCTCGATCGGCCCGATCGTGATCGCAGCCTTGGGTTTCGTGATTCCGCCGCTGGTCGTCAACTACCTGCAGCGGCGGCGGCAGAACATGTTCAACGACCAGTTGACCGGGATGCTGCAGCTGCTTTCCAACTCCCTGAAGACGGGTTATGCGATCGACCGCGCGCTCGAAACTGTGGCCTCCAAGTCACAGCCCCCGGTCTCCACCGAGTTCGAGCGCGTTGCAACCGAGATCACGCTCGGCACCTCGGTCGAGGACGCGCTCAGCGCCCTGCTGCTGCGTATCAACAGCCCGGACCTCGAGTTCATCGTCACCGCGATCCTTCTCCATACACGCGTCGGAGGCAACCTGGCCGAGGTGCTCGACAACATCTCCGACACGCTGCGCGATCGTCTGCAGACCAAGCGGGACATGAGCGTGCTCACGGCTCAGTCGAGAGCTTCGGCCAGCATCATCACGGGCCTGCCGATCCTCCTCGGGCTCGGGCTGTATGTGTTCGTCCCCGGCTACTTCGCGCCGATGACCAGTACGGTCGTCGGGTACATCCTGCTCGGGATCGCCGGCCTGCTGATCCTGATCGGCAACATCCTCATCCGGCGCATGACCGCCCTTCAGTCATGAGGCGCTGATGACTACGCAGTTCATCATCGCGATCGCAGCGGGGGTCATCTGCGGGATCGTGGTCGCGGCTTATTTCGTTGCCATCGACCAGAACAAGCCGGTTCCGGCCACCAACGGCGCGTGGACACCGCAGACCTCGCGATCGTCGTGGCTGAAGGAGTTCGAGGCTCTCGCCCGGCCGCTCGCCTCGCGCATGCCGGCGCACGCCACCGGCCCTCTGCGCCAGAAGCTGAGCCGGGCGGGCGATCCCGGCAACCTCACCCCGGCCGGCTTCCACGCCGTCCGATACGGATTGGCGGCCCTCTTCGCGATCGTCGGCCTTGGTGTCGGGCTTCTCGTGCGCGTGCCCGTGCCGACGCTGGTGCTGGCGCCGATCGCCGGAGCCGTGGCCGCCTTCCTCGGCTACGTGACGCCGGTCCTCTGGCTCGAGCAGCGCATCGCACAGCGGCGCCATCAGATCGAGCGCTCGCTGGCCGAGGCCACGGACCTGCTCACCCTTGTGGTGGAGTCCGGCATGAGCCTCGACGAGGGGCTGCTGAGCATCACGGAGCGATTCCACAATGCGCTCGGCGATGAGATCGGCAAGGTGCTGCGCGAGATCCGCCTGGGGCGGCCCCGCATGAGCGCGCTGGAGCACATGGCGGAGACGACCGGCGTGGCCGACCTTCATCACCTTGTCGAATCGATCGTCCAGTCCGACCAGATGGGCGTCCCCATCGCGCGGTTGCTGCGCGTGCAGGCGATGGAGATGCGCCGCCGCCAGCGCCAGACCGCCCAGGAGAGGGCTGCCCAGGCGTCCTCCCGGATGGTGTTTCCGATGGTGGGATGCATCTTCCCGGTGCTCTGGATCGTGCTGCTCGGTCCGGCCATCATCCAGATCCTGAAGTCCCTTCACTAGGCGACGTGTAGTACGCGAACAGCCTAAGCCGCCCAGCGCATCCCCGGCCCGCGCGCCTTTCTCATAACCACACGCTCTGGCGGCAGGAATCGAAACTTTCGACCCACTTTAACCACCTGCCAGCCGCCTTCATGGACGAGCCGATGATGGAAAAAGCAGAGAAGAACAAGGTTGTCGAGACGAGTCGGTCCACCTCTCGCCCAGGCGACGATGTGGT
>WNGR01000453.1_pt1 | contig 53280 bp, 55 predicted proteins | sample 5407581 | NCBI WGS metagenome assembly WNGR01 (sample SAMN13153383, study PRJNA577476) | soil metagenome | isolation source: 80 cm soil or saprolite under Garry oak tree replicate 2 | place: USA:California | collected 2016-06-15 | reverse complement strand
TTACTGGGAGAAAAACCCCCCGTACCTGAACGCGGCGGACATCTCCATCCCGGCTGCCGTGAGCGTCTTTCCCGGCGAGGTCTATCAAGCCCCGCGCAGCTGGGCCGAGCGGGCGTATCACAACCTCATCTACTTCAACGAGGCCGGCAAGGGTGGCCACTTCGCGGCCTGGGAGCAGCCGCAACTCTTTTCAGAAGAGGTTCGCGCGGCGTTCCGGTCGCTTCGCTAGCTGACCGTCTTTGAACGTCTGCACATGCCCTCGCTCGGCGTGGCGGCCGAGCTGCGCGGCCACGTCGTCCTCGTGGGCTTCTGGACGCTGACGTGCATCAGCTGGCCGCGCACGGAGCTGTGCCTCCGTGCGTGGTCGCAGGCCTACCGAAACGACGGGTTGGCCGTCATCGGAATCCACACGCCGGAGTTCTCGTTCGAGCACGAGATCGACCGCGTGCGGCAGGCGGCGAAGGAGCGGGGGATCGATCCGCCGGCGCAGGCCGGACCTGGTGCCCGTCGGTGCCCGTGGTAACGGAGAGGCCGCCGACTGGGACAGCCTGAGATCACCGGAGAACTACACAGGGTTCGAGCGGACCGAGCACTTGGCGTCCCCCGTGTCGCGGTACCCGGGCAAGCGTCACGCCTAACGGCCCGGCGGAGCTGCGACTCAATCACCGGGCCCTGTGCGGGGACTGGACGACGGCCGAACAGGCCGCCACGCTGAACGCGCTCGGCCGGCTGATCGAGGCCGTCCGGGACGGTGAGAGCCGGACCCTGGTGGTGCGCGGTGACTCCGGCGTGGGCAAGACCGTACTCCTGGAGCACCTGGCCGGGCAGGCGTCGGGTGCGGGGTGCCGGGTGGCGCGCGCGGTGGGCGTGCAGTCGGAGATGGAGCTGGCCTTCGCCGGGCTGCATCAGCTGTGCGCGCCGATGCTGGGTCGCGTGGAGCGGCTGCCGGTGCCGCAGCGGGACGCGCTGCGGACCGCGTTCGGCCTCGCCGCGGGGCCGCCGCCGGACCGGTTCTTTGTCGGGCTGGCGGTGCTGAGCCTGCTGGCGGAGGTGGCCGGGGACCGCCCGCTGCTCTGCCTTATCGACGACGAACAGTGGCTCGATCACGCCTCGGCGCTGGCGCTGGGGTTCGTGGCGCGGCGGCTTGGGGCCGACCCGGTGGGGCTGGTGTTCGCGGCCCGCGATCCGGGCACCGAGCTGGCCGGGCTGCCGGAGCTGGAAGTTACGGGGCTGGGCGACAGCGATGCGCGGGCGCTGCTGGAGGCGGCGCTGGCCGGGCCGCTGGACGCGCGGGTCCGGGACCTGATCATCGCCGAGACCCGGGGTAATCCGCTGGCGCTGCTGGAACTGCCGCGCGGGCTGACCCCCGCGGAGCTGGCGGGTGGGTTCGGGCTGCCCGGCGCGGCGCCGCTGGCGGGCCGGATCGAGGACAGCTTCGCTCGCCAGCTGGACGCCCTGCCGGAAACGACCCGGCGGCTGCTGCAGCTGGCGGCGGCCGATCCGTCCGGTGACCGGTCGCTGGTGTGGCGGGCGGCCGGGCGGCTGGGCATCCCGGTCCGGGCGGGAGCGCCGGCGACCGAGGCGGGGCTGGTCGAGTTCGCCAGCCAGGTGCGGTTTCGGCATCCGCTGGCACGCTCGGCGGCCTACCGATCGGCGTCGTTGTCCGGGCGGCAGCAGATGCACGCGGCGCTGGCCGAGGTAACCGACCCGGCGGCCGATCCGGATCGGCGGGCCTGGCACCGGGCCGAGGCGGCGGCCGGGCCGGACGAGGAGGTCGCCGCGGAGCTCGAGCGGTCGGCCGGGCGGGCGCAGGCCCGCGGCGGGCTGGCCGCGGCCGCGGCGTTTTTGGACCGGGCGGTGCTGCTGACCGCCGATCCGGGGCGGCTCGCCGAACGCATCCTGGCGGCGGCGCAGGCAAGCCTGCAGGCCGGCGCGTTCGGCAAGGCCCTGGACCTGCTGGTGACCGCAGAGGATCAGGGTTCCGGGCCGCTGGATGAGTTCCAGCGCGCCCGGGTCGACCTGCTGCGCGCCCACGTCGCCTTCGCCTCTGGCCTTGGCAGCGATGCTCCCCCGTTGCTGCTGAAGGCCGCGAGCCAGCTCGAGCCGTTCAACCTGGACCTGGCCCGCGAGACCTACCTGACCGCGTGGGCCGCAGTGGGGATGGCGGGGAGTCTCGCCGGACGGGATGTCCTCCTGGAGATCTGCCACGCCGTCGTGTCCCTCCCGCGGCCGGGTGCTCCGCGTCCCCTCGACCTGCTGCTCGACGGCCTCGCTCTGCTGACCACCGGCGGACACGCCGCCGCGGCCGCAACCTTGCAACGCGCGGCGAAGGTGCTCACTAGCATTCCGATCGAGGACGTCCTGCGCTGGGGCTGGACGGCCGCATGCGCAACCGTGTTCGTGTGGGACTTCGAGGGCATGCACGCGATCTGCGCCCGGCAGGTCCAGCTCGCCCGCGACGCCGGCGCGCTCACAGATCTGTCCTTCCACCTCAACCAATTGGGCATGGCACGCCAGTGGATAGGCGACTTCGCCGGTACCGAAGTGCTCGTCGCGGAGGAAGAGAGCGTGGCGGCGGCGACCGGGAGCCCCATCGCGCCCTATACCTTGCTGAGACTCCGGGCACTCCAAGGGAGGGAAGCCGAGGCCTCCACCGCGATAACAAGCGCGGTCGAGCATGCCGTAGCCGAAAAGCAAGGGATGGCGGCGGCCTATGCGCATTGGGCGGCCGCGATCCTGTACAACGGCCTCGCCCGCTACCCGGAGGCGGCGTCGGCGGCCCGGCAAGCCACCGCGGACACCGTCTACCCAACGCCGTCAATGTGGGCGTGGCCCGAGCTTATCGAGGCGGCCGCGCGCGGAGGAGACGCCGGGCTCGCACGCTGGGCGCTCGAGCGGCTCGCGGAGACGACGCAGCCCTGCGGCGGCGACGTCGCGCTCGGCATCGAGGCTCGTTCCCGGGCGCTGCTGAGCGACGGCGCAGCCGCCGAGCCCCTTTACCGCGAGGCGATCGACCGGCTGAGCCGCACGCAGGTCCGTCCGGACCTCGCCCGCGCGCATCTCGTCTATGCGGAATGGCTGCGCCGCGAAGGCCGACGCGTCGACGCGCGCGGGCAGCTGCGCACGGCCCACGACATGCTCGACGCAATCGGGATGGAGGCGTTCGCCGAGCGTGCGCGCCGGGAGCTGATCGCCACGGGCGAGAAGGTGCGCAAGCGCGGCGTCGAGGCGCGCGACCAGCTCACCCCGCAGGAGGAGCAGATCGCCCGGCTGGCCCGCGACGGCCGAACCAACCCGCAGATCGGCGCCCAGCTGTTCCTCAGCACACGCACGGTCGAATGGCACCTGCGCAAGGTGTTCACCAAGCTCGGCATCGGCTCCCGCCACGAACTAAGGGCCGTGCTGGCGAGCCTCGGGCAGGACGGCCAGCCGACTTAGCCGTCAGCCGTAGTGATCGGCGATCTGGCCGCCGTCGATGTGCAGGATCTCACCGGTGATGTAGGGCGACGACTCCAGGAACAAGACGCCGTCCACGACGTCGCTGACCTGGCCGACCGGCCCGAGCGGGACAAGCCGACCGCCGAGGTGCTCGTAGCTGTCCGCCGGGTGCACCGGGGTCTGGATGACACCCGGCAAGACGGCGTTGACCCGGATGCCGTAGGCGGCGTATTCAAAGGCCAGCGACCTGGTCGCCGCGGCCAGCCCGCCCTTGGTCAGCGCGGCCAGCACCGCGGGCGTGGCGGAGTCCGCGGCCTCGGCCGGGGTGGCCGAGACGTTGACCACGTGGCCGCCGTACCGGCTCACCATTTCGGCGATGGCGCGCTGGGTCAGCCAGAAAAACCCGGTGAGGTTGACCCCGACGATGGTGGCATAGTCGGCGGCGGTGTAGTCGGTGAACGGCTTGGAGAGGTACACGCCCGCGTTATTGACCAGGGTATCGATGCGGCCGAAGCATTCCAGCGCCGCGCCGATGATCCGGCCGGCGGCCGGCGGGTCGGCGATGCCCCCGGCGACGGCGGAGTGTGCACCGCGTGCAGGCCAGAAGAGTTCACGTCGCCAGCCGCCGGGTCTGTGATTCACCTGGGATGGGTGAGGTGCAGCCGCGTCGAGTGCGATGGTATCGGCCTTGTTGTCCCTTCGTCCGGAGTGAGCTGATCGTATGGATGCAAGTCAGAAGGCCGTAGCGGGCGACACCGCTGACCGCGCCGCGGCAGCGGCCGGGATCGTTTTGCTGACGCTCGCCTCGGCGCAGTTCCTGATGACGCTGGACAGTTCGGTCATGAACGTGTCGATCGCGACCGTGGCCAAGGACGTCGGGACGACGGTGACGGGGATCCAGACCGCGATTACCTTCTACACGCTGGTGATGGCCTCCCTGATGATCACGGGCGGCAAGGTCGGCCAGATCCTCGGCCGCAAGCGTGCCTTCGCCATCGGGTGCGTCATCTACGGGTGCGGGTCGTTCACCACCGCGCTGGCCGGCAACCTCGCCGTGCTGATCGTGGGCTGGTCAGTCCTGGAAGGCGTGGGGGCCGCGCTGATCATGCCGGCGATCGTCGCCCTGGTCGCATCAAACTTCGCGCGTGATCAGCGGCCGCGTGCGTACGGGCTGGTCGCGTCCGCCGGCGCGATCGCGGTGGCGGCCGGGCCGCTGATCGGCGGCCTGTTCACCACCTATGCCTCCTGGCGGTGGGTGTTCGCCGGTGAGGTCCTGGTGGTGCTCATCATCTTGGGGCTCACCCGCCACATGGCCGACACCCCGGCCGAGGAAGGTGCGCGGCTCGATGTCGTAGGTACCGTGCTGTCGGCGCTGGGCCTGGGCTTGATCGTGTACGGGGTGCTGCGTTCCGGGACGTGGGGTTTCGTCCAGCCCAAGGCCGATGCTCCTAGTTGGCTGGGGTTGTCACCGGTGATCTGGCTGATCCTGGTTGGCGGCGTGGTGCTGCGGGTTTTCTTGTGGTGGGAGAATCACCGTCTGGCGCGCGGCGCTGCCGCGCTGGTTGATCCGGCGATGCTGCGGAACCGGACCCTGCGGGGCGGGCTCACGTCGTTTTTCTTTCAGTACCTGCTGCAAGCCGGTCTCTTCTTCGCCGTGCCGCTCTTCCTGTCCGTGGCGCTCGGGCTCTCGGCGATCGCGACCGGCGTCCGGCTGCTGCCGCTGTCCCTCACATTGCTGCTGGCCGCCGTAGGCATTCCGAAGGTCTACCCGAACGCATCCCCGCGCCGCGTGGTCCAGATCGGGTTCCTCGCGCTGTTCGCTGGCATCGTGGTCCTGGTGGCCGCGCTGGACGCGGGCGCCGGGCCCGAGATCGTGACCTGGCCGATGCTGCTCGCGGGCCTGGGCATCGGCGCGCTGGCCTCCCAGCTCGGGAGCGTGACCGTCTCGTCGGTGCCCGACGAGCAAAGCGGTGAAGTCGGCGGAATCCAGAACACGATGACCAACCTCGGCGCGTCCATCGGAACCGCGCTGGCAGGCGCGGTGCTCATCTCGGCGCTGACCACCTCATTCCTCACCGGCGTCCAGAACAACCCCGACGTCCCTAAGGATCTCGCCTCCCAGGCGCAGGTGGAGCTGGCCGGAGGTATCCCGTTCATATCCGATAAGGACCTGCAGGCCCAGCTCGACAAAGCTGGCGTGCCCGCCAAGACAGCCGACGCCATCGTTGCCGAGAACGCTGACGCGCGCATCGCCGGACTGCGCTCGGCCTTGTCGCTGCTCGCTGTCATCGCGCTGATCGCGCTGTTCTTCAGCCGCCGGATCCCGACCAAGCAGCCCTCAGCAGCACTCGCCAGCGAGCCCGAAGCCTGATCATCAGGCCTGGTATGAAAGGCGCGAATCCGCCGATCCGCACCCCCTTAGATCCGGTAGAGACGCACATTTACCGACTTCGGCGAAGGGTTCGCCGTGACCAGGATGTGATGACGGGGGCCGACGCTGGAGTTATGCGCATACCGGTACTTCGCGGGCTGGCCGCGGCGGCGGTCGTGGCCGGGCTGGTGTCTGGCTGCACCGGGGCACCGTCCTCGCAGCCGACGAGCCCGGCGCAGACAGCGCGGTCGGCGCAGCGTCTCGCCGGGATGAAGGACGTGCGTCCGTGCCCGGGAATCGCGGGGTTCCGCTGCGGGTCGCTGAGCGTGCGGCTGGATCCGTTCGGCCCGGTGCCGGGGCGGCTGGCGCTGCGAGTCGCGGTGTCCGGCATCGCGTCCGCCCCGCGCGGCGTGCTCCTCTTCCTGACCGGCGGTCCGGGCGAGCCGGGAGTGCCGTTCGTCTCGCGGCTTATGGACCGTCTCGGGACGGCGCTGCGCGGCTACCGGCTGGTGATGTTCGACCAGCGCGGCACCGGGGCGGGGGCACTGGACTGCCCGGCGCTGCAGCGGCAGATGGGCGCATCGGACCTGACGGTGCCCGCGCCCGCCGCGGTCCGCGGGTGCGCGGCGGCCATCGGGCCGGACCGGCGGTTCTACGCCACCGCGGATACAGTCGCCGACATCGAGGCGCTGCGGGCGGCGCTCGGTGTCGCCCGGCTCACCGTGGACGGGGTCTCGTACGGCTCCTACGTCGCGGAGCGGTTCGCGCTGGCCCATCCGGGCGAGGTGAGCCGGCTTGTGCTCGACTCGGTGGTGCCGAGCTGGAACGTGGACCCGCTGCAGCTGGTGAACATGCGGCAGAGCGCCGCCGTGCTGCGCGACGTGTGCGCGGCGCAGCGGTGCGGCTTCGATCTGGCCAGCGACCTAGCCGCAGTGGTCCGCCGGTACCATGACGGGCCCGCGCTGCTGGACATGCTGGTGGCGCTGAGCGTCGGCGATCCGTCCTTCCCCGGTGTCCCCGCCGCGCTCCACGCGGCCGCGGCCGGGCATCCGGACGCGCTCACGGCGCTGATGGCCCGGGTGCGCGCGGCGGACGCCGCCACGGCCGGTGAGCTCAGCCAGGGGCTGCACGCCAGCGCGCTCTGCGCGGACATGCCGATGCCGTGGGGCGGGCCTGACACCCCGCTGGCCGGCCGGCCCGCGGCGCTGGCCCGGGCGGTCGGCCGACTCACTCCGGCTCAGGTCTGGCCGTTCGACCGAGCCACCGCGGCAGGCAACGGCTTCATCCAGACTTGCCTGCACTGGCCGCCGTCCCCGGCCCCGTCCCCGGCCTCGCCGCGCGCCGAACTGCCCCGGATCCCCGTCCTGCTGCTGGCCGGCGGCCACGACCTCTCGACTCCGCTGGCGGGCGCACGGGCTCAGGCCGCGCTGGCCCCGGACGGCCACCTGTTCGTGGTGCCGACGGCGGGCCACTCGGTGCAGAACCGGGCGGCCGGCGACCCGGCGGCGGCCGAACTCGCCAGGTTCCTCGGCTGAGCTCACAGGCCCGGGCTCAGATGCCCGGGCTCAGATGCGCTGCTCGGTCGCGGAGTCGGTCGTCCCGCCGAAGTACCGGTCCAGCACCTGGCGGAACACCGGTTCCCCGGGAGCGGCACGAAGGAACAGCGTCATGGACGAGCACAGCTTCAGCGCGTCGACCTCACCGAAGACCTGCTCCGCGGTGCGGCCGCGCAGGCCGGCCAGGACGCCGGCGCATTCGGTCAGCCGCGCACCCAGGACCGGGTGGGCCAGGTACGCCCGGGCCTCGGCCAGCGAGGTGATCGCGTAGATGCGTGATGTCGGGCTGTAACCGAGCCCGGCGATCTGCGGGAAGACGAACCACATCCAGTGGCTGGTCTTGCGCCCGGCCCGCAGTTCGGCGAGGGCGTGCTGATAGGTGCCGTCAGCGTCCTGGGCTGTCACGAACCGCTGAAGGTCATAGGGATCATCCGTCGCCATGGCCGTCATTCTGCCCGGTGCCCGCGTTTTAGCGCCGCATCAGCACCGTTCCAGTCCTCGTTGCCAGCCTGGACTCACTATGCCCTTCACGCCATATACGTGTACCAGCCCGGATGATCCCGACCGGGAAGACAACGGACTGTTCGGGCCCGGGTCGGTGACCTGGCAGATCATGAACAGCCGGATCATCTGGGTGGCGGCCCTGCGCGCACTGTACCTGCAGGCGCTGCATCCCCGGGTGGTACGCGGCACACTGCAGAACGCCCCTGGCATCACGCAGCCGGTAGATGGCTGGGCCAGGCTGAGGCGGACGAGGAAGTTCATCGAGACGCGCACGTTCGGGACGACGGCCGAGGCCGAACGCGCCGGACGCCGCGTGCGCAAGATCCACGAGTCGCTCACCGGAACCGACCCTGACGGCACGCGGTACCGGCTGGACGAACCCGACCTGCTGCTGTGGGTGCATTGCGGCGAGGTCGCCTCGTGCGCCGACATAGCCCGGCGCAGCAGGCTGCCGCTTCGATGGCCGAGCTCGACGCCTACTACGAGCAGATCAAGCCGCGGCTGTACGCGGGCGACGAGGCGAGACAGGCGCTGCGCGTGATCTTGCTCCCGCCGGTGCCTGATGGCGACCGCGTGCTGAGACTAGGGATGCCGCCGGTCAGCGCCCTGGCATTCTCGACCCTGCCGCGCTGGGCGCGGCGGATGTACGGCAGGCCGGGCGGACCGCTGAGCGAGGCGGCGGCGACCGCCGGGCTCCTGGCCGCGCGCCTGATGTTCAGTCAGCAGCGGCTGTTCTCCGCCGCCATGCGGGCCGTACACCGCGCCGAATCGGCAGGTGAATTACGTTGAAGCCGGCGGGCGGCCCGGGTGATACTCCCGTGGTGACGATGCGAGGCGGGCGGACGTCGTACGACGTAACCGGCGAACCGCTCAAGATGCAGATGGAGACGTTCCTCGACGAGCACAGAGCCGCGTTGCGCGGGTGCCTGGACGGGCTGACCGAGGAGCAGGCCCGGCGGCGCCTGGTCCCCTCGGAAACGACGCTGCTCGGCCTGGTCAAGCACGTGACCTTTGCGGAGCGGGTGTGGTTCGGTGAGGCCGTCACCGGGCGCCCGCGGCAGGAGATGGGGCTGCCGCCGCGCGCCGCCGACGCGTTCACCCTGACCGGTGCGGACACCATCGACTCCGTCCGCAGCGCGCACGACGATGCGTGCGCGGCGTCCCGGCGGGCCACCGCCAGCCTGAACCTGGACGACGTGCTGAGCGGCCACTGGCTGGGGCCGCTCCCGCTGCGCTGGGTCTACCTGCACGCCCTGCGCGAGTTCGCGCAGCACTGCGGCCACGCGGACATCCTGCGGGAGCAGATCCTCAGCGGCCGGTCCACTGCGGCGGGCGGCCCGCGTTGAACGCCGCGTGGAACTCGGCGTAGTCCTCGCCCTTCATCAGCAGGGCCTGGGTCATCGCCTCGAGCTCGATCGCCGCCGAAAGGCTCATGTCCTGCTCCCTGGTCAGCAGGGCCTTGGTCTGCGCAAAGGCCTGGACCGGGCCGGAGGCAAGGCGCCCGGCTAGCGCGCTGACCTCGTCGTCGAAGGTGTCCTTCCCGGCCAGGAGGGAGACCAGCCCGATCCGTTCGGCCTCCTCGGCGTTTACCGTGTCCCCGAGCATCAGAAGCCGGGTGGCGTGCCCGAGCCCGACCAGCCGCGGCAGCAGGTAGGCGGCGCCCATGTCGCCGCCGGACAGTCCCACCTTGGTGAACAGGAACGCGAACCTGGCCGCCGGGGTGCACACCCGGAAGTCGGCTGCGAGTGCGATCACCGCGCCGGCCCCGGCCGCCATGCCGTGCACCGCCGCGATGACGGGCACCGGGCAGTCGCGCATCTGTTTGATCACCTCGCCGCTCATCCGGGTGAAGGCGAGCAGTTCGTCCGGTGACATGGCCAGCGTCGCGCCGATGATCTCGTTGACGTCCCCGCCCGAGCAGAAAGCCCGGCCGTTCCCCCGGATGACAAGCACCCGCGTGTCACCGCGGTGCGGCAGCTCCGCCAGCAGATCGCGCAGGTCGGCGTACGCTTCGAAGGTGAGCGCGTTGAGTTTGCCCGGCCGGTCCAGGGTCACCGTGCCGATGCCGTCGGACACCGAGAACCGGAAGTGCTCCCACCTGTCGGTCAGCGGCGCCGAGGCTCGGAACGGGCTCATCGCGGGCACTCCTATTGCGTACTCTTGACTGTCGTCACAGAAGTTGAATACTGGTGATCTACCCTACGGGAAAGAAGGAAGTGGGGCCAGATGCGGCTATCGGATTCGGCGCACCTCGACACCTTCTGTCGTGATCGCCTCCCGCCGCGGGACCAGTGGCCGGAATTCCGCTTTGACCTGCCCGAACTGAACTACCCGGAGCGGCTCAACTGCGCCGCAGAACTCCTCGACGCGACCGCCGCCCGCGACGGCGCCGACCGTCCCTGCCTGGTGTCCGCCACCGAGACCTGGACTTACGGCGAGACGGTCCGCCGGACCAACCAGCTCGCCCGGGTACTGACCGAGGACTTCGGCCTGCGCCCGGGGAACAGGGTGATGCTCCGCGGCCCGAACACCCCGTGGCTCGCCGCCGCCTGGCTCGCCGTGATCAAGGCCGGCGGGGTCGCGGTCACCACCATGGCCCTGCTTCGCCCCCGGGAGATCGCCACCATCGTCGGGCTGACCGAGCCGAGCCTGGTCCTGTGCGACCACCGCTTCGCCGCCGACCTGGCGGCCGGGGCACCGGGGCTGACCGCGGTCAGCTACGGCGGGGACGGCCCCGGCGACCTCGCCGCCCGCTGCGCGGCCAAGGACGGCGCGTTCACTCCGGTCGATACCGCCGCCGACGACGTGGCCATGCTCGCGTCGACCTCGGGTACCACCGGCCAGCCGAAGGTGGCCATGCACTTCCACCGGGACGTGCTGGCCACCGCCGACACCTTCTCCAAGTACCTGATCAAGCCGGACCGCGACGACGTGTTCACCGGCACTCCCCCGCTCGGCTTCACCTACGGGCTCGGCGGCCTGCTGCTGTTCCCGCTCCGCGCGGGCGCGTCGACGCTGCTCATCGAGCGCGCCACCCCGGCCGAGCTGGCCGACGCGATCGCGGCCCACGGCGTGACGGTGCTGTCCACCGCGCCCACCGCCTACCGGGCCATGCTGGCCGCGGGCAAGGTCCCGGCGCTGAAGAACCTGCGGCGCTGCGTCTCGGCCGGCGAGCACCTGCCCCAGTCGGTCTGGGAGGACTTCCGCCAGGCCACCGGCCTGGCCATCATCGACGGCATCGGCTCGACCGAGATGCTGCACATCTTCATCGCCGCCGCCGACGGTGACATCAGGCCCGGCTCGACCGGCACGGCCATCCCCGGGTACCGCGCGACGATCCTGGACGAGCGCGGTGAGGAGGTGCCCGACGGCGTGCCCGGGCGGCTCGCGGTGCAGGGCCCGACCGGCTGCCGCTACCTGTCCGACGAGCGCCAGCGGACCTACGTGCAGCACGGCTGGAACATCACCGGCGACACCTACATCCGCGACGCCGACGGCTACTTCTGGTACCAGGCGCGCAGCGACGACATGATCATCTCGGCCGGCTACAACATCGCCGGGCCCGAGGTCGAGGAGGCGCTGCTCGGCCACCCGGACGTGCTCGAGGTAGCGGTCATCGGCGCGCCCGACCCGGGCCGCGGCATGGTCGTGCAGGCCTACGTGGTGCTGCGCGAGGGCGCCGCGGCGAACCCCGCGAAGGCGGCCGAGCTGCAGGACTTCACCAAGGCCTCGATCGCGCCTTACAAGTACCCCAGGGTGATCGAGTTCGTCTCCGAGCTGCCCAAGACCATCAGCGGCAAGACCCAGCGATACCGGCTCCGGCAGATGGCAGGGGAAAAACTGCAGGCACGTTCGGGGTAAATATCACGGGCCGAACGGACACGCCGTATCCGGTTATCCGCAGGTTTCCCGGGCCCAGCGCGCGAGCACCGGGCGGTCCTAAGGACCCCGGCGGAGGCGTCTAAGGACCCCTTGAGGTGCGGATTTGAGGCGATTGCCCGACGCGAGGGACCTGTCCTTAGGGCGATGGTTGAGGGTACGGGGATGAGGAGGCTGCGATGCACCCGATGTTCGTGAAGTTGTACCTGGAAAACGACGCCCTGGCCGAGGAGGAGGATCGGCGCCGGCCCGCGAGCCGGGCCCGGCGGGCCCGGTGGCGCCTGGCCACCAGGGTCGTCGCCCGCGAACGGGATCGCCGGCCCGCCCGGTGAGGAGCGGTTCAGGTCGCAGTCTGCCGGGCCGCGGCCTGCCGGGCTGCGTCGAACGGGGCCCGGTCGAAGATGAACCGGCTGTAGGTGATCTTCCCGTCGGAGACGGTGAGGCACTCGGCGCCGGGCGCGCTCGTGACGGGGACGGTTTCGGTGTCGTACATGATCAGCGCGGTCGTGTCGTCGCCGAAGGCGGCGATCAGTGTCGACCCGGTGAGGATCTGCACGAACGGGCCCATGAAGCCGCGGTAGGCGGCGGCGCCCTCCAGGCGGCCCGCCGGTGCGTCGCAGACGATGTCGTCGGCGATGTAACTCATGGCCTTGTCCAGGTCGTGGCCGGTCCAGGCGTGGTAGTAGGCGAGCGCGGTGCGCAGGGCGGGACTGGCGGCCTTGTTCATCGAATTCGTCTCCTTCATGGTCGTCATACCTGTGCAGACACCGCGGCCACGCCGAACGGAACGCTGCCCAGAGAAAATGTGCGGGGAGAAATGACGGATTAGCATGGCAAGCTGATGCGGTGGAGCAAGCCACGATGGAGCGCGCCCGGGCCGGCGACGAGCGGGCGTTCGCCGAGCTGACCGACCCGTACCGGCGCGAGCTGCAGGTGCACTGCTACCGGATGACGGGCTCGCTGACCGACGCCGAGGACATGCTGCAGGAGACGTTGCTGGCGGCCTGGCGCGGGCTGGCCGGATTCCAGCAGCGATCATCGCTGCGTTCCTGGCTGTACCGCATCGCGACCAACCAGTGCCTCAACGCCCTGCGCAGCTCCAGCCGCCGGATCCCGGCCGAGCCGATCCCGCCGTTCCAGCCGCCCGAGCCCAGCCGGCGCGGTGAGATCACCTGGCTGCAGCCCTACCCCGACACCCTGCTCGAGGGTATCGCCGACACCGCTCCTGGCCCCGATGCCCGCTACCAGGCCACCGAGTCGATCGAGCTGGCCTTCATCGCGGGCCTGCAGCGCATGCCGCCCCGCCAGGCAGCCACGCTCGTGCTCCGCGACGTGCTCGGCTTCGCCGCCGACGAGGTGGCCGGCATGCTCGGCACCAGTCCGACCGCGGTCAAGGGCACGCTGCAACGCGCCCGCGCCGCGCTGGACCAGCACCGCGACCAAGCCGGGCGCGGACGAGCACTACGGCCGGGGTCGGACCGGGAGCGCGCCCTGGCCCGGCGTTTCGCCGACGCGTACATCGCGGCCGACATCGACCGCGTGGTGGCGCTGCTCACTGACGACGCCTGGCTGTCCATGCCCCCGGCGCCGCACCAGTACCATGGCATCGCCGCGATCCGGTCCATGCTGCGCGCGAGCTTCGAATACCGCGGCGACGACCGCATGTACCTGGTGTCTACTCGGGCCAACACCCAGCCCGCCCTGGCCGGCTACGTCAGCGACCGGGCCCGCGGAGCCGCCTTCCCGTCCGGGCTATTCGTGCTCGGCATGGCCGGCGCCAGGATCCACGCGATCACCCGGTTCCACATCGACGAGCTCTACCCGCGGTTCGGGCTCGCCGGATCCCTGCCCGAGGCGGAACGGGCTAGCCGGGAACCGCGGCGGCACGATACAAACACGATATGGCAGGCAAGGACGGCCGGGCCCGGCCGGTAATCTCCGGCCGCGTACTGGACGCCGCGATCGCGCTCGGCGTGGCGCTGCTCGGCCTGGCCGGCGGGTTTGGCGCGGCGGCCAAGGGAGAGCACGCGGCCTTCCTGACCACCGCGGCGCTGGTCACGATGGGCCTGGTCATGTTTCCGCGGCGGCGCTTCCCGGGTACCGTGCTGGCGCTGATGGCGGCGCTTGTCGCGATCCTGGTGGTCCTGCGGGCTTCGGTCGAGGGTGCGTTCGTCGCCGTCCTCATCGCGTCCTACAGCGCCGCCGTCTACGGCGGCCGCCGGATCGCGCGGCTGCTGGCGATAGCGGCACCGGTGACCTTCTTCGGTCTGGGCGCCCTGACCGCGCTGGGCGCGGACGGGTGGATCAACGCTCACCTCCCGGTACGGACGCTGATCGCGGCGGCCGGCGCGGGGCTGGTAGGGCTGGTGATCAGGCAGCAGTTCGCGGCCCGGGCCGAGCACATCGCGGTGCTGGCCGAACGGACCGGGCTGATCGCCGCGCAGCAGGAGGAGCGGGCCCGCCGCGCGGCGCTCGCCGAGCGGTTGCGGATCGCCAGGGAGTTGCACGACATCGTGGCGCACCACCTCACCGTCGTGGTGATCCAGGCGCAGGGCGCGCAGCGTGCGGCCGGCCGGGACCCGGCCATGGCCAAAGCCGCCATGGCCGATGTCGAGCGGACGGGACGGACGGCCCTGGACGAAATGCGCCACCTGCTCGGCTTGCTCCGCTCGGGCGAGCCCGCCGACGCCGGCGATGCCCGCGAGACCAACGCGGCCGCGCCCGGCGCCGCCTACCTGCCGCCGTTCGGCCTGGCCGACATCGACGACCTGGCCGAGGGGATGCGCGGTGCGGGCCTGCCGGTTACGGTGCTCCGCCGCGGGGAGCCGCGGGACGTGCCCGAAGCTATCGGGTTGACCGCCTACCGGATCGTGCAGGAGTCGCTCACCAACGTCCTGAAGCACGCCGGGCCCGCCGCCGCGACCGTGGAGCTGGATTTCGCCACCGAACTCGGCGTCACGATCACCGACGACGGCCGCGGCGCGAGCGCGGCCCTCGGCGCGGTCCCCGGCGCGGGCCGGGGCGCGGCCGGGCTGCGGGAACGCGTGGCGGCGCTGGGCGGAAGGCTGAGCATCGGCCCCAGGCCCGGCGGCGGCTACCGGGTGCACGCGACGATCCCGCTGGAGAGGGCATGATCAGGGTGCTGCTGGCCGACGACCAGCCGCTGGTGCGAACCGGATTCCGCATGATCCTGGACGCGGAACCAGATATCGAGATAGCCGGCGAGGCCGGCGACGGCGCCGACGCGGTACGGCAGTGCCGCGCGCTGTGTCCGGACGTCGTGGTGATGGACATCCGGATGCCGGTCCAGGACGGCGTCGCGGCGACCACCCAGATCGCCGCGGACGGGCAGGCGCGAGTGCTCGTGCTCACCACGTTCCACCTGGATGAGTACGTGATCGCGGCGCTCAGGGCGGGTGCCAGCGGCTTCCTGCTGAAGGACGTGGAAGCGGCCAAGCTGACCGAGGCCATCCGGGTCATCGCGGGCGGGCAGGCGATCATCGACCCTGCGGTGACCCGGCGGCTGCTCGACCAGTTCGCCCGCCAGCTGCCCGCCGGGAAAGGCGCCGAGGGAGACGAGGCTGGCCGTGACCGGCTTCGCGAGCTCACCGGAAGGGAACTCGACGTGCTGAGGCTGGTGGCACGGGGCCTGTCCAACGCGGAGATAGCGGCCGAACTGGTGATCACCGAGACCACTGTGAAGACCCACGTGCACCATCTGCTGACCAAGCTCGGCGCGCGGGACAGGGTGCAGCTCGTGATCTTCGCCTACGACGCCAGGCTGGCCCGGTCTCCATCCTGAGATCGACTCCGGTCACTTCTCCATCCTCAGATCGAGGCCGGGACAGCACGCCGGGCCGATGCCCGCCGGGCCTGCCGGACCTACGGTCCCCGTATGGAATCAGCGACACTGGCCGCCCGCGCCCGCGACGTGACGAAGATCTACGGACAGGGCCAGGCGGCGGTCACCGCGATCGACGGGGTAAGCCTGGATATCCCGGCCGGGTCTTTCACCGCGGTGATGGGGCCATCGGGTTCCGGCAAGTCCACCCTGATGCACTGCATGGCCGGTCTCGACACGGTGACCGGCGGGCGGCTGTGGATCGGCGAGACCGAGATGGGCGGCATGCGCGAGCGGCAGCTCACCAGGCTCCGCCGGGACCGGGTCGGGTTCGTGTTCCAGGCCTACAACCTGCTGCCGACGCTGAACGCCGCCGCGAACATCACGCTGCCGCTGGACATCGCCGGGCGGGCCGCGGACCCCGGGTGGGTGGCCACGGTAATCGAGGTGGTCGGGCTGAAGGACCGGCTGCGGCACCGGCCCAGCGAGCTGTCCGGCGGCCAGCAGCAGCGGGTCGCGGTGGCCCGGGCGCTGGCCAGCCGCCCGGAGATCGTCTTCGCGGACGAGCCCACCGGGAATCTCGACTCGAAGGCAGGCGCCCAGGTGCTCGGCCTGCTCCGCGGGTCGGTCAGGGAATTCGGCCAGACCGTCGTCATGGTGACTCACGATCCGGTCGCCGCCAGCTACGCCGACCAGGTGGTCTTCCTGGCCGACGGCCGGATCGCAGGCAGCCTGGCCGGGCCCACCCCGGAGTCCGTGCTCGACGCCATGAAGACCCTCGGGGAGTGACCCGCCGTGATCCGTGCGCTCTTCGTCGGGGCCCTGTTCCGCAGCATGCTGACACACCGGCTGCGCCTGGTCCTGACCGGGCTCGCCATCGCGCTCGGCGTCGCCTTCATGTCGGGCAGCTTCGTCTTCAGCGCGACCCTCACCCGCGGCCTGGACTCGCTGTTCGCCCAGGCCAGCATGGGAACCGACGTGGAGGTCAGGCACAACTCGCCGACCGGGCCGACGATCACGGGAAGCCCGGCGCGGCCGCTCCCGGCCTCGGTGCTCGCGACCGTACGCCGGGTCCCCGGCGTCGCCGCCGCGGACGGGGAGATCGCCGCGCAGGCGGTGCTGCTCGGCCGGGATGGCAAGCCGCTGCCCGGGTCGTTCGGCGTCGCGCTGAGCTGGCCGGCGGACGCCCCGTTCCAGGCGGCGTTCTCGCGGCGTAACGGGCAGCCGCCGACCGGCCCCGGCCAGGTCATGATCGACCGGGGTTCCGCGCGGTGCGGTCACTTCGCGGTAGGCGAGACCATCGCCATCGCCATCGCCGGACGCGCGGCCCAATTCACCATCAGCGGGATCACCGGCTACGGGTCCGCGGACAGCATCGGCGGCGGTTCGATGGCGATATTCGGCCTCGGCGCCGCGCAGCACCTGTTCGGCAAGGCGGGCGAGTACGACCGGATCGTCGTCAAGGCCGTCCCCGGAGTGTCCGCCGCCCAGCTGCGCGACCGTGTCGCGTCGGTGCTGCCGCCCGGTGACGAGGCGGTCACCGCGGCGTCCGCCTCGGCGAGCGCGGCTCAGCAGATCAACGGCCAGCTGGGCATCCTCACCGCCTTCTTCCTGAGCTTCGCCGGCATCGCGCTGCTCGTCGGCGCGTTCGTGATCTGGAACACGTTCTCCATCCTGGTCGGCCAGCGGACCCGGGAACTGGCCCTGATCCGGGCCCTCGGCGCCGGCGCGGGCCAGGTGTTCCGCTCGGTGCTGGCCGAGGCCGCGATGATCGCGGCGGTCGCCAGTGCCGTCGGGGTCGGCCTGGGTCTGGGGCTGGCCCGGGGGCTAGCCGCACTGCTGTCGGCCTTCGGCTTCTCGCTGCCGGTCAGCGGGCTGGTACTGCCGGCCGCCGAACTCGCGGTGGCGCTCGGTACCGGCATCGCGATGACCGTGGTCGCATCGCTGCCGCCGGCCTACCGCGCGACCCGGGTCTCCCCCGTCCAGGCGATGCGGGACCCGGCGCCCGGGCCGGCCCGGTTCCCGGCCCGCCGGCTGGCCGCCGGGCTCGCGGTCACCACGGCCGGCCTGGCCGCCCTCCTGGCCGGGATCCTCGGCGGGACGGGACAGGTCGTGCTGGCCGGCGCCGGAGCGGCCTGCTGCTTCATCGGCACCACCCTGCTCGCCCCGCTCGTCGTCCGGCCGCTGGCCTACCTGGCGGGCGCGCCGCTCGTCCGGCTCCCCGGCCGGGTCGGCCTGCTCGCCCGGGGCAACACCATGCGCAACCCGGAGCGCACCAGCGCCACCGCGGCGGCGCTGATGATCGGCCTGGCGGTCATAGCCGCCACGTCGGTCCTGGTCAGCTCGGCACAAGCGACGATAGGCCGACAGGTCGGCGCGGCCAGCCGCACCGACTTCTACGTGCAGGCGGCCAACGGCGACACCGGCCTCAGCCCGGTGCTGGCCGGGACCATCGCCCGGCAGCCCGGCGTCCTCGCGGTGACCGAGGTGCGGCAGACCGGCGCGACCGTCGCCGGAGCGGCCAACCGCACCGTGGACGGCGTCGACCCAGCGGCCATCGGCCGGTTCACCGACCTCGGGGTGACCGCGGGCCAGGCCGGGTCGCTGAGTGGCGGCGGGATCATGGTCTCCTCCGACGTTGCCTCGGGCCGCGGCTGGAAGGCCGGCCAGGAAATCCAGGTGCAGTTCGGCTCGTACGGCGTGTACCGGCTGCGGATCGTGGCGATCTTCGCCAACGTCGGCCCGCTCAGCGGATACCTGGTCGGCAACACGACCCTGGCCGCGGACAGCGGCGTCCGATCCGACCACGTGGACCTCGTGCGGGCACCGGCCTCGGCCAGGAGAACGATCCAGGCCGCGCTGGCCGGATATCCCGGCGCGCAGCTGCTCGACCAGACGGGCTACATCGCGAGCCAGACCAGCGTGCTGAACTCGCTGCTCACCCTGGTCACCGCCATGCTGATCCTGGCGATCGTGATCGCGCTGCTCGGGGTCGTCAACACTCTCGCCCTCTCCATCTCCGAGCGCACCAGGGAGATCGGCCTGCTCCGGGCGATCGGAATGCAGCGCGGCCAGCTACGGCAGATGGTCGCGGCCGAATCGATGATCATCTCGGTGATCGGCGCGCTTCTCGGGACCGTGCTCGGGCTCGGCCTCGGCGCGGCCCTCGCGGCCGCGCTGACCAGGTCCCAGCAGGCGACCGTGGCCATCCCGGCCGGGCAGCTCGTCATCTACGTCCTGGCCACCGGAGCGGCTGGTGTGCTCGCCAGCATCTCCCCGGCCAGGCGGGCGGTCCGGCTCGACATGCTGACCGCGATCGCCGCAGAGTAAGCCCGGGTAAGCACGTCCCCCGACCCGGCTGGGCCGGACGGAAGGCGGGATACCCGGCTCGTTAGGCGCCGCTGGGCTTGGGCGCGGTGCAGGAGATCATGGGGTTGAAGCCGAGGTAGTTGAGCGGCCCCGCGAGGATCGTCACGGCCATCGTCGCGCCCTGCGTGCAGCCGACGTTGTTGATGCTGAAGTAACCGCGCTGCCCGGCCGCGACGGCTCCGATGATCAGCCATATGAACAGGATCACCGTCCCTCTTTTTACGCTCACGTTTCCTCCGCCGGCCGCGGCCCCTGGGCTTGGTGCGATAGTAGCGGCCGTATCCGGATATGGGGTTTAGCCGCGCCGTTACCCCCTCTCAAGGAAGGCGCGGACGGCGGCCTTGCAGGGCTCGCGGTCGTAGCTGGCCACGTAGGGGCCGGCCATCCGCACCGGATCGCCGAAGAAGTAGTACTCGTACAGCGCCTGCCGCCCGGAGAAGGCCGAGATGCAGGTGTCCCAGACCAGCCGGAACAGCCTGACCCGCTCGGCCCCGCCCAGCGTGGCGGACTGCAGGTAGGTCTCGATGTCGGCCGCGGCGGGACCGGTCACGTCGGCCTCGGTCGGCGTGGCCATCAGGCCGGACGCGCCGAGCTTGCGCAAGATCTCGGGGAACCGCTGGTAGAGCCGGGGGTAGAGGTTCCGGGCGGTGTTCAGCGGCGCCCAGGCCGGGGTGAGCACGCCGAACTCGTTCGGCGCCGCGTCGGCTTCGGCCGCGCGCAGCAGCGCGCGTAGCGTCTCCAGCGTGGTGATGACCTCGGCCACGTCGGCCTGGACGTGCGGGAACTGCTCGATGCCGATGGCCTGGGTGAGCAGCGAGAGCAGGCCGAGGATGTACTCGGTCTTGGCCGTGGTGCGGGTGACCACCTGATGCGTCATGTGCACCACGGCCGAGGTATGCGTGTAGAAGCCGTTGCACAGCTCGGGGTCGCCGAGCACGAAGCAGCGCTCGTACGGCACGTGCACGTCGTCGAAGATCACCACGGCGTCGGATTCCTCGAACCGGGAGCCGAGCGGGTGGTCGTGCCGCGGCCGGCCGTAGTCGAGCGGCTCGCGGGCCAGGTAACGCAGTCCGGCCGCGTCGTTCGGTATGGCGCAGGCGAAGGAGTACTGCTTGTCCTCCGGCGTGTTCCGCAGCACCGTCGACGGGAACACCAGCAGCTCGTCGGCGAACGGGCCGATGGTGGCGAGCATCCGCGCGCCGCGGATGACGATGCCGTTGTCGTCCTCGCGGACGATGTGCGCCATCAGCGCGCCGCCGGCCTGCTGGCTGCCGGAGACCGCGCGGTTGGCCTGCGGCGGGATCAGCGTGTGGGTGCAGAGCAGGTCCTCCTCGCGGACCTTCTCGTAGTAACGCCGGATGTTCTCGCCGTATGGCGGGCTGGCCTGGGCGAACCAGTCCTGTGCCGAGGCGAGCGCCATCAGCGCGCTATTGAGGTAGTCGCCGGTTCGGCCCAGCATCCCGAACGAGCGGTCGGCCCAGAGCTTGAAGGCGTCCCTGCGCTTGGTGAGGTGCGCAGGTGTCGTCGGGGTGAGGAAGGCGGTCGCGACTGGCTCGCCGGTGGTGGGCGAGGGGTAGGTGAGGATGTCCCGGTACGCGGGGTCGTGCTGCATGTCGTAGAGCTCAGCGAAGCTGCGCACGACGTTACGGAACGCCGGGTGGGCGGCCACGCCGCCGGTCAGCGTCTCACCCTGGATCTCCACGTGCACACGGGCGGCGGCCAGCCGCCCGAGGAACTCGCTGCCGCTACGTGCCGCCATACCCGGGACGGTACCGTCAGCACATGGTCGTCCGTCAAGGCTTGCCTGGCTCGCTGGCCGCGCGGGTCACCTACCTGCTCGAGCCGAAGAACTGGCTGATCGTCACCGTGGTTGGCTCGGTGACCATCCTGGCGCTGGTCTGCGGGCCGCTGGTTCTCGGCGGGTACCTGCTAGTCGGGCTGCTCGGCTGGGCCCGGGTGGCGGTCCGCGACCACACCGTGCCGCAGGTTGTCGCCGGCAGCGTCCTCGGCGCCGCGGCGGCGTTTCTCGCCTACGCGGCCATCGCATAGGCGAGGCTTGAAGCGCGGATGCCGCGTTCATGCATCTCGTGGGTCGCGTAGGAAAATTTCCCGCGTCTTTCCCGGGGAGGGTGCCCGGATCAGGTGCCACGGCTGTCACGGCGCCAGTGACCAGGTGCCGTTGCACCCCTGATAGCGGATTCTGGCACCTGGTGATCCGCCCGGCCGCCGGAGCCTGTTCCTGCGGGGCCGACGGGACTGCTGATGCGGCGCACCGGGCGGCGGCCAGGATCGCGGATGATGCGATCGTCCCGCAGGCCATGCCGACGCGTCCGGACGGCATGATCGCGGCATCCATGCCGTATGAACCGGCGGCGGGTAGATCACACGATCATCGGAACGCCTTGCGGCGTGGCTCAGACGTGGCCGAGGGCGGCGGCTAGCTCGCCGGTCCGGCCGAGCAGCCTGGCCACGGCGATCGGATTCATGTAGTCGTCGTAGCGGATGATCTCGCCGTCGCGCACCCGGATCACGCCTAGGGCCGTGTGCCGGTAGGGCTCCCCGGCCGCCTTCGACCAGCCATGGTGGGTGATCTCGGTGACCACGACCTCGGGGTCGTCGGTCTCGCGGACCACGGCTTCCACGCCGTCCATGATCAGCAGGTCCCGAGCCCGGCTCAGGTCCTTGAAGTAGTCACGGATGGCCTCGCGGCCGTGCAGCTCGGCGGGTTGCCCGGGCAGGCCGAACGGATAGGCAAGCACCCCGTCCTCGGCGAACAGGTCGGCGAAGTCCACGCCTTCCCCGCCGACCATACGGCGGACCTGCTCGGCGACCTCACGCGGGCTACGGGACATGACAGCTGCCTCCTATAATCGGAACGATGACCCCGCTTAAACTATACGGAACGATCGCCCCGGTTAGCAATGATGGCTGAGGACGGGCAGCTAGTCCGGCTGCCGCCTGAGCGGACGGCGGATACGGCAACGCAGACGGCGGATACGGCAAAGCAGGCGGCGGATACGGCCGGACGGCCGCTGCGCGCCGATGCGGCGCGGAACCGGGAGAAGGTGCTGCGCGCCGCGCGGGAGGCGTTCGCCGAATCGGGCTACGGCGTGCCGCTGGACGAGATCGCGGCCCGCGCCGGGGTCGGGCCCGGCACCGTCTACCGGCATTTCCCGGCCAAGGAGGCGCTGTTCGAGGCGGTCGTGACGGCGCGGATCACCGATCTGGTCAACGAGGCGCGGGCCAGGACCGATGCCACCGACCCCGGCGAGGCGTTCTTCGGCTTCCTCAGCAGGATCGCCGGGGAGGCCGCCGACAAGCGCGACCTGCCCGATGCCATCTCGATCGCCGGCTCGCTGCGCGAGGACCTGTTCGCCGCGCTCGATCTGCTGCTGAGCCGCGCTCAGCAGGCAGGCGCCGTCCGCTCCGGGATCAGGACGTCCGATCTCATCGTGCTGATGAAGGGCATGTTCGCCGGCCTGGCCGGCAGCACCGACCCGGCCCTGCACGAGCGGGTGTTCACGGTGCTGGCCGACGGACTGCGCCCGCGAGGCTGAGCGCTTGTGCGCTTGTGCGCGGGGTCGGTGAGTAGGCTTTGTACGCGCATAGCTGGGGTTGACGGCAGGGAGGATCCGAGATGGGCAAGGCATTCGCGGATCGCTGGGGGGTCCCCGTCCGGGCGGGCAACGCCGACGCGGTGGCCCTGCTCGACTCGGCCATCGAGGACCTGGCCGCGCTGGCGGGCGACCCGGTGGCGGACGCCGACGCCGCGGTCGCGGCCGACGACAGCCTGGTGCTCGGCCACATCTACAGCGCCTACCTGCAGCTGTACGGGACGACCCCGGAGGGGCGCGCCGCCGCGGGCGAGATCCTGAAGCGGCTGGACGAGCCGGTCATGGGCGAGCGGGAACTGCATCACCTGCGGGCCGCCCGGCACTGGGCCGAGGGCGACTGGGAAGCCGCCACCCGCTCGCTGGAGCGGGCGCTGCTGTGCCACCCGCGCGACTTGCTCGCCCTCAAGGTGGCCCAGGACCTCTACTTCTTCCTCGGCAACCGGCTCGAGCTCCGCGACACCGCCGCCCGGGTGCTGCCCGCCTGGCCGCGCGACCGGCCTGGCTGGGGATACGTGCAGGGCATCTACGCGTTCGGGCTGGAGGAGAACGCGGACTACCGGCAGGCCGAGTCGCGCGCCCGGGCCGCCCTGGACCACAATCCGAAAGACGTCTGGTCGGTGCACGCGCTGGCGCACGTCTTCGAGATGGAGGGCAGCCAGCGGGACGGCGTCGAGTTCCTCACCGCCTCGGCGCCCTGCTGGTCTGCGAGCTTCTTCGCCATCCACAACTGGTGGCACCGCGGCCTGTACCACCTGGAGCTGGGCGAGACCGGCGAGGCGCTCGCCCTGTACGACGACCCCATCCGGGCGGGCCGCTCCACCGAGTGGCTCGACGTCGTGGACGCGGCCGCGCTGCTGTGGCGGCTGTCGCTGTTCGGCGTGGACGTGACCGAGCGCGCCGAACAACTCGCGGCCGACATCGACGACCTGGTCAGCAGCCCCGTCTACATCTTCAACGACTGGCACGCGGTGATGGCGTTCGGCCTGGCCGGAAACACCGAGCGGACCGAGCGGGTGGTCGCGTCCAACCGGCACCTGTCCGCGCCGACCAACGCGGCCGCCGCCGGGCGGGCCGGCCTGGCCCTGCTCGAGGCGTTCGCCGCGTTCTCGGCCGGTCACCCGGACCGGGCCATCGACCTGCTCATCGACATCCGGCCCCGGGCCAACGCGGTCGGCGGGAGCCACGCCCAGCGCGACGTCATCGACCTGACCCTCATCGCCGCGGCGGCCCGGGCCGGCGATGACAGCCTGGCCCGCGCCCTGGTCACCGAGCGGGTCGCGCGCAAACCTACGGCCGAGGCCGCCGCCCGCCAGCTGATCACGGAGAACGGCGGATCGCTGGACGCCCTGCGCTGGTAACCGTCGGCGTGGTCAGGCCCGGCGGGCCGGTTTCCATCCGGGGCGGGGCACGCTGGCGCGGAGCCGCTGCGTGTAGGAATGCTGTGGGTCATCGAGGATCTGGGCCGTTCGGCCGCGCTCGACGATCTCGCCGCGCTGGCCTGGTGCGGCGGAGAGGCGGCGCTGCTGGCCCTGCCCGAGCCGCTGCAGGCCGTCGATCGGGGCGCCTGGACCCAGGCCTACCGGGCGGTCGGCAAAGAGGAGTACCCGCACATCTGGCGGGTACGCGACGAACTCCCGCTGGTCAACGACGACGACATCTTCGAGGCCGCGCTGGCGATCGTGATCACCGGTCTATGCGAGCGCGCGCCGCAGCCGTGTACGTGCGGCGCCCATCCCGGCGGTGCAGCGGCCATGAAGCCATAACGACGTATGCATGCCACTTAATAGTTATCCACGGAACCTGTGGATTGACTGTGCATAAACCGGTGGACAGATGCCGTGTTATGCGGATAACCAGCTGTCTGCTGTGGATGAAATGTGGACGACGAAAAAACCGGAAATGAATTCCCGCAGAACCTTGCCTGCGCCCTGCCGGGCCAGTAAGAATGCTTTCACCGTTGGAAACGGGCATCATCCGGAGGTGACTCCGGGACGCGGGAGGCGCCGGGAAACTGGCGGTTCGCGCGGATGTGCGGCCCCGGCGGGCGGTCTGCGGTGCCAGACGGCCGGTCAGCCGACCAGGTCGGCCGGGGACCAGGCGAGGTCCTCTCCATCTCATACATGGAGGGGACCTTCGTCGTAAGCGAAGGCACCGCGTCCAGCGACGTAAGCGCTAAATCCCCGGAATCCGCGGACCGTTTGGGTATCCAGTGGTCGCCGCGTTTCTCGAACTTCCGCTTGAAGTCGGCGTACGCGGCCCGGTCCGCCTGGTCTCCCTCCCCGTAGGTCCGTATGGCGCTGTCGCGCGCCTTCGTGAACGTCTCCTGGGCTTCCTTCGATGAGCGCTTGAGAGTACCCGGCAGTTCGCCGCCTTGCGCCAGGCCGCGGCGGCGGATCTTCGGCATGGTATCCCCTCCTACAGCATTCCCTTCGCCTTGCTAACCACGGTGTTGCCGGCTACCCAGGGCGACCGTTCCTACACCTGGGTTCGCACGGCGGACCTCCTCCATTCGCGTATTGGCCTGCTGGCCGGGTAGGGAGCGCCCGTGACTAGCTGGCAGAAACTCAGGGACGAGGCGGCGCAGTGCACGCGGTGCGATCTGTACCGGCGGGCGACGCAGACGGTGTTCGGCGAAGGCCGGACGGGCGTTTCCATCACGCTGGTCGGGGAGCAGCCGGGGGACCAGGAGGACAAGCAGGGCCATCCGTTCGTCGGGCCCGCGGGCCGGATCCTGGACCGGGCGCTGGACGAGGCCGGCATCGACCGTGACGACGTGTACTTGACCAACGCGGTCAAGCATTTCAAGTGGACCGAGCGGGGAAAGCGCCGGATCCATCAGCGCCCGAACGGCACCGAGATCAGGGCCTGCGGGTTCTGGCTGGAGGCCGAGCTCGGCGCGGTCCGGCCGCGGCTGGTGGTGCTGCTGGGCGCGGTGGCGGGCGAGGCCATGTTCGGCTCGCGGTACCGGGTTGGCGAGTACAAGGGCAAGGCGGAGGCAGCCTCGCTCGGCTCCTGGCAGGGGATCGTGGTGGGTACTATCCACCCGTCCGCCGTGCTGCGCGGACCGGACTCCGAAGGCCGGGACCAGGCCTACGCGGGCCTGGTCTCCGACCTGGTGACGGCCCGGGAGGCCGCCGCGGAGGCGGCGCGATGAGCAGGGGCGAGGCGCGAGACGACGGACCGGCGCGGGCGGACGGGTTCGCCCCGATCGAGTCCTACGGGGTCATCGGGGACAGCAAGTCAGTCGCGCTGGTCGCCCAGGACGGCGCGATCGACTGGTGGGGGGCTCCGGCGATGGATTCGCCGCCGGTGTTCGCGGCGATACTCGACCCGCGGGACGGCGGCTGCTTCACCCTGGAGCCGGCCGTGCCCTACCGGGTGAGCAGGCGCTACCTGCCCGGGAGCAACGTGCTGGAGACCACGTTCAGCACACGCGACGGCGCGGTGCGGGTTATCGACTCGCTCAACCAGGGCGCGAACGGTCCGCTGCCCTGGGCCGAACTCGCCCGCGACATCAGGCCCGACCGCGGCGATGTACCGATGCGGTGGCGGGTAGCGGCCGGGACGCTGTTCCACCGGGCCCGCCCGTGGGCCAGGCTAAGGGACGCGCCGATCTTGCATGTGGGCGACCTGATGCTCGTGCTGGTGACCGAGCGGACCGGCCAGCCGGAAATGGGCCCGGGCGAGTTCAGCGGGGAGTTCGTCGCGCGGGCCGGCGAAAACGCGCTGCTCACCCTCGTCGCGGCCGACCAGGCGCCGCTGGTGGTGCCATCGGCCGCGGAAGTCCGGGGCCGGCGGGAGGCCAGCGAGGAAGCCTGGCGCAGGTGGTGCGAGACAGTGCCCTACCAGGGCGACGACCGTGAGCTGGTACTGCGCAGCGTGCTCGCGCTCAAGCTCCTCACCTACTCCCCCACCGGCGCCATGGCGGCCGCCGCTACCACGTCGCTGCCGGAGAGAGTCGGCGGCGACCGCAACTACGACTACAGGTACGGGTGGATCCGCGATACCTCGTTCGTGCTCGATTCCTTCATCCGGCTCGGCCTGACCCAGGAAGTCCAGGGCACGCTGGCCTGGATGCTCAGCTGCATTTCCGCCACCGCGCCCGAGATACACCCCTTCTACGGGCTGAGCGGGCACGTTCCGGACGAGGAAACCGAGCTGCGCCTGCGCGGCTACCGCGACTCCAGTCCCGCCCGGGGAGGCAACCGCGCCGTCGGGCAGCCGCAGTGGGGATGCTACGGGGACCTGCTCGAGTGCGTGTGGCTGGCGGTCGACCGGGCCGGCGCGCACTTGGACCCGTCCAGCGCCGACCTGCTGCATGCGCTGGGGAACAAGGTGTGCGACGTCTGGACCGAGCCCGACTGCGGGATATGGGAGCTTGAGGACAGACGGCACAACACGTTCTCCAAGACCGGATGCTGGGTCGCCCTGGACCGCCTGGTCAAGCTGGCGGAACGAGGTCAGGTGGCGGACCGCGACGTGGATCGCTGGACGGCCGAACGGGCCGCCATCCGCGCCTGGGTGGACCGGCACTGCTGGTCCGAAGCCAGGCGCAGCTATGCCGGTTACGCTGGATCGGACGAGCTCGACGCGTCGCTGCTGCTGCTGGCGCGCACCGGTTTCGTCGATGGCAAGGACCGCCGCTTCACCCAGACGATCGAGGCCATCCGCGCCGAGCTCGCCGAAGGCCCGCTGCTCTACCGCTTCACCGGCGCCCGCGAGATCGAGGGGGCCTTCGTGCCCTGCTCGTTCTGGCTCATCGACGCACTGCTCAGGAACGGGCACCCCGGCGAGGCGCGCACGCTCTGGCGCGAGCTGATCTCGTACGTCAGTGACCTGGGTTTGCTGGCGGAGGAGATCGACCCGGCCACCGGTGCGTTTCTCGGCAACCTGCCGCAGGGGCTGTCGCACCTGTCGCTGCTCAACGCGGCCGCCCTGCTGGCCGAGCAGCGAGGCGATGACGGACTGGAACAGCCATAGTGACCTCGGCACGGGACAATAAGGGCGACGGCGAAAGGCGACGCGAGCCGGAGGTCGAGGAGGCGTTCAACCGGCTCGTCTCCGAGGGCAGCAACCGGCTGGACCGCCACTGGTCCCGCTGCTGGCGACCGGCTTCGTCGGCGGTATCGACGTCGGCGTCGGCGTGCTCGCCTACCTCGTCGTGTATCACGAGACCGGGCAGCCGCTGCTGGCGGCCGCAGCGTTCCCGATCGGTTTCATCGCGCTGCTGCTGGCCCGCAGCGAGCTGTTCACCGAGAACTTCCTGGTGCCAGTCACCGCGCGGATCGCGGGCCGCGGCTCGTGGCCGCAACTGGTGCGCCTGTGGCTGGTGACCCTGGCCGCGAACCTGGTCGGCGGGCTGGTCATGGCCGGGCTGATCGCCGTCGCGCTACCGGACCTGCGATCGGGCGCCGCGACGCTCGGCCATCATTACGCCACGCTGGGAGTCTCGTGGCGCTCGCTGCTGCTCGCCGTCCTGGCCGGCATCGTCATCACCCTGCTGACCCGCATGCAGCACGCCAGCGACGACCTCGGCCCGAAACTCGTGGCCGGCGTCGCGATGTCGTTCGCGCTGGTCGCGGCGCAGCTGTTCCATTCGGTCCTGGACTCGATCCTGATGTTCACCGGGCTGCTCGGCGGCCAGGCCGCCTACACCTGGAGCGACTGGGCTCAGGCCCTGGGCTGGTCGGTCTTTGGCAACCTCCTCGGCGGCATCGGCCTGGTGACTTCCCTGCGGCTGCTGCAGGCCCCGCACCGGGTTGCCGAGGAACGCGCCGAGCAGAGCTAAGACTGCTCCTGCTCCTGCTCCTGCTCCTGCTCCTGCTCCTGCTCCTGCTCCTGCTCCTGCTCCTGCTCCTGCAGCAAGGAATAGGCGAACTGGAGCAGGTCCGCACCAGCCAGCACGGCCAGGGTGTCGACGGCGAGCCTGGTCGCCCGCGGCAGGTAGATGAAACCAGCCATCAGGCCGGTCGCGACCCATAGGTCCAGGCAGAACGGACAGGTGATGAGCTCCCCGACGGCCTTCCGCGCGCCGTGCCCGCGGACCTCCTCCTTGAGCTCGGCCGGCCCCTCCTGGCCCTCGAACACCGTGAACGGCGCGCGCAGCGGGCTGGTGACCGGATCCTTGGTGATCAGCCTGCTCAGCTTGTGGGTCGCCGTGGCGGACAGCAGAACGTCCTTTATGGCGAGACCGTCGGGAAGCTCGCGGCGGGTCAGCCGGGTGACGATAGCCAGAGTCCCGGTGACAGCCGCGTAGGTGCCCATGGCCGCCAGGTAGCCGCCGAGCGGGCGTTCCTCGCCATCGGAATAACGCTCTTGCTCGGCGCGGGCCAGGCCGGCGACGCGGGATCTGACATCGGTGAGTACGGACATGCGCGTCCGGCTACCCATCGCGCCGCCGCCAAACCGCCGAAGGGAGGTGATCGGGGGACGTCACAGCGAGACTTCCGGGGCGTGAACTGCGCCGCGGCCGTTTGAGCCCGCACTATCCGGGAAGCGCGCAGGTGCATGGGGATTGGGTCGGCAGAGAGCACCGGGGCGGTGGAAGGAGTTTCGCGATGGGACTAGCCGACTTCATCAAGGTGTACAGATTCCTCCGCGGCATCCGCTATCCGGCCACCAAGCAGCAGCTCATGGACCAAGCCCGGAGCAACCAGGCCGACGAGGAGGCACTGAGCTCGCTGCGGGAGATGCCGGAGCGCGAGTACAGCGGTCCGGACGAGGTGAGCCGGGTCATCGCGGATAGGTGAGAGCGCCCGGGCTAGCGGATGATAAGGGCGAGCGCGCCGCCGATGGCCGCTAGGCCCAGGACAATCCAGGTGACGTAGTCGTTCAGCACGCCGCTCTGGAAGCGCTGGATGGATGCCGTCAGCCCGGTGCCGGGCTCGTGGCCACGGCGCAGCAGCGGCAGGCGGCGCCAGTAAAGCGCGAGGAAGGCCAGGATCAGCGAACCGATCGCCGACCCGGCACCGGTCAGCACGTCGGTCACGGTGATCGCGGAGCTCTCGGCGGCCGCGATGGCCGACGGATGGGCGATGTGCGCCCCGGCGAGCACGGTGGCGTTGTACCCGGCCTGGTCCTCGAACCGGGTGGCGGCCATCTGGATCACGGACCCTAGCTGGGCGATCAGGGCGATCGCGGCGGCGCAGGCGACGAGCACGGCCGGCGGGATGATCATGGTGAGCGGGGTCCGCTGCTTGTCCGAGTCGGTCTCGCTGGTCTCTTCGGCGGCCATCGCGGCCATCGCCGGATCCTCCGAGGGTGCGTCCCCGAGGCCGTAGAACACGCCGCCCGCGACCCGGAACACGGATCCCCCGGTCAGGATGGCGCAGGCAACGAAGACGCCCATGACCCAGGGCAGCCCGTGCGCCCAGGCGCTCTCGTCGATGTAGCCCTTACCCAGGAAGGTGGCGAACGGCGGGAGGTCGGCCAGCCCGAGGGCGGCCAGGGTGAACACCACCCCGGTGACGCGCAGGGGCCGGCCCCGGCCGTGCAGCCAGGTCTCGTTGACCGAGCCGAGCCGGTGCAGGACGATCCCGACACACAGGAACAGGGCCGCCTTGACCAGGCCGTGGCCGGCCACGTAGACGGCGACGCCGGCCAGGCCGAGCGGCGTGAACAGGGCGATGCCGGCCAGGAACATGCCCGCGTGGCTGATGGTGGAAAACGCCAGCATCCGCTTGATGTGCCGCTCACGGAAGCAGAACAGCGCGCCGACCACGGCCGTCAGCACGCCCAGCGCCAGGAACACGTGCGAGATCGCCGCCCGGTGCCCGAGCGCCAGGCCGAACACCGACCAGTAGACCCGGGCGATCCCATACAGGCCGAGCTCCACCATGACCCCGGACAGCAGCACGCAGACCGGGGTGGGCGCCACCGCGTGCGCGTCTGCAAGCCAGAAGTGGAACGGGACGATCGCGCCCTTGATCAGCAGGCCGGCGACGATGAGCAGGAACGCTACCGTGACCAGCCCGTCGGGTGGGTGGCGGCCGATGTAGGTGCCGATCTGGGCCATGTTCAGCGCCCCGGTCCGGCCGTAGATCAGCCCGATGCCCGACAGCGACAGATAGGCGCCGACGCTGTTGGTGACGGCGAAGTTGAGGGCGCCCTGCAGCGACCCGCGCTCCTCGGGCCGGTAGGCGGTCAGGGCGTAGGCCGCTACCCCCATCAGCTCGAACCACACGAACAGGTCGAAGATGTCCCCGGTGAGGCAGAAGCCCGTCATGCCGGCCAGGAAAATGAGCATGAGCGCGTGGTAGTAGGTGGCCACCCGGCGGAAGTACCGCCAGGAGAAGGTCATCGCGGCGGTCACCAGCACCGCGGCCAGGCTGGCCAGGCCGGCACTGAGGGAACCCGCCTCGAAGTCGATGCCGATAGCGATGCCCCGGGCCGGGCGGAACCCGCCGAACCAGTAGACCTGATCGCCGCCGGCCGTACGCACCATGATGACCGCCAGCATCACCGCGACGGACGCTGCCGCCCCGATGGCCATCGCGTCGAGAACCCGGCGCCGGTCACCGAGCAACGGGCCGGCCGCGAAGATCGCGACCGCCGTCAGCAGCGGCACGGCCACGACGAGAGCGAGCAAGTGGTCCACGCCCGGCTATCCCTTCAGCGAGACCAGTTCCTGGGGGTCCAGGGTCCCGAACCGCTTGTGGGCCTGGACCGCGAAGGCCAGCAGCAGGGCGGTGACCGCGGCCTCGACCACCACGTCGGTCAGCGCGAGTGCCTGCACCACCGGGTCGACCGCCGGGGTGTGGACACCGATGTCGTAGAAGTACGGCGCCACCGCGCCGGTCACGTAGCCGACCCCGAGCAGCAGCACGTACGTGGACGACTGCACGACGATCAGGCACATGATCAGGTGGACGAGGTGACGGCTGGTCACGATGCCGTAGAGGCCGACGCCCAGGATCCAGGCCACCACCACGAACGGGAAGTACTGCATCAGCCGCTCCGACGCCGAATGAGGAGGGTCTGCTCGAGCAGTTCACCGACGATGAGGATGAACGCGGCGGCCACCTCGAGGCCAACGAAGAAGCTGATCAGCACGATGGTCCCGGATGAGCTCACCGCCCCGGGCGTGGTCCCGAGCGGCAGGAAGTTGTACAGGTACGGCAGGCCCATCGCCACCGCGCTAACGCCGATGGCGGCGAATCCGCCCGCCCCCACCGCCTCGACTACGTCGGTCAGGTCGACCGGGCTGAACCGCTTGAAGACGAGGAACTCACCGGACAGGTAGACCAGGATGAACGCGGTCGCGAGGAACACCCCGCCCTGGAAGCCGCCGGACGGGCTCGTCTGCGCGTGCGAGGCCAACCACCAGCCCACCACCACGACCGGCCCGGTGAACAGCAGGGCGAGCATCCGGACGGCGCTGCTGGTCGCCGGCACGTCGCGGTCTACGGCCTCGTCGACCGCCGACCGCTCACGCTCGCCCCGAAGCCGTCGCAGCACGATGCTCACCCCGGCGGCGGCGGTGAGCAAGATGAACTCCTCCCCCAGGGTGTCGAAGCCCCGGTAGTCGAAGTTGACGGCGGAGACGACGCCCGTGGCCTTGGTCTGGGACACCGCGATGCGATTGAGGACGAATCCGTACGGCCCCGGGTATTTTCCGAATCCGGGCAAGCCGAGCAGGCCCCACAGGTAGAAGGCGACGAAGCCGGCGGCGCCCGCCAGGAACACCCACCGGCGCAGGCTGGGTGTCACTCCTCCCGCTTCCTGATCTTCGCCAGGGTCAGCAGGAACACGATGGGAAGGACCACCGCGCCCACCGCTAGCTCCGACAAGGTGACGTCGGGCGCCTGGAAAACCAGGAACAGGACGGCGAGCAGCACTCCATATACGCTCAGCGCGAGCACCTGGCGCACGTGCGCCCGGATGAGCACCACGGCGGTGGCACCCACGGCCACTAGGACCAGGACGGTTATCTGCAGGGCGTCCATCAGGCCGGCGGGGACGGTAAACGGCGTGCTGACGGCCGCGATCATTGCTCCTTCTCCCCGCCGGCCGTCCGGCCGCCGTCGCCAGGGCCCTCGCGGAGGCGCCAGTCGCCCGTTTCCCTGACCCGGATGGCGCGGATCGTGGCATGACTCAGGTAGGGCCCGGCGATCACCATGAACAGCAGGGCCAGGAAGGTTTCGCCGGTGTTCTCGACGAGGCCCATCTGCACGAATATCGCCAGCGCCACCAGCAACGGCGCGACCAGGGCGGCAGGCGTCACGAAATGGAGCTTCTGGTAGGCGTCCCGCATGACCAGGACGCCGACCGAGGCACCGAGCGTGGTCACTACCGCTAGCCCGAGCAGGATGTCGGCGACGACCTGCCTGGCCATCACAGCCAGCGCTCCAGCGCCCGGACGAAGACCAGCCCGCTGCCAAACAGGAGCACCGCCAGTACCACCGGCAGCTCGAACAGGCTCGGGCGCTGGAAACCCTGCGCGAGCAGGGCGAGCACCATCACCACGACCGAGGTGATGAACTCGTAGGCGACGACGGACGCCACGAGTTCGCCCCGGTACAGCACGATCCCCGCGGGGATCAGCGCGACCAGCATCGCGATGGCCGCCGCCACGAACGCCATCACCATGTCATGACTCCTTTTCCTCTGCGACAAGCCGGTGCACCACCATGACGTCCCGGTCCCTGTCGATACCGAGCACAAACGTGTTGGGCGCGAGGCTGGTCCCCCCCACCAGCAGGGTCCTGCGGGTCAGTCCTTCGGGCCTGTCGTCTCCGAACCGGGCCGGCAGCTCAAGGAACGCACTGGGCGGCTGCACGCCGTGCGCCACCCGACGCCACAAGGCGTGGTAGACGATCACCATGTCGCGGACGACCTGGCCGGGCAGGCTGAACGCCGGGACGAGCCACCCGATGCGCATCCGGAAACGGGTTGCGGCCTGATAGGTGACCAGCTCGGCGAAGAATGCCGCCAGTACCGCCGCCCCGGCACCGGCTAGCAGTTCATCGGTATTGATGGAGTCGTCGAGCATCACCCAGAACGACATCATCAAGATCCACCAGACGACCCACGATCCGGCCCGGCGGGCTAGCGGTAGGTCACGTTGTCGCTCCCGGCGCTCCCCTGCTCGCGGGCCCGTCCTATCCGGTGCGGTCATACCAGGCAAAGCGACACCCACGTCAGCGCGACCATGCGTGCCGACTGCCCGTGGCCCAGGTCAGCAAACCTGCCGGCTCGCATGGCGACGCGCCGTCGGAACCTGATCGATCAGGCGTGGCCGGACGATGTGGTCACCAGCGTGACGTGCCTGCCGCCCGGCGCGTCCTGGCCGTAGGTCGAGCCGTTGAGCGGGCGCAACGGGAGATCGAACGACTGGTTGAACGCCTGCAGGTAGTGCAGGATGATCCCCTCTCGCAGGGCCCACGGGCAGATGTCGACGGAGCCCACGTTCAGGGCCTTCATGCCGGCCCTGGCGGCTATCGCCCCGGCGACGATCTGCCGGCTGCGGGACCGTGATACTCCCTTCAGCTTCGCCCGCTCCCGGGCGCGGAGGGTGGCGAGCCGCGGTACCCAGGCGTCCAGGTCGCGGGCAGTGACGGATCGCGGCACGAAGGGCCCCTTCCGCTGGGCGGGCGCGCCGGAAAGGCGGGCGAGCTGCTTGAAGGTCTTGGAGGTGCCGACAGCCCGTTCCGGGACCCCTTCCCAGAGCAGCCGGTCGGCGACTTCCCGCAGCGTCGCGTACACGTGCCTGCGCAGTGCGGTCAGCTGATCACGGCTGGGCGGGTCGTCCGGCAGGAACAGCCGGGTCAGCCGTCCCGCACCGAGCGGAAGCGACATGGCGAGCTCCGGCTCGGCGTCGCGGCCGAGCACGATCTCCATAGAGCCGCCGCCGATGTCGAGGATCAGCAGACGTCCCGCCGACCAGCCATACCACTGGTGCACGGCCAGGTAGATCAGCCGGGCCTCGTCCTCGCCGCTGAGGTACTGCGGTCTGACGCCGGCTTCGGCCTCCACCCGGTCCAGGATCAGGTCGCGGTTGGCGGCGTCGCGAACCGCTGACGTGGTGAATACGTAGAGCTGCTGAACACCGAGCCGTCTAGCCGCCCCCATGGCACGGTTCACCGCCTCGACCACCCGGTCTACCCCGGCCGGTTCGATGGCGCCGTCCGGGTCGAATGATTCGCCCAGCAGGGTCGGCTCTTTCACCGCATGCGTGGGCAGCGGAGGCGCGCCGGGGCGTGCCTCGAAGACCTGCAACTGGGCCGAGTTCGAGCCGATGTCCAAGACTCCGAGCAGCATCCGCCGGGGCTACCCCCGGCCAGGCGAATTATGCACCCATGACACGAAGTTAGAAGTGTGCGCTGCCGGGCAGAGGAAGGCGATGCTGCGTACCGTGCATGATCACGACGACTGGAACGCCGAGGCGCGCGGCGAGACGCCCATGCAGCGGGCCGACCGGGCCTACGGCGAGATCCTGCAAGAGGTGCGGGTGGCGCAGACCGGCGTGCAGATCCTGTTCGCGTTCCTGCTCGCGCTGGCCTTCCAGGCCCGCTTCGCGGCCATCACGGACTTCCAGCGAGGCGTCTACGTGGTGACCCTCATACTCTGTGCCGCCGCCACCGCGCTGTTGATCGCGCCTGCAGCGTTCCATCGGGTGATCTACCGCCGTCGGCTCAAGCAGCATCTCGTTAGGGTCGCCAACCGGCTGGCGCTGTCGGGCCTCGTGCTGCTGCTGCTGTCGCTGGTTTCGGCGGTACTACTGATCATGGACGTTGTCCTGGGCCTAGCGCCAGCCATCGCCCTGGCCGCCGGCGTACTCGCCTGGTTCACCATGTGGTGGTTCGTGCTGCCGCTACGAACCCGCGTCCGGCAGCTGGCCGCGGATGACCGCGGGCCGGACGACAAGGAGCCCTCCGCGCTCAGCTAAGACAGCCCGCCCGGACAGCTTCGCCGACGAGCCCGGGCCGCTGTTCGAGGCGGTCGGCCTGGCCAGCCTGATGGACGCGCCAGGAAGGGATGGTGAAGGCAGCCGTCGGCTGGAGGGGCTCACGCCGCCTTGCGCTCGGCCTGGGCGATCCGGCGCTCGCCCATCGTTCGCAGGGTGGGCAGGAAGGCCAGCGCGACGGGCAGCGGGAGCCACAAGACCAGGATGCGGTAAGCAAACACGCCGGCCACCGCTGCTGCGAGCGGCGCGCCGCTGTACCACAGGCACGCCGGCAGGGCCAGGGCCAGGATCCCGGCGCCGGCCAGCGGCGCGGTCCGGCGGGTGAATACCATGCCGGTGGCGTAGCCGACCAGCAGCGTGACCGCATTCATCCGCGTGCCGAAGGCCGCGAGCCCGGCCCACATGGCGAAGGCGTCCGCAGCCCAGAACAACGCCATGCCGAGCATTGCCCATCCCCACCGGGGGCGGACGAACAACTCGCGGATGAGGTGGCCCGCCTCGAGGAGGATGCCGATGGCGCCGCGCCAGCCGCGTCGGCCGTGGAACCTGTCCCGGTACCGTTCGGCGGCCCAGAAGCCGATCAGCATCGCGGGGACCGGAATGATCGCCCAGGGCAGGGTGAAGTCGGGCGGCGGCGCGCCGAGCCCGGACACCAGGACCGCGATCGCGGCGCCGCATCCACCGAGCGCCAGCACGGCGAGCTCCAGGCCGGCCAGGCCGGTGGCCCGCGTCTTGGCGTCATGCTCGTCCGCGCCCGCCACCTTCAGGGCCTTCTTGTCCAGGGCACCCCAGCCATGCGCCAGCAGCCCGCCGAAGCCCGCGGCGACCACCGCGTGCATCTGCCGCCGGGGCAGCTTAGGACCGCCCTCGACGCGGAAGATTCCCTCGTAGGCGAGGAGGTACCCGGCGAAGGAGACGACCAGGGCGCCGGCTAGCACTGCGAGCCAGCCCCAGTGCACGTCGCCGACTACCGCGCGCACCTGCGAGAATCCGGCCACGTAGGCCAGGCCGACCCCGGCGGCCAGCTCAAGCAGGGCGGCTAGCGCGATGAGCAGGGAGAGTTCGGCTCCGTGCCGTTCCACGTGAGGAACCGACCAGAATCGCCGCACCTCCATGGTGAGCCTCACTGCCCCGCCGCGGCCTTGTCATTCTCGGGGATCAGCCGGGCAGCGTTTCTCCTCCGATGGGCGCCAGTACCTCGCCCGAGTAGTAGCTGGACAGCCGGCCGCTGGCGAAGAAGACGTAGGACGGGGCGATCTCATCCGGATGCGCCGCCCGGCCCATCGGTACCTGGCTGCCGAACGTGCCGACCTTCTCCCCCGGGAAGGTGGCCGGGATCAGCGGCGTCCAGACAGGCCCGGGCGCCACGCTGTTCACCCTGATGCCGCGGTCCTGCAGGGCCTGGGCGAGGGAGTAGGTGAGGGCGAGGACGGCGCCCTTGGTCGCGGCGTAGTCGATCAGGCTCTTGTTGCCGCGCAGCCCGTTGATCGAGGCCGTGTTGATGATGACGCCGCCGTCGGGCAGGTGCCGCAGCGCGGCCCGGGTGGTCCAGAAATAGCTGTAGACATTGACGCGGAACGTCCGGTCCCACTGCTCGGTGCTGAGCTTGGTCAGGTCCTCGACCGGCTCCTGGGTGGCGACGTTGTTCACCAGCAGGTCGAGGCCGCCGAGTTCGGCCACGGCCCGTTCCACCGCGCGATCGCAGTTGCCCTCCTCGGCGAGGTCGCCGCGGATCGTCACGCAGCGCCGTCCCGCCTGGCCGACCAGTTCGGCGGTGCGGGCGGCGTCCTCGTCCTCCTGTTCGGACAGGTACGCGATCGCCACGTCCGCGCCTTCCTTAGCGAAGGCCACCGCAACGGCCCGGCCGATACCGGAATCACCGCCGGTGACCAGGGCGCGCAGGCCGTCCAGCAGTCCCCGGCCTTCGTAGTCGCGCATCTCGTCCTGGGGGCGCGGGTTCATCTCGGCGGTCCGGCCTGGATACGCCTGCTCTTGCTCGGGCGGGGATTGCTCGGTCGATGGCGTAGTCATGGTTCTCCTTTCGTGGCCGGCACCCGCTACCCGGCGAAGGACGGTTAATCCACATCCGGCTGGGCAGGAGGCGGCGCTTGACGAAATCAGGGGGTGGAGACGGCGTGACGGATCACGGCTGGGAACGCTGGACGGAGCAGGTCGACTGGACGGACTGGCGCTCCTGGCTGAGGAAGGTCGCCTCGACGGACTGGGCCTCGCCACCCTGGCCGTCCGGGCCCTGGGAACAGGCCGCCGCTCCGGGAGGAATCTCACTCACCTTGCGGGCGGTCGGGGAAGATGAGCTGGGCCGGCACCTGACCGCGACCTGGCCGGCGTTCCGGCGGTGGTGGCGGGACGGACCGGGCACCCGGCCCACCGCCGGGCAGGCCGGGGCGCGGCTCGGCGAGCACATGCCCGAACTCGTCCCGGCCTGGCGGCGGCTGACGGGCCTGCTCGGCGATGACCCCGAGGCGGCCGCCATGCTCGCCTTGTGGAACCCGCCGCCCTTCCTGACCGGCTGTTCGCAGGCGGCGGTCCTGCCGGGCGGCCCGGCGTTGATCCGCAACTACGACTGGGATCACCGGCTGTTCGACGCGGTGGTGGCGAGGACGGCGCTCACCGGCCCTCGGGTGCTCGGCACGCTCGACTGCATGTGGGGCCTGCTGGACGGGGTCAACGACGCCGGCCTCGCCGTCTCACTCGCCTTCGGCGGCCGGCCCCAGGTCGGCGAGGGGTTCGGGATCCCGCTCGTGGTCCGCTACGTGCTGGAGACCTGCGGGTCCACCGAAGAGGCGATGCGAACGCTGCGCCGTCTGCCCGTCCACATGTCGTACAACGTCACGACGGTAGACCGGGACGGGCGACGGGCCACGGCGTACCTGGCTCCCGACCGGCCGGCCCACTTCACCGGCCAGGCCGTGGCCACCAACCACCAGGGCCGGGTGGAGTGGGCGCCGTACGCCGCCGCGATCAGGACCGTCGAGCGGCAGCGTCACCTGCAGGCGCTCCTCGACGCGGGCAGCGGCGCGGCCGACGTGGTGGCGGCCTGCCTGCGCCCGCCGCTGTACGCCACCAGGGTCGGCGAGGGTTTCGGCACTTTGTATACCGCCGAGTACCGCACGGCCGATGGCGTCGCTGCCTACCACTGGCCGGGCCGCGCCTGGGAGCATTCCGTGGAGCGGCTCGGGCCCCGAAGCGTCGAGATCAGGCTCGGACGGGATCCGGACGGACGGCAACTGTGATCACACCGACATCAGCCGCGTGTTTCCAGCTCACGAGCGGGGGTAGCGGAAAGCTGGCCGGACCAGCGGTCAGGGCCGTGTCCGCGGTCCGCGCCAGGCGTGCCGCTGGCCGGGCCACGGGGCCGGCCAGCGCACGGCCCTAGCCCACCCTCAGCGCATGGCCATCGGCGCGGGCTGATTCTGGGCTTCGGTTTAGCGGCTCGGGCGGCGGGTAGCCGGTCGGCCGCGTGAAGGGCGAGTCGGATGCGAAAGCCTGTCTCGAGGTGCGTCCCCGCGGCCGATGCGGCGGTCACGGGGACGCGTTAGCCCTGCGCTATGGCAGCCACCACGGCCCGTTCGGTAATCGATGACCTGATCCCGTCCTTCGCAGACGTACGGCGTATTCAATGGTATTTACCGAAAGGGGAGTTCAGCCTGAATCGTGAGCAGGTCGATCAGCTTGTCCCGGGAATGGCAAACCGGGCCTCAGCTGCTCGGAGTGGGCAAATGGCAGGAAATCTTCGGGTTCACGCCCAAGTAGTTGAGCGGGCCGGCCGCGATCGTGGCGATGATGTTGCCGGCGTGAGCGCAGTTGGTCGGCGACGAGCCATAGTATCCGCGCTGCCCGGCAGCAATTGCCCCGATAACCAGCCATATCAGCAAGACGAGTCCTCCGACTCGCATTTGTACCTCCGAAGGACGGGCAGCTCCTGCTCTTCCGAAGAGCTGCGGACGCGGGACGTTTCTACGTCTACCCCGTGCGCGGCGGATACACGTGAACGCAGCGTCGAATGTCCGGCGGATTCGGCATTTCGCGCAACCAGCCACATCCCGGCGAAGTGTTTCGGGCGCCGGTGTATCGTGTCTGCTGATGGCCCAGGATGGCAAGACCGCGCGGCGCGAACCTGCGGAAATCCAAGCGCCCACCCGTCAGCCGGTTCCCCGGCCAGACGGCGATGGTGCCGTGCCCCCGTTCCCCCCACCGGACCCCGATGATCCCATGTCGTACACGTACACCACTGACCTGGCCGCGATCCGGGCCGTCGTGCACCGGTACGCGATCCAGGCCGGGCTGACGGAGGGCCGCGCCATCGACCTCACGCTGGCGGTCAGCGAGGTGGCGGCCAACACGATCAAGCACGCCAAGTCCCCGGGCAGCCTGAAGATCTGGTACGACACGAACGAGATCGTCTGCCAGATCCACGACGAGGGGATCATCACCGACCCGATGGCCGGGCGGCGCGAGCCGTCCCTCGACGCCCTGGGCGGGCACGGGCTGTGGATCGTCAACCAGGTCTGCGACCAGGTGGAACTGCAGTCGGACGAGAACGGCACGAGGATCAGCCTGCACATGACGCTGCCGCGGCGCGGCACTGGTCAGTGACCCGGCCGGACTGACACGCCGGGCGAATCCCGCCGCCATCCGCCTTGTGGTACAACAAGTGCGTGGATCTGCTGACGGTCTCTGTGACGGCGCGGGAGTCCGCCGGCGAACCTTACACGCTGGTGGAGATCGGCGGCGAGGCCGACGTGACGAACACGGACGATCTACGCCGCCTGCTCGACGACGAGGTGTCCCAGCAACCGCGCACGCTGATCATCGACCTGTCCGGCCTGCGCTTCATGGACTCCTCCGCGCTGCACGCACTGCTCCGGGTGAACCGCTCCCTTGACCGGCAGGGCGGCGTCCTGGCGCTGGTGTCGCCGCAGCCCGCGGTGGCGAAGATCCTGCGGCTGACCACGGCCGACCGGCTGATCCCCGTCTTCGGCAGCGTGGCGGAGGCCGCGGCGGGCTGATCGCGGACATATTTGTCCGCAGTTGCCCCGTGCGGGGTTTGCCATCTCGTGCGATGGGATATGCTTCTAGCCAGTGGTGCCTACGACGCAGGCACGCTCAACGCGACATGGTGTTTCGCGGAGCGCGCAGATCGGGCACCACTTTCCCGTCTCTCGCTAGCGAACACCGTGACGAGGTTCGAAGCGAGAGAGGCCCCCATGAAGATCGCCCTGGTAGCCCAGAACGCGACACCCCTGCACCCCCGCGCGGGCTCTGGCCCCGACCGTGACGACATCGGGCTCGGCGAGCTCACCCGCAAGCTGGCCGACCAGGGTCACCAGGTCACCGTCTACGCCCAGAAGAACCTGGCCGACGTGCCCGACCAGGCCGAACTGCACGCAGGCGTCCGGGTCGAGCACATCGACGCCGGCCCGGTCGCCGGGATCGCCACCGAGCCCGGGGACGCCGACCTGCTCGAGCGGGTGCCCGCCTTCAGCGGCCCGCTGCGCAGCCTCTGGGAGAGCGACCGCCCGGATGTCGTGCACGCCCTGGCCTGGACCAGCGGGCTGGCGGCACTGGCCGCCGCGCGTGACCTCGGCATCCCGGTCGTGCAGGAGTTCAGCTCGCTCAGCGTCGCCGAGCGCCGCGCCGCCGCGGGTTTCCGGGACCAGCCCGGCGCGGTGAAGGCCGACGGCGCGTCCGCGGCGCGGATCAGGCTCGAGCCGGCCATCGGCCGCAGCGCCAGCGCGGTGGTCGCGACCAATTCCGCCGAGGTCTCCGACCTGGCCAGCCTGGGCGTGCACCGCTCCTCGATCCGGATCGTGCCATGGGGGGTCGACACCGACCTGTTCACCCCGGAAGGACCGGTGGCCAAGCGGAACGGCCGGCAACGGCTGCTCACCGCGACGGACCTGACCCAGCGCAAGCCGCTCGAGACGCTGCTCCGGGCGCTGACCAAGGTTTCCGATGCGGAGCTGCTGGTCGTCGGCGGACCGGCCGAGGCCGAGCTGCCTCGGGACGACAACTACGCCAAGCTGGCCAAGTTCGCGGCCACGCTGGGCATCGCCGACCGGGTGATCTTCACCGGCAAGGTGGAGTACGCCGCTATGCCGCCGCTGCTGCGCTCCGCCGACCTGGTCATCAGCACCTGCCAGTACGAGCCGTCCGGCACCACCTCGCTGCAGGCGATGGCGTGCGGCACCCCGGTCATCGCTCCCCCGGTCGGCGGGCACATGGACGCCGTGGTGGACGGGACGACGGGCATCATCATCCCGCCAGACCGGCCGGCCCTGCTGGCTCAGCGACTCCGGCAGCTGCTCGCGCACCCGATGCTGATCGAGGCGTACGGAGTGGCGGCGGTTGACCGGGTTCGGTCCCGGTACTCGTGGGACCGCATCGCCGGGGAGACTCTCGCGGTGTACGACCGCGTGACAACCCAGGCGGCGTAGCCCGCCGGGAGAAAACCTTTCTAGAAAGTCGCACGGATTTAGCTTCGCGAGACCACCCAGGCGCCGTAAAAGGCGTAAAACTAGAACCAGGAGCCTGTATCCCCCCCGCAGGCGTCCTAGCTGAGGCCCGGGAAGCGCGAGCTTCCCGGGCTCTCGGTTGTCTTGGGCCCGTTTCGCTCCAGGAGCGACGTTTGACCGCTTCCGGCTTGGACAGAAGGGCACGGTCCAATGAGATGCGGAGGGAATGATGGCGCGGATCGCATCAGATGCGCTGATCGAGCGGCTGGCTGACTGGGGCGTTGACACCGTCTTCGGGCTGCCCGGGGACGGCATCAACGGGATCATGGAAGCCCTGCGGCGGAATCAGGACAAGGTCCGCTTCGTGCTCGTCCACCACGAGGAAGCCGCCGCCTTCATGGCCACGGCCCACGCCAAGGCCACCGGGAGGATCGGGGTGTGCCTGGCCACGTCGGGACCGGGCGGCATTCACCTGCTCAACGGCCTGTACGACGCCAAGCTCGACCACATGCCGGTGCTCGCTATCACCGGCATGCAGGAAACGTCGATCCTCGGCACCGGATACCAGCAGGAAGTCGCGCTCGACAAGCTGTACGAGGACGTGACCGAGTACGACCAGATGATCTACAACCCGGTCCAGTTGCCCGCGGTCGTCGATATCGCCATCCGGACCGCTTACGCCCGCCGCGGCGTCGCGCACATCACGGTGCCGAACGACATCCAGGTGGCGGACGCGGATGCCGACCCGTGGCAGCACGTCGCCCCGGCCGCCGCGCCGAAGACTTCGGCGGTATACCTGTCTCCGCCGGGCCGTCCCAGCGAGGAGAACCTGCAGCGGCTGGCCGACTTCCTCAACGACGGCGAGAAGATCGCCATCCTGGCCGGGGCTGGAGCACTGCACGCGCGGGAGGAACTGCTGGCGCTGGCCGAGACGCTCGCCGCGCCGATCGTCAAGACGCTCCCGGGCAAGGCGGCGGTGCCCGACGACTCGCCGTACACCACGGGCGGGATCGGTCTGCTCGGCACCAGGCCGTCCGAGGAACTGATGGAGGAGATCGACACCCTGTTCCTGGTCGGCACGAACTTCCCTTATACCAAGCACCTGCCGGCCACGGCGCGCGTCGCCCAGATCGAGGCCGACCCAGCCCGGGCCGGGGCCAGGGTCGCGACCGAGGTGCCGGTCGTCGGAGACGCCCAGGAGGGCCTGCGCGGCCTGCTGCCCCTGCTCAAGCGCCGCTCCGACACCTCCTTCCTGGACAAGTACGCCAAGCAGATGGACGCCTGGCGGCAGAAGATGGCCAGCCTGGAGAACGCCAGCCGGGACCCCATCGCGCCGCAGTACCTGATGAGCGTGGTGAACGGCGCCGCGGCCGGCGACGCCATCTTGACCTGCGATAGCGGCACCATCGCGACCTGGGCCGCGCGGCACTGGACGATCCGCGGCGACCGCCAGTTCTACCTGTCGGGCAACCTGGCCACGATGGCGCCCGGGCTCCCCTACGCGATCGGCATCCAGCACGCTTACCCGGGCCGGCAGGTGATCGCGTTCGTCGGCGACGGCGGCTTCGCCATGCTGATGGCCGAATTCATCACCGCGATCCAGCACAAGCTGCCGGTCAAGATCGTGATCAGCAACAACAACGCGCTCGGCCAGATCCTGTGGGAGCAGATGATCCTCGGCTACCCCGAGCACGGGGTGCGCTACCCCGGCCCGAGCGTCGACTACGCGGCCATCGCCACGGCCAACGGCGCCTACGGCGTGAAGGTCAGGCAGCCGAACGACCTGCCCGGGGCGATCCGGCAGGCGCTGAGCTTCGACGGGCCCGCGCTGGTCGACGTCGACGTCAACCCGGACGAGCCGCCGATGCCGGGCAAGGTCGAGTACGAGCAGGCGAAGAAGTTCGCCGAGGCGTTCGCCAAGGGCCAGCCGCACCGGTCGACGATCGCGACCACGTTGTTCCGGGACAAGATCCAGCAGCTGCGCTCGTAACAGGCTCGCGGGTCCGGGCCCCCGGCGTCCTCTCCCCGGGGGCCCGGGTCCGTGTTAGGCGCCGACCCAGACCGACTTGATGTTGCAGAACTCGCGGATGCCCTGGACGGACAGCTCCCGGCCGTGGCCGGAGCTCTTCACGCCGCCGAACGGCAGCTGCGGGTAGGAGGTCACGTTGCCGTCGATGAAGACCATCCCGGCGGTGAGGTCGCGGATGAACCGGGCCCGTTCGGCCTCGTCGGTAGTCCAGGCGTTGGCGCCGAGCCCGAACTCGGTGCTGTTGGCCAGTTCTATCGCGGCGTCGATGTCCGGGACGCGGTAGAGGGTGGCTACCGGGCCGAACACCTCCTCGGTGTGCACGCGCATCTCCGGGGTGATCCCGGCCAGCACGGTGGGCGGGTAGTAGAACCCGGGTCCTTCCGGCGCCGCGCCGCCGCACAGCGCCCGGGCGCCCTTGGCCACCGCGTCGGCGACCAGGTGCTCGACGTCGTCACGCTGCTGCTCCGAGGCCAGCGGGCCGACGTCGGTGCCGTCCTTCATCGGGTCGCCGACGGTCTTGGCCGACATCTGCGCGGTGAACAGCCGCTCGAACTCGTCGTAGACCGCGTCGTGCACGATGAAGCGCTTGGCCGCGATGCAGGACTGGCCGTTGTTCAGCAACCGCGCGAACGCGGCCACCTCGGCCGCCTTGGGCAGGTCGGCCGACGGCATGACCACGAACGGGTCGCTGCCGCCCAGTTCCAGGACGACCTTCTTGATCTCGCTCCCGGCGATGGCCGCCACCGACGATCCAGCAGGCCCGGAACCGGTCAGCGTCGCGGCCATCACCCGCCGGTCGCGCAGGATCGCCTCGACCCGGGCGGAGCCGATGAGCAGGGTCTGGAACGTCCCCGCGGGGAACCCGGCCCGGGCGAACAGGTCCTGCATGAACAGGGCGGTCTGCGGCACGTTCGAGGCGTGCTTGAGCAGCCCGACGTTGCCCGCCATCAGGGCGGGGGCGGCGAACCGCATGGCCTGCCAGAGCGGGAAGTTCCACGGCATGATGGCCAGGACCGGTCCCAGGGGCTGATAGCTGACGTAGGCATCCGCCGCGCCCACCCCGCTCGCGTCGGCGGGCTCGTCGGCCAGGAACTGTTCGGCGTGCCCGGCGTAATACCGGCAGGCGGTGGCGCACTTGGCGACTTCCTGCTTCGCGGCGGCCAGGGTCTTGCCCATCTCGGTGGTCATCATGGCCGCAGTCCAGGATGCTGGCTGCGTCGCGCATCCACCCGGCCCGTTCGGCGAAAGTGGTCAGGCGGTAGCTCTCGTGTACCGCCGCGGCGGCGGCCAGGCAGCGCTCGACGTCCGCCTCGCTCATCTCGTCGTAGGTCTTGACAGTCTCCCCGGTGGCGGGGTTGATGGTCGCGATCGCCACGGTTTCCTCCTTCCGCGCCGCGCGGCGGCATCGCCGCGGGCCCACTGTGGACCTGCCCAGGAAGCAAACGGTTAACTCGTCAGCGGCGCTCGTTGAAACGGCTCGCCGCGGCCCGGCGCTGCCCGGAATGCACGGCCGAGATCGCGCCGGCCACCGAACAGCCCCGCCAGCATTCCTCGTCCCGCTCGCGGCATCGCGCCGTGCCTTCCGTGGCGTTCGCCCGGTTATCGTGCCCATCATCGTCGTGACCCTGCTGGACATGGCCGCGCCCACCTTCCTGACCGCATGGGGAGAGCAGCACGTCAGCTCTTCCGTGGCAGGGATCCTGACCGCTACCGACCGTGGTCGCGCTGCTGGGCATCGATCTGCATGGCAGCGCAATAGAACTACTCGGCGCCGGGGCGGTGATACTCAGCGCGCTCGGCTACGCGGGCGCGGCCCTGCTGTACCGGCGCTGGCTGGCCGACCAGGCGGCGCTGGCTATCACCGCGCTGATGACCGTCATCTCGGGCCTGGCCTTCTTGCCCCCGCGGCCATTGACCTGCCCCGGCATATACCCCCGGCGAGCAGCATCCTTGCCCTGGCGACGCTCGGGATTGTCAATACCGGAATCGCGTACTGGCTGTTCTACCTGCTCATCGACGAGGCAGGGGCGGCCACCGCCTCGGTGATCACCTATGTGATGCCGGTCGTGGCCCTGTTCCTGGGCGTCGGATTGCTTGGAGAGCGGCTCACCATCGGCGCCATCGCCGGGCTGATCCTGATCGCCGTCGGCGCCTGGCTGGCCACCCGCCAGCGGGCCGCTTCGGGCACCGACAGTGACCCTGGCACAGAGCAGAGCCCCCGTGATAAAGCGATGCAGCCCCGCCGTGCCAAGACCTTAGCCTCAATCCACCGGTCAATATCGGGTAACAGGCCCGGAGAGCTTGACAGCGATGGTACATGCGGAGTTCGCCTTTAGGTTCCGTGACTTGCGGGTACCGGGACCGCTGGTGAGGTACAAGTCAGCGTCATGCCATACGACACCGACGCCCGCCGCATGAGGGCGGCCGTGGCTACGCGACGCATATCTATGTTGAGCAGGAGTTCGAGATGACCTCACAACCCGCACCCCCGCTTCTCGCCGGCCACGTGCTCGAGATCAGTTTCGCGACCTTCACACCGCGGATCACTATTCACTCCGAACGCCAGCTGACCGTGGAAATAATTGCGGGTGACGGTATCGGCTTCTCCGATACCGTCGAGTATGAGACAGTTGCTGTCCGCGATGACTTGGTAGTCCTTTCCTGGCAGGAACACATCGGTAGCACGGTCGTACACGTGCTTGATCTCGGCTCCTCTCGCGCGTACACCGCCGTCACACCCGCCAAGGGCGGGTTCATGCGACTGACGGGCCGTGTTGAGGTCAAACCTGAGGCTTAGCGGGCGCTGCGCTCGCCGTGTTCCACCTGCGCCGGTGTTCCACCTGCGCCGCGCTGGCTTTCGCGCTCGGGTGACCGGCCTGCGCGGCCGCCTGGCGCTCAGACTCCGCGTTGACTTCGGCGCCGAGCAGGATTGCGGTGCCGGCCAGGTAGAGCCAGAAGATCAGGATGACCACCCCGGCGAGGGCGCCGTACGTCTTGCCGTAGGAGCCGAACTTGGCCACGTAGAACGAGAAGCCGAGCGAGGCCAGCACGAAGATCACCGTGCCGAGCACGCCGCCCGGGCTGACCCACTGCCAGCGGGGCGTCTCACGGTTCGGGCCGAAGAAGTAGTAGACCGAGAACAGCACTGTGATCAGCACGACGGTCACCACCCAGCGCACCACGTTCCAGATGATCGTGAACGCGGTACCGGTGAGGCCGATGTGACCTTCGATCCCCGAACCGATCGACGCGCCGAACACGATGAGCACCGAGGCGATGCCGCCGATCACCAGCGTGGCCAGCATGAGCGGGATCGCGTACAGCCGCTTGGCGGCGAACTTGCGGTCCTCCGGCACCTCGTAGGCGATGTCGAGCCCGGTCTCCAGAGCCGCCATGCCGCCCGACGCGCTCCACACGGCGATTACCACGCCGAGCACCACCGCGGTGAGCGAACCCGACGAGCGATGGGTAGCCGTCGTGATGGCCTGGCTGAAGACGGTCGAGGCGCCCTGCGGCAGCGCCGTCTCCAGGCCATGGACCAGATGCTGCACCATGGACGAGCTGATGTGCAGCAGGCTGGTCAGGCCGAGCAGGGCGATGAGGGCCGGGAACAGCGACAGGAACCAGTGGTAGGCCAGGCTGCCCGCGGTCATGGAGCACCGGTCGAGGGTGAACTTCTTCACCGAGCGCTTGAGGGTGTTCTTCCAGCCTGTCCCGCCCAGTTCGAGGGGGTTATCCGGGCCGCCGGACACCGCGTTCTGCGGCGGTATCGACTCCGTAGTCATCACGTCGTCCTCCGCCTCCGGGCCAGGGCAACGCCCATGACCAGGATGCCCGCGGCGACCAGGGCCAGCGGCCAGTCGCGGCGTACCGCCTGGTTCCGCCTGACCCGCTCCGACGCCTCGGCCGCCTTGACCCGCGCCCTGGTCTTTACCTCGGCGGCCTTGGCCTGGGCCCTGGCCTTCACGTCGGCCTTAGCGGCCAGTTCCTCGACGGTCTGCCCGAGACGTTCCCGGGTCTGCTCGATCTCCCGCTGGATGTCCGGTGCGGACTGGGGTGTGGAATCCGGTGCGGACTGGGGTGTGGAATCCGGTGCGCTCATCGGTGCGCCCTCCCCTTGATCTCCTCGACATCGGCCTTGACCTCCGCCACCGCCTGCTCGGGGAGCGGAGGCGTGGCCTTACTTATGCGCTGCCTGCCCAGCAGCGCGGCCAGGCCCGCGACAGCCAGCAGGGCCGCGCCGACGATGAGCGCGGCCAGCCAGGCCGCCACCACGCCGCTGATAGCGATGATCGCACAGGCCAGCAGGCAGCCCACGCCGTAGAGGGCTACCACGCCACTGGCCCCGAACATCCCGGCCCCGAGCGCCGCCTGCTTGCCCTTGCCGGTCATTTCCAGCTGGGCGAGCTTGAGTTCGTCGCGGATGAGCACCGATACCTGCTCGGTCATCATCTTGACCAGGTCACCGGTGGAATGCTCCCGGTCCTGGCCAGGCTGCGTCATGCTTGAACGTTCCATGAGGACTGCCCTCCCTACCGACTGAGCCCGGTGCGCTACCCAGGGGTGGGCGGGTCTAACGCGAATCGGAAAAAAGGGGCCGCCTCAGCCGGCGCCGGGCAAGCTCAGCCGGCGCCGGGCACGCAGATCTGGATGGCGCCGCCGACCTCGCGGACCTCGAACGCGGGCTGCGGCCCGGTGGCCGGGCCGCGGGCCACCGACCCGTCGGCGATCCGGAACATGCTGCCGTGCCACGGGCAGGTCAGGCAGCCATTGGCCAGTTCGCCGTCCGACAGCGGCCCGGACATGTGACTGCACCGGTCCCGCGGCCTGCCCGGGTAAACCGGGCGGCTGCCGGCGAGTGCTCTCGGCCAGCATGGTCAGCTGGTCCCGCACGGCCTTCGGCGTCAGGGTCGGCCGGCCGCCGGGATGGCCGACGGTGGCGCCGGCCGCGGCGGCTGCCAGCCGGGCAGCCCGCTGCGGACCGCCATTCTGCGCTAGAGCCGCAATCAGGCCGGCCACGAACGCGTCGCCGGCGCCGGTCGTGTCGACCACCGGAGTATCGGGCAGCGGCAGGAACACGAAGCCATCCGGCCAGGCGACCAGGTTGCCGGCGTCCTCGACGGCCAGCGCGACCAGCGAGGGGCCCTGGCGGAGCAGTTCAGCCGCCGCCTTCTCGGCCTCTGCGGCCGTGGTGAGCGGAGAGCCGGCCAGCAATCCGGCCTCCCTGGCATCGGCACGGACCACATCCGCCACGTCCAGCAACGCATCCCGGCAGTCTTCGTCCGGCGCGCCGTCCAGCACCACCTTGCCGCCGGCCCGGTGCGCCAGGGTCGCGGCGGCGAGCGCCGCGGCGGGCGGCTGCTGCAGTTGCACGCTGACCCACCGGCCGGGCAGGAACAGGTGCCTGGCGGCGATGACGTCGGCCTCGGTAAGCAGCATCCCGGCCGGTATGTCCTCGAGGTAGCGCCACTGGCCGGTGGCGTCGACGATGTCCACGATGAGCGCGGTGCGCACGCCCGGCCGGCGAGCCACCGCGGACACGTCGACCCGGTCCTGGCCCGCCTGGGTCAGCAGGCGCTGGCCGACCTGATCCTCCCCGACCACGCCGGCCAGCGCGGGCCGCAGACCTAGCTGGGCCAGGCCCACCGCCTGATTGGCGCCCTTGCCGCCGAGCAGTTCCCGGCGCTGGTACACGTCGGCGGACCGGCTGGCGGTGGGCACCGCGTCGACGACGAGGACCAGGTCGCGGGCGATCTGGCCGAACACGATCACGTCTGGGCCAGGACCGGGTCGGGTGACCATGGCCTGGCTGGTTCCGTTTCGGCTCATGGCCTCTTAACTTGCTGATCATGGCCGCCTCAAACGTCGCGGCACGGTCCGGCATCGACGGAGCCGGGCTGATCGCATGTCAGCGGATGCGCACCGCGACCAGGCAGGCGTCGTCGTCGGTGTCGGAGACCGCGGTGGCGAGGATCCGGTCGGCTTGCGCGGCGGCGGTCGGCTGGGACCCCTCCTGCCCTGCGGGGACGGGGGCCACGGTCGCGACGAACTCGCGGAGCACGTCGACGATGGACTCACCGCGCTGCTCGATCAGGCCGTCGGTGAACAGCAGCAGCGTATCGCCCGGTTCCAGCGACTGAGTGGCCTCCTCGTAGGTGGCATCCGGGTCCATGCCGAGCAGCACGCCGCCGGGCAGCGGGAGCTCGCAGGCGGTCCGGCCGCGCACCAGCACCGGTGGCAGGTGCCCGGCGCGGGCCCAGCGCAGCACGCTGGTGTCGGGGTTGTAGAGCCCGCATACGACGGTACCGACCACCCCCGAGGTGAGGTCGCACATGACGCCGTTGAGCATTCGGAGCAGTTCGGCCGGACCGGACCCGGTGATGGCCAGGCCGCGTAGCGAGTTGCGGGCCGCCACCATCCCGGTGACCGCGTCGATACCGTGCCCGGCTACGTCGCCGACCACCAGCAGCACGTCCTGGCTGGGCATCAGGAGCGCGTCATACCAGTCACCGCCGACCAGGCGCCCTTCGCCGACCGGCCGGTAGCGGACCGCGACGTCGATCCCGGCCGCTTCCACCGGCTGCTCGTCGGGCGGCATGATGGCCTGCTGCAAGCGCAGCGCCAGCAGGTGTTCCTCGGCGACGCGCTGCTCGCTGTCGGCGAGCTGGTCACGGGTGGCGGCCAGGGCCACCTGCGTGTGGTAATGCGCCGAGATGTCCTGGAAGGCCCCGCGCAGCGCCACCACGGCGCCGGCCGCGTCGGTGACCGCCTCGGCGAACACGCGGATCTGGCGGATGCTCCTGTCGTCGGGGTGGACCACCCGGAAGGTCGCGGTCAGGGCGTCACGCTGCTCCGGCAGCCGCTGCCGGAAGCGCTTCACCACCGGCTTGTCGGCCGCCATCACGTAGCTGTGCAGATCGGCCAGCGGAATCTCGGCGCCCGGGCGCGGTGTCAGGCCGAACAGGCCGAACGCCGAGTCGGTCCAGCGCACGGTACCGGCGACGAGGTCCTCCTCCCAGCCGCCCAGGCGACCGAGCCGCTGCGCGTGATGCAGGACCGCGGCCAGGCCATCGGCCGACCTGTCCCGGTGCCAGGTGAAGATCACACCGTCGAAGAACCTGGCCACCCGCAGATCGGCCAGGGCCTGGTCAGCGGATTCGGCCTCGTTCACCGGCAGCCCGCTGGGCAGCGACTCGCGCAGCGGGCCGGGGACATACTGGCTCACCCCGTCCGCCAGGACCTGCCTGGCCCGGGCGAACAGGCCCGAGCCGGTCACGCTGGCCGGATAGGCCTCGAGCAGGGTGAGCCTAGTCAAATCGGTGTCGGTGTCCACCCGGCCGACCGGGTCGCGGAAGGCCGGGCTGACGTGCTCGATGCTGAAGTCGGCCAGCTCACCGTCGGCGTCCCTGACGGCCCGGACCACGAGCACCGACTCGGCCAGGTCGTCGAGCAGGGTGTAGACCGCCTCCGTGGGATGGGCGGCGGCTAGGTCGCCGTGCGCCAGGCGGGCCGCGATCACCCGGGCGCAGCCGGCCGCCAGCGAAGACAGGTGCTGGCGGACCTTGGCGGTGAAGGCCATCGAGCCCGGCCAGCGGACCTCCATCACGCCGAGCAGCTCACCGCTGCGCTCGCGCAACGCGAGCACCGCGCGGGCACCGTCCGGGTCCCCGGCCACCGGGGCCGGGTCGAAATCCGGCCGGCCTTCACTCCACCACAGGTCGGCGGCACCGTGAGCGACCCGCTGGGCCGGGCAGTCCAGCTGCGGCGGGACGTGCCGCCAGTGACCGGCCTCGCCCCGGGACAGGCCCTGCTCGCCGAGCAGCACGAGGGTCCCGTCCACTCCGAGAAGCCACACCACCACCGCGGCCGCGCCGAGCGGGTCGATGATCTGCGCGGCCAGGGTGCCGGCCAGCTCGGCACCGTCCGCGGCCAGCTCGGCGGCCGCCTCGGCGACCAGCGGCGCGGACCTGGCCGTGATCCCCGGCCTGCTCCCGGTCTGGGTAGCGGGCATGGCGCCGCTCGCCGGCTCGGCCAGCACGGCGGCGGCCATTTCCGCCAGCGGGATCGCGGTCGCCGCGGACAGCTCGGCGAGCTGCGCCGCCGCCTCGGCCGATGACAAGCCGAGCCGCTCCATGAGCGCGCCCCTGGCCATCGCGACGACGGACTCCTGGGCTACGGAGGCACGGATACGGTCCAGCTCGCGGCGCTGGTGGTCGACGACGGTGATCAGGCGCAGCATGTCGTCATCACGGCCCGCCACGATCACCCGCCTCCCCCCAGCGTCACCCGCTTCCCCCGAGGCGGGCATTTCCGGCACTTGCGGTGCTTAAAACTGTGTCGGGCCCATGATAGTTACTTCCGGTCTACCATCGGTATAGATCGCACGACCGTGCCGAACGCGCGTCTCTGCGCGGCGGCGCAGCTGATGGGAGTGCTTGGTGACTGATACGGTCCAGTCCGGTCCGCGGCTCGACGAATCGAGCCTCGAGCAGTTGCTCGCTGGCCTGACCGCGGTACGAGGGGGCGATTTCAGTACCCGCCTGCCGAAGACGGGCGACCCCCTGATGGACGAGATCGCCACCGTCTTCAATGGGATGGCAGACCAGCTCGACCTGTTCACCTCCGAGGTGACGCGGGTGGCCCGCGAGGTGGGCACCGAGGGCAAACTCGGTGGCCAGGCGGACGTACCCGGCGTGTCGGGCACCTGGAAAGACCTGACCGAGTCGGTGAACGCGATGGCCGGCAACCTCACCGGCCAGGTGCGCAACATCGCCCAGGTGGCGACCGCGGTGGCCCGGGGTGACCTGAGCCAGAAGATCGACGTGGACGCGCGCGGCGAGATCCTGGAGCTGAAGTCCACCCTGAACACCATGGTCGACCAGCTGTCCTCGTTCGCCGACGAGGTGACCCGGGTGGCCCGCGAGGTGGGCACCGAGGGCCTGCTCGGTGGGCAGGCAGACGTCAAGGGCGTCTCCGGCACCTGGAAGGACCTGACCGAATCCGTCAACGTGATGGCGGCCAACCTGACCGGGCAGGTGCGCTCCATCGCCGAGGTGACCACCGCGGTGGCCAAGGGCGACCTGAGCCAGAAGATCCGGGTCGACGCCCGTGGCGAGATCCTGGAGCTGAAGGAGACCATCAACACGATGGTCGACCAGCTGTCCGCGTTCGCGGACGAGGTGACCCGGGTGGCCCGCGAAGTGGGCACCGAGGGCAAGCTCGGCGGCCAGGCCGTCGTCCGCGGCGTGTCCGGCACCTGGAAGGACCTGACCGACAACGTCAACTCGATGGCGCAGAAC